>JADMIO010603826.1_pt1 | contig 116610 bp, 102 predicted proteins | sample 8958161 | NCBI WGS metagenome assembly JADMIO01 (sample SAMN16585339, study PRJNA669376) | soil metagenome | isolation source: Crop rotation soil | place: USA: Cullars Rotation, Alabama | collected 2011 | reverse complement strand
GCCGCGACTTCAAGTCACGTGAATTCCAAGCTTCGGATCCCACTGTGCTGGAAAGGGCTGGTTCGAGCGACAACCGCGTTGACTCAGCTGGCAGAATGCTTTTATCGGACGCCACCTGTGCTCCCTCCCCCGGTACGCCGGGGGAGGGTTGGGGTGGGGGTTTATCTCTCGGTCGAACCCCCACCCTGGCCCTCCCCCGGAGTACCGGGGGAGGGAAGGAAGGGGAGAAGATCGAGGCGGCGAAGCGAGAAATAGAGCAGTTCGAGCAGCGGAACGGGGACATTCGCGCGGCGGGCGATGTGAACCGGTTGGCCGAAGATCGCTTCGATTTCCATCGGCCGGCCGTGACGGCGATCCAAATGCGTGCTGGTGAGATAGGCGCCCATCGAGCGGGTGGCGTCGATCTTTTTCTGCGCGACATCGGGCGCAAGCGTGACGCCGTCGGCGCGGGCGGCGGCGATCACTTCATTCATTACGGCATGAACCAGCCGCTCGCCGTCGGCGTCGCCTATCAGTTGATCGGTCGTCGCATCAAGCAATGTGCTCAGGCCATTGAACGGGACGTTCCAGACCTGCTTGTCCCATCGCGCGGCTTTCAGATCTTCAACGGCGCTTGCGCTGACGTTGCTCGCGGTGAAGAGGCGGACGATTCTGTAGCAGCGCTCGCTGCGCCCGCGCGTTGCGAACTCGCCGATGCGGAGGAAGCCGTGGTATTGGTCCTGGATTTGGCCGGGGCCGATCCGGTTGATGCAGGCGAAGGTGACGGCGCCGAGGACGCGGTGCGGGCCGAAATGGTCGGCGAGGAATTGCTCGTTTCCGAGGCCATTTTGCAGGGTGAGGATGGCGGTGTGGTCGTGGAGGAGCGGCGCGATGAGGTTCGGGATGACACGATTCTCGGTGGATTTGAGGGCGACGATGATCAGATCGACCTGCGGCATTTTTGTGACGTCGTTGTGGACGTGGAATTGATGTGGCGCGAGAGAAAAGTCGCCGTCGACGGAACCCACGGCGAAGCCGTGGGCTTTGAGCTGCGCGTAATCGCGTCGGGCGAGGAAGTGGACGTTGTGACCGTGCTGGGCGAGGCGCGCGCCGAAGTATCCACCTACGGCGCCGGCGCCGATGATCGCGATTGAGGGATGAGGCGGCATCGCCGCGTATGGTACAAGCCCTGCGTGATCGAAGGAGTGCTCAGCAAATTCACCGCTGCCGGGCGCGCGCTGAAGTCGCGCAACTATCGTCTCTTCTTCCTGGGTCAGCTCGTTTCGCTGGTCGGGAACTGGATGACGCAGATCGCAACAAGCTGGCTGGTCTACCGGCTGACGAAGTCGTCGCTGATGCTGGGGACGGTCAGCTTTTGCGGGCAGATTCCGGCGTTTTTGCTCGCTCCCGTCGCGGGCGTTCTGGTCGATCGCTGGGACCTGCGCAAGACGCTCATCGTCACGCAGATCCTCTCGATGGTTCAGTCGCTGGCGCTGGCGTATTTCACGATCACGCACATGATCAATGTGCCGTTGCTGCTGGGGCTCTACGTCGTGCAGGGAATGATCAACGGCATGGACATCCCCGCGCGACAGACGATCATCTCGGACCTCGTCGCCGATCCCAACGATATCGGGAACGCGATCGCGCTCAACTCCTCGCTCTTCAACCTCGCCCGGCTGATCGGGCCGTCGATCGCGGGGTTCATCATCGCGGCCTGGGGGGAGGGCGTGTGCTTTTTGATCGATGGAATCAGCTATCTCGCGGCGATTGTGGCGATGTATTTCATCGTCGTTCAACCGCGTACGCTTGCGACGAACGGGAAGGACATGATCGGCGGATTGAAGGAAGGTTTGAAATACACGCTCGGCTTTCCGCCGCTGCGCGAGCTGCTGCTGATGGCGGCGGTTTTCAGTTTGCTGGGGATTCCATACACGGTGCTGATGCCTGTCTTCGCCAGCGAAGTCCTGCACGGCGGGCCGAAGACTCTTGGGATGTTGATGGGCGGGATCGGCATCGGCGCGGTGGTTGGCGCGCTGATGCTCGCTTCGCGGCGGAACGTTGTCGGTCTGGGAGGGTGGATGGTCGTGACGGGACTCGGCTTCGCGACGGTCATCTCGATCTTCGCGCTCTCGCGCGTCGTCTGGCTGTCGGTGCTGATGATGACGTTCACCGGCTTGTGTCTGGTGATCGTCAACGCGGCGGGGAACACGCTCGTGCAGACCATCGCTGATCCGGACAAGCGCGGCCGCGCGCTCAGCCTGCTGATGATGTGCTTCCTGGGAATGGTGCCGGTCGGCTCGCTGCTGTTCGGCGAGCTGGCGCGGCGCGATCGCTTGGGGCCGACATGGACGGTGATCGCGGGCGCGATCTGCTGCGCGGCGGTGACGGTGCGCTTCGCGCTGAAGCGCGCGAGGCTTCGCCAGTACATCCGGCCGATCCTTGTCGAGCGCGGAATCTTGCCGGCGATTGCGACGGGACTGGAACGGCAGGGGGAGCTGAGCGTACCGCCGGAGCAGGCAGGATAAGTTTTGACCGGGCAGGCGGTTATGTCCTCGCGAGGCGGCGTAAACAGTTAACCTCGAACCATTCAAATTCCGCTTGAATTCAACGATCGATTATCGATAATGCGCGATTGACGTTCGTTCACAATCGCGTGCGGCTTATGTAAGATTGCATGCACAACGGCAAAGGCTAACGCGTGAAGCTTGCCTTCTCGATGGTCCTCAAGGACGACGACAGCTGCGAAGAGCTGCTGCAGCAGGTGCGCGCTGCCGGGTTCGATGGTGTCGAACCCACGTTCGGAATTGAAGCGACGCTCCCCAGCGCGTCCAACCCAAACGCGAGTGCCATGCGAGTTCGGCGCTTCGCGGATCAGATCGGCCTGGCGATCCCGAGCATGCGCGGCGGGCCGGGGTTCTGGGCGACGTTTGCGTCAGGTGATGCAAGCAAGCGCCGCGCGGCCGTCGATCTCGCGGCGAAAGCGTTTGAAGCGTTGAGAATTCTCGGCGGCAACACGCTGCTCATCGTCCCGGGGCAGTGGGAGGCGCATCAGACTTACGCGAACGTGTGGAACAACGCGATCGATAGCGCGCGGCGCATCGCGGAACTGGCCGAGCGCGCGGGAATCACCGTCGGCCTCGAGAACGTCGAGAACCGGTTTCTCCTCAGCCCGCGCGAGTGGATTCAGTTCCTTGACGAAGTCGCCAGCCCGCGCGTGCGGATGTATTTCGATGTCGGCAACGTCGTTTACCTGCGCCTCGGCCATCCGGAACAGTGGCTGCGGGAGCTTGGCTCGAAGTACATCACTCGAATTCATTTCAAAGATGCCGGCGTCGGCGGGCCGCTCACGTATCTGCTCGAAGGCGCTGTCAACTGGCCGGCAGTGCGGAGCGCGATGCGCGAGATCGGGTATGACGATTGGATCGGCATCGAGCTGAATCTGCCGGCGCATCATCCCGAAGCGATGCTCGCGGCGACGCATCGATCGGCCGAGGCGATTTTGCGCGGGCGCGGGCACGGGGAGGCGGCATGAAGCTCGGCTTCCTCGGCACCGGTTCGATGGGCCTGTCGCACGTGCAGCTCGTGCGCGATGAATTTCCCGAATCGCGCATCCAGATCGCGGCGGTCTGCGATCCGCACGCGCCGAACCTGGCGAAAGCGATCGAAGCCGCGCCGAAGGCGAAAGCATTCGAAGATCCGCGGGGGCTGATCGAGAGCGAGCTCGATGCGATCATCATTTCCACGCCGGGGTTCACGCACGCGGATCTGACCGAGCAATGCCTGGCGGCCGGGAAGCACGTCTTTGCGGAAAAGCCGGTCATGACGACGCGCGAAGGCGTCCGGCGCATGCTCGACGCAGCGAAGAAACATCCCGGCAAAGTCGTCGTCATTAATCATGAGCTGCGCTATTCGAAGCTGTTCGCGAAGGTGAAGGAGCTGATCTCCGCCGGCGAAGTGGGAGAGGTGCAGCTCGTCTGGTGCAAGGAATTTCGCGGGCCGTTCTTGAAGAAGGTCGGCGACTGGATTCAGGACAGCCGCTACAGCGGAGGCTGCCTGGTGGACAAGAACTGCCACCATTTCGACCTGATGAACTGGTGGGCCAATTCGCTGCCGAAGCGCGTTTGTGGCTTCGGCGGAAATGATGTTGTGCGCATCGTGAACAACGAGCACGAAGTGATCGATCACGCCTCGCTCAGCTTCGAATACGAGAACCGCGTGCGCGGCGGCCTGCTGCTGTCGATGTTCGCGCCCAAGACCGGTGAAGACCTGGAAATGGGCGTGATCGGCGATCGCGGAATGATCCAGACGAAGATGTCGCGCGATGAGATCTGGCAGTGGAAACGCGACGCCGAGACCGCCGACCCGATCGTGCATCAAGTTTCGTCCCGCAAAGCCGGCTGGGGCGCGCATCACGGGATGATCGAAGCGCATGAAGCGTTTTTCCGCGCGGTGGAGAAGGGCGAGCGGGCGCTGACGGATGTGCGCGACTGTGCGGATGGGACATTGCTCGCCATCGCGGCGGAAGAAGCAATCAAGAACGGCCAAGTGGTTGACGTGTAATGATGGAACCGATCGAAGTGATCAACCCGGCGACAGGCGCGGTCATCGCGAAGGTGCCGACGGTCTCGCGCGAGCAGGTGAAGCGCGCGCTCGATGACGCGCAGGCGGCATTCGGGCCGTGGCGGTCGCTGCCGGCGAAGGCGCGGGCGGATTTTTTGCTCGCGATCGCCGATCAGCTCAATCGCCGCGCCGAAGAAATCGCAAAACTGGTCACACAGGAGAACGGCAAGCCACTTTCCCAGAGCCGCGGGGAGGTCGCGATGTCGGTGGATCACCTGCGCTGGTTCGCGGAGGAGTGCCGGCGGTCGTACGGACGCGTCGTGCCGAACCAGGTGAGCGGGAAGCGGAACCTGGTGATCAAGGTTCCGGTTGGCGTGAGCGCGGCGATCTCGCCGTGGAATTTCCCGCTGGTGCTGAGCGTGCGGAAGATCGCTCCGGCGCTGGCGGCGGGATGTCCGACGATCCTGAAGCCTGCGAGCCAGACACCGCTGTGCAATCTCGCCTTCGCCGAATGCTGCGAGGGCGCGAAGCTGCCGAAGGGCGTGTTCCAGGTGGTGATCGGATCGGCGTCGATGATCGGCGAGGAGTTTTTGAGCAATCCGATCTGCCGAAAGATCACCTTCACCGGGTCGACGGAGGTGGGCAAGAAGCTGATCGCCGGCGCGGCGAAGAACGTGACGCGCTTGTCGCTCGAGCTGGGCGGGCACGCGCCGGTCATCGTCTTCGACGACGCCGATTTCGATCGCGCGATCGACGGCGTCATGCTCGCCAAGTTCCGCAATACCGGGCAATCGTGCATCGCCGCGAATCGGATCTACGTGCAGAGCGGAATTTACGATCGATTCGTCGCCGCGTTCGTGGAGAAGACCAAAGCGCTGCGCGTCGGCAACGGATTGGAAGCGGAGCAGGATGTCGGGCCGATCGTGAACGAGAAGGGTTTGCAATTCGCGCTGGAGCAGATCGAGGACGCGAAGCGGCGGGGGGCGAAGTTGCTGTGCGGCGGGAAGCGGATGAACCGGCCGGGGTTTTTCCTCGAACCGACGGTGCTCGTGGATGTGCCTGACGACGCGGCGTGCATGCATGAGGAGACGTTCGCGCCGGTTGCGCCGATCGCGCGCTTCGAGCGCGAAGAGGACGCGATCGCCCGCGCAAACGCGTCGCCGTTTGGATTGAGCGGGTACGCGTTCACGAGCAATATCGACCGCATGTTCCGCGTCGCCGAGAAGCTCGAAACGGGAATGATCGGCATCAACGACGGCGTGCCGACGACGAGCAATGCGCCGTTCGGCGGGATGAAACAGAGTGGGTGGGGACGCGAGCTCGGCAGTGAAGGGCTTGAAGCGTTTCTGGAGACGAAACACGTGTCGATTGGAGTGATCGAGTGACTGCCGGCATGCCATCCTATCTCGACGTCCCGCCCGACAAGCTCGGGGAAGGTACGCCGGTGAAGGTGCGCGTGCTCGGCGACATGGCGTCGATCGCGCGCGACATGGCCGATGTGATGCTGCGCGAAATTCGCGGCGGCGGAAAGACCTTCATCGTCCCCGTCGGGCCGGTGGATCAGTTCCCGGTGCTGGCCGACATGATCAACCAGCAGCGCGTTGATTGCCGGAATGTGATGTTCATCAACATGGACGAGTACCTCGACGACAACGACCGCCCGATCGCGGCGGAGCATCCTCTGAGCTTCCGCGGGTTCATGAACCGGCTCTTCTACGATCGCGTCAATCCGGAGCTGGGGCCGAAAGTTGAGAATCGAATCTTCCCCGACCCCGCGAATTGCGGCGCGATTCAGAAATTGATCGATCGCCGCGGCGGCGTGGATGTCTGCTTCGGCGGGATCGGAATCAACGGCCACATCGCGTTCAACGAACCGCCGGAGGTTGGCGAGGAAGTGAGCAACGAGAAATTCGCGCAGCTTCCGACGCGCGTGGTGAGCCTGACGCGCGAGACGCGGACGATCAACAGCGTGACGGTGGGCGGCGAGATTGCCGTCATCCCGAAACGCGCGGTGACGGTTGGGATGAAAGAGTGCCTGGGTGCGCGAAAGATGCGTTTCTACTGCAACCGCCCATGGCAGAGCGCAGTCGTGCGGCGTGTGCTCCACGGCCCAATCACGGCGGCGTGTCCGGCGAGTCTTCTGAGAACCCATAGTGATGCCGAGATCGCCGTCGCGGATTACGTCGTGGCGAAACCGGACATTCGACTTCGATGAAGCTGAGCTTCGAAAATGATCGCATTCTCGCTGTCATGGCTCATCCCGATGACGCGGAGCTGCTCTGCGCCGGGACGCTGGCGCGGGCGAAGGCGGATGGGGCGGCGATCGGGATCGTGGTCATGTGCCGCGGCGACAAAGGCGCGGGGTCAGCGAATGCGGGCGAAGATTTGGCGCGGATTCGGCAGGAAGAGTCGTCGGCCGCGGCGGAAATCGTGGGGGCGAAGCTCTTCCACTTCAACGCCCGCGATGGTGAGTTGTTTGATTCTTACGACGCCCGCAAGAAGCTGATGGAAATCTTTCGCCAGTTCCGCCCGTCTTTGGTCATCGGGCATTCGCCGGAGGATTATCACCCGGATCATCGCGCGGCATCGGTGATCGCGGAGGCGGCGAGCTGGTTCGCGGCGTCGCGCGGGCACGTGACCGATTCCCCCGCGCTCGCGTCGCCGCCGAGGATGTGGCTCGCGGACACGATCAACATGAGCGGGTTTAACCCGGAGATTTACGTCGGCCTGACGCCAGGGCAGCTGGAGATCAAGAAGAAGATGCTGGCATGTCATCGCAGCCAGCTCGAGCGCGGCACAGACGCGGATTTCTCGCCGCTCATGGAGCTGATGATCCGCCAGTGCCAGCTTCGCGGGACGCAGTCCGGGGTCGAGTCGGCGGAGGCGTTCCGCTGGCATCAGGCGTTCAAGCGAATTGGCGAGTTTTAAACAAGACGATCGAAAGGAGCTTCGAGGTGATTCAGTTCTTAGTGCATGATCAGCGCGACACGGTCGGCGTCGCGGTCGTCGATGTCAAAGCGGGCGAGACTCTCGCCGGGCGGACGCTGGAAAACAACGCCAACGTCAACGCGAAGGCGAACATGGACATCCCGCTCGGGCACAAGATCGCGCTCAAAGATTTCAAGGTCGGCGACGACGTGGTGAAGTACGGCGTGGTGATCGGTCGCGTCGTGCAACCCATCAAGACGGGCGACCACGTTCACGTGCACAACGTCAAAACGAAGCGCTGGGCATAACTGTTTAGCCGCCGAGCTTGCTCGGCGTTTTCTGGAGTGACAATGGCGATCAACCGCAAAGTAATGGCATACCGCCGCGAGAACGGCAAAGTCGGCGTCCGAAATCACGTCGTGATTCTCCCGGTGGACGACATCAGTAACGCATGCGCCGAAAAAGTCGCCGCAATGGTGCCGGGAACTCTCGCGCTCCCGCACGCTTACGGCCGGTTACAGTTCGGCGAAGACCTCGATCTGTTCTTCCGCACGATCATCGGCACCGGATCGAATCCGAACGTCGCGGCGGCGGTGGTGATCGGCATCGAGCCGGGATGGACGCAGCGCATCGTCGATGGGATCAAGAAGACCGGCAAGCCGGTCGCGGGTTTCGCGATCGAACGGCGCGGCGATCTTCAGACTGCCGCCGATGCGGCGCGCGTCGCGCAGATCCTTCTCCAGAACGCGTCCGAGAAGCAGCGCGAGCAGTGCGACTTCAAAGAGCTCTACATCTCAGTCAAGTGCGGCGAAAGTGATACGACGACCGGATTGTCGTCCTGTCCCACGGTTGGAAACGTTCTCGACAAGCACTGTGACGGCGGTCTCGCGTCGTTCGGCGAGACATCCGAGCTGACCGGCGGCGAACACATCGTCAAAGCGAAGGCCGCCAATAAGGAAGTCGAAGCGAAGTTCACCGCGATGTTCGATGACTACCAGAAGCTCGTCTTCGAACAGAAGGCCGGCACCGATTTGTCCGAATCGCAGCCGACCAAGGGCAACATCATCGGCGGGCTGACGACGATTGAAGAGAAGGCGCTCGGCAACATCGAGAAGCTCGGCAAGCGGACGAAGTTTATCGACGCCCTCAAGCCCGCCGAGGAACCGAAGAAGGGGCCGGGGCTCTATTTCATGGACACATCGTCCGCCGCCGCGGAAGCGGTCACGCTGTGGGCGGCCAGCGGCGCGGTGATTCACCTGTTCCCGACGGGTCAAGGCAACGTCATCGGCAACCCGATCGAGCCGGTGATCAAAATCTCCGGCAACCCAATCACGATCAAAACCATGAGCGAGCACATCGACCACGATGTGTCGGCGATTCTCCGCGGTGAGAAGACCGTCGACGAGGCCGGCGATGAGCTGATCGAAATCATCGCGCGGACGGCGAATGGAAGACTGACGTGTGCCGAAGCGCTGGGGCACCGGGAGTTTGTAATGACGAAGCTGTATCGAAGCGCGTAATCCAATGGAGCGTTACTCGCCTGACATCCTCCGCAAACTCGCGACCGACATCGCGTCGGCAGCGGGTGTCGAACGCGCGGATGCGGCGATCCTCGCCGACTCGCTTGTCGCCGCGGATTTGTCAGGCACGAGCACGCATGGTTTGTCGCGGCTGGCGATTTATGTCCGCCGGATTCAGAAGGGACTGATCGCTCCGCGCGCCGACTTGTCGATCGATCGAAATCGCGCGGGAACGCTGGCGGTTAATGCCAACAACGGCCTTGGGCAGGTGCAGGCGGTCAAGGTGCTCGATCATCTCATCCCGATGGCGCGTCACTGCGGCATCGCATCGGCGACCATCCGCAACTCGCAGCATTTCGGCGCCGTCAGCTACTACTGCAACCGCGCCGCCGATCAGAACATGATCCTCATCGCCACGACAAGCTGCGAGCCGGCAATGAGCCCGGAGGGCGGATGCGAAGCGTTCTTCGGGACCAACCCGATCGCGGCTTCGTTCCCGACCGGCAAGGGTTTTCACGTCAAGGTTGATCTGGCGACGTCGCTCGTCGCGCGCGGAAACATCATCGCGGCGCAGAAAGCACAAAAGCCCATCCCTCTGGGATGGGGACTCGATCCCGACGGGAACCCAACAACGGACGCATCGCAAGCGCTCCTGGGGACCGTCATGACGATGGCGGGGCACAAAGGGTATGCGCTCGCGCTCATGGTCGAGGTGATGTCGAGCGTGCTTTCGGGATCGGCGATCGGATCGGCTATCGGTTCGATGTACAAGAGCCTCGACCGCAAGCAGGACGTCGGCCATTTCTTCTGCCTGCTCGACATCACGGCGTTCACGGACGTGAGCCAGTTCCGCGCGCGGATCGATGAGATGATCGATCGGATCAAGTCCTGCCGGAAACGGCCGGGGGTTGAAGAAATCCTCGTCCCCGGCGAGCGCTCGGCGCGGACGACGCGTGAGAACACGACGCGTGGAATCGCTCTTGATCCCGCGACGGTGAAAGAGCTGCGTCAACTGTGTGCCGAGTTCTCGATCGAATTCCCGCAAGCGAAGCAGGAGGTCGGAGCATGAGGGACGTGCTCGTGACCGAAAACATCGCGGGCGACGGGATGGACGCGCTGAAGAAGCGCTTCGACGTCGCGCTCGAGCCGCAGTTGTGGAAGGATCAGGAGGCGCTGCTCCGCGTGATCGGGGCCTTCCGCGCGATCGTCGTGCGCAACCAGACGAAGGTCGATCGCGAGTTGATCATGGCGGCGAAGAATCTGCTCGTGATCGGTCGGGCGGGTGTCGGTCTCGATAATGTCGATGTCGCGGCGGCGAGCGAGCGCGGCGTCGTCGTCGCGTTTACGCCGGAGCAAAACGCGATCTCTGTCGCTGAACTGACGCTGGGACTGATGTTGTCTCTCGCGCGACACATCCCCATGGCCGACGTGAGCACCAAGGCCGGGAAGTGGGAGCGGCAGGTCTTCACCGGCACTGAACTCTTCGGCAAAACGCTCGGCCTGATCGGGCTGGGGCGGATCGGGTTGCTCGTCGCGACGCGGGCTCGCGCATTCGGAATGAAAGTCATCGCGCACGATGCGTATGTCAGCCCCGATTCCGTCGCCGTCGCCGATTCGGGCGCGACGCTGGTCTCAATGGATGAACTGCTGTCGCAGGCGGATGTCATCAGCGTTCACGTGCCTAAGACGCCGCTGACGCAAGGTTTCATTGACGCCGGAAAACTCGCGGTGATGAAGCGGAATGTGCTCTTCATCAACACATCGCGCGGCGAAGTGGTGAATGAATCGGCGTTGCTCGCGGCATTAAAGGAGAAGCGCATCGCCGGCGCGGCGCTCGATGTTCGCGCACAGGAGCCGCCGTCGAGCGGCGAGCTGGAGGCGCTGGCAAACGTGATCCTCGTCCCGCACATCGGCGCCTTCACGATGGAAGGGCAGAAGCGCGTCGTCACCAGCATCTGCGGCGACGTCGCCGCCGTTCTGCGCGGCGAAGAACCAAAACATTTCGTCAACTTCGCGAGGCCGCGGCGCGCATGACGGGTTACCAGCAAATCCTCAACATGCCCTGGCCGTCGTCGCTGGACAGCTTCGAGGGCGTGCCGGACATCTTCGAGCCGCGCATCCGCCCCGAAGAGCGCGGCCCGGTGCAACGGTACGCGCATGAAGCTCTCGGGTGGCTTGGGATCGTCGCGCCGGGCGTGTTGATGGCGCTCGCGCTCGCGTACCTCGGGCACGTCATTTCCGATCTCGCAGGCCACGCGATGCATTACGACAAATCACCCATCAGCCCGATCATGCTCGCGGTCGTTCTCGGCCTGGTGATCCGCAACACGATCGGTGTCCCGGCGACGTATGAAGCGGGGCTGCGGCTCTGCCTGCGGACGGTGCTACGTCTCGGCATCGTGCTGCTCGGACTGGGTCTGAGCGCGCAGGCGGTTGCGAAGATCGGTTTGATCGGGCTGCCGATTATCGTTTGCTGCATCGCGACCGCGCTCATCGCCGTTACGTTCATCAACCGCGCGCTCGGACTTCCAAAAAGGCTCGGGACGTTGATCGCCGTCGGCACGAGCATCTGCGGCGTGAGCGCGATCGTCGCGACCGCACCCGTGATCGACGCCGAGGAAGATGAGACTAGCTACGCCGTCGCATGCATCACAATCTTCGGCCTGCTCGCGCTCTTCACCTATCCGCTGATCGCTCACTGGATGTTCCATGATGCGAAGCAGGTCGGGCTGTTTTTGGGGACGTCGATTCACGACACGTCGCAGGTGGCCGGCGCAGGGCTGGCGTATGCGCAGCAGTTCAACGCGAAGGCGGCGATGGACAGCGCGGTCGTCGTCAAGCTGGTTCGCAATCTCTGCATGTCGGTGCTCATCCCGGTGATGGCCCTGCTCTACCATCGCTCGGCTGAGACCAAGAAAAAGCGCGGCACGCAGAAGTGGCACCAGATCGTCCCGCTGTTTGTCATCGGTTTCGTGCTGATGGCATGCATCCGCTCGATCGGCGACACGGGGGACGGCCGCGCGTTTGGCCTGATCGATCGCGCGCAGTGGGTGAAGCTTTACAACTCCGCCGCGCTGCTGGCGCCGTGGCTTCTCGCCACCGCGATGGCCGCCGTCGGACTTGGAACTGGACTAGCGAAGTTGAAGGGCCTGGGTTGGAAGCCGTTTTCGGTCGGTTTTGCCGCCGCGTTGTTGGTCGGCGGCGTGAGCACCGTGTTGATCAAGGTTCTCGCGCCGCTGGTGGCGCATTGAAAGGGAGCTGTTTATGGTTCCGGATTTGATGACGAACGGTTCGACGCAAACGACCGCGCGCGGGCGCGTTCGCGAGGACGTCCGGCGCATGATCCTCAGCGGCGAACTGAAGCCCGGCACGCGGCTGACGCAGCAGCACCTGGCGAAGAAGTTCGGCGTGGCGCAATCGGTCGTGCGCGAATCGCTCCTCGAGCTGCAGTCCAGCGGCCTCGTTCGATCGGTCGACAACCTCGGCATCTTCGTCAGCGATCTCGACACGCATTCGCTCATTCACGCGTATCACGTGCGCGAAGTGCTGGAAGGTCTCGCGGCCCGCCTCTGCTGCGAACGCGCCAGCCGCGCGGATATCAAGGCGATGTATGAGATGGTCGAGAAGATCCACGAACTCGCGCTGGCCGGGCGGTTGGCGGAGCGCGGCGTCGTCGATCGTCAGTTCCATCACCGCACGATCCTCGTCTCCGGCAATCCGATCCTGGCGAACCTGACCGATTCGTACCAGATGCTGAACATGGTGGTGCAGGTCGGGCGCGAGCATGATTTCATCCTGCACGAGCATCGCGGGATCGTGGCGGCGATCGAGAGCGGCAACTGCGATGAAGCTGAACGGATCGCGCGCAAGCATGTCGAAGGCGCTCGTCACGCCATCGCATCGCTGATTTCCGAGGGGCGATTCGAACCGCGCTGGGTTTTGGAATGAGCGTCAGCCGGCGCGGCTTCCTTCGCGGTGCCGTAACGATCGGCGCTGCAACCGCGCTCGCTCCGGGTTATCTCTTCGCGGAAGAGACGAAACATCCGATTCGCTGGGGCGTGATCGGAACCGGTCACCGCGGTCTGATTCACATCAACGCGATCAAGTCTTTTTCAAACTGCCAGATCCTCGGGGTCTGCGATGTGATGGAGAATCACCTCGCCGCCGGCGCGAAACGCGCGGGTGAAGGCGTTCAAACCTGCACGGATTACCAGAAGCTCCTGACCAATTCCGACATCGACGCCGTCCTTATCGCCACGCCGAACCTGCTTCACAAAGAAATAGTCCTCGCCGCCCTAGATGCGGGGAAGCACGTCATGTGCGAGAAGCCGATGGCGGTTTCGATCGAGCAATGTCGCGAAATGAAAGCGGCGGCGGAGAAACGTCCGGAGCAGATCGTTCTCTACACGATGCAGCTGCGCTATTCGCCGCGATTCATGGAGCTGCGCAAGGCGATCGAAGCGGGGAAGATCGGCAAGTCGAAGTACATGCTCTTCGCCGAGTTCCGCGGCGACTGGAACCGCGGCGATGTCTGGCAGTACGACGATCCGAAGCTCGGGAAAGTGAACTGGCGCTTCAGCCACGCCGCGTCGGGCGGGACGCTCAATGAAAAAGTCTGCCACTACTTCGACATCCTGCACTGGATGGCCGGGCGGACGCCGACGACCGTGCTGTGTGATGGCGGGATCGCGACCTATCGCGACGGCCGCGACACGTGGGACCACGCGACGACGACGATCACGTACGGCGACGATCTCAAAGCCGTGCATTCGCTTTGCATGTTCGGCCCGAAGCGTCTCGAGCTGCAAATCATTGGCGATGAAGGTTCGCTGACGCTGAATGAAACGTCGCTCACGCTTGGGCGTAAGGCGAAGAAGGAGGAGTTGCCGCTGCCGGACGAGACCCTCCACGGCGAGCGCGGCGCAAAGGGCCAGGAATCCGCCGTCATCCGCATGTATGAAGATTTCGTCGACTGCGTGCAGAACAAAAAGAAACTGTGGATGGACGCGGACAAGGCGATGCAGTCGAGCAAAACCGCGTGGCTGGGCGAGTTGTCGAGCGAGAAGAAGCAGGAGGTCAAGTGGGACGATCTCGGTTGACCGATTTCGTAGGTCGGACACTCCAGTCCGACACGGGACGATGTACCCATCGGCCCGTTTGTTCGGGTGCGACATGCAACGGACGGCGGAGTACCGCCGCCCGTGTCGGACAAGAGTGTCCGACCCACGCAATGTTCGCGATTATGCTGATTCTGACCTTCACCGCGCTGGCGCACGCTGCGCCGGAGGATTTCGCGGCGGCGGAACTCGATCGTTACCTCAACCGCATGTCGCCTGATGGCAAGACGAACCTCAAATGCGAGGTGAAAGTTGATCGCACCTTCACCATCGACGGCGCGGAGGCTTATCGCATCGGCATCAAGGAAATCGGCTTCGCGATCACCGGCACGAACGCGAACATGGCGCTCACCGGCGTCTATCACCTGCTCGAGAACGCCGGCTGCCGATTCCTCGCGCCGAACTTCGATCACTATCACGGCAAAGCCGAGATCGTCCCGCCGAAGCTGGGCCCGTTGATGTTCGCCGGGAGCATGATGTGGTCGCCGCGGCTCAAGTTCCGCAAGCTCTACGTCGAGGAAGGCCACTCGCACAATATCGAGAACCTCAAGCAGCTCGTCGAGTGGATGCCGAAGGTCGGCTACAACACGCTCGTCGTCCCGACGAACTACCAGGGACATGGGCGGGTGATGTGGGACAACTGGCGCGACGAGCTTACGCCCGAGCTGCAGAAGCGCGGCATCACGATCGAGGTCGGCGGGCATGGTTATCAGAACTTCATCAACGCCGACATGCAGGATGGGAAGCTGTTCGAGAATCATCCGGAGTGGTTCGGGCAGGATGAGAGCGGGCAACGCGTAAAGGCGAAGGCGCGCGTCTTCTGCACTTCAAACGCGGCCGCGATGGATTTCTTCACGCGGAAGTTTCTCGATTATGTGAAAGATCGGCCGGAGATTCAGATTTACGATTTCTGGCCGCCGGACGGGGCGAAATGGTGTGCGTGCGATGAGTGTGCAAAGCTCGGTATGCCGCCGGATCGGCAGGCGATTCTGCTTAAGCAGGTCGCGGAGAAAGTGAAGCCCGTCCGGCCGGATCTCCTGCTGGAGGCGATCGCGTATTCGTCCTACGTCCAGCCGCCGGCGAATCAGGAAGTCGACAGGAACGTGCTGATCGATTTCTGTCCGATCAACCAGCAGTTCGATCATCAGATCGACGACGCGAGCGCGGAGAAGAACAAGGGTTACGCCGATGCGATGCTCGCGTGGCGGAAAAAATTCGCGGGGGACATCAGCATCTACTCTTACTACCGCAAGTATGCGTGGGATTCGCTGCCGGTCATCATTCCGCACTACATCGAAAAGGATTTGAAGTGGTACGCGAAGCTACCGGTGCAGGGCATCTCGACGTACTGCGAGCCGGGCGATTGGCAGACGTATGAGCTGAATCATCACGTGCTGGCGTGGCTGGCGTGGAATCCGGACAACGACGTCGAAGCGATCGTGAAGCGGTTCTGCGATGCGCGCTACGGCGAAAACGGGGAGCTGGCACGCGAGGCGCTGATGACGCTCGAGCGAATCACCCGCGTGTACGGCAGCATTCCCAACACATCGCTCAAATCCGCGGACGCGATTGCGACGGCGCGGGATGAGATGCGCAAGCTCGTCGAGCGCGTTTCGGCGAAGAACCTCGACAAGCTGACGCTCATCTGCACGTACGCGCTGCGCGATCTGGAGATCCAACATCTGCGCGCGACGCAGGCTTCGCCCGAAGAGATCCGCGCCAAGGCGACGGACCTGCACAAGTGGGTCTCGCAGCACGCCGACGAAGGCGTTTTCCTCATCAACGCCCAGCGGCTGAACCTGAACCGGATGCTGACGCGCTACGGCGTCGGCGAGAAGAAGAAGCCCGCAACCGCCGCTGAATGACGCATGCTTGCAGCCGCCTTCACGCTCACGCCGATCGATTACGCGCTGATCGGCGCGTACTTCGGGTTTTGCCTGTGGGTCGGCGTGCATTTCAAGAAACGCGGCGAGCAGCAGGGGATGGATTCGTACGTCGTCGCCGGCCGCGATCTTCCATGGTGGCTGATCGGGACTTCGATGGTTGCGACGACGTTCAGCGCCGAAACGCCGCTGCTCGTCTCGAACTTCGTGTATCGCTACGGGATCAGCAAGAACTGGGAGTGGTGGTGCCTGCTTCCGGGCGCGATGTTGACGACGTTCTTCTTCGCGCGATTGTGGCGGCGGACGGAAGTGCTGACCGATGCACAGTTCGTCACACTGCGCTACTCCGGCCCCGAGGCACACGTCCTTCGTGCATTCCGCGCACTTTACATGGGCTTCGTGATGAACGCGATTGTCATTGGCAGCCAGATGATCGTCAGCGGAAAGTTCGGGACGACGCTCATGGGCAAATCCAAAGGCGATGCCGGGTATCAATACTGGAACATCGGCATCGCCGTCCTCTGCTCGGCGGTGGCGCTGTTCTATTCATCGCTCGCGGGGATCGCGGGAATCGTAGTTACTGATTTCTTGCAGTTCGGCCTAGCGATGACGGGGGCGGTGCTGGTGGCGTGGTTCGCGCTCGCTCAGCCGCAGGTCGGCGGATTGTCGCCGCTGGTTGCAAAGGTGCTTGCGATCGAGCCGGCGCATCTGAACTTTCTGCCAACGCTTCGGATCGCCGATGGCGCGAAGCTGACGCTCACCGCTTTCGCAATCTTCCTGACGATGCGCTGGTGGGCGCAAGTTTACGGGGGGGCGGAGCCGGGCGGCGCTTCGCACGTCGCTCAGCGAATGCTCTCGGCACGCAACGAGCGCCACGCGATCTTCGGAACGCTCTGGTTCAACATCGCGCACTACGCGCTGCGCCCCTGGCCGTGGATTTTGACGGGGCTGGCGTGCATGTTGATCTTCCCAGGCGCGACGGACGGGGAGCGCGCGTACATCCAGTGCCTGAACTTCGTTCCGAACGGATTGAAAGGGCTCGTGCTCGCGGGGTTCTTCTCGGCGCTGATGGCGATCGACACGCGGCTGAACATGGGGGCGGCCTATTTCGTCAACGATTTCTATCGGCCGTATCTCGAGAAGGATCGTGACGAAGCGCATTACGTCCTGGTCTCGCGACTGATCACGGTGGTGCAACTGCTGCTGGCGCTGGTGATGTTCGGCGTCGCCAGCGAAGTGAAAAGCATCTTCTTCATCACGCTGGCGATTGGATCGGGGACGGGGCTGGTGTTTCTCCTGCGCTGGTACTGGTGGCGGATCAGTGCGTGGAGCGAAATCGCCGCCCTCGGTGCCGGGATTATCAACCTGGCGATCTTTCGCGTCTGGATTTTTCCGACGGAGCAGGAGTTCAACGACCGCGCGTTGTTCGTGCAGCTGTTCGCGATCGCGGCAGTGACGATCGTCTGGGTGTTGGTCACGCTGGTCACGCCGCCGACGGATATCGAGCATCTGAAGACGTTCTATCGCAAGGTGCGTCCTGCCGGGCCGGGGTGGAGGCACATCGCGCGGCTCGTCGCCGCGGAAGACGGCGTCGCCGCGACGGATCCTGGATACAGCATGCCGCGCTCGGCGGTTTCGTGGATCGCGGCGATCATGCTGGTCTATGCAACTCTGTTCGGCGGCGGGAAAATGCTTCTCGGTCAGCCGGGCATCGGCGCGGCGCTGCTCGGCGTGGCGGCCATTGCTTTTGTCGTGCTGTGGAAGTCGATGCAGACGCGGAGGGATATGTGAAATCGATCGCGATCGTGCTGCTTCTGGCAAGTATCGCCTCGTCCGCGCCGACGACCCGGCCGAACGTCTTGTTCATCGTCTGCGACGATTTGAATACGACGTCGATCGGGTGTTACGGAAACAAGGTCTGCAAGACGCCGAACATCGATCGTCTCGCGGCGCACGGCGTGCGCTTCGAGCGGGCGTATTGCCAGTGGCCGCTCTGTCTGCCATCGCGGAACAGCTTCCTTTCCGGCGGGCGTCCAACGGCGGTGTACACGGGCGCGACGCTGCTGCGCGAGCGCGTGCCGGACGTCACGTTTTTGCCGGAACATTTCCGTCGCAACGGCTACTTCACCGCGCGCATCGGAAAGCTCTTTCACACGCGCACCGTCTTCAACGGCACAAAAACGCTCGAAGATCCCGCGTGCTGGGACATCTCCGAGATCGGCGGCACAGACATCGATCCGTGCGGGTATTCCGTTCTCTTCTCCTCGATCCCGAAAGGCCTCGCGGCGCATCCGGAGCTGGAGAAGATCACCGTCGAGCACGAGTTGCTCAATAAGGCCGGCAATCCCGCGTACGACTACTGGATGGAGCTGGCGAAGCTCGACGTGGCGGATGAGCAGTGCGTCGACGGGAACATCGCGCTGCGGATCACGCAATTGCTCGATGAGCACGCGAAGGGAGCGAACCCTTTCTTCCTCGCCGCCGGCTTTCGCAGGCCGCATCTGCTGTGGGTGGCGCCGAAGAAATACTTCGACCTGTACGACTGGCGGACGATCGAGCTTCCCGAGCAACCGGCGAACGATCTCGACGACATCCCGCCTGTCGCGCTGACTCGGCGCGCACCGAATATGAGCGACGAGCAGCGCAAGAAGGCGATTGCCGCGTATTACGCGTGCGTGTCGGAAGTCGATGCGCAGCTCGGGAAGCTGCTCGACGCGATGGATCGGTTGAAGCTGTGGGATAACACGATCGTCCTGTTCACATCAGACCACGGCTGGCATCTCAACGAGCACGGACTCTGGGGAAAGGTCACGCTTTTCGAGGAATCAGCGAAAGTCCCGCTGATCATCGCCGCTCCGCACGTGAAGTCCGGCGATTCGCCGCGCGTTTGTGAGATGGTTGATTTCTTCCCGACGCTGTGCGAGCTCGCAGGGCTTTCGATTCCAGAAAAGCTGGACGGAACCAGCGTCGTTCCGCAGCTGCGCGATCCGCACGCCCCGCGTGACAAACCCGCCTTCAGCGTGCTTCGCCGCGGAAAGACCTGGGGTAAAGCGATTTACACCGAGCGCTATCGGTACACCGAATGGGGCGACGACGCGAGCAAAGGCGTCGAGCTTTACGACCATCAGAGCGATCCGAAGGAGTACGTGAACCTCGCGAAGAGCTCTGATCATGTGGAGGCCATCGCGCAGCTCAAGACAATCCTCAACCGCGAGATCAAACTCCGGGACAGCGATCAGACGGAAGCCACGGGAGATTGAAATGCGATGGATCGTTCTAACTCTGCTTTGCGCGATCAACGCAGCATCCGCGCAGACGACTCGGCCGAACGTGTTGCTCATCACGGCTGATGACATGAACTACGACACGCCCGGGTTCGCGGGCGGGAAGGTGCCGGACATCACGCCGAATCTCGATCGGCTCGCGAGCGAGGGTATTTACTTCAGGCACGCGCACGTGACGGTCGCCGTCTGTCAGCCCAGCCGGTCGGCGCTCATGACCGGACGTTATCCGCATCGCAACGGCGCTGTCGGGTTCAATCCGATCAACGCCGATGTTCCCACTCTCGGCGAGCAGCTTCGCGCGGCGGGTTACGTCAACGGCATCTTCGCCAAGGTTCCGCACATCACGCCGATCCAGCGCTTTTGCTGGGACACGATCGTTCAGGCCGATGAGCTGGGGGCGGGGCGGGATCCGAAGAAGTATTACGAGCACGCGAAGTCATTCTTCGAAAACGCGAAGCAGCAGAACAAGCCGTTCTTCCTGATGGCCAACGTGCAGGACCCGCATCGTCCGTTCGCGGGAAGCGCGGCGGAGAAGCGCGCGACCGCCGACGGCGAGGAAGGGGAGCAACCGGCGCGACCGCGTGCTCCGGCGCGGCGGCAGAATCGTGGCGAGATGTACACGGCCGTCTCGCGAACCTATCGGCCAGATGAAATCACCGTTCCGGGATTTCTTCCCGATCTGCCGGAGGTGCGCAAGGAGCTGGCGCAGTACTACACGTCCGCGCATCGCTGCGATGAAACAGTCGGCGAAACTTTGCGCGCGCTGAAGGAATCAGCACAGGAAGAAAATACGCTGGTGATGTTCCTCAGCGACAACGGCATCAGCGAGCCGTTCGCAAAAAGCAATTGCTATCTGACCAGCACGCGCACGCCGTGGGTGGTCCGCTGGCCGGGGAAGGTGAAGGCGGGGCGGGTGGATGAGAAGCACATGATCTCGGGCATCGATTTTCTGCCGACGGTTTTAGAGGCGGTTGGCTTGCAGCCGTTGAGCGGCGTCGATGGACGATCGTTCGTTCCGCTGTTGAAGGGTGACGATCAAGACGGCCGGGACGACGTCGTGACGGTTTATCACGAGACGGTGGCGAAGCGCGAGTTTCCGATGCGCTGCCTGCAGACCCGCGATTTCGCGTACATCTACAACGGCTGGTCGGACGGGAAGACGCAATACCGCTCCGAGCCGATGGGCGGCCTCGCGTTCAGTGCGATGCAGTCCGCGGCGACGACGCGGCCGGCGATCGATCAGCGCGTGAAGATGCTCGTCTACCGCGTGCCGGAGGAGTTGTATGACCTCCGCGCTGATCCGGACGCGCTGAAGAATCTGATCGACGATCCAGCACACGCGGAGCGGGTCAAAGAGATGCGAGCGAAGCTGCTGAAGTGGATGGAAGAGACGAAGGATCCGCTGATCGAAAAATATCGCGAGCGGATCAAATGACGCGATCGCACTCGTTCGCGTGCTTTTTCAGCAGCTCATCCGCCCATTTCCCTCGTCCCGTCTCGCGCAGGCGTTGAACGTACTTCGTCAGATACCCGCACGTGTGAAACGGCCCGCCTTCGCGCATGACGATCCACATCGGATCGGCGGGGTGAGTCGCGGTGCGCATCATGTCGGCGTGCCAGGCGTCGAGGATCGTCATCGCCCGCGCGACCAGGTTGGGATGCTGTGAGGCGAGATCGTGTTGCTCGTGCGGGTCGTTGCTTACGTCGAAGAGCATCACGTCGGGGAAGCAGTGGTAGCCATCATGGTAGGAGCGGATGGCGAGGTAGTCGTCGAAGCGGACGGAGCGCTGGCAGCTCCAGGCGCCTTGGGAGATGACGAGATAGTCGCGGCCTTGGTCGGTGGCAAGATCGAAGGGGATGGCGTCCCAGATATCGGGGATTTTTCCGCCGATCAGTTGGATAAGGGTCGCGGCGAAGTCGATGTGGTAGTGCAATGCGCGACAGACCCGCGGCGGAGCCGCTGGGCTCTTGCTCGTGGGGAAGTTTTTGAGGATGAGGGGGACCCGGCAGGTGATTTGGTCGGCGGTTTGATGGTCGCCGTAGATGTTGAGTTCACCGAGATTTTCGCCGTGGTCGGCGGAGATGATGATCGCGGTTTCGTCGAGCACGCCTTGGTCCCCGAGCGCGTTGAGCAGCCGGCCGATGTGTTCGTCGGCGTAGAGCACGCCGGCGTCGTAGCCGTCGAACATCCGGCGGACTTGGTGCATCGAATCGATCTTCGTCGGCTGCTTGGCCCAGTTGCCATAGGGTTGATCGTCGTACCCGACGACTTCCCGCGCGGAGTGCGGGCCGACGCCGTTCCAATGCTGCTCGCGAACTTCCTCCGTCAGCCACGCGGGAAGCGGTGAATCTTTGAACGGCGCATAGAACTCATCGGGCGCGCGGTACGGCGTGTGCGGATCCCAGAAGTTCACGTGGAGAAACCAGTTCTCCCGCTTCGCGTTCTCCTTGATCCACTTGATCGCGACCGGCGAGATTTCATCCGCGCGTTCGAGACCGCCCTTGCCGGTGTTGTGGATCTCGTTGAAGTTTGCGTACCAGTGCCACGCCGCATGGCGTTCGCCGAAGGGGCTGATGGTGACGGTTTTGTGGCCGCGCTCGCGCAGGCAATGCATCCAACTCGTGCGCGCCAGCGTCGAACGAAATCCGCGCGTGCGTCCGTCGATGAATGGATCGGCGGCGGTGCCGCCATGATTAATCACGCCGGTATGAATGCCGAACCGGCCGGACCAGAGAGCGGTGCGACTGGGAAGGCACGGGGCATCGGAGACGTAGTAGTTTTCGAAGCGGATGCCTTCGGCGGCGATGCGATCGATGTTCGGCGAGCTGGGGCGGTGGTAGCCGTAACAACCCAGATGATCCGGCCGAAGCGAATCGATATCGATGTACAGAATCCTCATCCCTTCACCGCTCCACTCGCCAATCCGGTGATGAAATCGCGCTGCAAAATAAAGAAGAGAATCGCGACCGGCACGATCGACAGCAGCGTGCCGGCCATGAGGGCGCCGTAGGGCGTCGTGTATTCGGGTTGGCCGATCATGTTCGTGAGCGCGATGGGGAGCGTGTATTTTTCGGCGCTTTGCAGCACGATCTGCGGCCAGAGGAAGCTGTTCCAGGCGGACATGAAGCTCAGGAGCGTGAACGCGCCGATCATCGGCCTCACGATCGGGAGCGCGACTTCCCACCACAGGCGCAGCTCGCTGCACCCATCGACGCGCCCCGCCTGGAGCAGCTCGTCCGGCACCGCTTTCATCGCCTGCATGAAGAGGAAGATGCCGAAGACGCTGACCGCGCCCGGAACCAGGATCGCCGCGTACGAATCCAGCCAGCCGATCTTGTACATCAGCTCGTAGCTGCTCGGCAGGAGCACCTGGGGCGGAAGCATCATGGTCGCGAGCATCATCAGCATGAGCGGCTTTTTTCCGCGGAACTGATATTTCGCCAGCGCAAACCCGCCGATGCTGCTCAGCGTCACCACGAGCACTGTGTTGAGCGAGGCGACGAAGAGGGAGTTGAGCATCCAGACGAAAAAGTTCTCTTTCGTGAAGAGGTGGACGTAGTTCGACAGCGTCCAGCGCGACGGCTCGGTCCACGGCAGAAACGAGTACGTGAACATGTCGCCGTGGCGTTTGAACGTAGCGCAGATGAGCCAGAAGAACGGCGTCAGGCTGATCAGCGCGAGGATGGCGATGACGATGTTGAGGATGATCGATCCGAACGTCTGCCGCGCCGCTGGATTGGGCGCGGTGAGCGGCGGGCGGATAATGCTTGGAAGGGGCGGCTCGGGGACAGGCGGCGCGCCGCGCGGCTGATAGGGAAGAACGTCGGTCATGCCACGTCCTCCCGGGTCTGCGCCACCTTCAATTGAATCAACGAGACGACGAAGATGATCAGCAGCAGCATCCATCCGATCGCCGATGCGTATCCGATGTCGCCCGCCTCGAACCCCATCTGAAACAGGTACATCACGATGGTGATCGCGTAGTTCGTCCAGACGCCGTAGAACAGAACGTACGGCAATTCGAAGAGCTGGTATGAGCCGATCGTGCCGACGAGGATCATGAAGATCAGCACCGGGCGAATACCGGGCATCGTCACGTGCCAGAACTTATGCCACCGCCCGGCGCCGTCGACCTCGGCGGCTTCGTAAAGCTCCTGATCGACCGACTGAAGCGCGGCGAGGAAGTAGACCATCGCGTAGCCGAGGCTGATCCACAGCGCCGCGAGCACGACGGCGGGCATCGCCAGTTCCGGCTTGCCGAACCAGTTCAGCTCCGGCCCGATGAACGGCGCGACGATGGCGATCGCCTTGTTGATCAGGCCATGTCGCTGCGCCAGCAGCATGCTGAAGATGACGGCGACGAAGACGTTGCCGACCAGGTGCGAGGAGAAAAACGAGAAGCGCAAGATGTTGCGGCACTTGAGCCGCTTGCTGTTGAGCACGATCGCCAGCAGCAGCGACGCGGGAATCTGCACCGACAGGAACATGACGGTGAAGTAGGTGGTGTTCGCGACGGCGGCCATGAACATCTTGTCCTGCATGAGGAACTTGTAGTTCCCGAGCCCGACGAAGCGCATTTCGCGCGGCCCGGCGGCTTTGTACATGCTCAGGACGATGCTTCGGCAGAGGGGATAAAGCATGAAGCAGCAGAAGAGCACGACGAACGGGGAGATGAACAGGTAAGGCGCGAGCTTGCGCTGAAGCCGCCACCAGCGCTCCTGCCGCGCGGTCGTCGTTGGGCTGATGTGATCGACTCCGCGGCTCAAGAGTCGAGCCTCCACTGCTTGATGCGCTTGCGGAGATCGTCCGCCATGTCCGCCAGCCACGCCTTGCACGCCGGCTCAAGACCTGCGTCGGCGCCGTGCTCTTCGACGTAGTTGACGGCTTTTGCGACGGCGTCGTTGAGGGCGAGGTTGACGATCGGTGTGGCCGCTGTGACGTAGCGCGGCGGAATCTGCGGCGCGAGCTGCGCGTACAGCTCTTCGACGCGCTGCCCGCCGAAGAACGGATCAGCGCGGTGGAACATTTCATTCGTCCACATGCTCTTGATGGGCGGGATGATTTCGTTGGTCTCGTTCTGGATGCGGATGCCGTCCTCGCTGAAGTAGAGATACTCGAGGAGCTTGAGCGATTGCTCCGGGCGTGGAGACGCGCGCACCACGCCCATCATTGTCCCGCCGATCGTGCTGGTCGGCGAGTCGCCCTTGTCGAAGACCGGGAGCGGCATCATGCGCATCTTCCCGAACGCCGGGGCGCCGTAGCGCTTGAAGTAATTCATCCGCCAGTCCGGCGTGATGTACGCGGCGACGCTTCCCTCTGCGACGTCCCGCGCGAATGCAACCCAGCCGGGCTGCGTCTGCGTGGTGCACTTGTTCGGCCCGGCGACGAGCTGCGCGTAGAACGCGAGCGTCTGCGCCACGCGCGGATCGACGTCGAGATAAACGTTCCCGTAGCTGTCGATGGGATTGATCCCGCGCTGAAGCAGCATCGCCTGGAAGTTCTCGCTGGATGATTCGGGCATCTCCAGCGCGTGGCGGTATTTGTACCCCTTGGTGCGCCAGTATTTCTTGAAGTTGAGGCACGCCTCCTGGAGCTGCGGCCACGTTTTGCAGGCCGGCAGATCGATCCGCGGGCCTTCGAATGTGCCGTCCGCGTGTTCGACGCCCCAGAAGAGATCGTGGCGATACGTGATGGTGCAGGGATGCACATCATGCGGAATGCCGAAGACGATTCCCTGCTTCGACCACGTTGCCAGCCGGCTCTGCACCAGTTGCTGATCCAGGCCGGATTCGGTGAGGTAGACGTTGAGCGGCATGAAGCCGATTTCGTGGACGGGCGGGCGGAAGAACCGCCCGGCGAGGTTGATCTCGACTTCGACCAGGTCCGGCATATCCCGCATCATCTGGTTCGACATGAAAATCTGCCCGAGGCGCACCGTCACCGCGCGGGCGTTGAGCAGGCTGAGATTGACCTTGACGTTGTGCTCTTTCTCGAACCGTGGGATGAGCTGGCGATAGGTCTTGTCGTGCGATTCGGCGAAGACCCAGACGGTCAGGTCCGCCTCGCCCGCTTCGCGCCGCGTCCCGATCGCGATGCCGCTGATCAAGGCGATCGCCGCCAGCACCAGCATCGGCTTGCCGAGGTGGAAGTTGTCGAGATTCTTCACCCAGCCGGTCATTTCTTCTCGCTCGCCTCAGGGTGCATGCCCTTGTCGTCGATTTGCTTCATCCACTCAATCAGCGCCGATCGCATGGACACCAGCACTTCGCGATGCTCTGGCGAGTTTGCGAGGTTGTTGATGTTGTGCGGGTCGGCCTGCGTGTCGTAAAGTTCTTCCGGCGGCTTGGTCTTCGCGAAGAAGAGCGCCGGCGCACCCTTCAATTCACCCGCCGCATCGAGCCGCCGCCACTCGCGCATGATCGGCGATTGATCCATGTATGCGATGGGCTGCGCGTAAGGTTTTTCCGGCTGGAAGTTATGGATGTAGAGGAAGCGCTCATCTCGCACCGCCCGCATCATGTCATACGTCTCGTCCATGCGGTCGCGGGTGGCGAAGATGTACTTCGGCGCTGGCCGCGCGTGCTCGCCAAGCAGCGCGCGACCGTGCAGGTGCGCGGGCGGCACGATCCCGGCGATCGAAAGCAGCGTTGGGCCGAGATCGATCAGGCTGACCAGATCGTCGCGCACGCTCCCCGCTTCGATCTTGCCCGGCCAGCGGATGATCAGCGGCACGCGCAGGCCCGAGTCGTAGAGCCAGCGCTTCCCGCGCGGCAAACCGCGTCCATGATCGCCCCAGAAGAAGACGATCGTGTTTTCGGCAAGCCCGTCCTTCTCCAGTTGCTCGAGCGGCTCGCTGACGCGCTTGTCCATCACCGTGATGCAGTCGTACCAGCGGGCCCAGTTCGCGCGGACGACAGGCGTGTCGGGGTAGTAGGGCGGCAGTTTGCCCCGCGCGGGGTCATGTCGTTCCGCCGCCGAAAGCTCATCTGTCAGGTGCGTGTGCTGGCCGTGCAGATTCATCGCGCGACTTTCATGCGTCTCGGCCAGATTGAAGACCGCGAAGAACGGCTGATCGGTGCGCTTGCGGTTCCGCCAATGCGCATTGCGATCGCACTGGTCCCACGCCGCCGGCGGGACGGGGAAGTTGTAATCGGTCTTGGCGTTGTTCGTGCAGTAATAGCCTGCGTCGCGGAGGTATTCCGTGAAGCAGCGCACGCCTGGCGGGAGCGCGACGTTGGAGCGGTGATGATGCGTTCCGATCGCGCTGGCGTACATGCCGGTGATGATGCTCGACCGGCTGGGGGAGCAGACCGGCGCGGACGAATACGCGCGCGTGAAGCGCACGCCTTGTGCGGCAAGTCGGTCCAGATTTGGGGTGATAGAGTAATCGTCGCCGTAACAATGCAGGTCCGGGCTGAGGTCTTCGGCGCTGATCCAAAGGATGTTGGGGAGCGGGGCGGCGCACGCGGCGACGTGCACCGCCAGCGTTATCAGAAAAATCAAAAGTGCACCCGCCCGCGACATGCTCAAAAGATAACCGCGCGCGCTGGAATCTTCAGGGAATCTGCTACCATTTGCAGACTTTCCGATGCGACTGGCACCCCTTTTTGTTTTCGCCGCGCTTTCCCTCGCCGCCGCCCCAGCCACGAAGCCGGAGCAGAGCGACAATGGTGAAATGGTTCTGCTCAAAGGCGGGACCTTCAAGATGGGGACGGCCGACGGGTTTCCCTACGAGGGGCCGGTGCATGAGGTCACGCTCAAGCCCTTCTGGATGGACAAACATGAGGTGACGGTCGCGCAGTTCGAGAAGTTCGTCGCGGCAACGGCATACAAAACCGATGCGGAGAAGTTCGGCTGGTCGGGCGTGTTCGATTTGAAGAGCGGCGAGTGGAGCAAGTCCGATCACGCCGACTGGCGGCATCCGCTCGGCGCGGACTCCAAAGCGAAACCGAACGAGCCGGTCGTCCACATCTCGTACGCCGACGCGCAAGCGTACGCGGCGTGGGCGGGGAAGCGATTGCCCACAGAAGCTGAGTTCGAATTCGCGTCGCGAGGCGGAGACAATCCCTCCAAATACGCCTGGGGCGATGAGCTTTATCCCAACGGCAAACCCGTCGCCAACACCTGGCAGGGACATTTCCCCGAGAAGGACGAAGCAAAGGACGGCTACGTCGGCGTCGCGCCGGTCTGCTCGTTCCCCCCCAATCGCGCCGGCCTGTGCGACATGACCGGCAACGTCTGGGAATGGTGCAGCGACTGGTTCGATCCGGATTACTACGCGCACAGTCCGAAGGAAAATCCCGCGGGACCGGAATCAGGTCAGGAGCGTTGCATCCGCGGCGGGTCGTGGATGTGCAGCGAGAATTACTGCGTCGGATATCGCGTCGCCGCGCGGAACAAGACCGCGCCGGACAGCGGTTTGAACAATCTCGGTTTCCGCTGCGCGAAGGACGCGAAATGACTTTCTCATCACGTCTGGCCGCCGCTTGCGTCTTCGCGTTCTGCCTGATTTCGTCCACGTTCGCAAAAGATCAGCGCAACGTCCTGCTCATGATCGGTGACGATCACGGTTTGTATGGCGGTTGCTTCGGAAATCCGGTCGTCGCGACGCCGTCGCTCGATCGCCTCGCCGCCTCCGGAACGAACTTCACCAACGCCTTCGCCGCCGTCTCATCATGCAGCCCCAGTCGCTCGGTCATCCTCTCGGGGCTCTACAACCACACCAACGGCCAATACGGATTGCAGCACGCGACGAACAACCAGGTGACCGAGCCCTGGGTGCGCACGCTCCCTCGCGTCTTCAACGACGCCGGCTATCGCACGATGCTGATCGGCAAGAACCACGTCGGGCCGCAGGAGATTTATCCTTATCAGGAGCACAAAGAAGTTTCGCGCGACCCCAAGGAAATCGCCGGCGTCGCGGACAAATTCTTCAGCAACTCCGATGACCGCCCGTTCCTGCTGGTGATCGGCTTTCACGACCCGCACCGCGCGAAGAAGGATTTCGACACCGGACCTGGAAGCTCCGAGGGGATCAAGATTCCCGAGTTTCTTCCGGATGATCCGAAGGTGCGCGATGACGTCGCCGATTACTGTCGCGCCGTCGCGCGTCTCGACGCGGGAGTCGGACTCGTCCTCGATGCGCTGGAGAAGAGCAAAAAATCGGAGGAGACTCTCGTCCTCTACGTCGGCGACAACGGAATGCCCTTCACCGGCGCGAAGACGAATCTCTACGACCCCGGCATCCATCTCCCGATGCTGATCCGCGCCCCCGGCGCGGCGGGCGGATCGAAGAATCCATCGATGGTTTCCTTCATCGACCTCACGCCCACGATTCTCGACTGGGCGAAGCTCAAATCCCCATACCCTCTTCCCGGCCGCTCGCTGCTCCCGCTTCTTCAGACCGCCGAAGCCGACAAAAACGAGACCGTCTTCGCTTCGCACACCGTCCACGAGATCTGGATGTACTACCCGATGCGGATGATCCGCACGCGAAGGTACAAGCTGATCTGGAACCTCGCGCACACGCTCGAATATCCGATTGCCGGCGACATGGCGATCTCGCCGACCTGGGAGGTCGCGAAAAACAAGCCGGCACAAAACGGAAAGACCGCCCAGCAGTATCTCCATCGGCCGCGCTATGAGCTGTTCGATCTGGAGAGCGACCCGCAGGAGTTGAAGAACCTCGCGGATGATCCAAAGCTCGTGACGGTGAAGAGCGAGTTGCTCGCGCGGCTGAAGCAGATGATGAAGGAGACCAAGGACCCATGGTTGGGTAGACCGCCTGTCGAGAACGCCGAATGAATCGCCTGCTGATCGCGATCGCCTGTGCCGTGTCGCTTGCGTCTTCGCGTGCGATCGCGCAAACCACCCGTCCCAACATCGTCTTCATCATCACCGACGATCAGCGCTGGGACTGCTTGTCAGCGACGGGTCATCCATTCCTCAAAACGCCGAACATCGATCGCATCGCGCGCGAAGGGGTGATCTTCGACAACGCTTTCGTCACCACCCCGCTCTGTTCACCCAGCCGCTCGTCATTCCTGACAGGTCAATACGTCCACAAGACGCGCGTCTACGGAAACGGCGATTCGAGCGCGATCTCTCACCAGCTCATCACCTGGCCGGCCCTGCTTCAGCAGGGTGGGTACGAAACAGGATGGTTCGGAAAGATCCACATGGGATCGGATGCCACGCCGCGCCCCGGATTCGATCGCTGGATCTGCCTGCCCGGTCAGGGCGTTTACGTTGATCCGATGCTGAACATCGACGGCGTGCAGCAGAAAGTTCCCGGCTACGTGACCGATCTGCTCAGCGACTACGCCGTCGATTTCATCCGCAAGGATCACCGCGGCAAACCTTTCGCCCTGGTGCTGGCCCATAAGGCCATTCATCAACCCGCGCGCCCGGCGACGCGACATGCGGATCTCTACAAAACCGAAGGGATTTCACGCCGCCCGAATGTGAACGACGAGGGCGACGACAAACCAATCCTCGCCCGTCGATCCGCGCGCCCCACCACGCAGGGCCAGCGTGCCGGCGTCCCGGGAAAGCTCCAGCGAGACATGCTCCGCTGCATCCAGAGCGTCGACGACGGCGTCGGAAAAATCTTCGAAGCGCTCGAACAAACGCACCAGCTCGACAACACCCTCATCATCTACACCAGCGACAACGGCTACTTCTTCGGCGAGCACCACCTCGGCGATAAGCGCGGCGCCTACGAAGAATCCATCCGCGTCCCGCTGCTCATGCGCTACCCCCCGCTCATCCCCGCCGCTTGCCGGCGTCGCGAACCAGCACTCAACATCGACATCGCTCCCACGGTTCTCGAACTGGCAGGACTCTCAATTCCACAGGAAACCCACGGAAAATCGCTCATCCCGATCCTCCAGAACAAACTCGGCGACTGGCGCGGCTCCGTCCTCCTCGAATATTTCCACGAACCCCGCTACCCGCTTTTCCCCTCCTGGCAATGCATCCGCACCTCGCGCTGGAAATACATCCACTACATCGGCGTCGAAGATTCCGATGAGCTGTACGATCTCGAAACCGATCCATACGAAATGAAAAACCGCATCGCCGACAAAGACGCGGGCGAAATGCTCGCGCAACTGAAATCCCAGCTCGCAAAGGCCCTCGATGAAACGAAGTAGCTTCGCGATCGTACTGCTGATGCTCGTCGCGTCCGCCAGTGCGCAAGAGACCAAACGGCCCAACGTCATCGTCATCATGACCGACGATCAGGCGCAGTGGGCGCTGGGTTGCTACGGCAACAAGGAATGCCCGACGCCGAACATGGATCGCATCGCCCGTGAAGGCGTGCGCTTCAACAACGCCTTCACCGTCACGCCCGTCTGCTCACCGAGCCGCGCAACGTTCTTCACCGGACGCTACGGCACAGAGCTTGGCATCACCGACTGGCTTAACAAACGCGAAGAAGACGTGGGTCTTGGCATCCCCGACGTTCCCACCTGGCCGGCGCTGCTTCAGCAGAATGGCTACGTCACGTCGCTGATCGGAAAGTGGCATCTTGGATCGAAGCCGCAGTTCCATCCAACAAAGCACGGCTTCACGCAATTCGCGGGATTCCTCGGCGGCGGTCAGTTCCCGATGGATCCCTGGCTCGAGATCGACGGCAAAACTCAGCAGATCAAGGGGCCGATCTCTGATCTGCTCACCGATGCGGCGCTGAAATTCATCGATGACAACAAGAGCAAGCCGTTTGCGGTTTGCCTGTTCTACCGCGAGCCGCACCAGCCATATCGTCCGATGCCCGCAGAGGATTCCGCCTCGGTCGAAGACCTCGACCCGACCATTCCGAATGCGCCGTACCTGGACAAAAAGCAGGTGAAGGACTGGACGCGGAGCTACTACGCCGCCATTCACGCCGCCGACCGCGGCATCGGACGTCTCCTCGCCAAGCTCGATGACGAAAAGCTTGCCGACAACACGATCGTGATCTTCACCAGCGACCACGGCTACTGCATCGGTCAGCACACGCTGCACACCAAGGGGAACGCCGCCTGGATCGCCGGCGGCGTCGAGGGGCCGAAAAGGCCCAACATGTTCGAGGAATCGATCCGCGTGCCACTGCTGATCCGCTGGCCCCCGATCGTTAAAGCTGGGGCCGTCATCGACGACGTCGTCGCCAACATCGACACGCTGCCGACGATCCTCGGCATGCTCAAGATCGCGCCGTCCGAAGACCTCAAGCAGCACGGCATCGACTTCTCCCCTCTCCTCCGCGGCGAGACAATTCCCAAGCGCGAAGCACTGTTCGGCCAATACAACCTCCACAACGCCGGCTTTGCCTGTATGCGGATGATCCGCACGAGCGACTGGAAGCTAGTCCGTCACTACCTCACCAACGGTTTGAACGAGCTATACGATCTGAAGAACGATCCCCATGAGGAGAAGAATCTCTACATCGACTCCTCCGCGGACAAGGTGAGAGAGCAGCTCCAGGAAAAGCTGACGAAGTGGATGGAGTCGATCGACGATCCGATCCTGACCAATCCGCTCAACACAGTGGGAGTGGGAGGAACCCTCGATGCTCGCTAACCGTCTGGCCGTCGCTTGCGTCTTCGCGTGTTTCTTCGTCTCGACAGCGTTCGCGCAATCGCGCCCCAACATCGTCCTCGTCATCTCCGACGATCAGCGCTGGGACGCGCTGGGCGCTGCGGGAAATCCGAACGTCAAAACCCCCGCGATGGATCGCCTCGCGCGCGAGGGAACTTATTTCCGCCAGGGGACCATCCATGTCCCGCAATGCTCTCCATCCCGCGCCACGCTGCTGACCGGACTGTCGCCGCATCAGCACGGCTGGTACTCCAATCAAGCCGCGCAGTCCGCCCGCGCGGATGCCAAGCTCTTCACCAGCATGCCGATGCTCCCCGCGCTGCTGCGCGATGCGGGATATCGCACCGTCTACATCGGCAAATGGCATCTCACGCCCGAGCCGTGGGATTGCGGATTCACGGATGTCCGCACCTGGCTCCCGGGCGGGGGCGGGCCTTATCAGGACGCGGGGCTGGCGCACGGGAACTCGCGCAAACATCCGGTGCAGAAGGGGTTCATCAACCAGATCTTCGGCGACGACGCCGTCGCCTTCATCGACTCGCCCGCCGCGAAGGAGAAGCCGTTTTTCCTCTGGCTCGCGCTCACCGCGCCGCACATGCCGACCAAACCGAATCCGCCTGACATCGAGAAGCTCTACGCGGGCAAAGCAAATCCCGACCTGATCCCGCAGGGCTTCCCGGAAGACCGTGCCGACGCTGGCGACTGGGTCCACTACTACGAAGCCTGCTCGATGGCCGATCGGCAGCTCGGCAACGTGCTCGATGCGCTCGACCGCGCCAAGCTGGACGACAACACGATGGTGATCTTCCTCGGCGACAACGGTTTCATGATGGGCGGGCGCGATGTCCCGCAGTTCAAGAAGAACAAGCCGTACCTCGGCAAGGTCTTCCCGTACGAGGATTCGATTCGCGTGCCGATGATCATCCGCGCTCCCGGCAAGAACGAGGGAACGAGCGATGTCCCCGCATCGAGCCTCGATCTTCCTCCGACGATCCTGAAATCCGCCGGCCTGACACCCCCACCGAACTGGCCCGGCCGCGATCTGCGCGGCAACCTCGCAGCGATTACCGAATCGATCAGCGAATTCGCGGACAACGAGAGCGACAAATTCGGCGACATCGCCTATCGCACGATCCGCACGCCGCAGCACAAGCTGATCGTCTGGGAGGAGCAGTCGCGCAAGCCAGAGTTGTACGATGTCGCCGCCGATCCGCATGAAGCGAAGAATCTGTTCGAAGAGGAAGCCTCGAAGGGCGTGCGCGATGATTTGCTGGCGCGTCTCCGCCAATGGATGGCCCGAACCAGCGATCCGGCGTTAAAGTGGCCGCATCTGAGTGAGACGAAAGGCAGCTAGCCGATGTACGGATCCGTGAATCTGAATTCCCGTGGGTCGGACACTCCTGTCCGATACGGGACGATGTACTCATCGGCTCGTTTCTTTCCGTCAAAGTGCAACGGGCGGCGGAGTACCGCCACCCGTGTCGGACAGGAGTGTCCGACCCACGGTGTGGTGCGCGCGCTCTTTGTGTTGCTGCTCATCGCCTCGTCCGCCTTTGCGGACGAGCGCAAGCCCAACGTCATCATCATCCTCGCCGACGATCTCGGATATGCCGACGTCAGCTTCGGCGGGCGGAAGGAATGGACGACGCCGAACCTGCATCGACTCGCGCTGGAAGGGACGATCTTCCGCCGCTGGTACACCGCCGGCGTCGTCTGCGCGCCGTCCCGCGCCGCGCTGATGACCGGGCGATACGGAATTCACAACGGCGTCACCGGAAACAGCTCGCTCGATCTCCCCGCCGAGGAAACCACGATCGCGGAAGCCCTCAAAGCCCGTGGCTACGCCACGGGTCTCTTCGGCAAATGGCACCACGGCGCCCCGCGTCCGGGCAAGGATGCCTACACCCATCCGATGGACCAGGGCTTCGATGAATTCTTCGGCTTCACCGATGCCGTCCACGCATGGCAGAAATTTCCCGAGAAGCTTTTCGACGGCCGCGACATGAAACCGAGCAAGGGCTACGCCGACACGCTTTTCGCGGACCACTCGATCGATTTCATCAAGCGGCACAAGGCTGAACCCTTCTTCCTGTACGTGCCGTTCATCGCATCGCACGGCAAGCCCGGCGCGCCTACCGAAGATGTCGAAGCGTTCAAGGGAAAATTCCGCGAGAAGGACGACAACGATCCGCAGAACGCGATCTACGCCGCCGAGATCGTGCGCATGGACAAGGAGATCGGACGGATCATGAAGACGCTCGATGATCTCCAGCTCAACAAAGACACGATCGTCATCTTCAGCAGCGATCACGGCGCGACGTTCGAGAAGCTCGCTGGCACCGGGCCGGCGTATTTCGATTCGAACCGCCCGTTCCGCGGGCAGAAGCGCACGTTGTGGGAAGGCGGCATGCGCGTGCCGGCCGTCGTGCGCTGGACAGGAAAAATCCCCGGCCGGACCGATTCGCACGAGGTCGTTCACATGTGCGACGTCTTCCCATCCGTCCTCGCCGCCGCCGGGGTGAATGTCGACGCGGCGTGGAAGATCGACGGCACGAACATGCTCGACGTCTGGCGCGGCAAATCAAAAGGGCCGGATCGAACGCTCTTCTGGGAATGGCGCGAGGGAGGCGACACGCAATTCGCCGCCATGCACGGCGATATGAAGATGGTCATCACCGGCGACAACAAGCCGGAGCTCTTCAACGTCGAGCGCGACCCGCAGGAGCGCGTCACGCTGCACGCGCAGCAGCCCGATGAGCTCAAGCAGCTCGTCGAGGGTCTGAAGCAATGGCTCGCCACCGAATCGGATGCGGCGAAGCAGCGTAAGAAACCATCGGCCACCAACGCGAGTGAATGAATGTTCAGAATCATCACACTCATCGTGACGTTTTTCGCTTCGATCAGCTTCGCGCAAGCGACGAAGCCGAACGTGCTGTTCATCATCTCCGATGATCTCTGCGCCGATCTCGGCTGCTACGGCGCGCCGGTCAAATCCCCTAATGTTGACGCGCTCGCAGGCCGGGCGATGCGGTTCGATCGCGCGTATTGCCAATACCCGCTTTGCGGGCCGAGCAGATGCTCATTCATGTCGGGGCTTCGTCCGGACACGAGCGGGGTGCTCACGAACGGGCCCACCGTGCGGGACAAGGTGAAGGATGTCGTGACGCTGCCGCAGGTATTCCGGCAGAACGGTTACGTCGCCGCGCGGGTCGGAAAGATTTACCACCTCGGCATCCCGGGCGATGTCGGCAAACCCGGGCCGGACGATCCGGCGTCGTGGGATACGACATTCAACCCGCCCGGTGCGGAGTTCACAACCGACGGAGAAGAAGTTGTCCCCAACGCGAAGGACGGCCAGGGATTTCGCTACGTCATCGGCAAGGGTGACGGCAAAGAGCAGGCGGATTACCAATCCGCCGACGAGGCGATCCGTCTGCTTCGCGAGCATAAGGATCGCCCGTTCTTTTTGGCGCTGGGCTTCATCCGTCCGCACGTTCCGGACATCGCGCCCAAATCATTCTTCGATCTCTACCCGATCGACACGATCAAGCTGCCGCAGGTTCCCGAGAACGATCGCGATGACATCCCGACGATCGCGCTGGGCGTGAACACGAAGCTCGATCGCGGCATGACGCCGCAGCAATGCATTGAATCAATCCGCGCCTATCGCGCGGCGACGAGCTTCATGGACGCGCAGCTCGGACGCGTCATCGATGAGCTGCGCATCCTCAAGCTCGTCGATCACACGATCGTCGTCTTCATCGGCGATCACGGTTATTGCCTCGGGCAGCATCACACCTGGCAGAAATACATGCTCTTCGAACCCGTCGCGCGCGTGCCGATGCTCATCAGCGCGCCGGGGATGAAGCCGGCCAATACGCGCAGCATCGTCGAGATGGTCGATCTCTATCCGACGGTCTGCGAGCTCGCCGGCCTGACGCCGCCGCCCGCAATCCAGGGCAAGAGCCTCTCGCCCATCCTGAAGGATCCGAATGCGTCGGTGAAGACGGCGGCGTTCACGCAGGTGAACCGGCGCGACCGCTTCGAAGGGCGATCGGTGCGCAACGATCGCTTCCGCTACACCGAATGGACCGGCGAGGAAAATGCCGTCGAGCTTTACGATGAGCAGAACGATCCCAACGAATTCACGAACCTCGCGCGCGATCCGAAGCATGCCGACGACGTCGCGGCGATGAAGAAACTGCTGGCGACGGGGACGACGGCGCATCCCGGCATCACCGACCCTTCGCCGTAACTCCTCGTGATCCGCGCATCCAAATCGCTTACTTCCGCCGCAACAGAAGATTGACGACGTTGTATATTTCGATAAGTTGGAGGGCGGAATTGTGATGTGCGCAACGAAATACGGCGGCGCCGATCAACCGTTGACCGCGCGCCGCCGTGAGGTGGAGGATCGATTTGTCAGAACTCTAATCTAAACACCTAGAAACTTCCAATTCTTTCGCTCGCGGAACATCCCTGAAGGAGGGGCGACCGACTCGGCGGCAGCTATACATCTCTATCTCCACTGCGGCGCAGCGTTGCATGGGCAAATCCCTGCTTACTCCCAAAGATCTCGCGGATGCCATCGACACCTCCGAATCTTCCATGCGCAGATGGATCGACAGTGGAAAAATCCGCACCACCCGAACCGGCGGCGGCCATCGCCGCATCGAGCTCGCCGAAGCCATCCGCTTCGTCCGCGAATCCAATTGGCCGATCGTCCGGCCGGAAATTTTGAACGTCGCGGAACTGGCGCTTCCACCGGCGAATGAAACCGACGACCAGCGGCTGTATGCGGCGCTGGTCAGCGGCGATCGCGCGCTCGCCCGCGGGCTCATCGTCTCGTGGTACGTCTCCGGGAAAAATCTCGCGACCATCTTCGATGGGCCGGTCAGCGCGGCGCTCACGCGCGTCGGCGAACTATGGAAAGAGAGCGACTGTGGCGTGCTCGTCGAGCACCGCGCCAGCGAAATCTGCGCGGAGATCATCCGTCACGTTGCGTCACTCGTCCCGGTGGCGGCGGCAGCAACGGCGGCGGCACTCGGCGCAACGCCGGGCGATGAATGGCATTGGCTTCCATCCCTCATGGCCGCCGCGGTCGTGCGCGAAGCGGGGCTCCGCGACATCAATTACGGCGCGAATCTCCCCGTCGAGCTTCTAGCCAGCGCCGCCGCGGAGAACAAGGCCAAGCTCGTCTGGATCTCCGTCACGATGAAACCCAAGCGAACTCTGCGCGCGCAGCTCGAATCTCTTGCCGCCAAGCTGGCGAAAAACGCAACGGCGCTCGTCGTCGGCGGTCGCCACGCGCCCGATGCTTGTCCGGCGGACCAGCCGAACGTCTATTGCATGAATTCGATGACGGAGCTTGCGGCGTTCATAGGGGGAATGATCAAGAGGTGATTCTTGCCGCCGCGCCGCGCCTTCGCTCAAATGCTCGCCATGCGACAGCGGCTCAGCATGCTCAACACCATCGCCGGTTCGCAGCTCGAACGTTTCTATCCGCGCGGCTGGAACCTCAAAAGAATTGACGCCTGCTGTGCGATGTCAATGAAGCAGCTCACGACGCCGTCGAAGCATTGGCATCGTGATTTCAAGGCGATTCCCGTCGACGCGATCGCCCAACCCATGGGCAACGCCATCGCCGACGAGATCGAACAGACGCGCCGGCGCGGGCAGCTCCTTGCGATCATCCTCCCCGTCGGTCCGGTGAACATGTACGCAACCGTCGTCCGCCGATTGCGGCTTAGCGCCACCAACTGCGACCACGTCACGACCTTCAACATGGACGAATGGGCGGACCGCAAGGGCAACTCGATGCCGGGCAACCAACCCGGCGGATTCGAGTTCACCATGAACCAGCTCCTCTTCGATCGCCTCGGCAAAAAGACTGTCCCCAAGCACCAGCGCAATTTCGCCACGAAGAGAAACCTTCCGACGTACGCCCAAAAGATCGCGCGCCTCAAAGAGCAAAACGCCCGTCTCGTCACCGTCTACGGCGTCGGGCGGACGTGTCACATCGCCTTCTGGGAGCCGCATCTCGCCGAAGGTCTCTCGCTGTCGCAATGGAAGCGGCAGACGCATCGCGTCGGCGTCGATCTGCATCCGCTCACCATCGAGCAGAACAGCCTGCACAGCTTTAACAGCCGATTCACGCTGATCCCCTGTTGGGCGAACACCATCGGACCCGGGTTGTTTTTGCAGAGCGACTGGTGCATCGGCGCGGCGGAGGGGGCGTATCCGGAGTACGGCGCGCAGTGGCAGGGGATGAGCTTGTGCGTGACGCTCGCGCACGCGCCGACACCCTGGTTACCGAGTACGTATATGACGACGATGGGGGGGCGGATGTATTTTACGAAACCGCTGGCTGGACCATTGGTTCCCGTTTGACCAGCGCGCAAAAAAACCCACCGTAGAGCGGTGGGCTTTGAGCTGGGCGCGGCGCATTCAGCTACGCGCTGATGTTGCTGGTCTGCGGATTCGTCGTCGCAGCGCCGGCCGTCGGGAACCGTTCGCTGACATTGAGCTGGTTGTCGATTCCGCTGACACCGCGCGTTCCACGCACCAGGACAAGGATGCGATCGACATCGTCGGTCGCACACCGTCCCGTCAGGATGATCCGTCCGGTCTCCGCGCGCACGCCGACCGATCCGGCGATTCCGAGACGTCCCAGTTCCGAGCGCACGCGGTTGCCGATCGTTTCGTCGTTTTCCTGTTCCCCGCCACCGAGGGGAAGCATCGCACCGGCTTCGTGCGTGTATCCGATCGCTTTATTGCGCAGATGCCGGCCGGTGGCGCGCATGAATTCGCCCGTTTCGTTGAGGACGCGCGTGGCTTTCTGGGCGATCCAGGCGCGGCGTCCGCGGCCGCGGGACGGATCAAACAACCACATCGCACCGAGGCCGACAGCAAGCGCGCCGACGGCGGTCAGGCCGGTCGTCGTGGCGGAGAAGCCTTCGTGATGATCCTTGGCCAGGTGGACGTGGGGGAGATATCCGCGGGCGGTGTCGAGCGCGCCGCTGCCGTAGTTGCTCGCGCGCCGCAGGAGGCGACGTCCGCTCTTGCGCGCCGCACGGGCTGACGGGAGGGCGGGCACTGAAGCCGCCGCCGCGCTGGTCAGGTCGCCCGCCTTGTGCGCCACGCGATCCCAAACGTCGTGCAGCGCATGCGTCGTCGTCTCATACGCGCCGCCGACCGCGTCGGTCGTGGTTTCGAGCGCACGATTGGCGGCATCGAGTGCGGCCTCACGCCGGTCCTGACCTTTCTCGGGATCGAGTAAATACATCGCCGCTGCTCCGACCGCCACGCCGCCGATCAATCCCATCGCCGCTCCCGCAGCCGAGAGGGTTGACCGCTCGCGGCACGGCGCTTCGTTGCGCTGCGCGTTCCATGGCTGGCTCTGTGGCTGGCGCTGCTGGCGGGGAAGAAAACGTCCGGATGAATCGCGTAACATGATCGGCTCCTTGCTTTTAGGGTTGGCTGAAAACGCCTTGCGTCGGCAGATCGCCGCTCGGGCGGTTTTGCAGGTCGTATCCTCCATGACGGCGCAGGATTTCCGCCGCTACGATGGCGCGCGGCCCCGCCTTGACCGCGACGATCGCGCGGCCGGAATTAAACTCGTTTTCGTAGAATCGCGCTTCCTCTTCGCTGACGCCCAGTCCCGTCATCGCGCCGAAGATTCCGCCTACCGCCGTCCCCGCGATCGCGCCGCCGAACGCCATCGCGAGCACGCCTCCCGCGACAACCGGCCCGAATCCCGGGATGAGCAGCGCGGCGGCGGCGCCGAGAATCGCGCCGATCCCGGCGCCCGCGGCCATGCCCGCGGCAGCGCCTTTCCCGTCCTTCGCGCCCTGCGCATCGGTGATCATCCCGCCCTGTACCGCGTCACTCCCGCGAATCGCGAAGCCGACTTGGTCGTTTGAAAACCCGCATTGTTCCAACTCGTCCACAGCATTCTCGGCCTCGTTGCGGTCGGCAAAAGCTGCGATAAGTGTTGTTCGTGGATTGCTTGCGTTGCTCGCCATTTTTGCCTCCCTTCAACGTCATTCGTCGCGACAAAATGACGACAACGACACCGTCGCCGCCGATTTCGTGGCTGGATGGCGCACTGATGGCTAGCAGCAAAGGTGGTGCCGTAGCGAACGCGAGCGCGGCCGTTATGTCGTCAGACGGGCGTAATGGGCCATCCACCGGGTAGCCAGGCGGGAAGCGTCGAAATAGTCGCGAGCGAAGGAGCGGGCACGCGTCGATGCCGCGACGCGCAGCTCGACATCGCAAAGCCATCGATCCAGTTCACCGGCGATTGCACCAGGATCGAGCGGCACGACGCCGCCGACGTTTTGCCCACGCACGATGTCCGCCAACGCGACGCGATCGGAGACGAGAACCGGCGTTCCAGCGGCGAGCGATTCGGCCACCGACATCGCGAAGCTTTCACGATGGCTGGTCAGAGCCAGGAGGTCGGCATCGACCAGCGCTTCGACTCGCTGACAGCCGTGCAGCATGCCGGCGAAGAGCATGCGCTCTTGCAACGCGTGACGCTCGATCAACTCGCGCAGGCTCGCCCGCAAATCGTCGCCAACCGGGCCGGCGATGACAAGCAGGGCATCCGTTCGCTTCATCCGCGCCAGCGACAGCAGCAACAGATCGACGCCTTTCACCGGCACGACACGCCCGAGGAATAGGAGCATGGGGCGCGTTGCTTCGATCTTGTGGCGCGTACGGAATGTGCCGCGCGGCGGAAGCGTTTCGAACTCCCGCCCGTCCAATCCGAGGGGCTCGATGATCGTCTGATGATTTGCGGAGACGACGCACGTCGCTGCGCGTTCGGCGTCGGTCGTGAAGTGAATCGCCGCCGCTTCACGCAGATCGCGCTGCAATCGCCACGCGAGGTAGAGGCGCTTCTTCAGCCAGCGCTGCGACAGGCACCAGTCATCCAGCATGCCGTGCGGCGTGATGATGTACGGCACGGCACGCCGGTGCGCCGATCGCGCGGCGAGGTGCTGGATTTCATCCCAGACGCCGTGCAGGTGGACGATGTCGGCGTCGGCGATGTGGCGATCGAGCGTTGACGCGAGCGCCGGGTGACGCCGCAGCCGTCCGCGGCAGGGGCCGATCAGCTCGACGTTCACGTTCGCGCTGCGCAGCTTTTCCGCAAGCGACAACGATTCGCCCGCAATCGTCGTCGCTACGATCGAGACATCCATCCCAGCCTCGCGCTGCGCCGCCGCCAGCGTCGTCAGCGCGATCGGCGGCCCGCCCTCGGAGGGCGAAAGGCTCCAGATAGCGTGCAGCACCCGCATCAGATGTCTGTGATATCATGGTCGCCGGGGCATTTCCCTCCAATGGACCAGACACGCGACGACAATCCCGAGCACCCGTTCCCTCAACGCCTCGATCAGTACGCGACGTTTCATTACGAATTCCGAGAATACGCCCGCCGATTGCTCTGGGAAATCTGCCAGCGCGTGCTCGTCATCCACAGCCCGCGCCGCGCATACGGCTGGCGGCGGTTCTGGCTGCGATTGTTCGGCGCGTCGATCGATCGCACCGCGCGCATCCGCTGCGGCGTGCGCATCGTACATCCGTGGCTTTTGACCGTCGGAGAATGGAGCATCGTCGGCGAGGGGACGGTTCTCTACAACCTCGGCCCGCTCTCGATCGGGCCGCATACGCTGATCTCGCAGGACGTTTATCTCTGCGGCGGGACGCACGACTATCGCCAGCCCGGTCTGCCGCTCGTGCGCAGCGCGATCACGATCGGCGGCGGGGTGTGGCTGTGCGCCGGCGCGTTCATCGGTCCGAGCGTGACGATCGGCGACAACAGCATCATCGCGGCACGCGCGGTCGTGGTGAACGATGTGCCGGCCGGCGTGATCGTCGGCGGAAACCCGGCGCGCGTGATCAAAGACCGGCCGGCGATAATGTCGCAGCCGGCGGGGGAAACGTGATCCTCATCTTCAACCAGATGTATGTGCCCGACCCCGCGAGCGTCGGGCAACACGTCGCCGATGTCGCGGTCGAGCTGGCGCGGCGCGGGCATCGGGTGCGCGTCTACACCGCTGACCGCGGTTACAACGATGCTTCACGTCGCTATCCGCCGCGCGAGACCATCGATGGCGTCGAGGTGCGCCGGTTGGCGCTGACGTCGCTCGGCAAGAGAAGCCTGTGGAAGCGTGCGTTCGCCGCCATCTCGTTCGCGACGCAATGCACGTTCATCGCGCTCTTCGCGCGCGGCGTGCGGGGCATCATCTTCACAACGTCTCCGCCTCTCGCCGGCGCCGCCGCCGCCATCGCAAGCGCGCTGCGCGGTCTCCCCATTGTGTATTGGCTGATGGATTTGAACACCGATCAGCTCGTGACCCTCGGACTGCTCGATGCGCGCAGCAGTCGCGTGAAGCTGCTGGAGAAGATTCATCGCTTCATCCTGTCGCGCTGCGCGCTGGTGATCACGCTGGATCGCTTCATGCGTGATCGCGTCACGGCGAAGATCAATCTCGACGGCCGGCTGCGGGTGATCGCGCCGTGGCCGCACGAGCGGGATGTGACGCCGGTCGTGCGCGAATCGAATCCCTTCCGCGAGCGTCACGGGCTGAGCGAAAAGTTCGTCGTGATGCACAGCGGCAACCAGAGCCCGTATCACCCGCTCGACACGCTCCTCTCCGCCGCCGTGCGATTGCGCGATCATCCGCGCATCCGCTTCGTGCTGATCGGCGACGGGCTGGCGCGCGCGCAGATCGAGCAAACGATCGCGCAGCACCGCCTGACCAACCTGGCCTTCCTCCCGTACCAGCCGCTGAGCGAGCTGCGCTACTCGCTATCCGCCGCGGACCTGCACATCGTCTGCATGGGCGACGACATGGTCGGGCTCGTGCACCCGTGCAAGGTCTACGGCGCGATGGCCGTCCAGCGGCCGATCGTTTTCATCGGGCCGACCCCGTCGCACGTCGCGGAGCTGATCGAGCGGCACGCGATCGGCGTGCATGTTCGCCACGGCGACGTCGATGCGCTGGTCTCGACGATTCAAAAACTCGCCGGCGCCGATGCGAGCGAACTTCGCGACATGGGCAAGCGCGGACGGACGGCGCTAGAGGCGTCGTACAGTCACGCGCTGCTCTGCGGCAGGTTCTGCGATGAGGCCGAAACAGCGCTCGGATTGCGCGCGACCAGAATGTAAATCGGCCCACGGCGGACAAGCTCGACGCATTCAAATCCCGCGTCTTCCGCGAGTCGCTGCACCTGCGAGCGGCTGAAGAAATAAACCGGGCAGCCGTTCCAATTCAGCCACAGTTTTCGAAACGGCACGCGGAACGACAGCCGCGCCGGAAACGCCGCGATCAGCAACTCGCCCGTCAGCGGCCGCAAGTGCCGCAGCAGTTCCAGCGGCCGGTCGACGTAATCGAACAGGCCCATGGCGATTGTCGCGTCGAACTTCTCATCCTGCCCGAGAGCGAAGATGTCGATTTGAAGGAACCGGCAGCGCTCCGCGACGCCGGCCTGCTGTGCGACGCGGCGCGCGAGCTCGATCATCTGCGGCGAGAGGTCGATGCCGACGATTTCCGCCGCGCCGCGCTTTGCAAGCTCCACCCCGTAACGTCCGGATCCACAGCCGACATCGAGGATTTTCTTCCCCGCGATCGGCTCGAGCGCGCGGAGCGTGAACGAGAGACGATCGCCGATGTTCCGCCGCGTCAGGCGATCCCACGTGCGGCCGATGAACGACTTCTCCCCGGAATAAATCGCATCGAACGATCTGGCCTTGTGATCGAAGAAATTGGCGACACGCTGGGCGGTGGTCATGGGCGGTTAGACATTGATCATCTGTCGGATCGGGCCGAACTGAAATTCGCGCAGCAGCCGCCCGAGTTTTTTGCCGCAGCGACTCAAGCCGAAGTAATGCCGCGCCTTGAGCGCGCGCGGGAGCGAGATCCGCGGCTGTCCATCGTCGATCTCCCACGGATGCAGGTAGAAGACGATCTGTTCTCCGCGCTTTTGCAGCCGGTGCAGCATCCCGGCGACGAGCCGGTACGGCAGGATGCGAAAATAAACCCCGCCCGAGCACGGGATATTGTGCTTCCCGACGCGATCGGTCGAGAGCGGCACCTCGACCACGCCGGATTCGGTTTCATGCACCAGCCGCTCCGCGCCCGGGATGCCGTAGCGATGATTCACCACCGGAAAAATGCTCGAGTCGTAGGCGAACCCGAGCTTCCGCAGGATCGGCAACGCCCACAACGATTGCTTCGTGATCGAAAAGTACGGCGCGCGGTAGCCGTACACCTTTTGCCCGGTGATATCCGTCAGAAGCTTCACCGAATTGGCGACGTCGCGCTCGAATTCGTGGGGCGTCTGGCGGTAGACGAAGCGATGCTCGCTGCCGTGGCTGGCGATCTCGTGGCCGGCGTCGTGAATCTGCTTCACCAGCTCCGGATGGCGCTGCGCGACATGGCCCAGGACGAAGAACGTCGCCTTCGTCTTGGCCCGATCGAAGATGTCGAGCAGTTCGCGCGTCGAGCCGGCGATGCGATCCTCGTAGCGATCCCAGTTGCCGGGATTCTCGTCCAGGCAGTGATACCAATCCTCGACATCGATGGAGATGGCGTTCATGCCGTCGCCTTGGGCGGGACTTCCCAGCGGAGCAGCGCGTTCCAGGCGAAGAAGACCGCCAGCGCGATCGCCGCCAGCGCGATCAACTCGGTCGCCAGCGACGCCGATGGCAGCACGATCGACAGCGCCGCCAGCACCAGCGCCGCGCAGCACGCGACGGCATCGGTTTGCAGCCGGCTCAACCCGGCGGCTTGCAGACGCAGCGCGAAATGATCCGGACTTCCGCGCCAACACGCCAGCCCTTTGCGCGTCCGAACGACGATCAGGAACGCCAGCTCGAACAGCGGCACCGCCGCCAGCAGAACCATCCGCAACAGGTCCGTCGCTGTCCCCGCCTCCGTGCGCGGAAGGCTCAGCAACGTAGCTGCGGTCAAGAATCCAAGCAGATGACTTCCCGCGTCGCCAAGAAAGATCGAAGCGGGCGGGCGATTAAAGACAAGGAACCCGGCACACGCGCCGACCATGCTCGCCGCGAACCACGAGTGCCCGTCGTGACAGATCAGCAGCACCATCGCGAAGAAAACGATCGACAACGCCGCGACCAGTCCGTCGCACACGTCGGTCAGGTTATACGCGTTGACGAGCGTCAGGATCACCAGCGCCGAGATGATCAAATCGATCGCGAGCAGCCCGGTGAACGGATATCGCGCGCCCATCAGCGTGGCGAGGAGGGCGATGATTACTTGTGCGGCGAATTTTGATCGGGCGCGCAGAACGTGCAGATCATCGACCACGCCCAGCGCCAGAAACAACGCCGCTGGAAACGCCCAGCGCACCGTCGCGATCTCGCGCGCGGGAAGCCATTCGAGATGCCGCGCCAAAGCCGCGATTGCAATCGCGACCGCCGCCGCGATGAAAACGGCCACTCCGCCGAGATACGCCACCGGGCGGCGGTGCTGCGGAACGAGCGGGTTGGGGTGATTGACCATCCCGCGCGCCAGCGCGAATTGCCGCACGCCCCACGTCGCCACCATCCCCACCACCGCGGCCACCGCGCCGACGGCGAAAAGATGAGCCCAGTTCATCTCCCCTCCGATTCGCTCGCCGCCAGCAGTTCACCCGGCGAAGCCGCCACGTCGCTCCTCTTTCGCAGCAGCGCCTCTCCCGCGGCAAAGCCGTCGCGCATCACCTGGCCCATCGAGGAGTACTCCCACTTGCCATACCGCCCGATCGGAACGAGGCCGTTGCTCGTGAGGAAGTCGTGCGCCTGCTTGACGATCTGCTGGTTGCTCTCGGTGAAGACGACGTATGCGGGATCGACCACGAACGCGTGCGCGTCGATGATCTCGCAGCCCGCCGGGAGCGCACCGGCGGCGACGACATCGCGGCGGACACGCGCGATCAATTCCTCCTTCGCCGTAAGCGCCTGTTCCGCCGGCTCCGTCAACTCCGCAAGCAGGCCCCACCCCTCATCCGGCGCCATGTGCGCGTCGAACTCGTGCATGTAAACCAGCCGGTTGAAGCAGAGCGACTCATCGCTGTAATACCGCCAATGTCCGCGCCCCTGCGGCCGCGGGCCGCGGATGCTCAGCGTCACCGACATCACGCGATTGCGAACGAGCTTCTTCGCCGCATCGAGAAGCGCCGGCGGGGTCTGCGGACAGAGCGCCAGCATCGTCGGCAGCGGCAGGCTCGAGAGACATGCCGACTCGAATCCGAACCGCTCCAGCTTTCCGTCAACTCGCGCCATCACCGTTCGCGACGGCAGATCGATCAGCGTCACTTCGCATCCGACTCGCAGATCAGCCGCGCGCCGCGCCAGCGCCTGCGACAGCACTTCCATCCCGCGCTGCGGCGCGTCAACCGCCGGCTGCGGATACCAGCCCGCCGAGTTGTACGCCTTGAACGAATCATCCCCTCCGTTGACTGCGCCGCGCAGCACCTGCTCGAAGTCCGGCCGCGCGATGTTCCACGTGAACCCGCTCGTCGCCAGCGTGTCGAGCGGGCGCTTCCACATCTTGCGGTTGTACGGAAGCATGAAGACATCGCACATCCCGCGCCCGAAGGTAGTGAGCAGCAGCTCTTCGAAGTTCGCTGGCGAATTCGATCGACGCAGCGTCACCTCCGCCAGGTCGGCGATGCAGCGCAGTATCGCCTCGCGCTTCAGGCCCGCGAGATGCATCTGGAACGGAAATCGCACGGTGCCCGCGGCGGTTTCCACCCACGCCGCTGGAACGCACGGCTCAAGCTCGACGCCCTCGAGCGCGCGAATGCGCGCCTCCGTCTGCGCATCGGGAAAGTAGAGCAGGTGAATGACGTGATCGAACCAGTACCCGTCGAAGCAATGCGTCCGAACCAGTCCGCCCGGACGCGCTTCGCGTTCGAGCACGATCGCCTGATCACCCAGCACCGAAGCGGCCGAGAGTCCCGCCAGTCCCGCGCCGAGAATGAGCACATCCGTTTCGTGAATCATTTCCGCGTCGCCCGCACGAGGACTTTGTTATGGAACCGGCACATCCGCGCCACCCCGACCCCGATCGATGAGACCGCGCGGTTCAGCGCCGCGTGCGACGTCCAGCTCGGCGTCAGCGTCCCGCCGGCGTACGCGTCGCTCCCCAGCGAAAGCAGCAGGATCTTCTCCGCCCGCACGTCGATGAATCCCAACTGCTCCAGCACAGCCGTCAACCCCGCCGCGCTGAAGCGGAACAAGTGATCCCGGCTCCAGCACATCCGCACCAGCCGGTCGAACTGCCGCCCGGTCGTTTTGAACAATCCAACGCCAAGCCGGTCGTAAATGCTCCGCATCATCGGCGTGAGCACGACGAGCTTTCCGCCGGGCCGCAGCGCCTCGGCGACGTTGCGGAGGGCGCGTCGCGGCTGATCGAGATGCTCCAGGATGTCCCACATGACCGCGACGTCAAACTCATCGCGCGCGAACGCCGCCCCCGCGATCGACTGCCGATAGACCTGATGCCCCTTCTCCGCCGCCTGGCGCGCGGCCGTCTGTGAAATCTCCACTCCCGCCGTCGTCATCCCCGCCTCGCGCGCGACGTCGAGAAACTTTCCCTCTCCGCAACCAATGTCCAGGATGCGCGCGTTCGCCGCCGGCTGCGCCCACTCCGCCAGCAACTCCCAGCACCGCCGCGGCTTCAGAGGATCGAGCTCCGCTTCATACAGCCGCGAGCTTTCATCGTGGCTCCGCCGCTCGCGCTCGACATCCGGCGAATGCACGACGAACCCGCTCCCGCATCCATCGCAGCGCGCAATCGTCAACCCATCGAATGAGAACCAGCTCGTGCCGATGCGTTCACACAGGGGACATTGCGGCTGATCGCGCTGCACACCGACAGCGAGTTGGGGCAGCACTCGTTAGCCCTCCCAGGATCGGCCGGCCCAAGAATACCAACCCCGATGCCAATATGGCAATCGTTTCTGTGCTCCAGCAACCACCCTATCTTGCCCAGTCCGGAGGGTTGGAAGGATCGAATTGTCCTTGTGGTAATCGAATGCTGCGGTCCGCTCACGCAGCCGGCAGCAGGGCGGTGGGGGATGACGCGGTGGGCGCTTCGAGTTCTCTTCCAACCGCATATTTTCCCGCGGGGAGGATCAAACCGGAATTGAACTGTTCGAGATACCGATCCCGCAGCTCCCGCGCGGCCGCGAGTTGCTGAGGATCATGCTTCAACCGTGGCTTGGACGTCCCGTCCGAGCGCTTCTTCTTCACCGGCTCCGCCGCAATCAACTCATCGGGCGCATCGAGCTCCGGGACGTAATCCGTCCGCTCGACATACTTAATTCCGCCCGCGGTCAGCACCGCTTTCTTCCCCAGCGGGACTCCCTGCAAATGCCTCGACTGACTCCGCAGGATCGCCGCCTTCTGTCCCACCGAAAGCTTCGGCTGCTCCGGACGCGGACGCACCGGCGCTCCGCCGGGCAATGTCTTGCGCCCCTGTGACTCGGGCGTCTCGCCCGAGCTCTGTGCCGGAAGCACGATCGGCATTACATCCCGCCAATGCGTGCTCGGTGGAATGGGGATGACCAGTCGATCCTCCCGAATCGACCCCGACCCCGTCTGCGCCGGGAACCAGTAAGGCGTAGTCGTATCTCCTTCGCGAATCCTCCGCTGCCAGAAGATATGCGTCCGCTGCTTCTCGCGTGAGCCCGTGCGGAACGCCAGCGGAATGAACCCGATCGACTCCCAGAAGAAGTTCGCCTGGATATCCTGCGCACACCAGCAACAGAACAACCGACATCCGTACGCAGCCCGCTCAAACACCGCTTTGATCAGCATCGCGCCAATCAAATTACGCTGTTTGAGCGGGACGACATTCAACTGATACACGATCCCCACGTCATCCCGCTTCATGTACTGATCCTGCGCGATGACGTACCCCACTCTTTCTCCCTCTCCCGGTACTCCGGGGGAGGGCTGGGGTGGGGGTCCTTCCGCAATCAGCACATGCCCCGCCGCGATCTTCCCCTCCAGCTGCTTCGTCGGCATCCATCCCACCATGTGGGAATGAATCCTCTGCAGCTTATCGATGAAGGTGACATCCGACGCCGTCGCCGGACGCACCGACACAGGACAACGCGGTATGGGAATAATGGCGCTCATAGTAACTCGCTTCAAAGGATGAAGGATGAAGGCGGAAGGATGAAGAATTGCTTCATTCATCCTTCATCCTTCCTCCTTCATCCTTTCCCTCACTCCACCGTCCCCGACGCCGGAAACACGACAGCCGGCGAGATCCCTGCCATCGCTCCATCCAGCTCCCACGCCGCCCCGAAGGCGACGTTGGCGTTGAACTCCAGCTCAATGAAGTCCTCACCCGCCGACAACACATTGGCGGGCGAGTCCAAACCGTCATCCGTGACGGCTTTGAACTCATAGGGGACATCGACACCGTTCCAGAAGATCGGCCCGGTGAAGTAAACAAACACGATAGCCCCGCTCGAACCGTTCACCGCATCGGCGATACTGACCGGCGGCGGATCAGCTAAGGGGAAAGGTGCTGTTGGAAACAAAACCTCCTACCGCATTGCGGATGCCCGGGTCCTCGAAGGGGATATTCAACGTGGTAGCGGTGGTGATCGCCGCGCTGAAGGTCAGCGCCAGCGTCGTGGGATTGCTCAACACCGCACTGGCCGCGGTGACGCCGGCGAGGTTGGTGGTAAACTTCGGGACGCCCTTGAGAATGACGGGCTGATCGAAGGTGATGGTCGCCACCGAACCGGACTTAGTCGCGGTGAGGATCTTGACCGGCGTCGCCTGACGCGGCTTGACCCGGTCCTGTGAACGTTTTTCGATTGTCTGAAGCATGATGATTTCCTTTTAAAACCCGGCGATTTCCGACACGTGCTTACGCGGCGATGACCATCGAGACCGGAAGCGAGAAGGGGCCGGTATCGCCGCGCATCGAGGCCCAGCGGCCGTAGTAGGTGGCGAACTTGCCGTTGTCGCTTTCGCCGAACTCGATGGCGATCGGATTGCGGGTGAACTTCCCGATGAACTTCGCATCGCTCAGCGGCGCGTTCTCTTCATCCGCAACCGCCATGAACAATTGAAGCTCCGATGCACCAAAGGGCTTGGCCTTTGAGTCCGGCGTGCTGCTGTCCACATAACGCAGCGTCTGAGCGCCCGGGGTAGTCCCCAAGACATTGAGCAGCGGCTGGGTCTGCGGGCAATCCACCGGCTCGCGATTGGGATTGATCGGGCGCACGCCGATCGCGACCTTGTCGTCATCCGAGATACCAGTGTTATCCTTAATAAGGATCGCATACTGGCGGCAGAGCGATTCGCAGATCGAGCGGGCGTCGTCCTTCTGAATGATCGTCGGCTTGGTGCGCGTCGCCTCGGTATTAGCGACGAGAAGAGCCGCGACGTAGTTGCCCACGACAGTCTGAATCGAGGCGGCCTGCGCGCTGGTGAGCATAAACAGCGACGGATTTGCGCTAATCCCGTTGCCGAACGCTTGTGCCCACAAACTGAATTGGGCGTCTTCCGCCGGAATGTAATCGCTAGGCATGGCTGCTACCTCCGTAGTAATGACTTTTCGATCAACGCGTGAGATCGCTCACGCGATGGAGAGCAGATCGGTCGATGGAATGAGCGAAATAACCCGCTAATTTTTATAAGTAGGTTTTTGCGCGATTTGCGTCCAGATAAAGCTCAGGGGCGCGGGGAGAGAGCTAAGTCCCGCCGGGACGGAGCTAAGTCCTGGTGCGAAAGGGCTCCGGGATGATGCGAGGGAGGACAGGCCCGCGGGGACGGAACTCTTCCCCCTCATCGGGGAACTCCGTCCCATCGTCCGTTAGCTCCGGCGTCGCGCGTCGGAGGTCAGCCGCGCGAGGCCAGAGGACAGGGGTGACGAGAATGGACTCCGTCCCCGATGTCGGGCCGTCCCCGATGTCGGGCCGTCCCCGATGTCGGGCCTCAAAAAATTTTGGTGAAAGACAAAATTGATAGGGGTATATCAGATGTCTCAGGGGGGGTGTGTCTGAAAGCAGATACCAATAAAGATACAAAGAAATCAAGATTTACGAGTACACGGCGTCATTACCCGGAATATCGCCGTGTCCTCCAAAAACGCGCTTGCGTTCGCGAGCTAGATTCCAATAATGCCGACCACCTCACAGGACAGCAAGGACGCGTTATGGCCAAGGTCGGCACTCAGAACAACACTCACAAGCGGCGTATCGCCGATCGCTGGGGTCCGGCCCTCGTTGACGAGGGGTTCACGCCACTTTCCAACTACTTTCTGAAGAACTACCACCGGCTGACACCTCGACTTAGGCCGTCTGAAGTTCTGATTCTCATACATCTCATGACGTTCAAATGGGACTTGGCACATCCGCGTCCCGCGTTCAGGACTCTCGCGAAGCGCATGGGGGTGACACCGTCCGCGGTTCGCGCGCACGCGCGAAACCTAGAACGCAAGGGATTCGTGAAGCGGTATCAGCGTGTCGGACAGACAAACCGCTTCAATCTAGATCCGTTTCTTGAACGAATGCGCGACTTGAAGAAGTCAGATGAACATCACGAAAAGCAGCGTCCTACTGAGGAAAGCGACCGTCTGGACGCTGCGATTTCTCCTGTCAGCCCCGTTAGTGTCACGATCTACGGCGCGGTGGGCGCTGTTCTTCCGATTGAACGGGGCGGCGGGAAGCTCAGGCATGGAGGCGTTATGATAAAAACGACAGCGACCACCTAATCGTCGCCGAGTCGGGTGATGGCTAATTCCAGCGGTCGAGGCAGAGGGGTGTATTACTTTGGCGAGCAACTACCCCCTCTGCACTCGGCCACAGGGCGACCCTAAAGTCGGGCAGCGATACTAACGCAACCTGCGCGCATGTCAAGATGGCGACGTAAGTTGCGCGCTGCTCTTCAGTTACAAAACATCTTGAATCGTTAAGGAAGACGAAAATGACGTACTACACGTACCTCGACGCCAACAAGCAGTGGCGTTGGCAACTCGTGGCCGCGAACAATCGCATCATCGCCAGCTCTGGCGAGGGCTACCACAACAAGCAGGATTGCCTGAGCGCGATCCAGCTTGTGAAGGGTAGCGCCGCCGCTCCGGTGAAGGAGCGGTGATTCACTCGTCTGCCAGGCTGGTCTCAACCTCGGACGGCGGCCCGTAGTTCCATCGGACGTTGGAAAGGATCGCTTGGCAGCGCCGTAGTTGAACACGAAGTTTGTTGTCCAGCACGGGCATCAACGCTTGGGCGAGTTGGGGCATGAGCTGCTCCAACTCGCCTAAGTCATTTTCATAGACCTGAAACAACTTGGACATAGCACCTCTCCATCGTCAAAACCACTTTAGTTGCTGAATTCATTTGCGCCCGGTTGACTGCACGCCGTCACGATTGGGAACTTCGTGTTGCTGAGCTGCAAATACTCCTCCACGAGGCGGGGCATACCGTCGCCACATGACCGCCCGCGCTCATGAAATCCGACCCTTTCCGTCGATAATTGCGTCGTGGCTTCGGATTCGCGCGGGGCGCGGGGATGCGTCGTGCGCGGAGCGATTGAGTCCGCGATAGCGAGGATTGAGCGATGGGAAAGTCCTGGATTCCCGGCGGCAGAACGAACGAAATCGTCATGCATCTTGACCTCTTTACCCGCGAGCTGTCGCAACGGCCCGACGTGTATGGCGTCTCCCGCGCGGATGCGGATGAGGCGCGGCGACTCGTCGAGACCCTTCAGCAGGCCATCGCGGTGACTGACAACCCCGCGACGCGCACGCCACTGACAGTTAAAGTGAAGCAAGAGTCGCTCGACGTGGCTCGGAAGTACTGCACCCGGCTGGCGACCTTCATCCGCGCCAATCCGAACGTCAGCGACGCCGATCGGTTGCAGGCGGGCGTTCCGCCCGCAGTCATTGAGAAGCGGCGCGTCCCTCCGCCGAGCACCATCCCGATCCTCACCATTCGCGGGATCATTCCGGGCGGGCATCAGATCGAGCTGTGCGACTCATCCAAACCGGATCGGCGTGGAAAGCCGGAAGATGCGCGCGGGCTGGAGTTGTTCGTCGCGTACTCTTCCAACAACGGGGGAGCGGGGTTGGGGATGGATCAGATCGTGCAGAACGCACAGCCGCACGGAGTCTTGACACGCGCGCTGGCGACGGTGATTCATCCGGACGAGCGCGTGGGGAGCATGGCGAACTACATCGGGCGATGGATCAACGGTCGCGGCGAGGTGGGGCCATGGTCGCAGCCGGTGCGAATGATGCTCGTGATGCCGGCGGACAAGCGTGAGGCCGAGGCTGCATAGGAACGGGAGATAGTTCCATCTGCACTTCTTCGGGCTCCCCAAGACGCAGACACAGAACAAAAATCGGGGCGACAAGATTTGAACTTGCGACCTCTAGACCCCCAGTCTAGCGCTCTAAACCAAGCTGAGCTACGCCCCGTGAAAGCGAAACTCGCGATCACGCAGGATAGCGGCTTCCACTCGCCGTGGCAATTCCAGCGGTTGATCGGGGCGGTTGATCGCAGCGGGGGCGTCGGTACAGTGCGGGGGCGATGAAGGTACTCGTCATTGGATCGGGCGGGAGAGAGCATGCGCTGGCGTGGAAGCTGGCGGAGTCGGTGCGCGTGACGGCGCTCTACGCGTGGCCGGGGAATCCGGGGATCGCGCAGCTCGCCGACTGCATCGACGATGCTGATGTGATGGATTTCAAGGGGATCGAGAAGTTCGCGAAACAGAATCAGGTTGGGCTGGTGGTGGTGGGGCCGGAGGATCCGCTGGCGGGGGGATTGGTCGATTATCTCAATGCGGCGGGGATCAAGAGCTTTGGGCCGACGAAGGATGCGGCGCGGCTTGAGGGGGATAAGTGGTTCGCCAAGGAATTGATGCGGCATCAGGCGGTGCCGACGGCGGAGGGGAGGTCGTTCACCGACTTCGACGCGGCGGAGGCGTACATACGGAAGAACAACGGGCCTTGCGTCATCAAGGCGGCGGGGCTGGCGAAGGGGAAGGGGGTGAGCGTCTGCTATCGCATCAGCGATGCGATGGAGGCGCTCGATGCGATCATGAAGCAGCGCGCGTTCGGGGAGGCGGGGGCGCGGGTGGTGATCGAGGAGAAACTGGCGGGGCCGGAGTGTTCGATTCTCGCGTTCGTGTCGGATCGATCGATCTATGTCATGGAGCCGGCGCAGGATCACAAGCCGGTGGATGATGGGGATACGGGGCCGATGACGGGCGGGATGGGTGCGTACACGCCGACGCCGGTGATGAATGACAAGCTGCTGGGGACGATCGAGCGGGACATTCTTGTGCCGGTGGTGGATGGGCTGGTGCGCGAGGGGATTCATTATCGCGGCGTGCTGTATGCGGGGCTGATGCTGACGGTGAATGGGCCGAAGGTGCTGGAGTTCAATTGTCGCTTCGGCGACCCGGAGACGCAGCCGCTGATGATGCGGATGAAGTCGGATCTGCTGGAGGTGATGCTGGCGGTGGTGGAGGGGAAGCTGGAGACGGCGAAGGTTGTGTGGGATGAGCGGGCGGCGATATCGGTGGTGGCGAGCAGTCGAGGGTATCCGGGGAAATATCCGACGGGGTTGGCGATCAGCGGAATCGATGATGCGGATGGGATGGGGGATGTGAAGGTGTTTCATAGTGGGACGGCGATGAAGGGGGGCGAAGTGGTGACGGCGGGGGGAAGGGTGTTAAGTGTCACGGCGCTGGGGGAGACGATCGGGCAGGCGCAGAAGCGGGCGTATGAGGCGATGAAGAAGATTCGGTTTGAGGGGATGCACTACCGGGGGGATATCGGGCATCAGGCGATCAAGCTCGCGCCGGCTCTCACGGGAGAAGGTCGTTGACGCTGATGCTCGCGTGCGGCGCAGCGAGCGGCGTGATCGATTCGCCGTGCGTTGCATGACGGATATCGTCGTACTTGCTGGCTTTCCAATCGAGTGAGTCGGGGCGGGGAGTGCGGTGAATTTCGACGCGCTGGGCGATGAGGTTGATGATCCAGTACTCTTGGAGGCCCGCGGAGGCGTAGAGGGCGGATTTGACGCGCTGGTCGAAGAGCAAGGTTGTATCGCTGACTTCGATCACTAAGAGAGCGCTGCGTGGATGGCCTTTTCCCTTGAAGTCGCGCGGGGTGCCTCTGATGACAGAGACGTCAGGCTCCGGCTCGGAGATGGGGCCGAGATTCAGCGGGGCTTGCTCGCGAATCCATACAGGTTGCGGGAACGATGCGTAAGCGGCGGTCGTTGCCAGCCCCATCGCGATCGTGTGCAGGTCTTTCTGTGGCGCCATCTGGACGATCTCCCCATCAATCAGCTCGACGCGCTGGCCATCGAAGAAACCCGCTTCGCCCATGCGGTAGTATTCATCGCGTGTCCAGCGGCGGATAGTCGGCTCGGCGACAGTCATAACGGCGACCTCGATCGCATTATACCAGACATGCCCGAATGAGCGTTCTTCACATTGATTCCCTCGCCGATCCGCGCGTCGCGCATTACCGCAACCTCAAAGACCGCGAGCTCGATCGCGCGGGAAAGCTTTTCATCGCCGAAGGCGAGCACCTCGTGCGGCGGTTGATCGATTCGGACTTCGAAATCGAGTCGGTGCTTCTGGCCGATCGGCGCGCCGATGAGATCGCGCCGATCGTGCCCGCGCATGTGCCGGTCTACGTCGTCCCGCAGGAGTTGATGCACGAGATCCTCGGGATGAAATTTCACTCCGGCGTGATGGCGTGCGGGCGGCGAAAATCGCCGGTGTCGCTCGAGCAGGTTGTCCCGCGCGATCGCGATCGGCTGACGCTGGTGATCTGTCCGGAGATCGCGAACGTCGAGAACATCGGCTCGCTGATCCGCCTGGCCGCGGGATTCGGCGCCGATGCGATGATCCTTGGAGAGCGCTGTCACGATCCGTTCTGGCGGCAGTCGATCCGCGTCTCGATGGGAACGATCTTCAAGCTGCCGTTGATCCAGAGCGACGATCTCTCTCGCGATCTTCGGCGATTGCGAAACGAGTGGGGCGTCGAGCTGATCGCGACGGTGCTCGATCGCGACGCCGAGCCGATCTCGTCGGCGCGACGAGGCGACAAGATCGCGCTGCTCTTCGGCAATGAAGCCCAGGGTCTTGATCGGCATTGGGCGAGCGAGTGCGATCGCCGTGTGACGATTCCGATGCATCACGACACGGACTCGCTGAACGTCGCCGTGGCCGCGGGGATTTTTTTGTATCACTTCACGCAGCGCGGCAGCTAATCGGCGTGCGAGCGAATCCATTCGATCGTCTGCGTCGCCAGGCGATCGAGCGCTTTCACCGACATTTCGAGGTGTTCTTCTTTCGTGTCCTCGATCTTGTTGTGGGAGATGCCGTGCAGACTCTGGACGAAGAGCATCACGGTCGGGATGCCTGTGCGGCAGATTTCGGCGGCGTCGTGGAGGGGGCCGCTGGGGAGGCGGTGGGAGACGCCGCAGGTTTCCTTGATGGCGCGGTCGGCCATGTCGATCAGGTCGGGGTGGAAGGGGAAGGGTTGGATCTGCCAGAGCTTTTTCCATTCGACTTTGATCTTCTCCTCGGCGGCGATGCGTTCGCTCGCGTCACGCGCGTCGGCATACATTTTCGCGAGCGTGGCGGCGTCGAGATGGCGCTGATCGAGCGTCATGGTCGCTTCGCCGACGACGGCGGTGACGATGCCGGGCTGCGTCGTGACTTTGCCGACGGTGCAGACGCCGCCGTGCCTGACCGCGATGTCGCGGATCGCCAGGTGCAGCTTGCTCACGCCGCCCAGCGCATCGCGGCGATGCGACATCGGCGTTGAACCTGAATGCGCCGCCTGGCCGGTGAAGGTGATCGTATGACGTTCGACGCCGAAGGTGCCGAGCACCGCGCCCATCGGCAGATTCATGCTCTCGAGCACCGGGCCTTGCTCGATGTGCAGCTCGAGGTAGGCGGCGGCGTTTTTCTGATGCTTTTGCGCGTCGAGGGCGCGATCGAGATTGATGCCGTGCTTCGCGACGGCGTCGGCGAGTTTGATGCCGTCTTTGTCGGTGAGGTTGCGGACTTCATCCGGCACGAGCGCGCCGGAGAAGGCGCTTGAGCCGAAGAGCGATCGCCCGAAACGCGCACCCTCTTCATCGCACCAGTCGACGAGCTTGATCGTGATCGGCGGCGTTCCCTCGGATGCGATGCGACGCAAGACTTCCAGTCCGGCGAATACGTTCAGACATCCATCGAGCCATCCGCCGTTGGGGACCGAGTCGATGTGACCGCCGATGAGGAGCGATTTCTCGCTTGCGCCGCGAAGGGTAAACCAGAGGTTGCCCGCTTCGTCCTGTTCGACGGTGACCGGCAGATCTTTTGCATTGTCCTTGAGGAACTGTCGCGCGCGCGTCCACGTTTCGGTGAAGGCGACGCGTTGCGCGCCGTCAGAATTCCCCGTCAGCGCGCGAAGTTCCTTGAGTTCCGCGACCGTGCGCTCGGGGTTGAGTGATGTGTTCACGGGGGAATTGTAACCGCAAGCAGGACCCACCGCAGAGCGGTGGGCTTTGGTCTGCGCGCGTCAATCTTTGGGATCGACGGGGGATGCGAGTGTCGGCGCGTTCACGGGGCGGAAGAGAGTGATGCGGAGCGCGCCGTATTCGCTGACGTAAAGGTTTCCGCTGCGGCGGTCCTCGGTGATGTCGAGCGGATTGACCAGGTTCGTCAGACCGAGGATGCCGAAGCGGTCGGAGATGACGTTGCCGTTGGCATCCAGCGTCAGAGCGATGATGTCGGAGCCGATGTTGTAGCGGCAGACGAGGAGCTTGTGGTTCAGCTTTCCGCCGAAGGCGCTGCCGGTGTATTCGATGATACCGTCGGCGGAGACGTGCTTGCCGAAGCTGTATGTCGCGGGGACGAAATCGGGATCGGGTTTGGTGCCGACGGGGTACTGCGAGACTTCGGCGAAGTCGTATCCGGCGGTGGGGTTGCCGCCGTTGAGGATGTAGTGGTTCTGAAACGGATTTGGATGGCCGTGGAATTTTCCCGGCGCGATTTTGAAGAGCCAGTCGTCCTCGGCGATGGGGATGTCGCGGAGAGGAGATGCGAACGGAGAGGGCGGCGTGTGGCCGCCGGCGCTGGAGCCGTTGGTCGGCAGGTACAGATGGCCGTTGCTGTGCCAGCAGGCGTCGTAGGCGTTGCGCACGCCGGTGGCGTAGATCGTCAGCGGCGCATCAGGCGCGATGGGATCGTAATTGCCGCCGGCGTCTTTGGTCAGCACATCAATCGGCTGTCCGGGCGTGACACGATTGAGATCAACGCGAAGGATCGTCGCGGTGAGCTGGTGCTCGATGCGGTTGCCCCAGATTTCATCCGGGGCGCCGAACGATGAGCTGCTCCCCTGCGGGAAATAGAGCGCGCCGTCCGGGCCGATCGAGGGCTGATTGGTCATGTGATCGCGGATCGAGCGCGGGAGGTGGACGATCACATCGCCGACTTCTTCCAGATCGGGCCCGGCGAGGCGTGTGATCTTGCCGCTGAAATCGGGGGCGTTGTTGAAGGTGAATGCGCTGTTGCTCGCCCAGATGATGGGATGATCCGCCGTCGAGCGCGGATCGAAACAGAAGCCGATCATCAGCGTCGGGCCGTTGTTGTGCGCGTGAAGCGACGTGATGATCCGCGGCGTTCCGAGCGAGCCTTTTGCGTCGATCGGGAAGACGTAAAACCGCCCGTCATCCGTGCTGGCCCAGAGCTTCCCGTCGGGTCCGACTTGAAGGCAGGTGAATCCGGTGCCAGTCGCGCTGGGCTGGAGGACTTTTTCGAACTCGATGCTCGCGTCGACGTCGTTGATCGTGGTGAACGATGACGCCCATGGCACGAGCGGCGCGCCGCTTTGATGCCGCACGTTGGCCGTGATCGAGATGGTGTAGTTGGTCGCGCGGGCGAGCGGTTTGTCGGGGCGGAGGATGATCGTGTTGTCGCTCACCTTCGCCGTCGCCGGCACCTGCTTCTGGTCAGCGGTGCGAATGAGCATGACGCTCGATGAATTGACGCTGGCGGTATCGATCCCAGCATGAGACAAGCGAAGCTGCGCGACGATCTGCGCATCAAGCGGAATTTCGAACGCGCCGTCGCTCGGTCGGCACGACATGACCTGCAGCGCGTAACGTTGCGGCTGCGCGGGCATTTTCACGATGTCCGCGATCTTCCCGCGAATTCCGAACCCCTTGACCGCGAGTCCCATCGTCGCGACGACGATGAGCACCAGCGCGATGACAACCTGTCGACAGCACTTTGGCATGATCAGTTCATCTCCACATGCGCGATGGGGCGCGTGGTCGGCGGTGCGATCGCGTCGAGCGCGGGTGCGGGAGGGGTCGCTGGTGTTGAGGTCGCATCGTGTGCGGATTGCTCCTTCTGCAGAATACGCAGGAACGCGACGATGTCGGCCAGGCCGTCGTCATCGAGCGCCAGATTCCCGCCGCGCGGCGGCATGAGCAGGCCGGTCGTGTTCTTCGGATCCATCGGCCGCCGGCCGGTCTTGATGAACGCGGCCAATTTGCGATCGCTCGTTTCCGCGACGAACTTGCTCGTGCGCAGATTCACGCCCATGTGCGGAAGCCCCTGCGCGTTTTGTCCATGGCAGGACGTGCAGCTCTGCATGTAGAGGACTTGTCCCTTGGCCGCGTCCGCGCCCGATCCGTCGCCTGGCAACGAGCTGTCGCTTGGCGTGTTCGACGCGATCGGAGAAACCGCACGTGATGCGATCGGCGACATCGCCGCCGCCTCATCGTGCGCGCGCGGAGACATGTAACCGAGCACCCCGATCGCCAATCCGACGCCGACGGCGATCTCCGCGCGCACGATCCAGCGGTCGAACGCGCTGCTGTGCTCTGGAAGGCGGGGCTGATAATTGCCGCGGCGTGTGGTTGCGGATGTGGAATTGGCGGGGCGATCTGACATCAATACTGCTCCTCGCGCCCGCGATCAGGCTTGGTTGCGACAGTGGTTTTATCGGGATGGGTAATGCGCGGATTTAGAGGCGCGAACGTCCGATAGTCCCACAACTTGCGAAATCCCTTAGGGGAGTTGCGCGCAGCGTTGTGCGCACGGCGAGATGTATCTTCGTGCATTCACATGAACCGTTTGACCCGTCTGCATCTCACATTGGTGATCGCGCTGTCGTTCTTGCCCGCGCTCGCGGCGGGACAACCGGCGCCGACTGAGCAGCAAACCAACTCTCCGCCGGAAGACGGCCAATGGACGCAGCCCGGGAAGAACACCCAGCAAACGCGCTACAGCGGTCTCGATCAGATCAACACGGAGAACGCGAAGAACCTGAAAGTGTCGTGGGAGTTTTCGCTCGCGGTGAATCGCGGGCAGGAAGCCCCGCCGATCGTCGTCGGCTCGACGATGTATGTCGTCACGGCGTTTCCGAATTACCTGTATGCGCTCGACCTGGAGAAGGCGGTCAAAGGGGAGAACCCGCTGAAGTGGAAGTACGACCCCAAGCCGCAGGCGGCGGCGCAGGGCGTCGCGTGCTGTGACCTGGTCAATCGCGGGTGCTTCTACGACGACGGCAAGATCTACTTCAACACGCTCGATGTCACGACACACTGCGTCGACGCGATAACAGGTAAGCCAATTTGGAAGACGAAGCTCGGCGACATCAACACGGGCGAGTCGATCACGATGGCCCCGCTTGTCGTGAAGGGAAAAGTCCTGGTCGGAAACAGCGGCGGCGAGTTCGGCGTGCGCGGATGGCTCACCGCCCTCGACGCCAAGACCGGGAAGATGGCGTGGCGCGCCTATAGCACGGGGCCGGATTCTGATTGCCTGATCGGCAACGATTTCAAGCCTTTCTACGACTTCCTCAAGGGCAAGGACCTGGGCGTCAAGTCCTGGCCGACGGAGCATTGGAAGCTGGGCGGGTCGAATGTGTGGGGTTGGGTCTCGTACGATCCTGATCTCAACCTGATCTACTACGGCACCGGAAATCCTGGCTGCTGGAACCCCGAGCTTCGCCCCGGCGACAACCAGTGGTCCACCACGATCTTCGCGCGCGATCCCGACACCGGGCAGGCGAAGTGGGCGTATCAACTCAGCCCGCACGACCTCTACGATCACGATGAGATCAACGAGAACATCGTGCTCGATCTGCCGATCGGATCGTCGCAACCGCGCAAAGTGATCATTCACCCCGGGCGAAACGGGTACATCTACATCATCGATCGCGCCACGGGTGAAGTGCTGTCGGCGACGGAATATGTGCGTAACACGGCGGCGAAAGGCGTCGATCTCAAGACCGGGCGGCTGATTCCGAACGATGACAAGAAGCCGCAGGTCGGCAAGGTCATTCGCGATATTCAACCGGCGTCGCCGGGCGCGAAGGACTGGCAGCCTTGCGCCTGGTCGCCGCGCACCAGGCTGCTCTACATCCCGCATCAAAACCTCGCTTGCGACTACGAAGCGGTGGATGTCGGCTACATCGCGGGAACGCCTTACGTCGGCGTGAACGAGAAGATGTACGCGGGGCCGGATGATCCGGAATCGCTCGGATATTTCACGGCGTGGGATCCGGTTGAGAAGAAGATCGTCTGGCGGCTGAAGGAGAAGTTTCCGTGCTGGAGCGGGACGTGCGTCACGGCCGGCGACGTCGCGTTCTACGGCACGATGGACGGCTACTTCAAAGTGATCGACGCGCGGCGCGATCAGAACGGGCGTGAGCTGTTCAAGTTCAAAGTCGCCAGCGGAATCATCGGCCAGCCGACGACGTTCAAGGGGCCGGATGGGAAGCAGTACGTTGCGGTCCTGAGCGGCGTTGGCGGGTGGGCGGGGGCGGTCGTTGCGGGTGATCTGGACATTCGCGATCCGACCGGTGCGCTGGGGTTCGTCAATGCGATGAAAGAGTTGCCCAGGCACACGACCAAGGGAGGCACGCTGTATGTGTTCGGCCTTCCGTAGTTTCTCAGTCCTGGTGTTGCTGTGTGCGACGGCGAACGCGCAGACAACGCAGCCCGCGCCGCTTGCGCAGCGCGTGCTGAAAGTCGTCGCTGATCCGAACAACCTGCCGTTCTCGAGCGAGAAGGAAGAAGGCTTCGAAAACAAAATCGCGAAGCTGATCGCGGATGAGCTGGGGGCGAAGCTCGAATATACGTGGTATGCGCAACGCCGCGGTTACGTGCGGAACACGATCAAGCATGGGGATGCGGAAATCGTGATGGGGGTTCCGACGAAGCTCGACATGCTGTTGACGACGAGCGCGTACTATCGCTCTTCCTACGTTTTCGTGACGCGCGCGGATCGGAAGATCGAGATTGCGTCGCTGGATGATCCGACTCTTCGCAAGCTCAGAGTCGGCGTTCAGTTGATTGGGGACGATGGGACGAACTCACCTCCCGCACACCTGCTGGGGATGCGCGGGATCATCGACAACGTCATCGGGTACAGCGTTTACTCCGACTATCGACTACCGAATCCTCCTGCGCGCGTGATCGATGCGGTCGCGAATGGAGAAGTCGATGTCGCGATCGCGTGGGGACCGCTGGCGGGGTATTTTGCGAAGCAATCCGCGATCCTGCTGAAGCTCAATCCCGTGGCGCAACCCAAGGACTCGCCCTATCCGCTCTCGTTCGATATTTCGATCGGCGTGAAGCGGAAGAACGGGGCGTTGCGGGATGAATTGAACGCGGTGCTGGCACGCAAAATGGAGGAGATCGCGCAGATCCTCGATTCGTACGGGGTGCCGCGATGAAAAAGATCATCGTCATCCTCATCTTTGCGTCACTGTCTTCGTGTAAGCGTGAAGAACGGTCATTCCGCGTCCAGCCACCCAACGCGGATGCGGCTGACAAAGTGATCGTCACCGACCTCCGCGCAGGCCAGATGCAGGCGACGAACGTTTCGCCCTCGGCGACGCAGCCCGCGGGCGGGCCGATCGCGCCGCCGCCTTCGGGCATCGCGCCGGCGTCGCAGCCGTCACGTGGGTTCGTGAAGAACGGCTACGAGGAAAACGCCTACGCCGTCACCGAAGGCGGGAGGCTGTACAACACGATGAACTGCGTCGGCTGTCACTTCCACGGCGGGGGCGGAATCGGGCCGCCGCTCATGGATGACAAGTGGATCTACGGCTCAAACCCGGAGCAGATTTTTTCGACGATCGTCGAGGGCCGGCCCAATGGCATGCCGTCGTTCCGCGGGAAGATCGTGGATTACCAGGTGTGGCAGATCGTGGCGTACGTGCGGAGCCTGAGCGGGCAGGTGTCGACCTGGGCCGCCCCGGGGCGGGACGATCACATGACCGCGCAGACCCCGCCCAATTCGATGAAGCCGCAGTATCCGGTGATGTCGGTGGATCGGCCGTCGGGGGGATGAGGATGGGATGGCATCGCGACATCGTCGCTGACTTCTTTCCCTCCCCCGGTACTCCGGGGGAGGGCAGGGTGGGGGTTTGTCTCGGAGAGAACCCCCACCCCGACCCTCCCCCGGAGTACCGGGGGAGGGGGAAGAGGGAGGGTTTTGCCAACTGGATGCTCGCGCCGCTCGCGGCAGTGGCCAGCAGCGCGCGGCATCCGCAGGGGCCGATCGCGAATCAAATCGAGCACCTCACGCGACAGTTCCTTTACGTCTGCATCATCGTGTGGATCGTCGTCGTCGCGTTCATGCTGGTCGCGATGGTGCGGCGATATGCGCGCGAGCATCCCGCGGTGACGCCCCCCGAGCCGCTCGATCCGGCGCGCGAGCGCCGCCTCGGCTTCGGCGTCAACTTTTCGATCATCGCCACGACGATCATTCTCTTCGCCCTGCTTATCGCCGATTTCTCCACCGCGCGCTCCATCCATGAATTCGCCCACAAGCCCAACGCCGTCAACATCGTCCTCACCGGCCATCAGTGGTGGTGGGAGGTGCGCTACGACGACGAGCAGCCGACCAACGTCATCACCACCGCCAACGAAATTCACATCCCCGCCGGCCGGCCGATCAAGATTGTGCTCCAGAGCGCGGACGTCATTCACAGCTTCTGGATTCCGAGCCTGACCGGGAAGAAAGATTTAATTCCGCAGCACTCCAGTGAGATCTGGTTCCAGGCGGATGTGGAAGGTCATTACTGGGGGCAGTGCGCGGAGTTCTGCGGATATCAGCATGCGAAGATGCGCCTGCTGGTGATCGCGGAGAAGCCGGAAACATTCGATGCGTGGCTGCAAGCCGCGCGCACGCCCGCGCGATCGCCTGTCGATGCGCTGCAAAAGAAAGGGCAGGACGTTTTCATGCTGCGGCAATGCAGCACGTGTCACACGATCGTGGGTACGCCCGCGGGCGGACGCGTCGGTCCTGATCTCACGCACGTGATGAACCGTTACAACCTCGCCAGCGGCGCGATCCCCAACACGCCCGGGCATCTCGCGGGGTGGATCATCGATCCGCAGACGATCAAGCCGGGCGTGCGCATGCCGCAGAACATGCTCGATCCGCAGGACCTCCAGGCATTGCTCGAGTATTTGCGCACGCTTCAGTGAGTCATGACCGAAACGATCGCCAACCCGCGCATGCCCATCACCACGCCGCTCGCCGACGAGGAGGAGCTGCGCCAACTCGAGGAGACCTGGCGAAAGCCGTGGGGCGTCTGGGGCTGGCTGACGACGACGAACCACAAAGACATAGGCCTGCGCTTCATTTATACGGCGATGACGTTCTTCACTTTCGCCGGGCTGCTCGCGCTCGGCGTGCGCATCCAGCTTGCCGTTCCATCGAATCATTTCCTCGGCCCGGATCGATACAACCAGTTCTTCACCACGCACGGCAGCGCGATGATGTTTCTCTTCGCGGTGCCGATCATGGAGGGCTTCGGCCTGTACCTGGTGCCGCTGATGATCGGGACGCGCAACGTCGCGTTTCCGAAGCTGATGGCGTACGCGTATTACTGTTATCTGTTCGCGGGGCTGGGGCTGTTCGTGTCGCTCATCTTCGATATGGGCCCGGACATGGGATGGTTCGCCTACACGCCTCTCTCCGGCCCGAGCTTTTCGCCGGGGCATCGCGTCGACATCTGGTCGCAGATGGTGACGCTGGTCGAGCTGAGCTCACTCGCGAGCGCGGTCGATCTGATTGTGACGATCCTGAAGGAGCGCGCCCCCGGCATGAGCCTCAACCGCATGCCGATCTTCGTCTGGGCTCAGCTGGTCGTCTCATTCATGATGCTCTTCTCGATGCCGGCGGTGATGCTCTGCTCGACGATGCTCTCGACCGACCGCCTAGCGAACATCGGCACGCACTTCTACAACCACGTCGAGGGGGGCGATCATCTGCTGTGGCAGCATCTCTTCTGGTTCTTCGCGCATCCCGAGGTCTACATCATCTTCATCCCCGCGACGGGATTCGTCTCGGCGATCATCCCGACGTTCACCCGCCGCCGGATGTATGGCTACACCCCGCTCGTGCTTTCGATGACGGCGACGGCGTTTATCGGATTCGGCGTCTGGGTGCACCACATGTTCGTCACGCCGCTCCCTGAGCTGGGGCAGAGCATGTTCACCGCGTCGAGTATGATGATCGTGATCCCCAACGGGGTGCAGATGTTCTGCTGGCTCGCGACGATCTGGGGCGGGAAGCCGCGCATCAAGCTGCCATTCGTCTGGGTGCTCGGCTTCGTGGCGGTCTTCATGATCGGCGGATTGTCAGGCGTGATGCTGGCGTCGATCGCGATCGATTCGCAGGTGCACGACACGATGTTCGTCGTCGCGCACCTGCATTACGTCCTGATCGGCGGGGCGGTTTTTCCGCTCTTCGGCGCGTTCTACTACTGGTACCCCAAATGGACCGGGCGGATGCTCGGGACGAAGCTCGGGTATCTCAACTTCGCGCTGATGTTCATCGGCTTCAACCTGACCTTCTGGCCGCTGCATCACCTGGGACTGCATGGCATGCCGCGGCGGGTTTACACCTACCCGGCGGAGATGGGTTGGGGCACGGCGAACTTCATCGCGACGATCGGCGCGATGCTTCAGGGATTGAGCGTGCTCGTGTTCTACATCAACGTCCTGGTGAGCAGACGACACGGGAAGATCGCAGGAGCAAATCCCTGGTTCGCCGGGACGTTCGAATGGGCGACGGAATCGCCGCCGCCGAGGTTCAACTTTCAACATTTGCCCACCTGCCAGGGTCGCGAACCGGTCTGGGAGAATCAGCCCGATGCGCCCGTGGTGACGGGACTGCGCAGCGACATCCGCGAACTGCTCTCGACCACGACACTCGATGCCGAGCCGCATCATCGCTACGACATCGCCAACGATTCGATCACGCCGTTCCTGCTCGGGTGCGCGACCGCGTACATGCTATTGGGCGGCGGGATTTTCCATCCGAAGCACGCGGTCTACGCGGCGATCGCGGTGACGGTGTTCCTGTGGATCTGGTTCTGGGCGTCGGGCAAGAAGAAACCGGGGCACGAAAGTGACTGAAGCCGCCGACATCGTCGCGCCGCGCCGCATCGACGTCTCGCACCTTCCCGAGGACGCGTGGGATTCGCACGCGCCGGTCTGGTGGGGCAATCTGCTGGCGATCCTGATCGAGACGTCGACGCTGGCGATCATGCTGGTCACCTATTTCTACATCAAGCGGAACTTCGGCCAATGGCCGCCCCCGCAGGTCCATTCCGAGCCGCCGATCGGCAATCCCAATCCCGACCTGCTCTGGGGCACGCTGAACCTGGTGCTGCTCGTCGCCGCTTGCGTGCCGATGTACATCTGCGACATGGCGGCGCGAAAGAAAGACGCACGTCGCGTGCTGATGTGGCTCGGGCTGATGGCGGTGGTGTCGCTTCTCGTGATCTGGTTCCGATTCTACGAGTTCAAGGCATTCCACTATCGCTGGGATCACAACGCGTACGGCTCGGCGGTCTGGTGGCTGCTCGGGTTGCACCTGACGTATCTGTTCACCTGCGCCGGCGAGTTCATCATCATGTGGATCTGGATCATCGTGCACTCGCTGGATGAGAAGCACGCGCTCGACGTCACGCTGGCCGGCGGGGCGTGGTACTGGACGGCGGCGACGTGGGTCATCGTTTATACGGTGCTCTACTGGTCGCCGAGGGTGTTCGGATGAAAGAATCGAAAACAATCTCGTTGTGGGCGGGCGTGCTGGGCGCGCCGGTGCTGTGGGCGTTTCAGCTCACGCTGGCATACACGATCGTGCCGTGGGTATGTCGCGGTCATCATGTCGACGTCCTGCACGTCATGTCGATCGTCTTCCTGCTGGCGGGAATTGCTTGCGGGATGCTCTGCGTGATGGAATGGAAACGCCTCGGCCGCGAGCGAACGATGGATGATGAAGGCGGCGCGGTGGGGCGGGTGCATTTTCTGTCGGTGCTGGGAATGTCGAGCAGCCTGCTGTTCTGCATCGTGATCATCGCGCAGGCGCTGGCGAGTTTTTTCATCAACCCGTGCTGGGATTGAGCGATGTGGACGATTCTCGCACATGCCGGTGAAGCGCACGAGACGCTCGTGGCGGGCCCGCGCAACTTGCATGAGCTGTGGCGGACGTGGGGATGGGAGCCGCTCTCCATTTTCGGTCTCGCGCTGAGTGCAGTGTGGTACGCAGTCGGCGCTCGGAAACTGTGGCGTGCCGCGGACGCCAGCCTCTTCGCCGGCGGATGGATCGCCCTCTTCATCGCTCTGGTTTCTCCGCTGCATCCCTGGGGGCAAATGCTGTTCAGCGCGCACATGACGCAACATGAGGTGCTGATGCTGGTCGCGGCGCCGCTGCTGGTTCTCTCTTCCCCAATGCCGGTCTTCCTCCACGCGCTGCCGTCGCAATGGTCGCACGCGCTCGGCCGCTTCAGCAACACGCCGGTTTGGAAACGCTTCTGGACCACGATCTCCAACCCCTTCGCGGCGTTCGCGATTCACGGACTGATCCTGTGGCTCTGGCACATTCCCGCGCTCTTTCAGGCGACGCTGCACAACGAGTTCATCCACGCGCTCCAGCATTGCAGCTTCCTCTCCTCCGCGCTGCTGTTCTGGTGGGCGGTGATTCACGTGAAAGACCGCACATTCGGGTACGCCGCCGCGATCCTCTATATGTTCGCCACCGCGCTGCACAGCAACATCCTTGGCGCGCTGCTCACCTTCGCGACGAGCGTCTGGTATCCCGACTACGCGCGCACGGCGCAGTACTGGGGCATGACCGCGCTCCAGGATCAGCAGCTGGGCGGATTGATCATGTGGGTGCCGGCCGGAATCGTCTACATCATCGCCGGACTCGCTCTCGTCGCCGGTTGGATGCGCGAATCCGAACGGCGCGCGCAGAAACGCGAGACAGCGCTCCTCACCCCGACCGCGGAGGCGCTCACGTGATCCTCTTACGCCTGGCCGCAGCTTGCGTCTTCGCGTTCGCAATCGTTGGTTGCAACCGCGAGCGCGACCGCACCGTCTCCGATCAGGCGACTGCCCTCACTGGGGGAGGAAATCCAACGGTCGGGCGCGAAAAGATCATGAACTACGGCTGCAACGCCTGCCACATCATCCCCGGCATCCCCGACGCAACTTCACTCATCGCACCGCCACTCGAGCACATGGCCAACCGCGCCTACGTCGGCGGCGTCGTCAAGAACACGCCCACGAACCTGATGCAATGGATCCAGAACCCGCCAGCAATCGACGCGAAAACCGCGATGCCGAACTTGCACGTCACATCCGATGACGCGCGCGACATCGCGAGTTACCTTTACACGCTGCGATGATGCGCTTCGCGCTGATTCTCCTGCTGCTCGCGTCCATCGCGCACGCGGAGCCGCGCGTTTACGTCACCAACGAGCGCTCCGGCGACGTGACGGTCATTGATCCGGCGAAGAACGAAGTGATCGCGACGATTGCCGTTGGCAAACGCCCGCGCGGGATCAAGATCTCCCGCGACGGCACGCGCGCGTACGTCGCGCTCAGCGGCACGCCGATCACCCCGCCCGGCCAACCCGATCCGCCGCCCGAGGCTTCGGACAAGAAAGCCGACGGCATCGGCCTGATCGATCTCGCCGCCGCCAAGCTCGTCGCGATGCTGCCGAGCGGCTCCGATCCGGAGCAATTCAGCCTCAGCCTCGACGGGACGCGCCTGTTCATCTCGAACGAAGACGCCAACGCCGTCTCGATCGTCGACATCGCCGCGGCGAAGGTGATCAAGTCGATGCCGGTCGGGACCGAACCGGAAGGCGTGACGACCAGCCCGGATGGAAAGCTCGTTTACGTGACCAGCGAATCGACCAACGACATTCACGTCATCGACACGACGACCGACGAGATCGTGGCGCACTTCAAGGTAGCCCAGCGTCCCCGCGGCGTGGCGTTCACGGCGGATGGGAGCAAGGCGTACATCACGTGCGAATCGGGTGGCGTGATCGATGTCGTCAATGTCGCACAGAACAAAGTCGTCAAAGAGATCAAGCCCGAGGGGACACTCGTCCGTCCGATGGGCGTCGTGATATCGCCGGACGGAAAGCGCGTCTTCGTCACCACAGGACGCGGCGGAGCGGTCGTCATAATCGATGCGGCACGCGATGAAGTGGAGAACATCATCTCAGATGTAGGGACAAGGCCGTGGGGAATTGCGATCTCCGCCGACGGGAAAACCCTCTACACCGCAAATGGCCCGTCGAATGACGTGTCGGTGATCGATGTCGGCGGGATGAAGGTGGCCGCCCGCGTGAAGGCGGGTCAATCGCCCTGGGGAGTGGCGGCAGCGCCGTAATCATACAGCCCGCCGCTTGCGGCGGGGCATCGAAAGACCGCGAAAGACCCCGCCGCAAGCGGCGGGCTAACTGCACCCCTTGATTTCACCCCCGCCGTCAGTTCACTTCTCCAAACAGTGACCCATCGCATTGCCATCATCGGCGTCGGCGCGATCTCCGATCTGATCGCGACCGCTATCGCGGAGATTCCCGGCGCGACGCTTGTCGCCGGGAGTTGTCGGACCGAAGCGAAGGGCCGAAAGTTCGCCGAGCGTTTCAAGTGCGCGTGGCACAACAACTTCGAGCGGATGCTCGATGAGCAAAAGCCCGATGTCGCGATCATCTCCACGCCCAGCGGCGCCCATCTCGAGCCGGCGCTCGCGTGTGCAGCCCGAAAGATCCACGTCCTTTCCGAGAAGCCGCTCGACGTCACCACCGCGCGCGTGAAGCAGATGATCGACGCGACGAAGCGTGCCGGCGTTCGGCTGGGCGGATTGTTTCCGCAGCGGTTCAACCCGGTGAACGCGGCGACGCATGAAGCGGCGGCCGCCGGTCGCTTCGGAAACCTCGCCGTTGTCCACGCAACCGTCCCATGGTGGCGTGACGATGCGTACTACGGCCCGGCGCGCTGGCAGGGGAAAATCGCGCTCGACGGCGGCGGGGCGTTGATGAACCAGGCGATTCACACGGTCGATCTGATGCAATGGTTCGCCGCCGCGACCATGCCCGATCTCCCGCGCGAGGCGAATCCCGTTGAGCAGGTCTTCGCCTACACCGCCAGGCGCGGCCACGATCCGAAGCTGATCGAAGTCGAGGATACGGCGACGGTGACGATGCGCTTCCGTAACGGCGCCGTCGGCCAGATCCTCGCCGCCACGTCGATGTATCCCGGCCAGCGGCGGCGATACACCGTGAGCGGGCGCGATGGATCGGTTGAGGTGGTGGAGGATGAGTTGGCGACGTATCAGTTCCGCACGCCGCACGAGCACGATGACGCGATTCGCGAGCGCTTCTCCAAACCGACGACACATGCCGGCGGCGCCTCCAATCCGATGGCGATCGACTACCGCCCGCACAAGCGGAACATCGAAGATTTCCTCGCGTCGCTGGATGACAAGCGTGAGCCGCTGCTGACCGGCGAAGAATCGCTCAAGGCGGTGGCGATCATCGAGGCGTGCTACGAATCAGCGCGGAGCGGAAAGTCAGTTACGGTTGCGTAGCCGGCGCCGTTGCGGCTCCGGGTTTTCCGTATATCGCAAGCAGCGCCTGATCGATCGTCGCGGCCCAGGAGGCTTCGTTGTGCTTGCCGCCTTCGATCTCGCGATAGGCGAATTGCTTGCCCGGCGTGACGCCGGCTTTTTCCAGCTCGGCGACGAACTCCTGCGCATCGGCAATCGCGGTGTTTGATCCGCCGGCGTAGTTGTGGCCGGGATCGGTGCCCATGTCGAGGAAGAGCATCGTGTTCTTGAGCCACGCGCCGTCTCCGATCAAGTCTTTGGTGAGTGGCTTGTCGTTCATGCGCAGCCAGGGAGAGAGCGCGATCACGCCGCCGAAAACTTCAGGGTTCGTTTTCGCCGTATAAATCGAGATGAGCGCGCCCATCGATCCGCCGCCGATCGTCGTGTGGGCGCGATCGCTTTGCGTCCGGTAGGACTGGTCGATGTGAGGCTTGATTTCGGTTGCCAGCATTTTTGCGTATGCGTCACCTTTTGCATTCGCGACGCCGGCGAGCGGCGGGGTGAATTCCTGCGTGCGCTGCTCGGTGTTGTAGATGCCGACGATGATGATCGGCTCGATCTTGCCGGATGCGATCAACTGCTGCGCGACTTCATCGATGCCCCACTCGATTCCCTGGAAGCTGGTCGCCTCGTCCATCAGGTTCTGGCCGTCCTGCATGTAGAGAACGGGATAGCGCTTCGATTGATCCTTGTCGTAGTCCGGTGGGACATAGACGATCAGCGTGCGATCGTTGTTGAGTAAGCTGGAATGGAATTTCTTCTCGACGCGCACGCCCGGCGTCATCGTCACGCGCCCGGGGACGGCCTGCCCGTTGTCCACCCAGTTCGCGACGCCGACTTCAACCGTCGCGCCGTTGGCGGCGGTGAAAGTGTGATTGTCGAGCGGCTTGTTATCGGCGGTTGTTTCGACCGTGCCCCAAGTGCCGCGCGTCACCTTGAATGCGTACTCCATCCCATTGAGAAGGTCTGGCACGGTCGCGGTGTATTTCCCATCCGGCCGCGGCTCGAGCCGCACTCCGGAGGCATCCCAGTTCCCCAGTGCCGGAACCGACCCGGAAAGATAAAGCGTCTGCCCCTTGGGCGTGTTCGGCGGCGCGGTGACGATGAACGTGACGTTGACGGGCTTTCGGCTTTCGAACTCGGCGACGGCGCGGTTTAGCTCGGCCTGCGTCGATTGGGTGTGAACGATGTACCACCCGAAGATGGCGAGCAGCGCCACGATGAGAATTACGCCGCCGGCGCCCGCTATTTTTCGCTTCACGAAAGCTCTCCTGATGACGGGGCCGGCATTGTAATTTGCAAAGGGTGCGAAGTCGATGAAATCGGCATCTGGCGACGTATACTCGCCGCTCATGTCACAGCAAAGCATCGATCGGCGGACATTCGTGAAGGGAGTTTCAGCTGCGGGAGTGGGGATCGCGCTCGGCGCTGGATGTGCCGCGGCTGAGCCTGCGAAATCCGCGTCGCAGCCACTTGCGTCTTCGCGTGACGGTCGAAAACGGTATGTCATCGTCGGAGTCGGTTCACGCAGCGGGATGTACCAGACGGCGATCGAGAGCGACTACAAGGATCACGCGCAGCTCGTTGGGATTTGCGACAAGAACCCCGGTCGCATGGAACTGTCGCGGAGCAAGTCCGCCGCCGCCGGCGCTGCTCCCGCTCCCGCCTACGCGCCAGCGGACTTCGAGAAGATGCTCGCCGAAACCAAACCGCATGCGGTCATCGTCACGACGATGTGCTCGACGCACAGCGAGTACATCACCCGCGCGATGAACGCCGGCTTCGACGTCATCAGCGAGAAGCCGATGACGACCCACGCCGACAAGTGCCAGAAGATCTTCGACACGATCGCCAAAACCGGCCGGAAGCTGCGCGTCACGTTTAATTACCGCTACTCCCCGCCGCGCACGCAGATCAAGGACATCCTGATGTCCGGCGAAATCGGAGACGTGCTGTCGGTCGATTTTCACTGGCTTCTCAACACGTTCCACGGCGCCGATTACTTCCGCCGCTGGCACCGCCGAAAGGAAAACTCCGGCGGCTTGATGGTGCACAAGGCGACGCATCACTTCGACCTGGTCAACTGGTGGCTGGGCGCGGTCCCCGTCTCTGTCTACGCGACCGGCAAGCGCGAGTACTACACGCCGACGATGGCCAAGCGATATGGGTTATCCGATGCGCACGAGCGCTGCCTGACCTGTCCGGAAAAATCCAAGTGCGGCTTCTATCTCGATCTCGCCGCAAATGAAGGTTTGAAGAAGCTCTATCTCGACAACGAGAAGCACGACGGCTACTTCCGCGATCAATGCGTCTGGCGCGGGGATCACAACATCGAAGACACGATGAACGTGCTGGTGAAGTACGACAACAACATCACCCTCGCTTACTCCCTCAACGCGTTCAACAGTTGGGAGGGCTACACCATCGCCTTCAACGGCACCAAGGGCCGGCTCGAACACACCGCGGTCGAATCGATCTACATCAGCGGCACCGGCGATGTGCAGGGCGGATTCAAAGACGGCGGGATCACGACAACGGTCATCCCCCTGCGCGGCGCGGCGAAAAAGTTCGACCCCTGGACCGGAGAAGGCGGCCACGGCGGCGGGGACAAGGTCATGCTGGATGAGCTGTTTCTTCCGTCAGCGCCGGCGGACAAATATCTCCGTGCCGCCGATCATCGCGCGGGGGCGGCATCGTGTCTGATCGGAATCGCCGCGAATAAATGCTTCGAGACGGGTGAGCCTGTGAAGATCCGCGAACTTGTCAGCGGTCTGAAAGATCCCGATTATCCGCCGATGCCGTCAAGGACGGATCAGGTTCCGATGCCGGGGAAGAGGAGCGCCTGAGGACAGGGGTGCGATTTCTCTTCACTCTGCTTTTAACAAGTCCTTGAACTTCTCCCGCACCTTCTCGACTTTCGGGAGCGCGACGCCCTCTACATATCCCTGCTTCGGATTTCGGCAGACGTAATTCTGATGATGCGCCTCGGCTGGATAGAACGCCTTGAGCGGTTCGAGCGTCGTGACGATCGGACTCTTGAATGCCTTCGCCCCGTTCAAGTCCGCGATGAACGCCTCGGCGAGCTGCTTCTGCTGATCATCGGCATAGAAAATCGTGCTGCGATACTGCGTGCCGACGTCGTGGCCCTGGCGGTTGAGCGTCGTCGGGTCGTGCGTTGCGAAGTGAACCTTGAGCAGCTTCTCGAAGCTGATGCGATCGGGGTCGTAGACGATCTTGACGGCCTCGGCGTGACCGGTTTCGCCGGTGCAGACGTCGCGGTAGTTTGCGGTCGATGCTTCGCCGCCGCTGTAGCCGCTGATCACGTCATAGACGCCGTCGAGCTGTTCGAAGACCGCTTCGACACACCAGAAGCACCCACCGGCGAAGACGGCTTCTGCGAGCTTCGCTTTCGGCACGTTCTCGGCGACATCCTTGAGCTTGTCCTCGGCGGCAAAGCGCAGCGCTTCGGAATTGAGGCAGTAGCGCAATCCCGTCGGGCGCGGGCCGTCCTCAAAGACGTGACCGAGATGCGCATCGCAGCGGGCGCAATTGATCTCGGTGCGCACCATGCCGTGGCTGATGTCGCTCTTCTCGCGAACGTTCTCCGCCGCCGCCGGCTGGAAGAAGCTCGGCCAGCCGGTGCCGGACTCAAACTTTGCGTTGCTCTGGAACAGCGGGAGATTGCAGCAGACGCAGAGGTAGTAGCCGGCGTCCTTGTTCTTGAGCAGTCCGCCGCAGAACGCGCGCTCGGTGCCGCTCCCGCGCGTGATGCGGAATTGCTCCTGCGTGAGCTGCTTCTTCCATTCATCTTCGGTCTTGACGACCTTCGGCACGACGACCGGCTCAGAGAGTTTCCCCTCCGGGCCGATCACGCGAACGTAAGCGGTGGGCATTTTTTCTCCAGGAGAAGCGGCAGCCGATTGGATGCCGCAAGCAATCGAGGCGACGACTCCCACGAGCAGGGCGAATGGTTTGAATGAGCGCATAATAGCTGATTGGATAACCCATCTTAGGCCGCCGTGCCATGCGCCGGCGACGTCAGCAACGCTCGATCAGCAAATCGAGGCGTGAGCGAGAGATGTGTGCGATCATCGCGATCGCGTAGTTCGCCGGCGAAACATCGCGGCAACGGCGAGCGTCATCAGCGGCGCGCCCGAAGGTTCGGGGATCTGTGAGCTCACATCGAGAATGAATCCGAACGCGCGGTTGCCGCTGCCGTCATTGTAAAAGCCGTAACCTGAGGCGAGACCGTCACTGTTGATCTTCGTCAGAGCAGTCAGCTCCCATTTGGGGCCTTCGGTTGGGTTGACGGAATTGAACCACGCGTCGACATCGAGGATCGCGCCGCTGGGCTTCCAGAGGGTCGCATGAATGGCGCTGCTGGGGAGGGTGGATTGCCCGACGATTGCGCCAAGATCGTTGATGTCGTCCGCCGCCGAAAAATTTCCGCCGATCGTTCCCAAGTCGATCATCCCGCCTCCGCTGGTGTAGCGGAAGGCGTGCTCAGCCCCGGTGAGAGTGGAGGCCTTGCCGACGATGGTGCCGGCGGTGTTGATTCCATAAGCGACGCTGTACGACCCGCCGAGAGTTCCCAGGTCCTGCATGGCGCTGGCGTCGGTGTAACGGAATGCGTGGGATGGCCCGCCGGTGTTGTCGACGTACGCCTCCCCGACGATGACGCCGGCGGCATTGATGGCGTTGGCGTAACTGTGTCCGCCGAGCGTCCCCAGATCCTGCATCGGGCCTGCGCCGCTGTATCGGAACGCGCGGGTTTGGTTCGACGCGTCGCTGGAAAACCCAACGACGACGCCGGAGGAGTTGATGTCGCTGGCATGGCTGACGATCCCACCGAGCGTTCCGACATTTTCCATCGGTCCGGCGCCCGAGTAGCGAAAGGCACGCCATTGTCCGTTGGAGAGCTGCGCTTCACCGACGAGTGCGCCGGCCGAATTGATGGCGAACGCGACTCCCTGCTTTCCTCCGAGAGTGCCCAGGTCCTGCATTGGTCCGCCGGTCGGAAAGCGCATGACGTGAATGTTGCCGGTTCCGTCGCCTGCGGAGCCCACGGCTGTGCCGGCATCATTGATTCCGTAGGCGTACCCGCCGGAGGTGGAGGAGAGACCGGGAATGCGCGTGATGGTTCCGATTGCCGCATGCGCCGTGACGGCCCACGCACAAATGATTAAGCCGGCCGCGCTGGCAAGAAAGTGAAATCGCACGACACACTCCGCGAACAGGCGAGGTGAATCAAAAATACACCATGCTGATTGAGACGACAAAAAGATTTCTACGTAGCGGCGTGTTGTGCGAGGCGTCTCACAAAACGCTGGCGGGGAGATAAAACTTTTCGGTGTACTGGCCGACCATTCGATGCGTATTGAATACGCGGGCAACGGTGGCGATGGAGTTTTTCATCATGGAGATCCAGCGGCGCGGCAGGCCGGACTTGTCGCGCTCGTAAAAGAGCGGGACGATCTTGTTTTCCAGCACGTCATACAGCGAATCGGCGTCGTAGGCGTCTTGTTTAGCGCGGGATTTGAATTCTTTGCCGCCGATCTGCCAGCCGTTCTTGCCGTTGAAAGCTTCGGGCCACCAGCCATCTAGGATGGAGCAATTCAGTCCGCCGTGGAGCGGGGGTTTCATGCCGCTGGTTCCGCTGGCCTCCTGCGGGCGGAGCGGATTGTTGAGCCAGACGTCAACGCCGCTCGTGAGCGCGCGGCCGAGGGCGAGATCGTAGTTTGACAGCAACACGACGCGCTGGCGGAACTCCGGCCGGCGGGATTGCTGGAAGATCTCCTGCGCGATTTGCTGGCCGCCGAGATCGGCGGGGTGCGCTTTGCCGGCGAAGAGGAGTTGAACCGGCCGCTTCGCATCGTTGAGGATGCGCGCGAGGCGCTTGGGGTTGTGGAAGATCAGCGTGCCGCGCTTGTAAGTCGCGAAGCGGCGGGCGAAGCCGAGAGTCAGCGCGTTCGCATCGAGGACGGTGCGGGAGGAGATGATTTCATCGGTGCTCGCATGACGCGCGGTGAGGTCGCGCGCCAATGCCTCGCGGGTGAAGCCGACAAGCCTGGCCTTGAGCGTTTGCTGCATCTGCCAAAGGTCCGCGTCGGGGATTTTCTTGGCGTTTTGCCACCATGATTGTTTCGGTCCGGCGCCCAGCCACTTGGGTCTGAGATAGCGATCATAGAGCGGGACGATCTCTTCCGGCAGCCACGTCTGCGCATGCACGCCGTTAGTAATGTGATCGATCGGGACTTCGCTCGCATCGCTCGCGTTGAAGACGCGCAACCACATCTCGCGCGAGACCTCGCCGTGCAATGCGGCGACGCCGTTGCGATGGTTCGACAGCTTCAGGGCGATAACGGTCATGCAGAATTCTTCGGCGTCGTTGCGCTCGTCTTCGCGACCCAATGCGAGGAGCTCTCGCTCCGAGATTCTCAGCGCCTTCGCGTAACGGCCGATGTACTTGAGCGCGAGCTTCGGGACGAAGCGGTCATTACCCGCGGGGACGGGGGTGTGTGTCGTGAAGACGGTCGATCGCTTCACTTCATCGATGGCGTTTTTCTTCCGCGAAGAGGCAAGCCGCTCCAGCGCACAGAATGCGGCGTGTCCTTCGTTGAGGTGGTAGACGGTTGGATTGAGGTTGAGAGCCCGCAGCGCGATTACGCCGCCGATTCCGATCAGCACCTCCTGTTGAATGCGGTACTCACGATCGCCGCCGTAGAGATGACGAGTGAGTGCACGGTCCTTCGCATTGTTCGCAGCGATGTCGGTGTCGAGCAGATAGAGCGCGACGCGGCCAACCTGTTGTCGCCAGATCTTCGCTTTCACCGTGCGGGCCGGCATAGCGATCGAAATGACTTTGCCGGTTTCGCTCAGCGGACAGTCAGCGAAATCGATGTCTGGGTAGGTGATCTTCGTCGACCCGTCGGCGGCGAATTCCTGGATGTAGAAGCCGTTGCGATAGAGCAGTCCGACCCCGACCAGCGGCACGCCCAGGTCGGATGCCGACTTTACGTGATCCCCCGCGAGCACGCCCAGCCCGCCGGAGTATTGAGGAAGCGACTCGTGCACTGCGAACTCGGCACAGAAATAAGCGACGAGAAAGTCCTTGTGCTTCTTCCCATGCGTGCGCTCGAACCATGTCGGCGTTTTGAGGTATCGCGCCAGCTCGCGTTCGACGCGTGACAGGTGCGCGGCGAACGATTCGTCTTCGAGCAACGTTCGCCGCCGCTCGGGCGCGAGCAGGCGGAGGGTCTTGATCGGATTGTGATGCGTCGCTTCCCAAAGTGCTGGATCGAGCGATGCGAAGAGCCGCTGCGCATCGTGATTCCAGCTCCACCACAGGTTCATTGCCAGAGCGCGGACGCGTTCGAGAGCGTTGGTTGTTTTCATGATTGTGTGATGCGGTCGGAAATGTCCGCCAGCTCGCGCAGCCGCCGCGCGATCGCCGGCGTGAGATCGCGCTCGCCGAAGCGCCAGCGCCAGTTGTTCTCCGCGACGCCCGGCACGTTCATCCGCGCTTCGCCTCCGAGTCCCAGGATGTCCTGCACGGGGAAGATGACGGTGTCGGCGGGCGAAAGCATGGCGGCGCGGATCATGTCCCAGTGAATCTGCTTCGCGTCGCGGACGTTGAGGTATTTCATCGCCTTCTCGCGCTCAGCAGAAACCGACGCCGGCGCTCGGCCGTTCAGGCGGGCGAGATTGTTAAACCATCCAACGGCGGTGTCGTTGTCGTGCGTTCCGGTGTAGGCGACACAGCGTCGCGGGTAATGATGCGGCAGGTTCGATTCGCCTCCGACTCCGAAGCCAAATTGCATCACGCGCATGCCGGGGAATCGGAACTTGTCACGCAGCGCAAGCGCCTCTTTTGTCACCGCGCCCAGGTCCTCCGCGATCACCGGTACCTTGCCGATCGCTTTCGTGACGGCATTGAACAGCTCCTCACGCGGGCCGGGAAGCCAGTGGCCGGTGCGTGCCGTTCGTGCTCGCGCGGGGACGGCCCAGGCGCGATTGAAGCCGAGGAAGTGATCGATCCGCACCGCGTCGAAGCGATGCAGCATCGATTTGAATCGCCGCACCCACCACTCAAATTTCGTGCGACGATGCTCATTCCAGTCGTAATGCGGATGTCCCCAGAGCTGCCCCGACGGGCAGAATTCATCCGGGGGGCAGCCGGATACGACCGTCGGTTTTCCCGTGCGATCGAGCAGAAACAATTTCGGATTCGCCCAGACATCGGCGGAGTCGAGCGCGACGAAAATTGGGATGTCTCCGATCAGACCGATCATCTTGTCGCGCGCTCGAGCACGGAGGTCGTTCCACTGTCGATCGAAAAGGTATTGGACGAATTGGTGATAGCGGATTTCATCTGCGAGAGTTCTTCTTGCATCGAAAATCGCAACGCGATGACGCAAGCGAAGATCCTTGTCCCACTGCAACCATGAGCGCCCGTTGAAGTGACGCTTGAGCGCGCTGAAGAGCGCGAAGTCATCCAACCACGACGCGTGTCGTGCGCGAAACTCGTCAAATGCTTCATCATCTTTTGACCGTTCGAATGCTCGCCGCAGGCGCGCATCGCGAAATGCGAAGACCAGCTCCAGATCCACGCCACCTCGAACCGTGCGCGTCGGGGAGGTTTCGGTGCTCTTCAGCAGTCCGTCCTCAACCAGCAGATCGAGACTGATCAGGTAGGGGCTGCCGGCGAAGGCGGAGTAAGAGCTGTAGGGCGAGAAGCCGGGCGCCGCGCCGGGCGGACCGATCGGCAGCATCTGCCACCACGATTGCCCGGCGGCGGCGAGAAAATCGATGAAGCGATGCGCCGCCGGCCCGAGGTCGCCGCTGCCATGCCGCCCCGGGAGGCTCGTGGGATGCAGCAGAATCCCGCTGGTTCGTCGGCCGGTGAGAACGGGCGTCATGGGAGCGGAGAATATAACAGCACGGCGGCGGAGCGTAGGGGACGCGCCGCCGCCGGGTGATGGTTGAGACCAAGAAATCAGCGGCGGCGCTGGCGGCTCGCGACGCCGCAAGCGGCAATCAGCAGCGCGCCGATCGACGATGGTTCGGGAACGGACGTCAGCGGCGACGCCGAGCTTGTCGGGAATGGTGCGGAGTTCTGTCCGACATTGATGTTCGAATCGATGATGAAGTAATCATCGCCGTTGAGGTCACCGTCGTAATTGAAGTCGCCGTTGTGGTAGCCGAAGATCGTCCCGGCCGCGCCGATCGCCGAGTCAATCTGGAAATAGTCATCGCCGTTGAGCGTGCCATCCAACGTCGCATCGCCGCCCCAGGTGTACATGGCGATGGTGTCGCCGCTGGCGACGGGTTGACCCATGAATGTTCCACCGGCGTAACCCGCTTCATCGGCGGACATGACGGCGATGGCGGTGAGCACCTGCGGGTTGATCGCGGACGACTGGCTCGTGTAGATGCCGTTGCCCGATTGGTTCCCGCCCGCATACCCGCTCTGCACAAGGCCGGTGACGCCGGTGTAAGCTGTTCCATTCCACGATCCGGTCGGCGTTCCGCCTTTGACGAGGATCTTATTGTCCTTGAGATCGAGCTTGGCGGTGGCAGCCATGGTGAAGTCCTGCGCGACGACGACGCGATTGCCGCCGCTGGCTCCGACGACCGCAAGGCCGTTGTCGTTGATGTGGAACTGATTGAGCTGCTGGGTGGAGTTAAGGTTGGCGACGGCGCCGCCGCCATTGCTGACATAGAGGTTGGGGCGGTTGGTTCCGGTCAGGGCGGTGCCGAGGTTCTGGTTGATGTTCGCGGTGCCCGCATCGACCGCGAGCGACGAACCGGTGATGTTGGATTGCGCGCCGGAGATGGTGAGCGTTCCGCCGCCCGCCTTGGTGACGACCTTCCCGCTGATGGTGAGCGGCCCGCTCATGGTGACGCTTGATCCGGTCGCGACGTCGATGCGGGTGTCGGTCGCGACGGTGACGCCGGCGGAGATCGTGTGGTTCCCCGCAGTTGCAAGGAGCACGGCTGAGCCAGCGCCGCCGTTGAACGTCAGCGCGTTCGGGCCGTTGACAGTATAGCCGCCGGTGTTGTCGAGCTTGAGATAGCCGAGCGTGACGGCGGTATTGAGGATGATGTTGGACGCTGAGGTACCGGTCAGACGGGCGGATTGCTCCGCGCCGTTGGGGACGGATCCTCCGCTGAAGGTGGCAGCGGTCCAGTTTCCGCCGGAGCTGGTCGTCGGCGTGAAGATGTCCATGTAGAACTGATCGCCGAGGAAGCGCGAGTCAAGCAGCGGCCCGCCGCCGTCGCCTCCCGGGCCGCCGAGGTTCGTGATCGGGCCGATCGGGGTGAGGAACTGGTTCGACAGATACGAGCCGTCGCCGTTGGTGACGAACGCGAGCATGCGCAGCGCGTGCCCAGCGCCTTTGGCGAGGAACTGGTTCTCGAAGATGAATTCGAATCCCGAGGTCGCCGATGTCGGATCGCCGAGCGGGCCGGGGGGATTGTTGAAGTCGTACGCGTTGACGCCGGCGGTGTTGGTATTGTCGAACGCATGCGTGATGTCGCCGGCGTCGGTTGCGGCGGCGTCGCGGAAATAGGTCTGCGTAACCGCGGTCGCGGTCGGGTCGGTGTTCAGCACGCGCGGCGTGTTCTGCCCGAGGAAGATGTCCTTGTTCGGATGCGTGTCGTCGTTCGGATTGGTCAGATCGATGATGTTGATGTAGTAGGCGGAGTTGGGGGCGTAGTGATTGATTTCGATGGCGTAGTCGGGGTTGAAGCCGGGGCTGACGATCGACCCGCCACCCGGGGTAGCGCCGACGCCCGCGCCGCCATCGGTGTCGGTGCCCCAGTCATCGACGCGCGCGCCCGCGACGGAGCCGAACTGGTTGAATCCGCCGCCCGCGGTGTTGGAGATCGCGCCGCCGACCTTGGAGTCGATGAAAAGGACCAGTCCGTTGCCGTTTCCTTCGAGGTTGCCGGTAAGGGCAAGCTCGAGGTTTCCGCCGGGCGCGTAATTCGCGAACGCCTGATTCAGCTCCGAGAAATTATCGCCGAAGCCTGTCGGCGCATTCTGCGTCGCGAGGGTGAGCGTATATTCCCCACCCGCGACGACGCCATTGACGGTCGAGGCGCGAGCGGAAATGGATGCGGCGACGGACGCCGCGACGGCGGCGACGACAGAAAGCTTTTTGGACGTCTTGGACTGCATGTGCTCCTCCAGAGTGGGCGGGTCATGATATCATACGCCGCCCGCTGCTTAACCGTTTTAACAAATTGAAAATATCACAGATACCTGCTGAGTCAACCTGTTCCATTCACGCAGTGCGGGTAATTGCGGTAAAGTTAACTGTTTAACACGATTGTCAGAACTTCCATGGCGAGATACGCACCTTGCTCTCGTCGGTGTTGCGCAGAATCGTCTCACCGTGACCGTCGCAGAAGGCGACGTTGATCTTGTCTCTGTGCCGCTTCCAGGGAATTCGATCCTTCAGATGTACAGTCTTGGCGACGCCCGAAAGCCGGCCAAAATCTTCAGGCTTGAGGTTCGGCCCACCCATGTAGTTCGTCGTGTAATAGACAGCGTCATTGCGATCGAGGCCCGGACTGACGGTGCTGGTTCGCGGGCGGGTGCCGCAATCGCCGATGAGGAGGACTTCGCCGGCGTTACGAACTTTGTCAAACTTCGCATTCATCGGAAGGCCGTGGCCCACAGCATTCTTCGGGCCGCCGTACACGTTCATATTGTCCACGGTCGCGGGGCCGAAGTGCCCCTCATTATCGTTGCCGACCAGCGCGCCAATATCCGCGTTGATGCCATACGAGATCGGCCAGCCGCCGGTGTACGGGACCACGTTGTTGTAAATCACCAATCCCGGACCGGTGGGATCCGACCCGTTGCTCATCCCCTGGACGCCCGGGTAATCCTGCGCGGTATCACTCGGGCAAATAAACACTTTCGACTTGTCCTTTGCATCGACAAACCACTCGACGTTGCGCACGCCAAGGTACGGAAGCAATGAGCTTGCCCAGTCAAGCATGACCGGCGGATTCGACCCGGAACGATAGACCCAGATCGATCGCTGCGGATCGCGCTGAAACGCCCAGTCCTTGTCCGACACCGCCGGCATGTAGCCGCGGTGCTCCTGCGAGAAGAGCCTGACCGCCAACGCGAGCTGCCGGGCATTAGAAGCGCATGCGACCGTTCGCGCAGCCTCACGTGCCCGACCCAGTGTAGGAAGAAGAATCCCGACCAGGATTGCGATGATTCCGATGACGACCAACAGCTCGACGAGTGTGAAACCCTTGCGCTTGGTCATGCAATTCACCTGCTGAGATTATCTCTTCGTCGTCGGCGAGCCGCCAACCCGCAGGCGGCTAATGACAGTATTCCCGCGGCGGACGGTTCCGGGACTGTCGTCAGCGCCGCGATCGGCGCGGGGGCGCTTCCCATCGGCTGCGACTGCCCGACATTGATGTTGCTGTCGATGATGAAGTAATCGTCGCCGTTGATGTCGCCGTCGTAGTTGAAATCGCCGTTGATATAGCCGAAGACTGTGCCGGCGGCGTTGATGTTGGAGTCGATCTGGAAGTAATCGTCGCCGTTGAGCGTACCGTCGAGGTTCGCGTCGCCGCCGTAGGTGTACTTGATCAGAACGGACGTCGCGTCGACGGTTTGCCCCATGAAGTCAGCGGACTGTCCGCCGGAAATTCCCAGCACATCGGAAGCTTCGGCGACGGCGAGCGCGTGCAGCACGCTGACGCCGGCGGCGGAGGAGCTGGTGATGCCGGTGCTTCCGTTCCACGACCCGTCGCCGATGCCGGATTGGAGAAGACCCTGCACGCCGGTGTAGGCGCTCCCGTTCCATGAGCCGATCGGCGTGCCGTCGGAGTAATCGATCACCGCGTTGTTGTTGGTGAGATTGAGTTTTGCGCTGGTCACCGAAAGGGATTTGGTGACGAGGGTTTTGCCGCCGTTCTGGTTGACGGTGCCGTTTGCAGTCAGGTTCGCGACGCCGCCAGCGGCGAGGGTCAGCGAATTGAGGTGTTGGGTCACGCCGAAGTTCGTGACGCTGCCGGTACCGGTGCTCGTTACGCTCAGATTCGTCCCGCCGTCGCTATTGATGTTGGTCGTGCCGGCGGCGGTGACGAGCGCGGCGCCGATGCCGTGGTTCTGCGGGCCGTTGATCGTCAGCGATTGCGTGCCGGTCTTCGTGATCGTCTTGGCGGCGTTGATGTCGAAGGAGTCGGTGAAGGTGAGTCCGACGGCGGGGACGGTCGGCGTAGCCGCCCAGGCGATGTTGAGCGTTCCGCCGGGGATCGACAGCGTGCCGTCGAGCGCGTTGGCGCGGGTCAGCCGCAGGTTCGTCGCGTTGTTGATCGTCGCCGCGTCCGCGCCCTTCGCCGTCAGCCACGGGACGTTGAGCACATTGTCCGCTTCGTCGACCAAACCGTCTGCGTTGTAATCGGCGGATGCGTTGAAATTGACGTTGTTGCTCTGAAGCACGTTTCGCAACGTGTTGCCGTCAGCCAGCGTATACTGCCCGTCGGCATTCGTGTCGCCGAGTCCAAGACCCAGGCCATTCGTGATCGGATACCCGACGATGCGCTGCACGCTCACGCCGCCGCCGTTGTATTGCTGCGCGGGATCGTAGCTCATCTCGATCGCGACGATGGTGAAGACGTTGTTGCCGTTCTGGAGATTGGATGCGAATTTTTTGTAGAGATCGCGATCCCAATACGTCGCCGCGTTGGAGCCATTGTCGCTCTGCGATGCGAGCTGGTTGAGCGTCGTCGCGGCGCCGTTGTTGACCCACAGGCTCATCTTGGTGGCGGTTTTGTCGAGCGACTTGATGAAGATGTCGCGGTTGGCCCCGCCTCCGCCTCCGCCGAGCAGCGTGATGCTGTCGATCGCCGCCGTCGGGCGGAAGCGATCGATGTAGACGACCTTTCGGAAATCGGTGAAGACCGCCGGCCCACCGTCGCCGCCGGTTGCGCCGTTGCGATGCCGATACGCACGGGCGGTGACGTAGTGATACCCTTCGGAAAGCTGCGTGGCGTTGATGGTCTGCTTGAACTGCCCGTCGCCGCCGCCGTAGCGCGGGCTCGATTTGGTCAGGAAGTTCTCGAAGCCGTATGCGACGTCGCCCGGCGAAGTGATGTCAACGCCGCCGTTGCCGTTGATGTTCAACCCGCCGTCGAAGCGCAGCTGCGCGAAATCGCCTTCCGCGTGCACGTCATGAAATCCATCGGGCAGGTTGAAGACATCCGTCTGAAGGTTCACGTCAAACGAATCGGCCTTGATGATGTCGATGCTCGCCAGGCGGGTCGTTCCGTTCGTCGCGGCGGTCGGGGTTCCGCCGGCGATCGTGCGGGCGACGTTGGTGAAGCTGAGCGTTCCGCGCGGCGTGGCGGGACCGTAGATGACGTAGCCCTTGTCGTGCTGCACGCCGTTGACGTTGAGATTACGCGGCACGCGGATCGTGATCTGCCCGCTGCCGTTGACAGTCACCGCGTCGAAGATGTCGTTGTTGGGGTCGACGGTCGCGTTGGTGGCGTTGCCGGTCAGCTCGATCAGGTGCGTGCCGGGCGCGAAGCTCGTTTGCACGGTGCGCTGGTCGTAACCATTGTCGAGACGATTGCTGTAGCCGGCGACGAGTGAGTTCTGCCGCTCGAAGATGAGCGTCTCTTTCTCGATCCAGCGTTCCTGGTAATTTCCTCGGCCGTAGGCGTTGCGGATATTGACCAGCTTGGTGATCGTGTCCCCGTAGAATCCGCCCAGCGCATCGCCGCGGCCGTCTTTCGGAAACGCGCGGCCGGTGCCGAATTCCTTGGCGTTCATGTAGACGATCGCATTGCCCGGGCGCATCAGGAGGTAGGCGTTGGCGACGTTGCCGAGCGCCGCGCCGCCGTCGTCGTGGCTGGCATCGAACGCGACGGACTGCGACCCATTGTTCGCCAGCCCGTCATCCTGCACATCCTGCGAGACGTTGACGAGGTTGTACCAACTGTTCTGCTGCCCGTTGCTGCTCAGGTTGTCCTTGAGCGCGTAGTGCATCGCGAAGTCGAGCGCATCGCGATTGGCGTTGGCGTCTTTCTTGATCGACGCCTGCACCAGCGCCTTGTTCGCGTCGAGATATTCGCCGAAGGCGAAGACGCGCTTCTGGCTGCCATCGAGCATCGGCGTGGTGATCGCGCCGTTCACCGCCTGGTCGTAGTACTCGAGCACCCAGTCCGGATTGCCGTTGGATTGATCGATGAGATGCTTGGTGGCGTCGAGGCGGAAACCATCGACGCCGATCACTTCGACCATCCAGCGCGCGTTGCGCATCAGATAGCCGGTCGCGTTCTCCGAAACCGGATCGCCGGTCGACGGGTTGGCGGTGTTCCACTTGTAATAGGTGACGCCGTTGATCGTTGTCGAAGGGCCCTGGAGGTCGGGATAGAAGCGGCGGTTGGCTTCGGTGGGGACGTTGGAAAGTTCGCCGTTGAACGGAACGGTGCCCGCGGGAATGTTGTTAGCAAAGCCGGGGACGGGATTGCGGATGAACTGATGATTCTTCTCGTGGGCGATGTCGATGAGGTTTGAAGTTCGGCCGTAAAAGTCGCCGGTCGCGTTGGCCGCATGGAAGTCGCCGTCGGCGTCGCCGGCGGTCGAGAGGACGAAGCCCGGGTATCCGCCGGATGCTTCCCAGCCCGGCGTGCTGCGGTCGGCAAAGCCGTTGTGGTTCCAGACCAGATCCGCGTAGACGTTCACGCCGATCTTGTGCATCTCCTGGATCTCGGTCTTCATCCCAAGCTCGGTACCGTAGAGCGTGGGATTGCCCGCGGAGCCGAGATCGAAGCGATCCTGCTGGTCGTAGCCGACGGAAAGATTGCCTTGCTCGGCGCGTCCGGGCGGCGGGGTCCACAATCCGCCGTAGCCGGCGATGAAGATGTCGGGCGCGCGCTTCTCGATGTTCGCGTAGGTCGACTCGAACATCTGAAGAATGGTGGCGGCGGAGACGTCTTCAGCGAATGACATCTGCGTCGCCGTCAGCGCAACGATCGGCGCTGCCGAGACTGCTGCGGCGGCGAGAAGTGAGCGGGCGCGGTGCTGACGGCGGCGAATCTTCATTGGGGTGGCATCTTCGTTGGGGTCATCGAGAGCTTTGTGAGGACGCCAGCATTACGCGGGTCGGACGCTGCGGGTTTGCTCGGCCACGCAGAATGTTTAACCGTTTAACCTATTCTGCCCTCACCGGGGCGAGAGGGCAAGTGCAAAATCTCGCGTGCGAAGTTGGGGAGGAAAGAATCCGGGCCTGCCGGCCCGGCTTGAAGCGCGGGGCGGCAGGCCCGGAATTGGTTAACAGATCAGTTTCGCTCGATCAGCGGCGGCGGCGGAAGAGACCCGTCGCGGACAGGCCCAGGAGCGCCAGCGAACCCGGTTCGGGGATGTTGAACTGGTTGCTGGTCGTGTGGGCGACCGGCAGATTGGTGCCGTTGTTGTCAAACCCGGGGTTTCCACCGGCGTTGTACGCATCGGCCGGGAGCGACTCGTTCGACATGAAGTTGGTGTCGGAGCCGTAAGTCACGAAGAAGTCCACGGTTGAGGGATTCCCGATCGCCGCCAGCGGGATCGCAAACTCGCGAGCCAAGGCCGGGTTGTTCCCCGTCTGATCGTTCTGGAAGCTGATGAAGTTGAGCGACCCGGTACCCAGCTCGAACGAAACCTCACCAAATTGCCCGATCACGATGCCGTAATCCGGGGAATTGGGGAATGGATCATCGACGTCGCGGGTGAGGTTCGTCAGCAGATTTCGGCCCGGGTCGGCGGTGTCGTTCATCTGCGCGTCGGTAAACCCGCCGGCCTTGGTATCGAGATGGATGACGACGTTATCGTTGAGATTGTTGCCCGGCTGGAAGCCGAGGTAGAGGTTCGTGTTGTCGGCATCCATATAGAGCGAGCCGGCGCCGAGGGTTCCGCCGAAACCGCTGCCGCCGCCGTTGTTGTAGACAGCGCTGTATTCGTTGACGCTGATGATCCCGTCGTCGACGAAGTTGCTGGCGGCGGGGTTGTTGTCGGTCTGGTTGCTGCTGACCACCGCGAATGCGGAATTGGCGGCTAGAGCCAACGCGGCCAAGGCGATTACGGATCGAAGCTTCATGATTTGCCCTCTTCTCCCGAAGCCCAAAAACGCGAAATGCACAACGCCCCCGGCCCTCCGAGGGTGTCGAGGTAAATTTAATCGGTTTACGAACAAAGTCAAATCCGAGTTATAGAAAAATCTTGTGGAGGGGACGAATTCGATCGTGCAGACGGTTCTTTCACCGCGATTTGACACCGTTCACCGCTCTGGTAAACTGTTTAAACAAACCGCCGAACAGTGGTCTGGACCCACCGGTGGACGCGGGCGCGCACCCGCGAGGAAGCGATATGACCAGCGAGACCACCGCGTTAACCGAAGCGCCCCCGCGCAAGACCCGCCGGTCAGGCGGGCGATCCGCCGCCACCAACGCGGGCGTGGCCGGGCCTGATGGGAAAAAGATCTCCATGCGTGAGGTCGCGCGGTTGGCAAAAGTGTCGGTCGCGACTGTCTCGATGGTCCTCAACGACAACCCGCGCATCAGCCGGGCGACGCACATGCGCGTCCAGCGCCTGATCGATCGCCTGGGCTATCGCCCCAATCGACTCGCCCAATCCCTCTCCGGGCGATACACGCAGGTTCTGGCGGTTCTTCTTCCGGCGCTGCGCCACGCCTTCGCCGACGCTTACTTCGGCGAGCTGATCAGCGGCATCTGCGATCGCGCGGGGAAGATGGGCTACAAGGTCATGCTCGAGCAGGCCAAGCCGGACTTCATCAAGGACCGGCAGCACATCGAGATCTTCGAGCGCCGCTACGTCGACGGCATCCTTGCGCTCGGCTGCAACGATCGTCACGCCTGGCTGAAGGACTTCTCCGATCAGAAGTATCCACTGATCGTCGTCGACAACTATTTCAGCCAGTGGAACCTCGACCACGTCGTTTGTGATTACCGCAGCGGCGCCGAGCAGGTGATGAACTACTTGCTCCAGCTCGGCCATCGACGGATCGGGATGATCAACGCGGCCCAGGAGATTCGCACCTCACGCGACGTGTGGGATGTCTACACGAGCAAGCTCAAAGGCGCAGGCGTCGAGCCGACGCATGGATGGGTCGAGGATGGAAAGTTCACCGAAGAGGGCGGGGCGAAGGCCGCTCAACAGATCCTCGACCGCGATCCGAGCGTGACGGCCCTCTTCGCCGGGAACGACAAGATGGCGCTGGGCGCGCTGCATTACCTCAGTGGCAAGAACATCAATGTGCCGGGGCAGGTGTCAGTCGTTGGCTTCGACGATCTGCGACATGCGGGATTCGTGACGCCTTCCCTGACGACGGTGCATTTGCCGTTGTATGAAGTCGGCGCGCTCGCGTGCGAGCGTCTGATCGAGCGAGCGCACGGACGGGCGGAACGCGTCAGCGAACGCCTGCCGACGCATCTGGTGATGCGCGAATCCACCGGCATGGCCGCGAACGTTTCTGCCTAGATTATCCCGATGAAACATCTCACTTCCCGCAGTCGGATCGTCGCCGTGATCTTTGCGACGCTGTTTTTTCTGGGCGCTGCCGAGTCCGACCACGAGTTCACATTCAAGCCAAATGGCAATCCGTCTCGCGTCAACGTCGCCGGCGATTTCAACAACTGGTCGACCGACGCCACGCCGATGACGCGCGGCGACGATGGCGTATGGCGCGCGAAGGTGAAACTCGCCGACGGCGTGCACCACTACAAGTTCGTTCTCGACGGCAGCAACTGGACGCCCGACCCCAACGGCGACAAGGAACTGGAAGAAGACGACGGTCACGGCGGAAAAAACTCCGGTGTCCTGATCGGCTTCGACGTCCGCAAGCTCCCTTCCCCCAAACCGAATCACATCAACACCGAAGCGATCCGCTTCGATCCCACCGACCCGAAGGACTTCACGATTGTCGATCCCGGTGTCGTGCGCCTGCGTGTGCGTACGCAAGCGAAAGACGTCGAGTCGATCCAACTCCACGCCGGGGCAACGCCCCGGACTCTTTTCGACAAGGGCGCGACCGATCACGGTTTCGACATCTGGACCACCGTCGCCGACTTCAGCTCCTCCGCAAAAGACAAAGACAAGATTGATTTCTCCATCGAAGTGAAAGACGGTTCCGCAACCGAATCGCGAGCCGCGACGCTCCCCATCGAACCGCCGAAGATCACCACGCCCGATTGGTCCAAGCGCGCCATCTGGTACCAGATCTTCCCCGAGCGTTTCCGCAACGGCGACGTCTCGAACGATCCCAACGATCACGACTACGAGCACGTCGTCCCCTGGACCATGGACTGGTGGAAATCCGCCGCAAATGAAGCACCGGGCGATGAGAATTTCTACAAGGGCAAAGGGAACATCTGGACTCGCCGCTACGGCGGCGACATTCAGGGGTTGATCGAGTCGCTCCCGTACCTCCGCAAGCTCGGCGTCAATGCCATCTACCTCAACCCGATGTTCGAAGCCGACTCGATGCACAAGTACGACACGAGCGACTACCGCCACATCGACGACAACTTCGGCTTCAAAGGTGACATCGCTGAATTGCAGGGCGAAACCGAAGACCCCGCGACGTGGAAGTGGACCAAATCCGACAAGCTCTTCCTCGACTTCGTCGCCAAGGCGCACGAGATGGGCTTCAAAGTCATCCTGGACGGCGTTTTCAATCACGTCGGGCGATCGAATTGGGCGTTCGCCGACGTGCTGAAGAACGGCAAGCAGAGCAAGTACGCCGACTGGTTTGAGATCCGCGATTGGAACCAGCCGATCAAATACATCGCCTGGGACAAAGGCGGCGATCCGACGAGCGATGGCTCGCTTCCCGTGTTTAAAAAAGACAATCAGCTCGGCCTCGTGCATGGCCCGCGCGAGCACATCTTCGCGATCACAAAACGCTGGCTCGCGCCGGATGGCGATCCGAGCAAAGGCGTCGACGGTTGGCGGCTCGACGTGCCGGGCGATATTCCGCATCCGTTCTGGATCGAGTGGCGAAAGATCGTGAAGGAAACTAAACCCGATGCGTACATCACCGGCGAAATCTGGACGTGGGCGCAGCCTTGGCTTGGGGGCGATCAGTTCGATGCGGTGATGAACTATCGCTGGGCCGACGCCGCTCAGCAGTTCTTCGTCAACCGCGACAAGGCGATCAAGCCGAGCGAGTTCGCGCATCGCCTGAGCGAGATCGCTTACAGCTACGCGTATCAGGTTTCGCTCGCACAGCAGAACCTCTTCGACAGCCACGACACCGATCGCTTCGCGTCGATGTTCGTCAATCCCGATCTGCCTTACGACGGCGAGAACCGCATCCAGGACAACGGGCCGAAATACAAGAAAGACAAACCGACGCCGCAGATGTACGAGCGGATGCGGCAGGCGGTCGCGTGCCAGATGGGGTTCGTCGGCGCGCCGATGATTTATTACGGCGACGAAGCCGGGATGTATGGGCCGGATGACCCGTCCAACCGCATGCCGATGACCTGGCCGGAGATGAAGTTCGACGATCCGCAGGTGAAGTTCGATCCGGTGCAGTTCGAGTTTTACCAGCGCGCCATTGCGGCGCGCCGGCAGATCGAGCCGTTGAATATTGGATATTTCAAGACGGTGCTGATTGAAGATTCGCAGGGTGTTTACGCATTCGAGCGGAACGTTGGCGACAAGATCGCGTACATCGTGATCAATCGCAGCGATCGGGAGAGACAGATCAAGCTGCCGGTTGCGGTCAAAGAGAAGCTCGTCAATTGGCTGGATGAATCGCAGGCGGAGCTGGTGCAGTCCGAACAGGATCGCCCGACGCTCAAAGCTTTGAAGAGCGCGGAGTCATCCAACGGAAGCCTTTTGATCACGCTAAAACCCTTCGATTCCGCGATAATCAGTCAACCATAACACGTCGCGTAGCGGTCGGGCCGCAGGCCCACGTGGGCCTTCGGCCCGACCGCTACGCGAAGATGCGCCATGACCATCGCCCGCGCAATTCGATTGCTGCTCGCGTTCATCTCGCTGGTGATCGTCGGGTGGGCGTTCTATGACGTGGGGAATCGTTACCTGATCAAGCGCCGCGCCGAGCACGATCGGCCGATCGTGCTCAGCATCCTGCACTGGGGCGATCGTGCGGAGGACGTGATCGTCCAGAACCTGGTCGATCAGTACATGCGCGACAACCCGCGCGTGAAGATCATCCGCATCAATCCGAGCTACGATCTGTTTCGCCCGAAGCTCAAGACGATGATGGCCGCGGGGACGCCGCCGGATGTGTTTTATTTGCCGCCGGATGTCTTTCCCGAGCTGGCGACGCAGAAGCTGATTCGGCCGCTCGATGATTACGTCGCGAAGGATCGCGCATCCGGACAAGGCGCATATCTCGACGATTTCTGGCCGATCCTGATGGAGGCGTGGCACTTCGATCCGCCCAGCGGACAGTTCGGCAAGGGCCAGCTCTTTGGCCTGCCCAAGGACTGCACGACTTCGGTCATGTACGTGAACCTCGACCTGTTGGAGAAGGCGGGCGTGAGAGTCCCGTACCAGGGTTGGACGTGGGACGAGTACGCCGACGTGATGAAGAAGATCACCGCGCTCAGTGGCACGCCCGCCGTGAACGGCAGGCAAATCTACGGAGGCGATCTCGAGCTCTGGTCGGACAGCCTGCGCAACATCCTCTGGAGCTTCGGCGGCGATTACTGGGGGAACAAGCCGGACGGCTCGCCGGATTTTTCCCGCGTTCTTCTCGATCAGCCCCCGGCGCAGGCGGCGCTCGACATGATATATCGCTTGCGTCACGTCGATCAAACCGTCTTCAACACCACCAGCGGCGCGGACAACAACGACATGGGGTTCCAGCAATTCCTCGCCGGGAACATCGGATGCGATGGGCCGGTCGGGCACTGGAAGATTCCGCTGCTGATGAGCGGCGTGAAGTTCCGCTGGGACACGGTGCCGGTGCCGTACAAGGAGAAAAAGTTTCAGTCGTCGCAGATCTATCTGACCGCCTGGACGATGGCGACGAAAACGCCTTACCCCGATGAATGTTTCAAGCTGATTAAGTTTTTGTGCAGCGCGCAGGGGGCGATCATGCAGTCGCGCGCGGGGCTGGCGATCCCGCCGCTCATGAGTATCGCCCGATCGAAGGACTTCCTCGATCCCCCCGGCATGACGCCGCACAACGCGCAGGCATTTATCGACGCGATGGCGTATTCGCGCATCCAGCAGCTTCCACGGCAGGGTGAGGAGTGGGCGCGGATGCTGCCGCAGGAAACCTCGCGCACGCTCCAGATGCGCGAGCCGGGGTTGACGAACATGGATGTCGCCAAGTCTGTTCAGACGCGCTGGACCGCGACTCTCACATCGCCGCTGGCGCGCGAGGACTGGAAACCCTTCCGCTGGGACGTCGTCGCCGCCATTACTGTCGCGGCGTTGATCGCGATCGTGACGCTGCTGTGGTGGCGCGCGAAGCGCGAGCACCTCGGCCCGCTCGATCGCGCGCAGGAACGCGCGGGCTTCGCGTTCATCATGCCCTGGCTGATCGGATTCTTAGCCCTCACGCTCGGCCCGATGATCGTCTCGCTGCTCCTGAGCTTCACCAAGTGGAGCGCGATGACGCCGATGAGCAGCGCGCTGAGCGTCGGCTCGGCGAACTATCGGCAGATGTGGGGGAACGATCCGACGTTCTACCAGGCGCTCAAAGTCACGCTCTGGTACGTCATCCTCGCCGTGCCAATCACGCAGATGCTGGCGCTGGCGATTGCGATCATGATGAATTTGAAGGTGCGCGGGATCACGATCTTCCGCACGATCTACTTCGTCCCATCCGTCGTCAGTGGTGTCGCGCTGGCCGTGCTGTGGCGGCAGATCTTCAACGACAAGTACGGACTGATGAACGCAATCCTCCGGCCGATCCTCCGCATCGTGGGCTCATCGCCCCCCGACTGGTTCGGCACCGACGCCCACCGCTGGGCCGTCCCCGCGTTCGTCATCATCAGCCTGTGGGGCGTCGGCAGCGGGATGATCATCTATCTCGCGGGACTCAAAGGCATTCCGCAATCGATGTACGAAGCCGCGACGATCGACGGCGCCAGCCCGGCGCGAAAACTGTGGAACGTCACGCTCCCGATGCTCTCGCCGCTGATCTTTTACAACGTCGTCATGGGCATCATCGCCAGCTTCCAGATTTTCACGCAGGCGATCGTCATCACCGGCGGCGATCCGGACAACACGTCTTACTTCTATGTGCTCAAGCTCTATCGCGAAGCATTCGAGTTCCACAACATGGGCTACGCCAGCGCGATGGCATGGGTGCTGTTCGTGATCGTGCTGGGGTTGACGGTGTTGATCTTCAGGGGGTCGAAGAATCTCGTTTATTACGAGGGTCTCAAGACGTGACGATGCTGCAATCGCCACAACCCCAGGCGCCCGCCCAGCCGCCGCCACAGGCGGTCGGCGCCGGCGTCGCCGCCACCTGGATCCAGCCCAAATATCGTTCCGCGCAATCGATCAAACGCAGCCACGAGATCATCGCTTATTCGATCCTGATCCTCGGCTCAATCGCGTTCCTGATCCCGTTCTATTTCATCGTCAACTCGTCACTCAAAACCGACGCGGCGGTTCAGAGCGGCGATTTCATCTCGCCGCCGAAGACGCTCGCCGACGTTCATTTCAGCAACTACCCGCGCGCACTCAGTGCCAGCAAAATGGACTTCTGGCCCGCGCTGTCGAACACTGTCGTCATCACCACGCTCAGCGTTCTCGGCCAGATCATTTCGTGCAGCCTGGTCGGCTTCGGTTTCGCCCGCTTCCGCTTCCGCGGGCAGAAGCTGCTGTTCATGGTGATGCTCAGCACGATGATGCTGCCGGCCCAGGTGACGATGATCCCGGTCTTCGTCCTCTTCCGCAGCATGGGGATGATCGACACGTTCTGGCCGCTGATCGTTCCGATGTGGCTTGCGTCGCCGTTCTTCGTCTTCATGTTCCGCCAGTTCTTCGCGCAGATTCCCGAGGAGTTGATCGAAGCGGCGCGGATCGACGGGGCCGGGAACTGGCGGATTTACTGGCAGCTCATGCTGCCGCTCAGCGGGCCGGTCATCGCGGTGGTGTCGATCTTCACGTTCCTCGCCGTCTGGAACGATTTCATGGGGCCACTCATTTACCTCAACTCCCCGCAAAACCGCACGCTGGCCCTGGCGCTGAACGTCTTCCGCGGGCAATACGGCGTCAGCGACGCGCATCTGCTGATGGCCGCCGCCGTCGTTTGCATGTTGCCGTGCATCATTCTTTTCTTCTCGATGCAGAAGTACTTCGTGGAGTCGATCGCGATGACTGGGCTGAAGAGTTGAGTTAAAGTCAGCGTGATGATCCGGCTGGTGCAATTGAAGCATCCGCAGCACGGGCGGCGTGTGGCGGTCGTCGATGAGCCGCAGCTTCGCGTGCTGCCGGAAGTACAAACTGTTTACGAGTTGGCGAAGCAGGCGAGCGCTGAAGGGAAACGCATCGAGAAGCTCGTCAAAGGCGATGGCGAGCCGATCGATTACGACACGGTTTACAACGGTAAATCAGATTGGAAGCTCCTCCCCCCGTTCGATCATCCTGATCCCGCGCGCTGCTACATCACCGGCACCGGTCTGACGCACAAGGCGAGCGCGGAATCGCGCCAGAACATGCACGGCGGCGCTCAGGTCGAGAACGATTCGATTCGCATGTACAAGATCGGCCTCGAAGGCGGACGACCCAGGCGCGGAAAGATCGGAGCGCCGCCGGAGTGGTTCTACAAGGGCGTCGGAACGATCCTCCGTCCGCACGGCGCCGCGCTCGATGTCCCCAATCACGCCGACGACGGCGGCGACGAAGCCGAAATCGCCGGGTGCTACATCGTGTCCGACACTGGCTTGTCTCTTCGCGTCGGTCTCGTCCAGGGAAACGAATTCTCCGACCACGTCTTTGAATCGAAGAACTATCTCTACCTCGCGTCTTCAAAACTCCGCGCCTGCTCGATCGGTCCCGAGATCGTCATCGGCGGCGATCTGTCCGATGAAATCCGCGGCCACGCGACGATCGAGCGCGAGGGAAAAACCATCTGGGCCGGCCCGCTGGCGAGCGGCGAAACGCACATGTCGCATTCGCTGGCGAACCTGGAACATCATCACTTCAAGCACGATGAGCACCGCCGAGCGGGCGACGCGCACGTTCATTTCCTCGGCGCCGATCGTTTCAGCTTCAAGGACAAGCTCAAGCTGGAGGACGGCGACGTGATGGTCGTCGCGTTCATCGGCTTCGGCCGACCGCTGCGGAATCCGATCCGCATCGACCGCTCTGAGCAGGAGCTTGTGAGGGTGAAGGCGCTGTGAATCCGTTCGAGGCTGCCAGCGACGGCGATCGACATTACATCTGGGATCGCCTCATTCGCGCCGACAGCGAAGCGTTTGCGGCGGCGAACTGGTCGATGATCGAGAATGATTTCGATGCGGAGCGGTTCGAGGGGATTCGGTGCGGGCATTCGATCGATCCGGACAACTGGAAGATCGCGCTGCCGCGGCTGGAGGATTATCGCGATGGCTGGGTTGCCTCTTCGCGTGAGTTTTTGAAGAAACAGTTCATCGGTCTCAGTCATCTCGAAGCTCTGTACCGTCGCTGCCGCCTGACGCAGATCGAAATTGCCGGCGACCGCGCCCTTGCTCACAAGAAATTTGCGGGATCACTCCCGCTCGCCGACGGCTCAACCCTTTCGGGAAGCCGACAGACGCTTTATCGTTTGCACCGAATCAACGGCGTCTGGAAGATCGTCGGATTCCTCGGACAACTTCCGCTGGATGAACCATGACGGGAAAGCACCTCATCAACGACGACTGGATCGGGTCGCCGGGCGAGACGTTTACAGCGATCAATCCTTCCACGGGTGCATCGTTGGAAACTTCGTTCGCGGAAGCCTCCGAGCCGGAGGTGAACGCCGCTCTTGAATCCGCGCACCGCGCCCATCTGATCTCCGCCGATCTTCCGCCGACCTGGTCAGCCGATCTTCTCGACGCCATCGCAGAACAGATCATGAATCTCGGCGATGCGCTGCTCGAGCGCGCCGAGCAGGAGACCGCGCTGCCGCGTCCGCGCCTGATCGGCGAGCGCGCCCGCACGACCGGGCAGATCCAGATGTTCGCGAAGATCGTGCGCGAAGGGTCGTGGATCGACGCGACCATCGACACCGCCGATCCGGATCGAAAACCGCAACCCAGGCCCGACCTGCGGCGGATGCTCCGTCCCCGCGGGCCGGTGGTCGTCTTCGGGGCGAGCAATTTTCCCTTCGCCTTCGGCGCGCTCGGCGGCGACACCGCCTCCGCGCTGGCCGCCGGTTGTCCCGTCGTCGTCAAAGGTCATCCGAGCCACCCGGGCGTGAACGAGCTGATGGCGTCGGCGGTTTTATCTGCACTGCGCGACACGAAAGTGAACCTGCCGCCGGGCGGTTGGTTCGCGATGCTCCAGGGCCGATCACATGCGTTGAGCAACGCATTGGTCCAGCACCCGTACACCTCGGCGGTCGGTTTCACGGGATCGCTTAAAGCGGGGCGGGCGCTCTTCGATCTCGCCGCGTCGCGTGAGAAACCGATCCCCGTCTTCGCCGAGATGGGGAGCGTCAATCCGCTGGTCATTCTCCCTGGCGCGATTTCCGAGCGCGGCGCAAAGATCGCGCAGGAGCTTTCCGCCTCCGTCCTCCTTGGCGGCGGACAGTTCTGCACGAAACCGGGCATCATCTTCACGATCGGCGACGACGCAGCCTTCGTGCAGGCGTTCGCGAAGAGCATCGCCGCCGCTACAGCGCCGACGATGCTCAACAAAAACCTTCGCGAGAGTTTCTGTCAGCGGGTCGCGCAATTCGATCAGATTTCCGGAGTCAAAGCGATCGCGAAGGGTTCGCCCAGCGGTCACGCCGCGGTGGCCCCGGCGCTTTTCGAAACCACGGCCGATGTCTGGAAGAACAATCCCAAGCTGCACGAAGAAGCCTTCGGCCCCGGCGCGCTCCTCGTCCGCTGCAAGTCAGCCGAGGAAGCGATGCAATGCATCGACGCCATCGAGGGGAGCCTGACTGGCACCGTCCACATCGGCGCATCCGACTCACAAATCGCCCCCAAAATCCTCCGCCACCTCGAACCCAAAGTCGGCCGGGTCATCGTCAACGGTTATCCCACCGGCGTCGAGGTGAACAATGCGATCGTCCACGGCGGCCCATACCCGGCGACGACCGACGCCGGCACTACATCGGTCGGATCCGCCGCGATGCGGCGATGGGTGCGCATGGTCGCCTACCAGGACACGCCGGACGACATGCTTCCTCCGGCGCTCAGAAGCGCGAACCCGCTCAAGATCGAGCGCGTCATTAACGGCACACGCACTCGGAATGCGATCTGATGCTCGCACAGATCCAGCTCAACTCCCTGGACCTGGCCATTTTCGTCATCTACATGTTCCTCGCGGTCGGGCTGGGGTTTCTGGTCTCGGTCGGGCGGAAGAAAACCACGCACGGCTACTTCCTCGGGGGCAAGACCCTCCCCTGGTACGTCATCGCCAGCTCCATGCTCGCTTCCGACGTCTCGAGCGAGCACTTCATCGCCAACGCCGGCTCGGGCTACACCTATGGCATCGTCTCGGCGATGCAGAGCTGGAACTGCTGGATCATCTACACGATCTTCATCTGGATTTTTCTCCCGTACTACGTCCGCACCAACCTCTACACCATCCCGCAGTTCCTCGAGCGGCGCTACAACACCACCTGCCGCTACATCTTCTCCGCCACGCTGGTGGTCGGGTACGTCGGTGCGATCATGGCCGGGACGCTCTATGCGGGCGGGCTGGCGTTTGAGCGATTGCTCGGGCCTTTCATCCACAGCGGATTCCTCGCCGACTCGCACCACCAGATCGTCGCCGGCATCATCTTCTTTGCCGTCCTCACCGGGGCGTACACGATCTACGGCGGTTTGCGGTCCGCGGCGTGGACGGACTTCATGCAGATCATCATCCTCGCCATCGGCGGGGTCCTCGTCCCGATCCTCGCCTTGAAAGCCGCTGGCGGCTTAGCGCAGGTCGTTCACGAAAACCCATTGCGCTTCCAGATCTTCCTCCCCGTCACGCATGAGAAATTCCCCGTGACCGGCATGCTCACCGGGTTTCTGACTGTCGGCATCTGGTACACCTGCACCAGCCAGCACATGGTGCAGCGCGTGCTGGCCGGCAAGGACGAATGGCACGCGCGCATGGGCGTGATCGGCGCGGGATTCCTGCACATCGTTACGCCGTTCTTCTTCGTCTTTCCCGGATTCCTCGCCTACAAGATCCTCGGCCCCAATTTTTCCCCCGCCGACGGCGCATATCTCACGCTCGTGCAGAAACTCGTCTGGCCTGGCCTGCGTGGATTGATCCTGGCGGCGATGGCGGCGGCGCTGATGAGCAATCTCTCCGCCGTCCTCAATTCCGCTTCCACGCTCATTACGCTCGACTTCTATAAAAAACTTCTCCGCCCTGATGCGACCGACGAGCAGCAGGTTCGTTTCGGGCAGATCGCCGGCACGGTCGTACTCGCCGCCGCCGGCGTCGTCGCGTGGTACTTCAGCCTCACGCCCAAGGCGCCGTTGCTGGTGAAGGTGCAGAACGTCTTCTTCTTCATCGCGCCGCCGTTCAGCGTGATCTTCTGCGCCGGCCTGCTCTGGCGGCGGGCGAACAGCATCGGGGCGCTGGTCACCATCGTCGCGGGATTCCTCTTTTCCTTCGCGTTCGATGCCTTCGTGAAGGGCCAGAAGGGCGTTTACCTGCACCGCGCGTTCTTCACTTGGTGCTTCTGCGTCCTCACAATTGCGGTGGTGTCGTACTTCACCGCCCCTGAACCGGCGGAAAAGGTCGAGCCCATCCTGTGGTCCCGGCGGTACGCGCAACTCCCCGAGGAAGAGCGGCGGCGCTACCGCGGCTGGAAGGATTTTCGAATCTGGTGGATGCTCTTCGTGGGGATCATTCTCTCGATCTACGCGTGGTTCCTCTGGTTCCGCTTCCAGCATCCGGTCAAGATGCTTCCGTGGTAGCGCCGACCAGCGGGAACATCTCCCCTTCAAGCTTAGCGCCAACCTCCAGTTCCATCGGATCGGTCACGACGTGCTTCTTCCCGTCGTACTCGGTCCCATCCGGCATGTAGATGATCGCCAGCGCCTCGCGCATGCCGTCAGACTTGTTTGGCCCGGCGTAATGAAATGTCAGGCCGTTGTGGAACGTGCACGAGCCGGCTTTGAGCTCGCACGTGATGGGTTTGATCCCTTTGAACGGGCCGGCGTCGTCGAGGATGTTGCGCGGGTTGGCCAGATCGACGCGCTCGACCGGGCCGAGAGTGTGTGTGCCGGGGATGAACGACATGCAGCCGTTTTCGATCGTCGCATCCTTCAGCGCGATCCAGATGGAGATCTGATCGCGCCGCTGGCGATGCGGCCAATAGACGGCGTCCTGGTGCCACGGCGTTTTCACCCCGGTCCGCGGCTCCTTGAAGAGCGCCTGATCGTGCCACAATCGCGTCGCCCGGCCTGAGAGACGCGCCGCGATTTCGCCGAAGCGGCGCGACAGCACGAACTCCTTCACCACCTCGTGCCGCCTCCAAAGGTTTACCTTCTGGATGAAGATCTCTTCGTACGGCGTTTTGGTGCGCGTCGGATCGGCGGCTTCCTTGCTTTCCTGCTCGACCGCGCCAGCCACCGCGTCGCGCAGCCGCCGCAGGTCATCGCCGGTCACGATGTAGTCAAGCTGGATGAACCCATCGCGGCGATACTGCGCGATCTGCTGATCGGATAGCGGATACGGAGACATCGCGATCATGCTAAACTGCGCGAATGCTCCTGCAAAACCTCTCCTGGCCGGAGGTGAAAGCGCTCGATTTCTCCAGGCTGATCGTCGTCCTGCCAACCGGCTCGATCGAGCAGCACGGCCCGCATCTTCCCGTCTCGGTCGACACCGACATCGTCTCCGCCATCGCAACTCGCCTCGAACAACGATTGCCCGATCGCATCCTCCTCCTCCCAACTCTCTGGCCCGGATTGTCGACGCATCACATGCACTTCCCCGGCACGATCGACGTTCCGCAGGCTGATTACATTCGCCTCATCACGCACATCGGCAAATCGATCGCGAACATGGGCGCGACGAAGTGCTTCATCCTCAACGGCCACGGGGGGAATGACATCCCCATCCGCGCGGCCATGCGCGAACTCAAAACTGATGTCCCCCAGACCCGCTTCGTTTTCGCCTCGTATTGGAGCCTCGCAGCGGCTGAGATGAAGCAGATTCGCGAGTCGGAGCTGGGCGGGATGGCCCACGCCTGTGAGATGGAAACGTCAATTATGCTCTTTCTCGACCCCTCGCGCGTTAAGATGCATCTGGCGGTGCGCGATGGCCCGAAGCACACGGACGTCTATCGCAAGGCGGACATGCAGCTCGCGCGGCCGGTCTATTTCGTGAATGAGTTTCACGAGATCAGCGCGAGCGGGATCGTCGGCCACCCGGATCTCGCCACCGCGGAAAAAGGAAAGGCGTTTCTGGACGCCATCGTCAAGTCGGTCGCGCTGTTCATCGACCATTTCTCAACCTGGTGAGGTCGCGCGATGAAGATCACATCGATCGAAACGATTCCCGTCCGCGTTCCGATTCATCCCAACCTCGCGATCAAGAGCGGCCGCGGGGGGAATCATTCGCTCTCGCCGTTCCTCATCGTGAAGGTGAAAACCGACGAAGGGATCACCGGCCTGGGCGAGGCGTCATGCACGCCGCGCTGGAGCGGCGAGGATCAGTCAACCGCCGCCCATCTGATCAACCACTACTTCGCCCCGGCGATGATCGGGCACGACCCGACCAACATCGACGAGTGCGCCAAGGCGTTCATGCCGCTGGTTGCGGGCAATCCGTTCACCAAGGCGGCGGTCGAGATGGCGCTCTGGGACATCGCCGGCAAGGCCGCGGGGAAACCGGTCTATGAGCTGCTCGGCGGGAAGGTGCGCGACACCATCGCGACGAAGTGGTCGGTGAGCGGCCGCGAGCCGGAAAAGGCGGCGGAGATCGCGCGCGAAGCGCTCGCGAAGGGGTTCAAGAAGATGAAGGTGAAGGTTGGCATCGATCCGGAGAGCGATGTTGCGCGCGTCAAAGCGGTGCGGGCCGCAGTGGGGGACGAGGTGAAGCTCGGCGTCGACGCCAACGGCGGATGGAAGAATGTCGAGACCGCCGTCCGCGTCATCGATCACCTCGGCGAATTCAACATCTCCTTCGTCGAGCAGCCGGTCGCGCAGGGCGACATCTACGGCATGCACCAGGTTCACGCCCGCGTGCGGCAGGCGATCATCGCCGACGAAAGCGTTTACACCCTCCAGGACGCGCGCAACCTCGCTCACGCCAAAGCCGCCGATGTCTTCTCGATCTATGTCGGCAAAGCCGGCGGCATCCGCTGCGCGCGGCGCATCGCCGCTTTCGCTGAATCCGTCGGTCTCTCCTGCACCGTCGGCAGCAATCTCGAAATGGGCGTTGGCACCGCCGCCATGATTCACATGGCCGTCGCCACCAGCGGGATTCATCCCGACGTCTTCCCCTGCGACATCATCGGCCCGCTGTTTTACGAGGACGATCTGCTGACCGAGCCGCTGCCGATCAAAGGTGGGGAGGCGCGTTCGATCGAGAAACCGGGACTCGGTGTCGAGCTCGATGATGCGAAAGTCGAGAAATATCGCGTGCGCTGATTACTCGACGCGCTCGATCCGCAAGACTGGCGGGGTCTCCAGCCGAGACTTGCGACAAGTGTCCCGGAAAGGAACCCAGTCGTACTTCCAATCCCCCGGCACTCGTGCGAAGAGAGAGCAATAGGTCGGAACACCTTCCGCGCCGCGCAGCACGACGCCTCGGTTGTAAACGAACACGATCTCTGAGATCGGCTGCTTGTGCGCATACGCGACACTGAGCATGTCGTCGAAGAAGTAAAGCAACTCCCCGGGCAGCGGCAATTGACACACATTCTCCGGCGGCAACTTCTTCGGTTTATCCAGCAGCACGAAGACTTCCTGACCCGAGTAGAGGCCATGCCGCACGGGGTTCTCGATCGGCAGCATCTCCCACACATGCTGGCAGATCGCCGGCGCCTCGTCATCGAGCAACTCCGCGATGACGCTTTCGCCGGTGTTGTAGCTGAGTTTGATTCTCCGTCGGTTCATGCGATGAATTTATCGCCAAGAACGCCAAGGACGCAAAGATCGCCAAGGAAGAGCAGACAACAAAGCCGTTCTTCCTTGGCGATCTTTGCGTCCTCTGCGTCCTTGGCGAATCACGACGTGACTGCCTTCACCAATCGCTGCACGGCGTTGGTGATTCGATCCTCGACATCATCCGTCCACGGCGCCGGTAGCCAGCTCCACAGGTTCGCGCGTCCACCCTCGTAGCCGCCTTCCTGCTGGATGCGGCGGGTCGGGACGTAGCCGTACATGTCGTTGCAGTAGCCCGCGACCCAGACCAGCGGCGCAACCGCGCCGTAGCCACGCTTGAATCGAATCGCCCAATCGACGACCGGCTCACCCGATAGAACGATCATCAGCAACTGCTCGCCCAGGCGAATTGCCTGGATCGGCGCGTGATACTCGGTGATCAGCTTTTCCCCGCGAGCGAGTTGCTCGAGAAGAAACCGCGCTTTCACCTGCTTCGGCGGATCATCGTTGCTGTTGCGCCACTGATCGAGCTGCTCGCGTGTCACCGGCTTCATCGCCAGCGGCACCTCTTCCATCGCGGCTCCGATGGACCCGGTGATTTCGATCGCATCATCGCTCAGCAGCGCCGCCTGTACGGCGTTGGCCAGCTCCAGGCCATACTGTTTCGACAGATCGACCGTGCCACGCGGCTCGGGATTCTGATCCGCGCCACAGCCCGCAATGAAAATTGCGGTCGCACCGTCGTTCTGCTTCTCCAGCGCCTGCTTCGCGAACCCCGCCCAGTCGGCGCTGTACCGCAAATCCTGTGGATCGATCGTCGTGTTGTGACAGGCGTAGCCGAAGGCGATCGCTTTACGCACGAATTTCCCTCCCCCGGTACTCCGGGGGAGGGCAGGGTGGGGGTCATGTACAACTTCGAGCACCGGCACATCCTGATCCAGCACATCTTCCTTCGACGGATTGCCTCCTTTGACGCCTTCGCGACGACGGTTGTGCGCGAAGGAGGCACGAGTCCGCCGCGCGAACAATCGCACCGGCGTCATCTCCGCTGCCGCCGCGACGATGACGCGAATGAGCGCATCGGCCATGCGCTGTGCCGTCGAATCAATTTTCGCGGCATACTTCGGAGGTATCTTGAAAAAGGCCGCCTTGTCCGGCCGGAACTCCGGCCCGTAATGCGTGTGCGACGCCGCGAGGATCAACCGCTCGCGCGGCAGGGCGATTTGCTTCTCAACCGCTTCGTACACGCGTTCGGCGATGATTTTCGTGACGGCGATGAGATCGATTGACGCGATGACAAGCCTGCCGCCCGCGCCGTCATCGAGAGCAAGCGCCGAGGCGTAGAGATCGGAGACTTTACCTGTCGCTGGCGCTGTGCGCGCTGCGTATCCCGCGAGCCACAACGGTTCATCGGGCGTGATGCATTCGCTCGCTGTTCCGGCGCGGTACATGGTCCTCCTGGTGGCACGATCCGGGACTTCCGTCCCGGCTTGAAGCGAAGGGAACGCCTCTTGACGAGACCGCGCGACAAGCCGGGGCGGAAGCCCCGGATCCCTTCTGCACTCCCTACATCGCCGTCCATCCCCCATCCACCGGAATCACCGCCCCGGTGATGTATGACGATTCGTCCGAAGCGAGAAACGCCGCCACCGCCGCGACTTCGTTCGCTTCTCCCGTTCGCCCGAGCATCGTCTTGCTGATCTGCCGCTGATGCAGCTCGCTTCCCGGCGGCGGCGAAATGCGCGTCCGGATCGCACCCGGACAAAGCGCGTTGCATCGGATGTTTTGTGAGCCGTAGTCATACGCGACATTCCGCGTCAGCCCGATGAGCGCATGTTTCATCGCCGCATACGCCGGCGAATTGCGGCCGCCAACCATTCCCTGCACCGAGCTGACATTGATGATCGACCCGGCCTTGTGCGGCAACATAAACGGCAGCGCATGCTTTATGAAATGAGCGGCGCCCATCAGCGTGACGCGATAGGAAATGTCCCACTCATCGCTGCTCGCGCCGACGATGTCATGCCAGTTGGTCAGATATGCGGCGTTGTTGCACAGCACATCGATGCGCCCGTTCTTCGCCGCCGCCAGCTTGACCGCATGCGCGACCTGCGCTTCGTCCGCGACATCGCAGCTGATAAACGATGCCGCCTGCCCGCGCGCCCGGATGATCGCCGCCGTCTCTTCGCCCATCGCGCCATCAATGTCCGCGACGAGCACCGCCGCGCCGTCCGCCGCAAAGCGCTCCGCAATCGCGCGACCGATGCCTTGCGCTGCGCCGGTGACGATCGCGATCTTGTCGGTGAGAGTCGGCATGTGATTTCGCCAAGGACGCAGAGGACGCAAAGAACGCCAAGGAATGCGATTAGAACGTGTTCGCGACGCGCTTGATGCCGTCCTTCAGCCGTTTGACGTTGAAGTTGATCAACAGCGTTAACGTCTTTCCGGTCGCGCGCATATACGAAACGGCCTGCGAAACGTGAACCGGGGACAGTGAGTCGATTGCCTTGATCTCAACAATCAAGCAGTCTTCGACTAGGAAATCGACACGCCCAGTTCCGACTTTTTGTCCCTTGTACATCAGGGTGAAGCAGTATTGCGGAACGAATGCAATTCCACGTGCAGTCAGTTCGATGCACAGGGCGTTCTGATACGCCGATTCAGGATGTCCCGGTCCAAGTTCCTTGTGCACCTCAATCGCCGCTCCAATCGCCCGATAAGCTGCTCGATCCGCATCGCTCGAAGGTTCTTCAAAGCCCACAATCTCGTCCACCGTTTCCATCGCTTCTCCTTCTTTCTTGGCGTTCTTGGCGTCCTCTGTGTCCTTGGCGGAAAAATAGCACCGGCGCGTCACAACACCTTCGCCCGCGTAACGGTGTACCGCCCAAGGTTCGCGACGTACAGCGTATCCGGATCGTTCAACCCAAAGGTTAGATTGGTCGGGCGCGACAACAGGATCGCCCAGCGGTCCCACGCGAAGCGATCGATCCAGCCACGCGAAATGCGGTGAATGTCGTCCGATGCATAGCACGAAGCGTAGAGCGTGCCATGACGATCGAACGCCAACCCATCGGGCATTCGCCCGACGTTGGTGGCAAAGACTTCAGCGTCGCTGACGCCGCCGTCGTCACTAATCATGAAGCGGAAGATCCGATCGGTGTCGCTCTCGACCATGAACAGCTGTTTGCCGTCGGCGCTGAGCGCCAACCCGTTCGCATATCCAAATGGCCCGGCGATGACATCGCCGTTTCCATCAGGCGTGAAGCGACAGAGGCAGCCATTTCGCTTCATCCATTGGCCGGAGTCTGTGACGTAGTAGTTTCCTGCGCGATCGAACAGGCCGAAGTTCGCGCAGATCAGTTTGCGCTCGCCCGCATGCGTCGCAAAAGCTTCGGTCTTCCCGTTCGCATGAACGCGCACCAAACCCTGCGCCGGATTGCACACGATCAACTCACCGCCGGGCGAAAAGGCGACGCCGGCGTTGAATGTGCCAAGGCTCGCGACCTGCTCGACGATTTTTCCGTCGGGTGAAATGCGATAAACCTGTCCGCCCTCGCCGCCGGCCCATAGAAATCCCTCGCGGTCGAACGCGAGGCACTCGGGATGATCGAGTCCCGTCGCGAACACCTCGAATCGCTCGACGGGAATCAGCGGTTCCATGTGCGCACGAAAGTGGAGGCATACGCGATCGCGAACTGTACGAAAAGCGTGAGCACGATCGCCGGGCCGGTCGGGATGAAACGCCACGTCGCGTTCAGCGCGACACCGACGATCGCGCCGATCAGCGCGACGAGCACCGCGATCCCGATTACACGATTCAGCCGCCGGCTCAGCAGATTCGCGGTCACCCCCGGCAGCACGAGCAAGGCGGTGACGAGCACGCTCCCGGTGATCGGCATGCCGACGATGATGGTGATCGCGATCAACAGCATCAGCAGGTAATGGATGAACCCGACTCGCACGCCTGACGCCTGGGCCATCAATGGGTCGAAGCAGTAGGCGAGGATTTCCTTCCCCAGCGCGGCGATCGTGACGATGACGGAGACACTGATCAAGACTGCGGCCGCCGCCATGCGCGGGGTAAGACTTGTCAGCTGGCCAAACAGCAGCGCCTCGAACCCCGGCGGATCCGCGCCGCCGCGCACGTGGCGAAAGATCTGCTGCGCAAGAAACCCGAAGGCAAGCGAGGCGACGAGAAAGATCCCTATGGCGGCATCCCCGGTTACGCGATTCCCGCGCGACAGATATCCGATCGCCAGCGCTGTCGCGATGCAGAAGACGACGACGGCGGCGTACGGCATCCACGCCGCGCTCATCGCCGCCGGCGCCGCGAGCATCAGCAGCCACGCGAGTCCCGCTCCGCCGAAACCGCTGTGGCTGATTCCTTCACCTATGAACGCCCATCGTCGCGCGACGACGAAGACGCTCAGTACCGCGCACGCCGACGCCATTGCGGCGGTGGCAGCGACAGAGGTGAGGTTGCTGGCGGCGAGGAGCATCGTCGTGGGTCGGACACTCCTGTCCGACACGGGCGGCGGTACGCCGACGCCCGTCCCATTGTGCGCGAAGAACGGACGGATGAGTACATCCGTCCGTGTCGGACAGGAGTGTCCGACCTACGGGATCGCCGCCGGCGTGACCTGCGCGTGCTGGTGCTGCGGATTCCCGCACGTCCCGCCCAGACCGAAAGCTTCGAGATCGCACGCGAACATGCGATAAACCAGATCGGCAGGGAGATGCTGCGGGACATCGTGGTAGTGCAGCGTCAGGTTCAAGCACGCGATGCGATCCGAGATCGCCGACACGGCGCGTAGATCGTGACTGACGAAAACGACGGTCAGGCCGAGCTCGCGCTTCAGCGCGGCGATCGATTCCAAGAACTGCTGCTGGCCGAGGCGATCGATGCCGGTGGTTGGTTCGTCCAGAAGCAGTAGTTTCGGTCGTGCCGCGAGGGCGCGGGCGATGAGGACGCGCTGCAATTGCCCGCCGGAGAGCGCATTGATCGGCGTTTCCGCCAGCTCTGCGATGCCGAGGCGATTGAGAAGCTCATCGACGAAGCGCGTGTCGTCGCGGCGGTACCCGCGCAGCATTCCAGTCTTGCCGACCAATCCCAGCCGCGCGACCTGTCGCACGCTGACGGGAAAATTCTCGGGCGGGTGGGGATTTTGCGGCAAATAGCCGATCACGTCACCGCGCTGCACCGCGCGCTGTGGAGGCAAACCATCGACACGAATCTCGCCGCGCGTCGGCTTGAGCAGTCCCAGCAGCAGTCGGATCAATGTCGTCTTCCCGCCCCCGTTCGGCCCGATCAGGCCGAGCGTTCCGCCGGCTTCGACGTGCAGGCTCACGTCCTTCAGCACGAGCGAGTCACTGTAGGCGAAGTCGACGTTTGCGATGTCGATGATGCTGCTCACTGCGTCACCTGCCGCGTCGTCGGGCCGCGCGTCGTTGCCCGCGTCCCTTTCAGCCCGTTCATCAATTGATCGAGATTGTACTGAAGAATGGCGGTATACGTGCTTCGCCCGCTCGGCGCGCTCGATCCAAGTGCATCCATCGGCAGCACTTTCAACCCCAGTCGCGATTCCCAGTCGTGAATGAGTGTGATGGGTGTTTCGGTACTAGTGAAGATCGATCGGGCGTCTACCGATTTCGCCAGCTGCTTCAACACTTTCACGCCGTACGGCGACGGGTCGCTCAGCGTCACTTGCTTGGGCACCTCGACGTTGATCAATCCGAACCGTCGCGCCAATGGCAGGAAGCCGCGATCGATTGTCAGGAATTGAAGATTCGTCGCATCCAGGATCGGCCGGGCGCGGTCGGAGATGTCGAGCACCTCCGCGCGGAAGCGCGTGGCGTTGGCTTTGAAGAGCTTCTCGTTCTCCGGCTCCGTCGTGGAAAGGCGTGTCGCGATTTCGTCCGTCAGCTCGACGATCGTCTGCGGATCGAGCCACATGTAATGCGTCGGATCGCCTTCGCGCGAGGATGGGAGCGCATCGACGCGCACGATGCGGCGCTGGTTATACGAGTTGCCCATGCCTTCCAGAGTCCACGGGTCGGCAGCGCCGCGCGTGACGATCAAATCGGCGTTGCGGAACTGCTGGCGGCGCTCGGGTGTTTCCTTCAGATCGTCCAGCGTCTGGCCACTTTCAATAAACCACTCGACGGTGACGCGGTCGCCGCCGATCTGGCGAACCACATCCGCCAAGGCGTAAACGGTCGTCAGAACATGGATCGGCTCCGCCGTCGAAGCAGCAGACTTGGCGGAATCACGATGGCACCCGCCCACGAGCAGCAAAGTGCCAGCGGCGAGGGCTAGGAGGCGGTTGAAAAGCAGTTTGGCACGCATTTCGCTTCGGATTTACCATTGCCCCCCTCGGGGCGCGGGATATCATATAGCAGGTCTGGCAGCAAAGTTCGTGCCCGGCATTTTGGGTCTGGGCGCAAGTGATTTATGGCTATGCAGTTATCGCAATCAATGGGCGTGCGGATGGAGCAGCGGCAGCTCCTCACCCCGCGCATGATCCAGTCGATGGAGATCCTCCAGCTGCCCCTCATGGCGTTGGAGGAACGCATCGAACAGGAGCTGCAAAATAATCCGGTGCTGGAATTACGCGAAGGCGATTCAGAGCCGGAATCGGAAACGCCCGTAACCGTCACCGACGATTCTCAACCCGCTCAGACTTTCACGGACGAAGAGCGCCCGATGGTGGTGAAGGAAGACGATCACGCCGCCGATTTCGAACGCCTCGCCAAGATCAGCGACTACCTCGAGAACGAAGACTTCGCCAACTCCACCGGCAGCAACTTCCGCGTCAGCAGCTACGACGGCGAGCGTGACAAAAAGCTTGACGCGATGAACAACACCGCCGCCCGCGGGATCACGCTCCAGGAACATCTGCTCGGGCAGTGGGCGTTTGTCGAGTGCACGACCCCGATCCGCAAGGCAGGCGAAGCGATCATTAACAACATCGACTCCGACGGCTATCTCCGCACGCCGTTCGAGCAGGTTCAGAAAGATTCCAAGGAGCCGGTCGAGATTGATGCGCTCCAGCAGGCGCTCAAGCTCATTCACACGTTGGAGCCGGCCGGCGTCGGGGCGCGCGATCTTCAGGAGTGCTGGCTGCTCCAGTTGGAAGCGCTCGAGCGCGATTCGGAGATGGCCCAGGGACACGATTTCGATCTCGAGCGCGCTCTCGTCCGCGAGCACCTCAAAGATCTCTCGATGAACCGCTATCCGCAGATCAGCAAGAAGCTCAATCGCGACATCGAGGAGATCAAAGCCGCCGTCAAACGCCTCGGGCACCTGCATCCATACCCGGGCAAACTGGTCGGCGGCGAAGACGCGCCGCCCATCACGCCCGATGCGATCATTTATTACGACGAAGACTCCGACAAATACGAAATCGAGATGACCAACGATCCCGCGCCGTCCCTCTACATCAGCGGCCGGTGGCGGAAGTTCATCAAGGAAAAGCAGGGCGACAAGCCGACGCGCGAATTCCTGATGAACAACATCCGCAACGCGCGCTGGCTGATCGAATCGATCCAGCAGCGCAAGAGCACGATCATGCGCGTCATCCGCGCCGTGGTCGACGCCCAGCGCGAGTTCTTCGACAAAGGCCCCGAGCACTTGAAGCCATTGCCGATGATCAACGTCGCCGATCAACTCGGCATCCACGTCGCGACAGTCTCGCGTGCGGTCAGCGAGAAATGGATTCAAACCCCCCGGGGCGTTTTTCCCCTGCGGCGGTTTTTCTCCGGCGGCACCACCAGCGAGGCCGGCGAAGAAATGTCCTGGGACGCCGTGAAGGAAAAGCTCAAGGCGATCATCGACAACGAAGACAAGCTCAACCCCCTCAATGACGACGAGATCGTCGAGAAGCTCAAGGAGCAGGGGATCGAGCTTGCGCGAAGAACCGTCGCCAAATACCGCAAGATTCTCGACATCCCGACCGCCCGCCAACGGCGGGAATTTTAGCCCCGCCACCTCGACAGGCGCGATTATCGGGCGTTGAAAGACGCAAGATTTGACCGCGTTTCCTGCGATGACGGGCGTTGCGCGGCGGTTTGACTTTCCCGGAACATTTTCCGGCCCGATTCAGTTGCCGCGATTCACCTGTGGCGCATACTCCGCGAACTGATGCTCGCCGCGATTCTCAAAACCTTACGCACGCTCGCCCGCGATGAAGCCGGGGCCGCGGTATCAGAATACGCGCTGGTCATCGGCGGCATGATTGTCATCATCGCGATCGTGCTCTCCGTCTTTGGAACGAAAATCCTCTCCCGCTGGGAACAAGTGGCCGACAAACTCGACGGCAAGACATCTTCTACCGTTCACGTCGCTCCCGATCACACCAAATAGCCATCCTGATTCCTCACCGCCGACGCAACCGGTCGCCGATCGCGCCCATGCGGGCTAATATCACTGCTGCCTCCGCGCGCGATCGGACTAATGGACCTCATCCGCCTCGACAACATCACCAAGACCTATCACGTCGGCGAGCTGGATGTGCCCGTGCTCAAAGGCATCACGCTCAACATCAAGAGCGGGGAGCTGGTGGCGCTGATGGGCGCGTCCGGCTCCGGTAAGAGCACGCTGATGAACATTCTCGGCTGCCTGGATCGTCCGACCAGCGGCGAATACTGGCTTGATGGGGAAGAGGTGTCGCGTTTCTCGTCAGATCGCCGTGCTCGCGTGCGCAACATCAAGATCGGTTTCGTCTTCCAGAACTTCAACCTACTCCCGCGAACCAGCGCGCTCGATCAGGTGACGATGCCGCTCACCTACGCCGCCGCCGATCTGTCCGAGACCGAGGGCAAAGCGCGGGCGCGCATGCTGCTCGACCGCGTCGGGCTGGGCGATCGGATGCATCATCAGCCTTCTCAGCTTTCCGGCGGCCAGCAGCAGCGCGTCGCCATCGCGCGCGCCCTGGTCAACAATCCGCCGCTGCTCTTCGCCGATGAGCCGACCGGAAACCTTGATTCGATCACCAGCAAGGAAGTGCTCCACATGTTCCGCAAGCTGAACGAGGAGGAGGGGATCACGATTATCCTCGTGACGCACGATGCCAACGTCGCGGCCACCGCGCGGCGCGTCATCCGCATCAGCGATGGCCTGATCGAGGCGGGCGCCTATGGCGATGAGCAGCAGCTCGCCGCGGGAAGGGCGATCACATGAGAACCGCCGTCCGCACCCTCGGCGTCTCCCTTCGCGCCCTTCGCCGCAACATCATGCGCAGCTTGCTGACTTGCGTCGGCATCGTCATCGGCATCGCGTCGGTGATCGCGATGATGGAGATCGGCAACGGCGTGACGACCCTCAACCAGCGCGCCATCGCGAGCCTGGGCGCGAACAACCTGCTCATCTTCCCCGGCCAGGCCGCGAGCGGGGGCGTGTCATGGGGGCAGGGATCGAGCATGACGCTGACGCCGGATGATTGCGAGGCGGTCGAAAGCGAATGCCCGAGCGTCCGCGTTGCCGCCCCTGAAGTCCGCGGCAGCGGGCAAGTCGTCTACGGCGCCAAGAACTGGATTCCCATGCAGAACACCGGCACCACGCCCGCGTGGCTGGACGTCCGCCAGTGGCCGGTCGAGGAAGGTTCGGCTTTCACCGATCAGGATGTGCGCAACAGCGGGAAGGTCTGCCTGATCGGTCAAACGCTCAAGCGCGAGCTGTTCGGCGCGGAGGATCCGATCGGCAAGGACGTCCGCGTCGCCAACGTCTCGCTGAAAGTTGTCGGCGTGCTGTCGCGCAAGGGCGCGAACATGTTCGGCGGCGATCAGGACGACGTCATCCTCGCGCCCTGGACGACGGTGAAGTATCGCATCAGCGGCAAGAACCAGGGCGGCGCTGGCGCATCCGCGTCATCGGGCGGAACGTCGACCGGCGGGCCGCAGAACGCTTCGGTCAACACGCTCAGCAATCTCTACCCCAGCGGAAACGTCCAGCTTTATCCCCAGCAGTCCGCCGCCCAGCAGGCGAACACGCCCCAGCCCATTCGCTTCACCAACATCAACTCGATCGCGCTGGCGGTGAAGACCGCGGAGGAAATCCCGCTGGCGATGAAGCAGATGACCGCGGTGCTGCGCGAGCGCCATCACCTGCGCGAAACCGAAGCGGACGATTTCCAGATCCGCGACATGACCGAAATCATGAACACCGTCGCCTCCACCACGCAGCTCATCGGAACCCTGCTGCTCATCGTGGCCGGCATCTCGCTGATCGTCGGCGGGGTCGGGATCATGAACATCATGCTCGTCTCCGTCACCGAGCGCACGCGTGAGATCGGCCTGCGCATGGCCGTTGGAGCGCGCGGGCTCCACATCCTCTGGCAATTTCTCGTCGAGGCGATCGTGCTCTGCCTGGCAGGCGGAATTCTCGGCATCGCGTTGGGCCGGCTGGTTTCGCTGATCGTCCGCGGCGTCATGCGCTGGCCAACGGCGATTTCGGTGCCCGCCATCGTCGCGTCCGTGATCGTTTCCACCTTCGTCGGTGTCGTCTTCGGCTTCTACCCCGCGTGGAAGGCATCACGTCTGGATCCGATCGAGGCCCTGCGCTATGAGTAAACCCGTCGTTGCGACGTTGCTGATGTTGATCTGCACCGGCTGCATGGTCGGTCCGGATTTTCATGCGCCGAAGCGCGAGCTGACACAGAGCTGGGCGACGTCGACGACTCGCCCGGCGTCGACGCAGGAGAGCGTCACGCGCGCCGAGCAATCCGACATCGCGCAATGGTGGCACAACTTCAACGATCCGGTCCTCTCATCGCTCGTCGATCGCGCCATCGAGCACAACCTCGATCTCAAGATCGCCGAATCGCGCATCCGCCAGGCCAGGGCCGCTCGCGGCGTCGCGAATGCAGCACTCTGGCCCTCGGCCGACGTCGGCGCTTCCTATTCCCGCAGCGGCACCGCAAGCAACTCCACAACCTTCATCGACCCCGTAACCGGGACCGCAACCAACCGCACCGCCGGTGGATCGCGCGACCAGTACCGCGCCGGCTTCGATGCTTCCTGGGAGATCGACATCTTCGGCGGCAATCGGCGCGGCGTCGAAGCCGCGGAGGCCGGCATCCGCGCCGCCATCGAAGATCGTCGCGACGCGCTCGTCATCCTCACTTCCGAGGTCGCGCTGAACTATCTCCAGCTCCGCGGCTACCAGCGCGAGCTCGCCATCGCGCGCAGCAACCTCGACGCGCAGCAGCGGACGGCCGGCCTGACGCGGCGACGGCAGCAGGGCGGGTTCGTCAGCGGGCTCGACGTCGCAAACGCCGAAGCGCAGGTCGCCGCCACAAGCTCCCAGATTCCCGTCACCGAGCAATCGCTTCGCCAGACCCTCTACAACATCGCGCTGCTGCTGGGGCTCGAGCCGGGTGCGCTGGTCGAGGAGCTTTCCGATCCCACGGCGATTCCGCCGACACCGGCGCAGGTGCCGGTCGGCCTGCCGTCGGATCTATTGCGTCGCCGCCCCGACATCCGCCGCGCCGAGCAGCAGCTTCACGCCGCGACCGCGCGCGTCGGCGTTGCGACGGCGGACCTCTTCCCGCGCTTCAGCCTCACCGGATCGCTCGAAACCACCGGCCAGGATTTCCAATCCCTGTGGAACTGGTCGAACCGTTTCTGGTCGGTCGGCCCGAGCGTGAGCTGGCCGATCTTTTCCGCCGGCCGAATCCGCGCCAACATCGCCGTGCAGAACGAAGCGCAAGAGCAGGCGGCGATCGGTTATGAGCAGGCGGTGCTGACGGCGCTGCGCGATGTCGAAGTCGCGCTGGTTGCATACGCGGAGGAGCAGCAGCATCGCGCCGCGCTCGTTGATGCGGTCAATGCCAACCGCCGCGCGGTCGCACTGGCGACGCAGCTTTACACCCAGGGGCAGACCGGTTTCCTCGATGTTCTCAACGCGCAGCGGTCGCTCTTCGCGAGCGAGGACGCGCTCGTCCGCAGCGATACAGTTGTCGCGACGAACCTGGTCGCGCTCTACAAATCGCTCGGGGGCGGATGGAACGCCCAATAACTTGAACCGTTTGGCTTAGGTTAACCCCCACAAATTCCGGGGTTTCGATTCCGGGATTTCGTTTTCCCGCGCAAGTTCCCCCCTCCCCCCGCGTAACCCCTTGCGAAGCGGGTTCATGGAACCCGCAAACCACGAAAACAAACGGGCCAAACAGCCCACGCAAGGGAGCAGTCATGTCACGCAACACCAATAACAATTCGAGCACGTTCGGTTTGGTTGAGAGCCTGGAAGGCCGTCGGATGTTCAGCGTCGCGGCCGATGTCCCGATGCAGTACGACATCAATCGCGACGGCGACATCAACGGCGATGACTTCTTCGTCCTCGACCAGCACATGAACCAGGAAGTCAAAGGCTGGGCCAACGGCGACATCAACAACAGCGGCAGGTGCGATTCGACCGACGCGGAGCTGCTCACCGGCGCGTACGATCGCCTGAACGGGATCGAGCCGGCGAACTTCGGCGAAGTGCTGATCGCCCGCCCCGGCGACATCAACGCCGACGGCGAAGTCAACGCCGACGATCTCTTCGTGCTCGACAGCAGCGGCCCGGATCACGCCGGCGGCTGGGCGGACGGCGACCTCAATGGCGACGGCAGCGTCGACCACAAGGACAAAGTGATCGGCAACGCGGTCGGCGACGGCGTGGTCGATGCCGACGAGTACTTCGAACTCGATTCGCTGCACGTGAGCGATTCGGTCAACGCGTTCTACGCCTGATCGCGATGAAGTGAAAAGTTACAACAACGAACTGCCACAACAGGCCCGGCTCCGTCCACGGTGGACGGGCCGGGCCTTTTTGCAGATATAGTGCCGGCATGCTCGCGAGCAGGTTGCTGGAGTTGATCACGTCAAGCTGGATGGCGCAGGCGGCGTACGTGGCGGTGGAGTTGCGCGTCGCCGAGTCGCTGGCGCGCGGTCCGCGAACGAGCGATGAAGTCGCGACCGATGCCGGGGCCGATCCGGCGGCGATGCACCGCCTTCTTCGCGCGCTCGTCACCATCGACATCTGCATCGAGCGCGACGACGGGCGGTTCGAGATGACGGAGATGGGAAAGCTCCTCGGCGGCGATGTGCCGGGGTCGCTGCGGCACTGGACGATCTGGTGGGGCCAGCATCTCTGGCCGGTCTGGGGAAATCTGCTCTACAGCGTTCGCACGGGCAAGAGCGCGCGGGCGATGCTGAGCGGGATGGAAGGGTTCGGGCATCTCGAGCGCGATCCGCAGGTAGCGGCGATCTTCAACCGGGCGATGACGGAGCTGACGGCGCTGGCGGCGGCGAGCGTCGTGACGATGTATGACTTCGGCGGCTTCAAAAGAGTCGTCGACGTCGGCGGGGGATATGGCGAGCTGCTGGCAGCGATCCTGCGGGCGAATCTGTCTGCCACTGGTGTCTTGTACGACCGCCCGCACGCGATCGAAGGGGCGAGAGCGATTCTGCCGCGGAGGTGCGAGTTCGTCGCGGGGGACTTTTTCGAGTCCGTGCCGGCCGGCGGCGATGCGTACGTGCTCAAGAGCGTGCTCCACTTTCCAGCACATTGGGATCCTAAGCTTAGAATTCCACGTGGACAAGTTGTCGCG
>JADMIO012770901.1_pt1 | contig 116643 bp, 96 predicted proteins | sample 8958161 | NCBI WGS metagenome assembly JADMIO01 (sample SAMN16585339, study PRJNA669376) | soil metagenome | isolation source: Crop rotation soil | place: USA: Cullars Rotation, Alabama | collected 2011 | reverse complement strand
CGCGACAACTTGTCCACGTGGAATTCTAAGCTTAGGATCCCAATGTGCTGGAAAGGGTCACGCGATTCGCTCGTGCAGCGCGTGAAGTCGGGCTCGCTGCGGGAGAGCCGCCCGCGCGACGCGGATATCCACCGAGTGTGTTTGCAGCATTGCCAGGCCTTCTCGAACGAAGCGGCGCGGCATCACGCGGTTCCATCACAGCGTTCTACACCGTGCTCGTCGAAGGCAGCGACATGGAGGAGCCCATCGCCGATGAGGTCCGCGGCATTCTCGATGGCCACGTGGTTCTCGAGCGAAGCCTTGGTGCGCGAGGTCGGTGGCCGGCGATCGACGTTCTCGCGTCGCTGTCGCGCGTGATGGACGCGATCACCTCACCCACACACCAAGCGCACGCGCGAAAGCTCCGTGAGCATCTCGCGCACTACGAAGAGAAGCGCGATCTCGTGTCACTCGGTGCGTACAAAAAGGGCAGCGATGCGCGTCTTGATGCAGCACTCGCGCGCATCGACGCGATCGAAGCGTTCTTGCGACAAGCGCGTCACGAAAGAAGCGCTCTCACGGAAACGCTGAAGTCGCTCGAGGCCGTCGGGTGAGCAGCGTCGACGTAAGTTGCGTCATCGTGGGAGCCGGCTGCTCGGGGCTCGCACTTGCCGACGCGCTCGTTCGACACGGGCTGCCCAAGGGCTTTTCGATCGCACTCGTCGACGCGCGGGAAGATTACCGGCTCGACCACAATTGGTGCTTTTTCGGCGGACAAACGCATGCTTTCGAAGACGCGGTCGCGCACCGCTGGGAATCGTTTCGCGTCCGCGATTCGGCTCGCACGGTCGAGCGTCGATCTGAGCGCGCGCCCTACTGCCACGTACCGGCCGATCGCTTCTACGCCATCGCACGCGAACGCATCGCGCGTGCGAACGACCTCGCAACGTTCTTTCTCGGTGAGGGCGTCAACGCGATCGACGACCGTGGAGATCACGTACGTGTTCAGACGACGAAGCGCGAGCTTCGAGCGCGCATCGTGTTCGACAGTCGACCGAGTCTTCCGAAGGGCGACGGCATCGCGCTCACGCAGCATTTCATCGGCCACGAGATCGAGACGGACCGCGACGTATTCGACGAGCGCGTCGCTACGCTGATGGACTTCGATGTCGATCAATCGCGCGGCATCCACTTCATGTACGTACTGCCTTTCACAAGGCGTCGCGCGCTCGTTGAAAGCACGTTCTTCTCAGCCGCCGTTCACGCCGAAGAGGTGTACGAGAACGCCATCGAGGAGTATCTCGCACGTCGCTTCGACATCACGTCACCGCAAATCCTCTCGCGCGAGCGAGGCGCGATTCCGATGACGAGCATCCCGTTTGATGCACGCCCTTCGAAAAATGTGATGCGCATTGGGGTCGCGGGTGGCTTCGCGAAGCCGTCAACGGGCTACGCGTTCCTCGCCTCCTTGCGCTTCGCCGAAGACGCGGCGCGCCACGTTCTCGCGTTCGATCTCGATGCGATCCCCGCCGTGCGGGGCGAGCGATCGCGCATGCTCGATACCATTTTTCTCTCGTATTTAAAGCGCTTTCCGGAGCTCGCACCGGAAACCTTCACCCGCCTGTTCGAGAACACGGATGTCGATGCGCTCATCCGATTTCTTTCAGAACGTGGCGACCTCCGAGACGACCTCCGCGTCATGCAAAGCCTTCCAACGCTTCCCTTTGCGCTCGAAGCGTTGCGTTCGCACAGGAGCCTCCTTCCCGCGCGCTCGTCGTGGCGCTACAAACGAGCGTCTCGATGAAACGTCTCATCCACTTCGGACCGCGTCTCGCGCCGCTTGGCGAAACGCCCTACTCCGCCGACACGCCCGACTGGGTTCAAGCAAACCCCGCACGAATCGAAAAAGCATTGGCGCGCGCACTCTCGCGACCAACAGGTGGATGGCTTGTTGTCGGTGCATCACGTGACATCACCGACAAGCCATCACGTCACCGCATCGCGAAGCGAGACCTCGTCGCATGGCGTGGAGTCGGCAACGCTCCGATGGTCGCATCGTCGGTGTGTCCGCACATGGGCGCCGATCTCGCGGACGGTCGCGTATGCGAAGGCAAACTCGTGTGCCCGTGGCACGGCCTCGCGCTCGGTGAAAAAAAGCACGGTGCGTGGGCTCCGCTCAAAGCGCATGACGACGGCGTGCTCACATGGGTGCGACTCTCGGAAGGAGCGGACGCCACGGAAGCGCCGATCCTCACAGAGCGACCCGCGCGATTTCTCGACGCGGTCGTTCGCGTGGATGCGACGTGTGAGCCCTCCGATGTGATTCGGAATCGCCTTGATCCATGGCACGGCGTGCATTTTCACCCGCACTCCTTCGCACGGCTTCGCGTGCTCAAGGAGAACGAAGAAGAGATTGTCGTGCGCGTGAGCTATCGCGTGTTCGGCCCCTTCTGCAGCGAGGTCGACGCGCGTTTTCATTCCCCCGAACCGAACGCCATCGTGATGACGATCTTGGCGGGCGAGGGCGCAGGCTCCGTCGTCGAGACACACGCAACGCCCATCGACGACACGCACACTGCGATCATCGAGGCGACGCTTGCGACATCCGATCGCTTTGGATTTGGTGTCGCACTTCGTGCACGCGATGCGCTCCGCCCTTTCGTCGAAGCACGCGCACGACGTCTTTGGATCGACGATGCGGCTTATGCCGAGCGCATGTTCGCGCTGCGCGGCAAACGCAGATTGAACACGCCGCGTGACGGTGCGTGACGCACGTCTACGCCACGCACACCCTGCGACTCGAGAACATGGTTCGCCGCGATCATTCCTGATGTTGCTGCGCGCTCCATGAGCGCCGATGGGAACGGCAACTTCACGAAATCGCCTGCCAAGTACAAGCCCGCGACGCTCGTCTTCACGCTCGGCCGCCGCGAAAACGATCCCGGACGAAACGCGGGACAGTCTCTTCGCAACAAGAAGCGCTCGTCCAACTCACGCGCACCTTCGAGCTCGGGATGCGTCTCGTGAAGTACGCGACGGAACTCCGCTTTGATCGCCGCTTCGTCGAGCGCGTCGCTTACGGCGTACGCATGTACCTCGACCACAGACCCGTTTGTGCGTGCGGCCCAACGCGCGCTTTCGCCTTCAAACAGGTGGTAAAGCGAGATGTTGTCGACGATGCCAAAGCCCGCGGTGCCAACGAACGGCTCTCGGTTCGTCGCCGTCGGTCGATCGAGCCAAACACGCCAGACCGCAAAGGGCGACGTGACGTCGAGCGATCGAATGGACTGCGCAAGCTCGCGATCGTCAAATGCATCTGCGTTCAGCAGAAGCGTTTTCAAAGCCGGCACCGACACGGCCATCACCGCGTGATCGAAATCGCGAAGCGTCTCGCCGGTCGAGAGAGCCACCGTGAACTTGTTGTGGCTCCGGTCGATACGCGTGACCTCTGCGCCTAGGTTGAATCGCACAGCGTGACGCTGAAGGTAACGAACCATGGGCTCGAAGAACGCCGTAGAGAACGGCTCCTTCATCACGTCGAAGAGGAGCCCTTCCGGATTTCCGGTGAAGTAGAAGTGGAACATCATGAGCAGCTCGGCCGCGCTCATCTCTTCTTCCGGATTGAAGAACGAATGTGCGAAGACGTCAAAGAGCATGCGACGCGCGTCGTCTGGGAAATGGAGTGAGTCGAGATACTCTTTCGCCGTCATGTGATCGAAGCGCGCGTACGTACGCTCCATTTCGAAACGAAGCATCTCGAGGGCAGACCGCACATTGACGCGCGCGAGATCAGTGAGCGAAAGCGTGCGCGTGCGACGCACCAACGCTGCGATGTTGAGCGGCGCGCGCTTCGGCAAGTCAGCGAACGACTCGCGAGCGCCGTGTGGACCGAGCAGCGGGTAGTCGACCACCGGTGTCAGGAACGACAGGGCCGGATCGACGCGACGGAGGAGCGCGCGCAGGTTGTAATACTGCCTAAAAAAGGCGTGAAAACCGCGCTCCATTTGAAACGATTCGCCACTCGACAAGGTGTCCGACCACGCCCCGACGCGTCCGCCCAAGTACGTTTCGCGTTCAACGAGCGTCACCTTCGCGCCGTGCTCGGCGAGAACGGTGGCGGCGGCAACTCCCGCTAAGCCTCCGCCCACGACGAGAACGCGATCGTTCAACGCGGCCTCGTTGCGAGGAACGAGTGAAGGACCCCGCGCTGCCATCCGTCCATCGGCTCCGTGCGCACGTCGATGAAGCCGTGTCGACGGAGGCGTTCTTCGAGCTCACGCGTTCCATCGAAATCGAGAACGCTACGTCGCAAGTAGCGATAGATGTCGGTCGAGCCGCCAACGATTGCACCGCTCGGAATGATCACGCACGCACAGACTGCGTTCCACACCGCGCGCGATACGGCGGACTCTTTGACCGAATACTCATGAAAGCAAATCGTGCCGCCTTTTTCGAGCAGCGCGAAAAGGCGATCGAGACATATGTCGCGGTCAGGCATGTTGCGCAGGCCGTACGCCATCAAGATTCCGTCGTAGGGCCCGGTTGCGCCCGACGCTGCAGGATTCATCGCGTCGCCCTCGAAGAACGTGACGTCGCGAAGCTCCGTCTTTTTGCGCGCAATTTCGAGCATTCCATGCGACGCGTCGAGCGCTGTCACCGTCGCACGCGGATACGCACGTACGAGCGCAGCGGTGGAGAGACCCGTGCCGCAGCACAAGTCGAGTGCTCGCGCCGAGGAACCGAGGCGCAAACGCTCCGCGCTCCAGCGAAGATGTTTGCTGTAGCCGGGATTCATCCCGGTGAGAAAGTCGTACGTTCGCGCAACGCGATCGAACTCCTGCGGAACCTTCACCTTCTCGTCATCGAGCGTCTGCGCGCTTGTCATAGTGCGGCAGCATCGATCAAGAACGCGGCTTCGGGAAGGACCCGTCGCGACAACGTGGTTTTCGTTGCCAGCGCGACGCGAGTCGCCGCACGGCCAAGCAGTGCGAGCTTTGCCGTAGGTGTCGTGGAGGCCCGCGTCGTCACGCTGTCAAAGCCGCGTGATGCAACGACATCTCCAATCGCCGCATAGATTGTGCGAGCTGCCATGATCGATACACGGCAATCGCTTGGCAGCCACGCGATGCCTGGCTCGGCGCTTTCGTAGAGCTCGTCGGCGCGCGTAAGGAGTCGACGCGTCACCCGGCGGATCCCGTGAGTTGGCTGCGGATCCGCGAGGAAAGCAGCAGGATCCGTTCCACTTTCCTCGAGCCACTTCAGCGGCAAATAGATACGTCCCGCACGCGCATCTTCGCCAACGTCACGCGCGATGTTCGTAAGCTGCATCGCCACGCCAAGCTCCGCGGCTCGCGCGAGCACGGGGCGCGTTCGCGAACCCATGAGGCACGTCATCATGAGCCCAACACTCGAAGCGACACGCACGCCGTAGGCGCATACGTCTGAAAAGGTTTCGTAGCGTCGCCCTTCGAGATCCCAAAGAAAGCCGTCGAGCAACGCGTCAGGTAACGCGCGCGGGATCTCGAACGAATGAACGACTTTCGTGAACGCGCGTTCGACGGCATCCGCGCGCGGCGCACCCGCGTACACGCGATCGAGACGCGCATGGAGTGCATCGAGCGCCGCGCGCGTCGATCCCTTTGCGTCGATCGCGTCGTCCGACACACGACAGAACGCGTACACAACGGCGGTCGGCGCACGCATGCGACGCGGCAGAAGTCGGCTCGCCGCATGAAAGCTTGCCGAACCTCGCGCAAGCAGCGCCATGCATGTCGCCACATCGTCGTCCGACAAAGACAAGCTAGCGTTGTCGCGCATCACGGACGTCCTCAACGTTCGGCACGATCGAGTCGAGCACGCGCGCCGACGAAAGAACTCCGGGCATGCCTGCGCCGGGGTGCGTGCCTGCTCCAACCAGGTAGAGACGCTCGATGTCTTCGCTTTGATTATGCGGCCTAAAATAGGCGCTTTGCGTGAGAACGGGCTCGAGTCCGAACGCGGCTCCGCGAAACGACAAGAAGTCATCTTGGAACATCTGCGGCGTGAGCACGCGCGAGGTGATCACCTCACGCGACAAGCCTGGCAACACCGTTCGCTCGAGATACGTCTCGATCGATTTTCGATATCGCTCGGCTTCGATCGTCCAATCGGTTCCGCTTTGAAGATGCGGCACGGGTGAAAGGACATAAAACCCGTCGCAGCCTTCCGGCGCGAGCGAGGGATCGGTGGCTGTCGGTCGATGGAGATAGAGACTGAAGTCGCGCGCGAGCACATGCTTCTCGAAGATGTCGTCGAGCAACTCCCGATAGCGCGGTCCGAGCAAGATCGAATGATGCGCGACGTCGGGATACTTCTTCTTCGTGCCGAAGTACCAAACGAAGAGGCTCATCGAGTAACGCGCCTTCTCGATGCGCGCATCCGTCCATGACGGTCGATGCTTTTCCGCGATGAGATGCCGATACGTCCACGCCGAGTCTGCGTTCGAAACGACAACATCGGCGCGTACGATCTCACCCGACCTCATGCGCACACCCGTCGCGCGCTTATTCTCGACGCAAATCTCAGCGACGTCGGCGCCGAGACGCACCTCGCCGCCGAGCCCCTCGATCAGCTTCAACATCCCATCGACGAGCGATCCTGTTCCGCCCATCGGGAAATGCACACCCCACTGCCGCTCGAGAAATGCGATGAGCGTGTAGATGCTCGTCGTCGAAAATGGATTTCCCCCCACTAAAAGCGGGTGAAAACTCATCACGGTACGAAGGCGCTCGTTCTTGATGTAGCGGCTCACGAGCCCGTACACGGTTCGATAGCTTTCGAGCTTCACCATCTCCGGCGCGATGCGCGCCATGTCCCACACGCGCGTGAACGGCGCATGCGCGAGATCCTCGAAGCCAACGCGAAAAATGTTTTCGCTCGCGCGAACGAAGGCTTCGTAACCTGCAACGTCGTCGGGTTCGATCTTGCGAACCTCTTCACGCATCGCCGCCGCCGAGCCCGTGTAGTCGAACACGTAGCCGTCATCGAATCGGATTCGATAGAACGGTGTCACCGCCCGAAGATCGATGTCGTCCGAGAACTTCTTGCCGCAGAGCGACCAAAGCTCCTCGAAGAGAAAGGGCGCCGTGACAACCGTTGGCCCAGCATCGAAGACGAAGCCATCTTGCTTGTGCACGCGCGCGCGCCCACCCGCTTCAGCGAGTCGATCGAGCACCGTCACACGGTAGCCACGCGCACCGAGGCGAATCGCAGCGGCGAGCCCACCGAGGCCTGCGCCGATGACCACGGCATGCGGCGCATCCGCTTCGACAGGGATCGGTTCACGGCGACGATTGAGCTCTTTCTTCGAAGAGCGAAGGACGGTTTCGAATAGGTTTTGCACTCACCCTCCTTCGCGCTGAAAGGTTCCACCTTCAACCCGAAAGTCGATGCGATCGCGTTCGAGCAGAATGAATTCCTTGTGCGTCGTCGTGAGAAACACCTGCCCGCCGAGCCTTGAAAGCAGCTCGAAAAGCCGCCTGTTTCGTGCGCGATCCAATTCACTCGATACGTCATCGAGAAGAAGCACCGGCGTATGCCCTGAACGACGCGCAATGACAGAAAGCTCAGCCACTTTGAGCGCAAGCACGATGGCGCGGTTCTGTCCTTGCGATGCGTGGTGCTTCGCCAACGTACGGTGAACGACGAGCGATACATCGTCCGCGTGTGGACCTTCCGCCGTAAAGCCGCGCGCGAGATCTTTGTCGATGGATGTCTCGAGCGCCGTCTTGAGGAGCGTCATGTCGGGCTCGACTCGCGGTTTGTAACTGATGCCGAGTGACGAATTCTCTCCCGAGATTTCGCGAAACGATTCTTCAGCGAGAGGCGCCACGTCTTCGACGAGACGAGCGCGCGTCAACCCAATGACGACACCGGTGCTCACGAGCAACTCATCGAACGCGCGAATCGCGCGAACATCCGGCTTGTCGCTCTTCAACAAACGATTGCGACTTCGGATCGCTCGCGTGTACGCCTTCAACGCGGCCGCATAGGTCGGATCGATTTGAGACAGCATGCGATCGAGAAATGCGCGCCGAAGGTCCGGACCACCGCTTGGCAATTCCACGTCGCCTGGATGAAAGAGCACCGTGTGAATCGCTGCATGCCACTGCGCGATCGTGCGCGGCCTTTTTCCATCGAGCGAAACTTCTCGCGCGGAGTCGCGATGGAGCTTCACTTGAAACGTGCGCTTCGAGGCTCCAAGCGCGAGAGATATGGCAATTGCCGCGTCTTTCGAGCCTTCCGCGATGATGTCGTCGGTACGCGCGCCGCGAAAGCTTGTGAGTGTTGCGGCGTAGTCGATGGCTTCGAGCAGGCTCGATTTGCCCGCACCGTTGTCGCCGTGAATCACATTGAAGCGCGGACCTGCATCGAGCTCGAGTGGCGCAAGATTTCGCCAGCCGAGCGCGCGCATGTGCAGAAGCCGTAGCGGCTCGTGCATCGTGTGCTTCAGATGCGCATGGGCATGATCACGCCCACGAAGCTCGCATCGTTCGCGGGCTTGATGACACCGGGATCAAGCTCACCGCTGAGCTCGAGCGCAACTTCGTTTTCGGTGAGTGACCCAAGCACATCGAGCACGTACTTCGCGTTGAAGCCGATGACGAGCGGCTTACCTGCGAAATCGACGTCGAGCTCTTCGCTGCCTTCACCGACATCGGGATTTTCACTCGTGATGCGAAGCTTGCCGGCTTCGATCGAAAGACGAACACCACCACTCTTGTCACTCGCGACGAGTGAGATCCGGCGCAACGCTTCGACGAACGACGTACGCGACATGACCACGCGGCGATCCTGCTGCTGCGGAATCACTTTGGCGTAAGGCGGGAACTGCTCGTCTGCGAGCTTCACGCTGAGCTGCACTCCATCGCGACGGAAGAACGCGTTGCCAGCGGCTGACGCGATTCCAATCGTCATCGCGGACTCATCGCCCTTGGGCTTGTCGGCGCGCGCGTCTTCAATCAAGCGGCGAAGCTCAGCAATGCCCTTGGCAGGCACGAGCATCGCGAAGCTGAGCATTCCACCCGTCGTTAGCTTCTTTTCGGCCTTGCTCAACCGGTGGCCGTCTGTGGTCACCATTCGCACGACCTTGCCGTCACCCTCGAAGAGAGCGCCTGCGAGATGCGGTCGCGTGTCGTCGGTCGACATCGAGTACTGCGTGCGCGCAATCAATTCGCCAAGCGTGTCGATGTCGAGCTCGGAGAGCTTTGCTTCACCCGGGCTCGGAAGCGCCGGAAAATCTTCGCCGGGCATTCCAGGAATCTTGTAGCGGACCTTGCCGCATTTGATTTCAACGGCGTGATTCGTTCCGACGACGAAGGACACATCGCCTTCTGGAAGATTCTTCACGATGTCGAAGAGCGTACGTGCGCCGACTGCAACCGTTCCCTGCTTGCCCACGTTGGCTTCAGAGACCGCGCTCACGCCGAGGTAGAGGTCGGTCGCTGCGAATCGAAGTTTTCCTTTGCCGTCGGTCGAAAGAAGAATGTTCGACAAGATCGGCATCGAGCTCTTGCGATCGGCAACGCCATGCGTGCGAGCAAGACCTCGAAGGAAATTCTTTTTGCTGATTGTGAGCTCCATGGCTTTGAGGCTTTCTCTTTTTGCGCTCTACACAGGCTCTAAGGAATTAGATCCAGGTTAATTTAAATTCTCGTAGTCGTCGTAACGGCTGTGGATTGTGAATGGATCTTTCGAAGCGTCCGGAACGATGACTCAAACTCGGAAATGGGGATCAGGGATAAGGGTCGGATGAACTGAGGATCAAAGGATCCACATGTGAAACACACAAGCACACGGGCTCTACTTCACATGCCAGCCCACAGGCCGCGTTTTATATCAAAAGCCGAGCTTGCGTTCGATCGCCTCGAGCTCGCCGCGCACTTTGGGGTCTTCTTTTTCGACGAGACCGCCGATCTTTTTGACGGCGCTGAGCACGGTCGTGTGGTCTTTTCCGCCGAAAAGCTCGCCAAGCTGCGGGAAGCTCGTTCCAAGGCGTTGTCGGCAGAGATACATCGCGACCATGCGTGGATAAGACACGGCCCGATGACGACGGTGTGACTTCAGATCCGCGAGACGGATGTTGAAGTACTTGCACACGGCCTGCTGGATGTCTTCGACGCTCGTCGCGTGCTCGGGAACGGGTAGCACTGCGCGAAGCGTCTCGCGTGCGAACTCGAGGTCGATGGGACGGCGCACGAGGTCCGCGCGAACGGCGAGTCGAAGAAGCGTTCCTTCGAGCTCACGCACGTTGCTCTTCACAACCTGCGCGAGAAAGAGCGCGACGTCGTCAGCGAGCTCGATGCCTTCTTCTTCGGCTTTGCGCTTCAAGATCGCAATGCGCGTATCGAGCTCCGGCGCTTGGATGTCCGCGACAAGGCCCCACTGGAACCGACTGATGAGGCGCTCCTCGAGCTCGGGGATGAGCTGCGGATACACATCGCTCGTGACGACGATCTGACGATCGCTGTGATAGAGCGCGTTGAACGTGTGGAAGAATTCTTCCTGCGTCTGCTCGCGACCGGCGAGGAACTGGATGTCGTCCATCAAAAGGACGTCGCAGTTTTGGCGATAGCGCTCACGGAACTCGTTGATGCGGTGATTCTGGAGCGCGAAAATGAATTCGTTCGTGAAACGCTCGGCAGAGAGATAGAGGACGCGCGCGTTGGGGCGGTCTTCGAGCACGCGATGACCGACAGCGTTAACGAGATGCGTCTTACCGAGACCGACACCGCCGCAGATGAAGAGCGGGTTGTAGCGCTTGCCTCGTGACGATGCGGCCGCAACGGCTGCCGCGTGCGCGAGCTGATTGGACGGGCCGACGACGAACGCATCGAACGTGTATTTGTTGTTGAGGCCATGGACACGGGATGCCGTGTCGGTTCCAGGCGAGGTGCTCGGTGAAGCGGATGAAACCTGAGGCGCGGCGAATCCGCCCGGGGTGGTTTCTTCCATGTTGGGCACAGCCTTAAGCGGCTGCACCGAGCGACGCTGCTGCGGAAGCTTCTCCTGCATGCTCTCGTCGATGACCCATTCGACTGTGATTGCGTTCGAGTTGCTCGACGCACGAAGGGCTTCGAGAACGATGTCGAGGTAGTGCGTTCCAATCCAGTCCGCATAGAAGCGATTGGGGATGCGCAGACGCATGACGTCGCCCGTTTGACCGAGGCACTCGACGGGCAAAAGCCATGTGTCGAAATTCTCTGCAGAAAGGCGGGTGCGAAGTGTCTCGAGAGCGCTAGCCCACAGCTCGTTCATCGACAAATTCCCCTTGCATACGACGTAGTTAGACACTTGATCCACAAGCTATCCACAGCCGGGATCGGATCTCGGACGCAACACTCAACTAGCTTTTGGAAGCCGGCTGTCTGAGGAGCAAACAGCCATGTGACTTCGTCCTTTTTCGATCGCGAACTGCGTGCTCTCGAAAAGGAAGGCGAACCTAGCAGAGCGATTTTTAGACGTCTACGGGGAGATCAAATGATCTTTCTAAAGAGCGGAGATCAAAGAGAAAAAAATTCTCACGGATCGGTGATGAGACCGAGGCAAACAGCCACGCTGTGGAGTGCGATCTGCAAGATCGCGGATCCACACGACAAACGTCGCGCACAATTTAGGAGCTGATCATCAACGCTGCTAGCGTCGACGAAGTTGGGATGACGAGCCTTCATAAATTTTTTCTGCGCGCTCTCTTTGCGCTAGCGATCGTTTCCATTTCATGGATCGGCAGCGTCGCGCGCGTGCACGCGCAAGCCGAAGAGAACACCGAAACTGCGCGTGGTGTCGCGCTCGGAACAGGCGTGCGTGCATCGGCCGCATCGACGTCTGCGCTCTCACTCAACGTTGCGAATCTCGTCATCACGCGTCTCTACCATCTCGAGGGAACGACTTCGTACGAGCCCGCCGTCGGAAGATTTTCTTTCGGATCCGCTGTCGTCGATTCGGCATCGAGTCGCATCGCGGCCGGACTTTCGTTTCGCGGACTCGTCGGTGGTGGCGATGACATCTACGGCGGCATCGATTTTCGTGGAGGCCTCGCGCTGCCTATTTCTGAGGCGTTGAGCCTCGGAGTCGGTCTTCGCTATTTCAACTTTTCGAACGCGATGGGCACCGTCGCGAGAGGCTTCACACTCGATCTCGCTGCGCGCGCAACGCTCGCGCCGAACCTTCACGTCGCAGCGCTTGCGACGAGCATCATCGATCACGAAACGCAGCTCGCGCCGGCACGTGTCGGCGGAAGCATGTCGTACATGATTGCCGACACGCTCACGCTCGGCATGGACGTGATGTTCAACGTCACACGCAATACGCCGGGCGCACCGTTTCTCATCGGCGGTGGTCTTGAGTGGTTGAGCGGCGCCGCAATCCCCGTGCGAGTGGGGTACGCATATGACGAATTGAGTCGCGGCCACTTCGTGACCGGAGGTCTCGGTTATGTCGATCAGCGCATGGGCGTCGATCTTTCGTTACGCCAGCAGGTGTCCGGCGAAACGAGCAATGCGACGTATCTACTACTGAGTGTCCGCTACTTCGTAGAAGTTCCCTCGCTCGGTGCCGGAGTAGAAGGTTCTGGCGACGGCGAGCTGTAGTATCGTCAGGCGGCGGAACTCGCGGGGGTCTGGTGGTGTCTCGATGACGTGGGCACTTCCTGGGACGTCGATCTCGCCATCGAGGCTTCAGGGTTTCGCGTAGAGATGCCCGACGGCTATGAAGAGAAGCTAGTTGAGAGGCTCCGAAAGCGCGATGAAGCGGCTTTCAGTGAGCTGGTGCGTCTTTACCAAACGAAGGTGTTTCACCTTCTCTATCGAATGCTGGGTGACAAAGAAGAGGCGCGCGACGTTGCGCAAGACGTCTTCTATACAGTCTTCAAGAGCATCGATTCCTTTCGCGGCGACTCGAAGCTCTCGACGTGGATTTATCGCGTTGCGACCAATCACTGCAAAAACAGAATCAAGTATCTCGGTCGTCGTGCGCGTGGACAGAAGCAAGAGTTCAACGAGATCTCAGAGCAGAGCTCGGTCGAAAGCGCGTCGATGGCTACGAGCGCGCAGATCGATCGACCCGATCAAGCATTCGATGGCGCGGAGACGGAGACCATCGTGCAGCGTGCGCTCGCGGCGCTCGACGATGAACATCGCTCGCTCGTCGTCATGCGCGACATCGAAGGCATGACATACGAAGAGATTCAATCGATCACCGGCTTGCCCGAAGGCACCGTGAAGAGCCGCCTCCATCGCGCGCGCCTGGCGCTGAAGGAGCATGTCGAGGCACAGTACAAGGGGACGACGTGAGCGCAGCCGACGACATTCGTGAGCAGTTCAGTGCGGCGTACGACGATGAGCTGCCTGCGGACGCGCGCGCAAAATTCGAAGCTGCGCTCGAGCAGGATCCTGCGCTCAAGAGCGAATATCAGGAGTTTGTGAAGCTCCTACGCGAAGCAAATGCGCTCGGTGAAATGGATGCGGACACGGAAACGCCCGACATACTTGCGCCGGTTCAAGCGCGTATTCGTGCGCGTAGCGGTGGTCGGTTTTTTCGCGACAAGTTCAGTCAGCAAGATGGTCCGAGAGGGCTCATGCCGATCTTGATGTTGGCCGTGATGCTGATGTTGGTTGTCGCATCGTGGATCATGATGCAGTACGCGCGTGTGCTCGAGCCCGCGACGCAAGCCGACACTACGGCGCAGGAACCTCCGGCTCCGAGCTGACTGCGGGCTCCGTGTTGCGCAGGAACATGCGCAAGAGGCCCGGCAGCAAGAAGAGGCCGAGGAGCGTGCTCGAGAGCACTCCGCCGATGACGACAGTCGCGAGCGGCTGCTGAACTTCGCTGCCCGCAGACGTTGCGAACGCCATCGGCAAGAAACCGAATGCCGCAACCATCGAGGTGAGAATGAGCGCGCGGAATACGTGCGCGGCACTTTCGACCAGTGCGTCCTCGACGTCGCGCGTTTTGGCGAGTTGCTTCCGCGCTTCGCTCGCCATCACGACTCCGTTCAAAACGGCGATGCCGCAGAGTGCGATGAACCCGACCGCCGCGGGGATGCTGAATGGCATGCCTCGCGATGCGAGCGCCGCTACGCCGCCGATGAGTGCGAAGGGAACACCTGAAAATACGGCTAATGCGAGGCGTACTTCGGCGAACATGAAGAACAGCATTGCGAAGATGATCGCGAGCGCGAGAGGGACCACCACCATCAAGCGATCGGCCGCGCGTGCGAGGTTTTGGAACGTGCCACCCCATTGGAGGTGATATCCGGGTGGAAGCGTCACTTCGGCGGCGACGCGTGCTTGTGCGTCGTTCACGTAGCTCACGAGATCGCGACCGCGGATGTTGATCTCGACGCGGAGGCGACGACGAAGATCTTGGCGGCTGATCTGCACGGGACTCTCTTCCTCCGTGATCGTCGCGAAGTGCGAGAGTGGAACCATCTCGCCCGTGTGAATGCCGATGGGTAGATTTTCGAACGCTTCGCGTGCGGTGTTTGCGGGAGGAAGCATGACACGCAGATCGAATCGCCGCTGACCTTCAAAGACGAGGCCCACACGACTTCCGATGCGAGCGGCTTCAACGGCAGCAAGAACCGAATCGGTACCGACGCCGTAACGCGCGAGGCGTCCGCGATCCGGACGCACTTGAAGGGTCGGCAAACCAAGTGCGCGCTCGACGCGTAGATCGCCGGTTCCCTGCACAGAGCGCACGACGCGAGCGATGTTGCGTGCGACATCCGACATGCGCGCGAGGTCGTCGCCAAAAAGAAGGATCGCCACGTCTGCGCGCGAGCCTGCGATGAGCTCGTTCGTGCGGTCTTCGATGGGCTGCGACACAGAAACGAAAGTGGATGGAACGCGTCGTTCGATCTCGGTTTTCATGCGCTCTGCGAGACCATCCGCAGTGTGCGCGGTGCGCCATTCGGACTTCGGGCGCAGCGTTACGAGCATGTCTGTGTTGTCGAGACCGACCGGATCCATCGCGACTTCTGCGCGACCGGTCATTGCGAGCGCTGTGATGACTTCGGGAAAACCTTTGAGCACGCGTTCGACTTCGAGATCGAGGCGACGTGCTTCCGCGAGGCCGATGCTCGGGATGCGACGGATCGCGATGACGAAATCTCCTTCATCGATGCGCGGAACGAAATCTGCGCCAAGTCCCATCGCGAGCGGAATCGTGAATGCGAATGCGCTGAACGCCGCGACGAGCAGAGCTTTGCGCCAGCGAATCGCTCCACGGACCATCTTCTTGTAGCGCGCTTCGATGCGCGGCCAGATTTTTCCGTGACCGCCTTTGCCAGGCTTCAGAAAGATCGAAGCGAGCGCCGGGAACATCACGAGCGCGAAGATGAGTGAGCCACCGAGCGCGAGCGCCATCGTCTGCGCCATGGGGCGGAACATCTTGCCTTCGGTTCCTTCGAGCGCGAGGAGCGGCAAGTACACGAGCAAGATGATGCCAACGGAGAACACAACCGGGCGCGCGACACTTTGAATCGCTTCCTGCACGGAGTTGATTCCGGCGGCGCGTCCCTCCTTGCCGTCCATCATGGCAAAGCGCGCAATGATGGCTTCGGCCATGACGATGGGACCGTCGACGAGCAATCCGAAGTCGATCGCGCCAAGCGACATGAGGTTGCCCGTCACGCCGAGCTTGATCATGCCCATCACCGCAATGAGCATGGAAACAGGGATGCCGAGCGCGACGATGAGGCTTGCGCGCCACGAGCCGAGGAAGATCAAGATCACGAAGACGACGAGCAGCGCGCCTTTCACGAGATTGAACATGACCGTGTCGAGCGTGCGATTGATGAACGACGCACGGTTGTAAACGGTGTCGAGATGAACGCCTGCGGGAAGACCGCGGCGGAGCTCGTCGATCTTGTCTTGCACGCGAAGAACGACGTCGCGCGAGTTCTGACCAAGTAGCATCATGATGATGCCGGTGACAGCTTCTCCTTCGCCATCGCGCGTCACGACGCCTTGTGCCAGCGTCGCGCCGATGCGCACTTCGCCTAGACGTCGGATTTGGATCGGCGTGCCGTCCGCATCGGTAGCGACGACGACGTCTGCGATGTCGTCGATCGTACGAAGCTGTCCTTCGCCGCGAATGACTACTTGTTCGGCACCGCGCTCCACGTAACCGCCGCCGACGTTGGCGTTGTTCACGGCGAGCGCATCGAGCACCTGCGGCAGGGTGATGCGGTACTCGGAGAGCGCGTGTGGCTCGATGATGACTTGGTATTCTTTGGCGGCACCACCGAACGAGTTGACCTCGATGACGCCGGGAACGCGACGTAGCTCCGGGCCAAGGTCCCATGTGAGCATCGTGCGAAGCTCCATCGAGCTGTGGCGATCGCTGCGAAGCACGAACTGGTAGATCTCACCAAGTCCCGTAGAAACAGGCGCAAGCTGCGGTCTGCCGAAGCTCGCGGGAACATCCGCTTCGATTTCGCGCAAGCGCTCCGAAACAAGCTGGCGTGCAAACCAAACGTCAACGTCGTCTTCGAAGACGACGGTCACGGCGCTCAAGCCTTGGCGCGTTACCGATCGAAGCTCGCGCAAATGTGGAAGGCCATTGAGACCTGTCTCCACCGGAAACGTGACGAAGCGCTCGACTTCTTCTGCCGAGAGACCGGGCGTGTCCGTCAGAACTTGCACTTGCACGTTCGTGACATCGGGTACGGCGTCGATCGGAAGATGGCGCAAGACACCAACGCCGATGATCGTCGTGAGCAACGTGGAGACGAGCACGACGAAACGAAACCGAACAGCAAATGCGATGATGGAGTCGAGCATCAGCGCAAGAGCTCGCTCTTCAGTGCGAACACGCCTTCGGTGACCACGACGTCATCTGCGACGACGCCGCGCACGACTTCGATTTCATCGCCGACGCTCGTGCCGATTTCGATGGGGCGCAATTCGTATTCGCCACGGCCCACCTGAACGAACACGGATGGCGAGCCATCGTATTGCGTGACGGCCGATCGCTTCACGCATACGGCTTGGCGCGACTCGCCGTAGGTAAGCACGCGTGCGCGCACGAACTGACCAGGGCGAAGCAAGCGTCCGTCGTTCGCGACCTCGATGCGGACACGCGCCGTACGCGTGCGAACGTCGACCGTTGCGTCGATGTGGCCGACGCGTCCGCGAAATACGTCGTTGGGGTGCGTTTCGGACCGAATTTCAGCGGAATCACCGATGTGCACGCGTCCGAGGTCGCGTTCGTAGACATCGAGCATGACCCACACGGTGTCGAGATCCGCTACGCGCAAGACGACGTGCGTCGGATCGACGACCTGACCGAGATACGCGTTGCGCGTGACGACTTCGCCAGCGATCGGCGACCGCAATGTGATCTGTCGTAAACCGCGGCCTGCGATCAGCGCTTGGATCTCGCCGTGCGAAAGTCCGAGTGCAAGAAGCCGTTGTTCTGCTCCGCGCGCTTCTGCTTGAAGCGCTGCCGCGTGCGCGCGGGATTGTTCGACCGACGACGCGTTCGTGAGGTGCTCGGCTCCGAGTGCTTGTTCGCGTGATGCATGGGCCGTCGCAGCAACGAGACTTGCGCGCGCGGAGAGAAGATTTGCGATCGCGTCACCGATCTCGGGACCTTCGATGAGCACGACGGCTTGGCCTGCGGTCACTTCTTCGCCAAGTCCGACGAGAACGGACGTGAGTCGACCGGACACGCGGCTTCCGATGTCGGCGACGTGTTCCGAATCGAAGTCGACGGAGCCGAGTAGCTCGAGTGCAGGTTGGAGATCGGTGCGACGCGCGGGGGATGCGATGACATTTGCGCGGCGAGCGAGGCCGTCTTCGAGTCTCACGCGAAGTGCGCGCGGTGCTTGAGCACGCGCCGTCGAGGCTTCCGGTGCAGGCGTGCTCTTTGTCGCGCGCGCTACGAAAAATCCCGCAAAAAACGCGGCACAGGCGGTGCCGAGCAAGATCGCCACTTGAACCGATCGCGTCATTCGAATCCTCCCGCGGCGCGTTCGAGCTCAGCGAGCGCGCGCCACGCATCACGCAAGAGCTCGATGCGATGTTGTCGTTGCAAAAACACGTCGTCGCGCGCGAGAAGCACGCGAAACACATCGGTCGCGCCACGGATGAGCAGGCGCTCTGAAAGCTCGAGGTTGTGCTCGGCCGCGGGGATGGCGCGTTGTTCGATGATGTCGAGCTCGCGCGTGACGTGCTCGAACGAACGATACGCGGCCGCGACTTCACGCTCGACGCTGTGCGACGTGAGATCGTGCTCTACGCGCGCGACGTCGCCTTGGCGATTCGCAACGGCGCGCTCAGCCTGTGCTGTCCGTACGATTGGTACTGGTACGGATAGGGAGCCGCCAGCCCCATAGGCGGCCTCCCGATTGCCTTGACGTTCGCCTTCTGCGGCGACGGTCACAGGCTCGATCGCATCGCGTCGCACGCGTTGGACCATGGCGCGATAACGCGCTTCTTGTGCACGCAACGAAGCAAGCTCACGTCGATGACGTAGTGCGCGCGTTGTCAGGCTTGGAATCGTGACGCCTTCAGGCATCGACGGGCGCAGGAGCTCTTCGACGTCGATCGACTCGAGAGCGTCGAGATCGAGCACGGTGCGAAAGCGTTCGCGCGCGTTTTCGGCTTGTCTAAGGGCGGATTCTACGGCGGCTTCCGCGACTGCGACTTCGCGCTCGGCGAGTGCGACATCGAGGCTTGTTGCAGCTCCTGCCTCGAAGCGCCGGCGCGTGTTTTCGAGAAAGGTGTTCGCGGTCTCGGCTCGGGCGCGTGCATTGGCGACCACAGCGTCTGCTGTCGAAACATCGACATACGCGTGATAGGCGTCGAGACGCGCTTCTGCGCGCGCGACACCGATCGTTGCGGTTGCCGCTTGCACCATCTGTTCGGCTTCGCGTCCCCAAGCAGAACGACGCCCAGAAAAATCGAACGGAATGGCAACGGAGAGACCGTACGTCGCCGCGGTCGAATCGGGCCCAGCGAGCACGCGTGCGGAAACGACCGGATTCCCAAGCACGGGCGTATGCGCGAATTCCTGATGCGCGCTCGCAACGCCGGCTTCGGCGTGGGCCAAACGCACGCGTGGCGCACGGTCACTTGCATGCGAGAGCGCACGTTCGAGAGTCCACTCGTCAGCACGCGCAGAGGACGCAGCGAGCGCGAATGTCGCTGAAAGAATCGCAAGCAGGAGGCCGACGAACCGACCCGATGTGCGTACGTGCGTCATCCGAGGAGCACGTATGTAGAATGCCTCGCGTATCTCTTCAAGTAAGGAGCGAACGACGTTCGCTCTAGAGAGTCGTGTCGCTCGGGCACTCACCGTCGGAGGCGACGTCCGTGTGACCCGTTCCAGCAGCCACGCAAGCGTTGCTGTAAGTGACGCCATTGCACCCGCAAACAGGGGCAAAAAGCGCGTCACAGACTTCAGGCGCAGCGGTGCAAACGCCTTCGCCATCGTCGCGGCCGCATACGGCGCCGCCTGATGGGAAATCGCAGTACTCGTTCGAATTGCACGTGTCGCCCGCGCGTCCGCCGCACGCAACGGCGGTTTCGACGCAATGCGCGTACGCGGCGCGGCACGAAGCGCCATCACTGAACAAGCTGTCGCAGTCTTCTCCGCCACACGTGCAACCGCTAACAGCGAAACATTCGGTTCCATTCCACGCGAAACCCCAAAGAGGCTCACAAAGTCCTTCAGAGTGCGCGTCCATCGCTGCGCAGGAGCCGCCTGCGTCGACTGCGCCACCGCCATCGGCGCTCGATGCGTCGACCGTTGCGTCGATTGATGCGTCCGAAATCGCTGCGTCACGCGAGCCGCCAGCGTCGACGTCGGTCGGTGCGTCAACGCGTGCGTCCGCGATCACGGCCATGTCGGCGAGCGTGCCGAGGTCGCTTGTGGAACCACCATCGTTAACGGGTCCCGGATCCGTTCTGTCGCTGCACGCGCTCGCCGCGAGCACCAACGCAATCGCGATCCACTGGAATGACAAGGAACGGAACGAAGTCATGAGTCCTCCTAAGACACGCGAGTGTTGCACGCGTCTCGAGTCCGCGCTCTCGGCTGCACACTCGACCGTGCCGTGCATTCACACGTACGCATTGTGCACATGAAAACCGCCTGTTTTTGTGCGGTTTTCACGCTGGCATGGTCGCTGCTCTATCTCCTCGTGTTCGTACACACCAAAGGAGATTTCATCATGCGTGCGATTTACAAATGGGTTCTCGTCGTCTGTCTCGTTGGCGTTGCGTCATCCACCGCGCTTGCGCAGGAGCACGAGGAGAGCGGCGTTCCAAATCGCATCGCGCCACCACGCGTCGGTAACGTCCTCGAAGCAAGCGCTCGCCTTCGCGCGTTTCCAACACTCGACGCGATTGGCGCTGCGGGACTTGTCGACGCGAGTCTTGCATATCGATTCAGCGGACCATTCGTCGTCGGAGCTGAGGTCACACCGATCGGAATTGGTGTCGCCAATACGGGCAACGCACTCACGTATGATTGGAACGTCAACGCGGGTGTCGACACGCGTTACTTCGAGCTCCGCCTTGGCTTCGGTAGCGCCACGGTGAACGACTACGTCGTACAGACACCCGGATTGGGCGGCAACTATGTGCGTGAAACAGGCTTCTCTTCCTATCAACGTGCGCGCGTCGGCAGTGTCGACGGTTTGAACGTCACCTTCTTCACGCGCGTCACCACGGAAAACGAACGCTTCACGTTGAGCGGTGGTGGCGGCACGATTCAGATCCCAATCAACGACGACTGGGCATTCATCGCAGACGCGTCGGGCAGCAACTCGGGATACGCAGCAGGTGGAGCCGGCGTGCGTTACCGCGTGTTCGGCCAAGCGGGTCAGGCTCGCGCGCTCTACGTAAGCGGAACGATCGGTGGCGCATCGATCCACTCCGGCGAAGTTGAATACGGCGGTCCCGCGCTGAGCGGCGGAGTCGAATGGCGTCAGTGATCGGTGCCTGGCGCGCGAGCGAGACGCTTACGAGCGCTCGCTCGTGCGCAGGTGGCGTTCGCGAATCGCGGAGACTTCGGCGTCGCTCAAGAGATGATCGCTCTGCTTCGCCACTTTCAGAATCGCTTCGCAGAGACCCGGCTCGACTTCGTGACCGCGATGCTTGAGCCAGTACTGCACGTTCGAAAGGCCTGACATTGGGCCGATTGCGATTTCCTGCTCACGGCCGAACATGCCCGCGGGAACGCCTGAGTAAATGCGATCGGCGAGCCACGCATCGCCCTTCGCTTGAGCTTTGATGATGGCGGCTGCGTGAACGCCTGTGCCTGTGCGGAATGCGTCGTCGCCGACAGCGGGGTAGTTGATCGGAATCGGAAAGCGCGTGGCGCGCGAGACGACGCGACAGATGAGGTTGAGCTTCGAGAGATCGCGATCGGGCAACTCACCGAGCAGCTTCAAGTTCAACAAGATGAGATCGAGTGGCGCGTTACCGACGCGTTCACCGATGCCGAGAATGGTGCCGTGGACGCGATCCGCACCGAACTCAAATGCCCAAAGAGCATTCTCGAGCGCGAGACCGCGATCGTTGTGACCGTGCCAGTCGACGAGGACTTTTCCTTCGACGCCTTTTTCTTCGACGATGCCGCGCGTGAAGCGAACGAGATTGCGCACGCCATCGGGTGTTGCGTGGCCGACGGTGTCGCAGAGGCACAAGCGCGATGCGCCGTGATCGATCGCGGCGACAAAAAGCTCGCGCAGCACTTCGGGCTTCGAGCGCGTCGTGTCTTCGGTGACGTAGGTGACGGGAAGGCCGTTTTTAACGCCGAAATCGATGGCTTCGATGGAGCGGTTACGAATGAGCTCGACGGACCAATCTTCGGCGATTGCGCGAATCGGCGACGAGCCGATGAACGTCATGACTTCGATCGGAATGCCTGCGCGCTGCGAGACGTCGACCATCGGTGCGATATCACTGACGACCGTGCGGCCAGCGCAACCGAGGCGAATCTTCAATCTACAGTCGACGACTTCTTTCGCGATGCGAAGCACGTCTTCGAATGCGCGCGGGCTCGAGCCTGGAAGGCCTACGTCTGCGTATTCGACTCCGAGCTCATCGAGCAAATGAAGGATCTCGAGCTTGTCGCCAATCTTCGGATCGACAACAGATGGATTTTGAATTCCATCGCGCAGCGTTTCGTCGAGAAGCGAAACTCCTCGAAGCGCGACCGGACTGCGTCGCTCGACGCTGTTCCAGTCGTGGATCAAATCACTCGGGATCGGGTCATCGTTCTGCATGGGCAGTACGGAAACTATGACACGAGTGCGTAACCGCCGCTGACTACGTATTCGCCTGGGCGTTCTTTCGCCGCAGTGCGCAAGACGATTCGTCCGTCTTCACGCCAGCCTTCAGTGACGAGTGTGTCGCCGGGCCAAACAGGCTTTCGGAACTGTCCGGAGAGGTATTTGAGGCGCGCCGGGTCGCCGCCGCATTCTTTGGCGAGCACTGCGCGGCAGACATAACCGTACGTGCAAAGGCCGTGGAGAATGGGCTTTCCGAAGCCGGCCATTTCGCCAATCTTCGGATCGATGTGAAGCGGATTCACGTCGCCGTTCAAGCGATAGAGCGCTGCTTGCTCGTGCGAGGTTGACTCTTCGAAGGTCCAATCGGCGGGACGCGCGGGTGCTTTTGCTTCATCGCGTTTCGGCGGCGGCGGTCCATTGAAGCCGCCGTCGAGACGATAGAGAACAGACCACTCGGTTTCGCAGACAAGCTCGCCTGCTTCATCGCGCGTTTCGGTCGTCACGTTCGATTGCGCCATGCGCTTCAAGTCGTAGACGCCAGCGACTTTGCCGATCGTCGTGAGCTTGCCGCTTGGCGCAAACGGTTTGTGTAGGCGCACCGATTGGCCGCCATGCACGACGCCCATCATGTCGCCGCCGATGACTCCAAAGAGGGCCGCGTTCGCGATGAACGCGGGAACGACTGCGTAGGTGGGTACGACTTTGGGACCCGCGCCCTCCCACAAGTAGGAAAGCTCGGTGTCACGCTTCGCGCCGATCGACAGCGCGTAGAGGACAGCGTCTTTCCAGTTGTAGGAGTGAACGATCGGATCGGTGGTCTTGCCTACGGAGTCGAGATTGAGAGCCACAGTCTTTCCTTAGTAAATGCCGCGCGCGTCCGGCGAACCAAGATGGTAAGCCGAGATCGCTTCGCGGAGATACGACGGAACGGACATGTAGTGTTGAAGCTCCGAACACGCACGGTTCGACGTGCAGGTGCAGCGGTCGTTCTCGGTGGCGTTGCATCCGGGGATGCCATCGCCTTGGATGAGACCTGCGTCGTCGATGAGCGCAACAGTCGGATCCCACTTCACGACGGGGCGACCTGCTGCCGAGTAACGAAGCGTGTACCAGTCCGGAGTTCCGTTGTGATCGAGATCGGGGCCGTCGTCGGTCTCATACGCTGCAGCGAGAAGCTGGTTTGCGTACTCGAGGACACGTGCGCCGATACCGCGCTGAACCGTGCGACCGAAGATCTCTTCGGTGCCGAACGTCTTCGCGACGTAGACAGCGCCGTTCGGCGAGTGAAGCTCGATGCGTTGCGTGAAGCCAGGATCCGCATCGCGGCCCATCTCCCACACGCGAAGCATGTCGAGCCAGTCGTTCTCTTCGTTCTCGAAGAGGTAGAGCATCGTCCAAGCGATGAGGAACTTCTGCTGTTCCCAACCGACCTGCGGATCGATGACGCGTGTGTTCGCAGGGAACTGCGGATTGAACACGCTGCCGTCGTCGATGTTCATGCTGCTGCACATGTTGGTGCCGGCGCCGGGGAAGCAAGACTCGGGAGCCTCGGTCCACCAAGTGGTCCAACCCATCGGCTGTGACGGGAAGCCGTCGGTGCCGAGGAGCGGACGACCTGCCATGTTCGCGGCAACGCGCGGACCCTTGATGAAGTCGTCGCCCGTGAGGTTGTTCGCGAGCCAGCGGCGATAACCTTCGGGGAAGAGATCAGCAAGCGACACTGCGCGGTAGCGCGGATCGACGAAGTCGGTGCGTGACGAGCTGATGAAGTTGTCGACCGACTCCGTGAGGAGCATCGCCGTGTTCATCTTGTCGTAGTACGAGCCGGAGTTCATCGTGTAGTCGGAGTCGTACTCGCCGCAATTGCTGCAGAGTTGGTTCTCGACGAGGCTGCCGCCCATGCCGAGCACGCCGTCGTAGCCGCTCGCGCCAGTCGGAATGGTGACGAGTGTGTCGCCAGGCGTTGCGGTCGTGTCGGATGCCGAGCGAAGAACGTCCGTCTGGAATTCTTCTTCGTAGTGCTCGCCGGCTTCAGGTCGCGCGAGGGTTCGCGTGATGTGATCGAAGGCGAGTCCGGATGCGAGGATGTTCTCCGGGAAGAACGAAACGGCCACGCGCCAGAAGGTGTCGAAGTCGTAACCGCGCTCGAGAGCGAAGTCGCGATAGATGTTGCGCATGAGACCGAGGCCCTTCGCGCCATCGCGAAGCTTCGCGTTGTAGCGATTGAGGGTGCGGTCGGCTGCGTTACGCACGCTGAAGTCTTGGCGGCCGCGACGGTATGCGTCGAAGATGTGCCAGACCTCTTGCGAGGTGATCATGAAGTTGAAGATCTCGTACGGGTCCGCGCCATTGTCGTGGCGATAGACCGAGAGATTTCCAAGATCGGCCCAACGATCGGTTGCAAAGCCGTAGGGCATACGGATGCGGTTTTCGCGATCGAGAGAAGGCGCTGCGTCGCCGTGAAGACCGTTCCACAAGCTGTAGTCGACGCGCGGTTGACGACAACGCGTCCACTCACCGCCAACTTGCACCATCTGGCCGTCGAGGAGCGGGCTCCACACGCCGTTCGCTTCTTCGTTCCAGTTTGCTGGGCGGAAGAGCTCCGGATCAACCGCAGCGCAATCGGTGATGAGGCCCATGCGTCGCTGAAGTTGCGAGTAGTGGATCTCGTCGTCGCCCCACGTGTACGTGATGCCGAGGATGCCGCCGAACGAATCCTGTAGATCGACGAGGAGACCTCCCTTGTTCGACGTCGGCGTGATGCCGTCAGCAACAGCAACAGTGTCGCCGTGCAACATGCGGGTTGCAGCGAAGTCGTAGATGCCGAGACCGATCATGTCCTGCGTCATCTCGCCCGCGTAGTCCATGACCGTCGACTGCATCCACATCCAGATGAGGTTGTCGCGCTCGTCGTTGGTGACGGGATCGAAGTAACGCGGACCGACGCACGATGCGCCATCGGCTGCGAGGTCTGCGCACTCGGTCGTAACAGCACCGTTCTGCGTGCGGAGCTGCCAGTACTGCGGGCGGTAGTCCCACGCGTCGCTCGAGCTCACGAAGTTGTGACGAAGGCCGATTGAGTGACCCATCTCGTGCGCGATGACCGAGAAGTGTGCGCGCTGCGCGATGTAGCGACGCATGCGCTCTGCGCGATCTTGCTGCGTCTGCGCATCGTCGCCTGGGTTGAAGTTGCCGAACTTCGCCTGCATCACGCCTGCGAGGCCGACGAGTGAGAACGGCGCTTCGGCTTCTTCCGGATGCATCACGCACGCGCCGCGACGACCAAGAGCTTCTTCACGAAGCTGATTGATCTGACGTTGCACGCTCGGGTTGCCGCCACGAAGAGGCGACGCGACGTCCATGACCGCATCGGTCATCGGCAAGTTCGCGACGCCATGAAGCTGCTGAACCATCGGCGTCATGAGCTGCGCTTCGAACTCGGTGCCGCGCGCTTGTTGACGACGCGCTTCGTAGACAGCTTCGTTCGACGATGGTGCGTCGATCGCTGCGCGGAAGTCGCGCGCCTGTCGATTCACCGCGCGAATGTCGTTGCGAAGGTTCGGGGCGATGCCGTCGACGTCGATGTGCGCTGCGCCGCCTGCGAAGTCGCGAAGACGGTTGTCGATCTCCGAGCGATGAAGCATCGGAAGTGCGCCGCCTGCCGACGCTGCGTTTGCAGCCGCCGCCCAATCGCGAACGAAGGTGCCGTTCGTGACGTCGGACGTGTCGTACTCGCCGCTCAAGTAGCGAAGCTTGTCGACAGCGCCTTGGCTGAAGATGTCGTTGATGTGCGCCCAGACGTTGATGCTGGCCGCGATGGTCTCGCCGCTGATCGGATCGATCGAGTCGACCATGATGCCCCACGGGGACGGCGTCTGCGGCTCGGGCATGACGTTCACTTGGTGGTAGCGAAGGTCACCACGGCGCACGTTGCGCGCTGCGCGACACGTCGCAAGAAGTGACTCATCTGCCGACGCCGAAGCGAATGCCTCGCCGCATTGTGCGGGCGTGACGTTGGTCGGAAGGCGAGCTTCGCCGCACGCGGGGTGATCGTCTGCCGCAACGGGGCTGTGGCAGAGAACGATCATCTCTTCCATCTTCGCGACGGAAGCGATCGAGGCGTCCATGCCGCGCTCACCAGCAAGTTGATCTGCGAGCGCGTTGCAGTCGCCAGCCTTGTCGTGTCGGCAGCGATCGACTTCGGTCATGAGCCAGATTGCATCTTGGTAGTCGTCCATCTGGCCCATCCAGATCGGGAACTGATCCAAGCAACCCTGTTGATCGCCGCCCGTGTTGCGGCATTCCGCGTACTGCGCCGAGCGAGCGGCTGCGCGCATCGCAACGTCCCACTGCTGAACGGCTTCTGCGGTCGAATCGAAGTAGTTGGGATCGCTTCCTTGAGCGAAGTACCAGGCAAGCGTCGCAGGGGTGCGATCGCGATACGGAAGCGTGCACTTCTGCTTGAACGCGTCGCAGCGTGAGCCCGAGCCAGCGGCTTCGCACTCGTCTTCGGTTCCGTTTCCATCTTCATCGCGATGCGGATCCGCGCCGAAGGGCGTCGTCGTCGGCGTGTAGCATTCGATGGCGCCGGTCATGTGCTCGGAGTCGCTGTAGTAATGCGAGCGCTCCCAGATTTGCGGCTGGTTGATGAAGCGGCGCCACTCTTCGTCGCTCATGCCGTAGTTGCGCGCGTAGCCGTAGCGGTCTGTGTAGAACGCGCCGTACGACTGAAAGCGGAAGCCGTCCCAATCGCGCGGCTCGAAGTCGTGATCTTCGACCTTGCGGAACGACTGACGGATCGTGAGCTCGACCGGGTTGCACGAGCCAGCAGGAGCCGAGCCGCCGCTGAAGTCTGCGTCGAGGAAGCACGCGGGGAACGAATCGATGCCCCAACCGAGGCCGCTCAAGTCGACCGTGCCTGGACGCGCGAACGCTTTGTTGGTGACGTCGAAGTAACCGCCCTCGAAGTCGAACTCGGGCGCGTTGGGATCCGACGGATCGGTGACGTCATAGGAAAGCGGTTCGTACGTGACGCCGCCGTAAACGCCGATGAGCGAAAGCGTGTCGAAGTCGTAGCTGTCGGTGTTGAGGTTCTGCGACCAGTCGACGCGCATGTATTCGCGCTCGTACCAGGGGCGGTCGGTGGAGTTTTCCGAGACGACGTTCTGCTCTTCGCCGGTGACGGGGTTGTACTCGCGACGAATGTCGAAGTGACTTTCGATCGGATACGCGACGACGACGACGCCGTCTTGCACGGGTCCGCCGACGCCATGGCCGTCCGTTCCTTCGATGCGCTCGTAGGCGAGACGTCCGAAGAGCATCGTCTCCGTGATCTGCCAACGGATGCGCGAGACGGGCTGCGCGTACGTCGAGGTGAAGAGACCGTCTTGCGATGCGCCGTAGCCGACATCGATGAGCGTGCCCTGCGACCAGAACTCCGGATCGTCAGCGGTGCTCTGCAAGTCCGCACCTACGAAGTACGACTTCGCGAGAGCCATCGGCTGCACACGATCAATCGCGTCCGCGCCTTCCGCGCAACCCGCGAGCAGTGCTCCAAGAGCGACTGTTGCGATCGCGACAAACATCGTCCGCTTGCTGTTGTGCAAAACCGTCTCTCGTTCCGTCATCGTGTCCTCGTTGTTTCGCGCCGCCCTCGACCAAACCACCCGATCGAAGGGGCAACGGCCCGTCCGCTTTATCAAAAAATTCAGCGGAGGTTCCGCCGCGTAATTACGCGACAACAGCCTCGCGCGCAACCAAACTGAAGCGCGGATTCGATCTTCTTTCCGCACACGTACGCACCGCGTTGACCGCACGCCATGCGCCATTCACCTTGGGTCTGTGACTGCCCGCGTAAAGCGTCTTTCGTCGCTCTTTTATGCCGTCACAATCCTGACGTCTGCGTGCTCTGTCTCACGTGAGCCGGGACTCTCCGACCGCGATGGCGGTGGCTACGACGCAGGCCCAATCCCAGGCGTCGACTCCGACGGCGATGCGTTGTGTGACATCACCGAAGCTGGCATCGGCAGCGACCCAAACGATGTCGACAGCGACGACGATTCGTTTCCAGACGATGTCGAGTGGCGTGCAAATTATGACGCCACAGCGCCTGCCGAACCGGCGCGCGATCATGTGATCTACATTCGCGAGACGGCGACCGAGCCGCTCTCGACGACCATCGTCGTACCTGTGCGTGGAGCGGGTCAGGTGTTCCAAGGTTACGTGTCGGCGAGCGGCTCTCTTCGCGAGAGCGAATTGATCGTCACCGATTTTCTCGCGCAAGGCTTTGCGCTCGATGCGTACCCGCGCGCGAACGTGTTGAACATCGACAGCGAGGCCGCGCGTTTTATCGGCGTCGAGGGTCGCACGCAGCTCGTCTTCAGCATCGCGTTTCAGAACGGAACGAATCCGCTGCGCGACTGCATCCGCGCGTTCCCATTTCGCTTCAACGTGAAAACGGACGTCGGCAACATCGTTTGGTCGGACGCCTACCTGCTCGTCGTCGTACCGGATCCAGCGAGCGCGCACGCAAGCGAGTGGTGTTCACCCGTGGCGTCGTGCACGTGATCGTCGCGTGACGATCGCGATCACAAAAAGCGCACAAAGAAGGTGAATTCCGCGTGCGTTCGAGCTCTGTGTCGTCGCGCACGCGCAACCCTTCGGGGGCGTAACGCGCGTGCCCGCGTCGGTCGCGCCAGCATCGCGTACGGCGCCATCGCTCGTGCTCATCATGGCGTCGGTTGATGCGTCGTCGATCGATGCGTCGTCGATCGATCCGTCGCGTGTGATGCTGGCGTCAGCGATGCCGCCATCGAGCATGGGCTCGGTGCCACATGCGCCCGTGTGAGCTGGAAGTGGTTGCGAGATCTCGACGGTGCCGCAGCTCGACGTCGTGCAGATCTCGGAGTTGTCAGGAAAGCTCACTTCGATTGCGGGCCATCGATCTGCGACGGGCGTTCGCAAATATCCCCACACGATCTCTTGGTACGGATAGTCCCCGCGTGCGCCGCCACCCGAGCTGCGATAGGGCATGCGCGTCGACGAGTAGCGCGGGTTGTTCGGATTGTTGATGTACGAGTAGCCGTTGTAGGCCCACACCGCGAAGTACCAGCACTCGATGAGGTCAGGATTGTTGTCGCCGACGTACGGAGTGACGTGCCACTTCTGTCCGAGCGCGAGCGCGCCGGTGCCAACGTTGTAGACCATGTCGCGCGCGACGCTTGGCGGATCGAATCCCGCGCCGCCCGTCATGCCGCTCGTGATCTGCATGACGCCGTAGCCGCAATCGAACGAGATGAGCGTGTCGCCTTCGCCACCGCACATGCCGGTCGATTCGAACTGGCGCCAACTCGATTCGACTTGGCCCATCGCCGCGAGCAAAGCGCAGGGAAAACGCGCCGAAACCGTGTGGGACGGACGACCTTCGCCGAAGCTGCCAAGCGGCGGTCCATCGTCACCAAGGGTGTTTGTCGCGGCGCGACCGAACGCGAGCTTGAGCTCGTCGTCGCAAGGTTGGATGCCGGAAACCGCGGGCTCGGGGCAGTCGGCGTGAGCGCTCGGCGCGAATGCGAGCACGCATGCAACGAGTAGTGCGCTTGCGAGAGCACGCGTCATCGCGCACCTCGATCGATGATGCCCGCGACGTGAACGACGACGTTGTTCGGAACTGCGAGTGGAAGACACACACCACTCGCGGTGCTCAACGCGAGCGTTTCGCGTGACGTGGGTGACGTTGTTTCGAATGCAATGAGTGATGCGCTCGCGCTCACCGCCACGGCGCGAATCATCGCGCCTTCGGGAACGGACCAGAGCGCGGTGTGCGTACTGCCGCTTACGAGTGCGAGCGTGCGCGCCGCATCACCGAGCAGAACGGTGCGATTCGCAGCCACGGGGCTTGCAGCGGTGTGCGCGTTCGCGTCGACGACGGTGACGCTGCCGTCTTCGATCTGAATGCGCAGCACGCGCGCATTTCGACCTACGCGTTCGAGCACGACGACGCTCTCTCCCGCGCCATCCAACGTTGCATCGCGGAAAGCGTTTTCGCGCGATGCGATGAGCGTACGAAAGCGGCCTGTCGCAGGATCGAGAGCGACGACGCTTCCGCCGTCCCATGACGCGCGAATGAAGATGAGCTCGCCTGTGCGCGATACTCCGGCGGGATGAAGCATGTAGGCGACGTCATCTGCGATGATGCTTGTTGAAGCAGTTGCGCGATCGATCGCGAGAACGCTCAAGCGCTCATTTTCAAGGTGTCCGCGACGTGTTTCGTCGTCCGAAGGTGGCGGCGCGGCGGATGAGCGCACAACGAAAATCGTTCGGTCATCACGCGAGAACATCGCCGGCACTTGCTGAAGCTCGGTCGCGAGCGTGCGCTGCTGACCGGTCGCCGCGTCGATGACTACGAGATCGCTATGGCGACGCGGCTCACCGCGCGCGCCTATGTTCAGAAGCGCGACCTCAGCGCCGTCGTGCGACACCGTTGCAAGAGGAGGCGTGTCTTCGTGATGCGCGATGCGCGCGATCGTGCGCGTCGAATCGGTCGCGGCGATCGTGTGCGCGACGAGAGTCGAGCTCGTGCCGTCATGCGGCGTCTCGACAGTGAAAATTGTTTGCGCAGAAACAGAAGAGGCCCGCGCAAATAGCGCGAGCCCCCCAAGTACCAGGACAGCAAACGTCCGACGCATCAACATCTCTTCGTGCGCGCGGTTACGTTCGGCCTACGTCGGTCCGCCAACCACGCCCGGGATCTGCTTCGCGCGCTTGCGGCGGCGACGTGCAGCTTCCGATTCCTTCTTACGGCGCTTGATCGACGGCTTCATATAATGACGGCGGCGCTTCAGCTCGCGAAGAATTCCTTCGGCGGCCATCTTGCGCTTCAAGTGCTTGATCGCGCGCTCGATCCCCTTGTCGCCAACGACGACCTCGAGGGGTTTGCACTGAACGGCTTCTCCAATCATGAGTCCTCTTTGCTTCTCTATATTTAGAAGGGCGGCAAGTATGCATGCGGTTGCCCCAAGATCAAGGGACGCGCATGAAACCTGCCGCCGGACTCAGGCTTGTGCGCCGGGACCTGCCTTTTTCGTCGTATTAACGGCTTCTTTCGAGCCTGCGGGGCGCCGGCCGAAGCCGAGCTCGCCGCCTGCTCCGACATCCACTACGACCGCATCTCCCGGCTGATAGCGCCCTGCGAGGATCTCTTGGGCGAGTGGATTCTCGAGATGACGCTGGATTGCGCGCTTCAAAGGACGCGCGCCGTAGGTTGGATCGTAGCCTTGGTTCGCGAGTAGATCCTTCGCCGCATCGCTGATGTCGAGCGTGAGCTCGCGTGCAGCGAGGCGTGCCTTGAAGCGCGTGAGCTGAATGTCGACGACGTGGCGAAGGTGCGATCGATCGAGTCGGTGGAACACGACGGTCTCGTCGAGACGATTCAAGAACTCGGGGCGGAACGCCGCGCGTAGATCTTCCATGACGGCGGCGCGCATTCGGTTCTCATCATCGATCGTCATGATGTGCTGCGAGCCGACGTTCGACGTGAGAACGACAACCGCGTTCTTGAAGTCGACCGTGCGACCTTGGCCATCGGTGAGGCGCCCTTCGTCGAGCACTTGGAGAAGCACGTTCCAAACGTCGGGATGCGCTTTTTCGATTTCGTCGAAGAGAATGACGCTGTACGGGCGACGACGCACCGGCTCGGTGAGCTGACCGCCTTCGTCGTAGCCGACATAACCAGGCGGCGCACCGATGAGGCGCGACACGGAGTGCTTCTCCATGTACTCGCTCATGTCGATGCGGATCATTGCGCGCTCATCGTCGAACAAGAACTCGGCAAGCGCGCGCGCAAGCTCGGTCTTGCCGACACCCGTCGGGCCGAGGAAGAGGAAGGAACCGATCGGGCGATTCTCTTCACCGAGGCCTGCACGTGATCGACGCACCGCATTCGCAACCGCGACGATTGCATCGCGCTGACCGACGACGCGTTCACCGAGCTTCTCCTCCATCTTGAGGAGCTTCGCTTTCTCGCCTTCGAGCATTTTGCTGACAGGCACGCCGGTCCATTTCGAGACGACGGACGCGATGTCTTCTTCGGTGACTTCTTCGGTCAAAAAACTGCCGTTTTTCTGCTGCTCGGCGAGCTTGGCTTGAAGGTCCACGACCGCTTTTTCTGCGGCCGGGATGTCACCGTATTGAATGCGCGCAGCCGTTTCGAAATCCGCGACGCGTTGTGCGCGCTCGAGCTCGGCACGGAGCTGCTCGCCCGCGGCCTTCTTCTCACGGATCGCTTCGATGATCTCGCGCTCGCGCATCCACTGCGCGCGCATCGTGTCGCGCTTTTCGGTTTCGTCGGCGATCAAGCGATCGAGATCGGAAAGGCGCTTCTTGCTCGCATCGTCGCGCTCTTTCTTCAACGCCTGCTTCTCGACTTCGAGCTGCATCAAGCGGCGCTCGACTTGATCGATCTCTTGCGGCATCGAGTCGATCTCCATCTTGAGCTTGCTCGCCGCTTCATCGACGAGATCGATCGCCTTGTCGGGCAAGAAGCGATCGGTGATGTAGCGATTCGAGAGCGTCGCCGCAGCGACGATCGCAGCGTCACGAATGCGAATGCCGTGATGCACTTCGTACCGCTCTTTCAGACCACGCAAGATCGCAATGGTGTCTTCGACACTCGGCTCGCCCGCGAACACCGGTTGAAAGCGTCGCGCGAGCGCCGCGTCCTTTTCGATGTGCTTGCGGTATTCGTCGAGCGTCGTTGCGCCGATGCAGCGGAGCTCACCGCGTGCGAGCGCAGGCTTCAACATATTGCTCGCATCCATCGAACCTTCGGCTGCACCTGCGCCGATGAGCGTGTGAAGCTCGTCGATGAAGAGAATGACGTCGCCTTCAGCAGCTTCAATCTCCTTCAAAACAGTCTTCAAACGATCTTCGAACTCTCCGCGGAACTTCGAGCCTGCGACGAGCGCTCCGAGATCGAGCGCGAGAAGGCGCTTGTCTTTGAGGCTCTCGGGCACGTCGCCCTGCGCGATGCGATGCGCGATGCCTTCGACGATGGCTGTCTTACCGACGCCAGGCTCGCCGATGAGCACGGGATTGTTCTTCGTGCGGCGCGAGAGCACCTGCATCACGCGACGAATCTCTTCGTCACGACCGATCACGGGATCGATTTTGCCTGCGCGCGCGGATGCAGTGAGATCACGCGTGTATTTTTCGAGCGATTGGAACTTCCCTTCGGCTTCGGGATCGGTGACGCGTTGAGCACCACGCACGGACTTCACGGCCGCAGCGAGCTTGTCGCGCGTGAGGCCGTTGTCTGAAAAGAGTTTTGCAACGTCGTCTTTCGCGCGCGTCGCTGCGAGCAAGATGTGCTCTGCGGAGGTGTATTCGTCTTTGAGCGTGCTCGTCTCGGTCCACGCTTGCGTGAAGAGCTCGCGCGTTCGGCGTGCGAGCGCGGGCTCCGCGCCTCCTTGTACATGCGGCATGCCTTCGAGGCGCTGTCGCAATGCACTTGCGATCGCATCTCCGTCGACGCCCGCCTTTTGAATCACTGCGCGCGCGACGCCGTCGTCTTGCTCGAGAAGAGCCAAGAGCATTTGCTCGGGGTAAAGCTCCGGATGGCCCGCTTCGGTCGCGGCGCGTTGCGCCTCCATCAGAGCTTCGCGGGTTTTCGTCGTGAGTCGGTCGAGTCGCATGGCACTCAAACTAACCATGGGGTCCGACCGGTCAACGGCTCGAACGAGAAGATTTGCGGTCTTTGGCGAAGGTGCGCGATAAGGACGGATGCGCTGGATTTTGTGTGTTTTCCTGGCCCTTCTCGGAATGGCCTGCAACGACATTACGCGAGTGGATCCGCGCTACTCCACGCCGGAACGCACGATCGACACGATGCTTGGCGCATACGGACTCGAAGGCGTTTCGGCTGACGAAGGAAGGCGCCTTCGTCGCGCGGGCGCGCTGCACTTGCGCGATCCCGACGCCTATCACGCATGCTTCACGCGCTTTGATGGGCTTGGTGATGAAGCGCTCGCAGGTTTCGTCGTTGGCTCCGTCGTCGAAAATCGCGATGCGTTGCGTACGACGATCACCAACGACAAAGCGCGCGTGATGGCGTCACAAGGATCGGCCGTCATCCTCTACAAGCGTAACGGCGGTTGGCGCATCTCACTCGAAGAGAGCGTGCCGGTGCAGTTTCGTACTCAACTTCGTGACGTGGCGCGTCGTGCGGCTGAGCGCGAGCGAGAGTTGCGAGCCGCATCGGCATCACCTCACTAACGACTAAGCGAAATTCATCCCCAAATGGGAGCAGATGCTGCAACATCGTTGGATGCTGCGCTTTGCTTTTTCGTGCGTTGTTCTCTTTCCATTGATCGGATGTGCCGACGAACCCGGCGTTGGTGACGGTGACGCGGGTGTCGTCGACGGCGCATTCAACGACTCCTCGATTGCGCACGACGACTTCGGACTGGTCGATGCTGGCGTGGAGGTCGATCCATGTACGGACGGCGGCATCGAGTTGCGCCTCGAGTTCCGCGCCGAGTATTCCAACTGGTACTTCGGACACAACGCAGGCATTCGATTTGCGCCGGATGGTGGAACAACACCGCTTCTCGACGGTGAGCTCGACACGATCGAAGGCGTTGCGACGATCTCGAATGCGGACGGGCAGCTTCTCTTCTATTCCGACGGCATCAGTGTTTGGAATCGCGAGCATGACGTCATGCCGCATGGGACCGGTTTGAATGGCGATCCTTCGTCGACTCAGTCAGGTGTGATCGTTCCCGATCCCGCGAGTGCGAATCGCTACTACCTGTTCTCGACGGCGAACGAAGGCGAAGTGGGCGGCGTTCGCTACAGCATCATCGACATGACACTCGAAGGAGGTCTCGGTGATGTGATGGATTCCGCGCGCGACGTGCCGCTGCACACACCGACCACCGAAAAGCTGGTGGCTGTGCGCCATCCGAATGAGCACGACTACTGGATCGTCACGCACGACACGGCGTCGAACTGTTTTCGCTCATGGCTCTTGTCAGCGACCGGGCTCGGCGCAGATGTGACGAGCTGCACGGGCTACACCTTACCAACGCCGACGTCCGCAACAGGCGGGCTCCAGGGCACGCTCGCGATCGGTCAGATGAAAGTCGATCGCACGGGAACGCGACTTGCCGTCGCGCACTACAACTCTGTGATGTCGAGTCCCGATGGGCTACGCGTCGAGCTTGCCAACTTCAATCGTGAAACGGGCGCAGTGTCGGACGCGCAACTTCTGCTGATGGGCGAGTCGGCGTATGGCGTCGAGTTCTCTCCTGCGGGCACGCGTCTCTACGTGTCGACGAACACGGGGCGCAAGATTCATCAGTTCGATCTTTGCTCAAGCGACATCGCTGCGTCGGACACACTCGTCGCCAATTTCACGGAAGCGCTTTCCGAGCCTGACTCGATTTCGCACGTGGGTGTGTTGCAGCTCGGACCTGACGGTCGCATTTACGTGAACGCGTCGCATTCCATAGACACACCCAACCTCAGCGTGATTCCGCATCCCGATCGCCTGGGTACCGAAGCCGGCTTCATGCTGCAGACGATTTCGACGGGCGGCCGCGTTCCAACGATGGGACTTCCCAACTTCATCTCCTTTTACGCTCGTCCGATGGACGAGTTCGTTCTCTTTTAGGAAGTCGTAACCAATGCGAAGTCTTGCGATTGTTCTCGCGCTCGTCGTCGCGCTTCACGCAGTGGGCTGCACGCAGCCGGTTCACGACGTCGAAGTGCAAGTCGTCACCGGTCTCGTTCCAGGCGTCGAATTTGCGTACGTGGAAACGCGCGTGCTCGTGCCGCGCGATAGCGATCAAACGACTGGCTTTGCGCATAGCGAAGCGCGCGCCTACTTCGGGCAAGATTTCGCGTCAGGTCATGGCGTCGCGCGTTCCGCTCTTCCGTCGGGCGACTACCTCTTGCGCGTGCGCCTTCTGAAAGCGAATGGGCTCTTGCTCGTCGAACGTCGATTGCTCGCGACGATTTCGAACGACGCGGTAATCCGCATCCACATCACCCGCGATTGTGTCGCGGTCGAGTGTCCATCGCCGGGCGGTTCGCCTGCGTTCAACACATGTCTCGCGGGACAGTGTGTCGATCCGCGCTGCTCGGAAGCCGCGCCGGAATTTTGTCCCGACGTCGAGTTCTGCAGCGACCGCACGGATTGCGCGAGCACTGCGAGCTGCGCGATTCAGTCGTGCGATGAAGGCATTTGCATCGAAACGCCGCTGCCGCGTGTGTGCGAGGCGAACGAGTACTGCGACCCCGCGCCTGAAGCGGGCTGCACACCACTCGTTCCGGTTCACAGGCCGGAAGACAACGTGTGCGGGCTCATTTGCTCGCTCGAAGGCTTGCCGTGCCAAGTCGGTTTTTGGAATTGCGATTCGGGCACTCCCGTGTGCGAGAGCCTCATCGCGCTACCGGAAGGCACTGTGTGCGGCGCTGGAACCGTATGCGACGACATTGGCGTGTGCGTCGTGCCGACCGTGCCAGGGATTCGCATCACACCGACGACTGCGCTGACGACGACCGAGAGTGGCGGAGCGCAAATCCTCAGCGTCGTGCTCGACAGCGAGCCTGCGGCCGATGTCACGCTCAGCTTCGTCAGCACGGATGTGACCGAAGGGGTTGTGGATACGGCTTCGCTCACATTCGCGGCTACAACTTGGTCAACGCCGCAAACCGTCACGGTGAGCGGTGTCGACGACACCGACATCGATGGCGATCAAGCGTATGCGATCCAAGTCGCGGTGAGCTCGACGGATCCGGACTACGACGCGTTCGTGGTTGATGATCTTGCGTTCATCAATCGCGACAACGACATGGACCCCGCCGATTGCGCGGGCGTCGATTGCACGCTCGTGTCGCCAACGGCCATTTGCGTCGATGGCATGTGCATGCTCACGGGCTGCTCCGCACCGTTCGACGATTGCGATGACATGTTCGCAACGGGCTGCGAAACCGACACGTCCACGAATCCGAATCACTGCGCGGGTTGCGACATGATGTGCATGTTGCCAAACGCGGTTGCTGGATGCGCAGCATCGCAATGCACCGTGGCGTCGTGCACAGCTCCCTACGTCAACTGCGATCTCATCGCGTCCAATGGTTGCGAAACGCTGCCGGGCGGACCGTGCGTGCCTCCCGATGATCCTTGCCGACGTGGAACATGGACGTGCACGGCCTCCGCCGGACCCGTGTGCAATCCCGTCGCAGGCGCGGCAGGACTGCTCCCAGCGGGAAGCTCGTGCGGCTCATCCGGAACGTGTTCGGCGGCCGGTGTTTGCGAATGCGCAAGCGGCGCTCCACTCAACAGCTCGTGTGGCTTCAATATGATCTGCGGTCCGACAAACCGTTGCATCTGGCAGGTGCGACGTTCGGTGGTCGGCCCGTCCTCGACGCTCACAGGCAATCAAGCTTGCATGGGTGCGCGCGATGCGAGCGGTGCGGTCATCGGATTTACGAGCGCTGTCGAAGCCGTCGGCTATCACTGGCCCGAGTGCGGCGGGCCTGACGAAAGCTTTGGGCCAGGCACGCGATGCAATGAGTGGGACGCGGACTTCATGCGCTGCATCGGTGGTTGGTGTGGTCGTTCCGATTGCGCTGGTCGCGGATATTGCGCGAACGCAGCGTGGGGCGTCGTTCACGAACGCATTGGCACAGGCACGACGTCCTTCAGCGGCAACGAGTGGACGCGCACCGGCGCCGAAGGCTGGACACTGCACGTTCGCTGCGCGTTCTAGCGCTCAGCGTTTCGCGCCGGTCCATCGCAAGAGGCCGCGGATGAGCCACGGCGTGAGCGCGTAGCTCCATGTGTAGAGACGCAACATGAAGGGGTACGTGAGCTCGCGGCCGGGACTCTTTGAAACGCGCACCAAGATCCGCGCGCACTCGTCTGGCGTGAGTGTGGGGATCGTCGCGGCGATGCGCGGGATTTTCTCCTCCGCGCCGGGATTGTTTTCGAAGTACGCGCTCGAGACGCGCGCGAAAACGACGTGCGAGCTGTGGACGCCTGTGCCTGCGAGATCTTGATTGAGCGCCTCGTTCAAACCGCGAAGCGCCCAGCGTGCGGCTGCGTAACCCGTCGCTGCTGGCCACGCGAACAATGAAACCGGAGAGCCGACATGCAGGATGACGCCGCTCTTTCGCGCGAGCATCGCACGCATGAAGGCGTGCGTCGTATTGAACGCTGCGTGGTAAGGGGCTTCCATCATCGTGAGCGCCTCTTTCGGCGTCGTGTCTTCGATGAGCTTCCACTCACCCGCACCGGCCGCATTCACGATGACGTCGGGTGTACCGTGCTCGCGTGTGACGCGTTCGGCCATCGCGAGCACCGCATCGCCATCGCTCGCATCACACGCTTCGACGAACGCGTTGGCGCCGAGACTTGCGGCAAGCGACGCAAGCTTCTCGCGTGTGCGCGCGACGAGCACGACTTTGCACCCGTCGTTTACGAATGCGCGTGCTGAAGCGGCTCCGATGCCACTCGATGCGCCTGTGATGAGTACGAGTCTCATGCGTGATCGAACGCTACGCTATCAGAGATGTTCGTCGCCGACCGAGAGAAAGGGCGTGACGTCGATGCGACCGCGACCTTGTGGATCTGCAACGAGCGCTCTCAGCGCTAAAAGTGATCGGTCGACAGGATCGATCGAAAGCGCGCGGTCGAGCGCTTCCGTCGCGCCTGGGCGATCTCCGACGGACGCGTAGTAGAGCGCGTCCGTGAAATGCGTCCAGAGTAGAATGGACCTTGTTTCGTGGTCGTTGCGGCCGTTGCCGATGCGCGCATAGAGGCGTGACAGCGTGCGTTGCCGGCTCGTGCGACCAACGTGCTCGTCCGTTTCCGAGCTGCCATCGGCGAGCACTTCGTAGAGGCCCCCTGCTGGAACGAGTGTGGTGAACACTTCCGGCGTGAGTCTCAAATCCAGCTCGACGAATACAGGTCTGTCCGACGCGAGGCTCTGGAGCTCTGACGCGCGCAGCACGCCTTCGAGCAGATAGCTTCGGAGGAGCGGTGCGACGTCGGGATCGCGCGCGATGATCTCGTCGACCATTCCGGGATACGTGAGAAGTGGGATCGGGATCAGCGTGAGATCGGGACGAAGACGATCGGACACTTCGCTTCCCCAATGCCGAAAGATCGTGCTTGGCCCATGCGCAAGTACGACCGCGCCGAATGGGAGCTCGCGTCGCCGCGCGTCGTCGAAATCATCGGTCGCAGAAAAGCGCGTGAGCGATACGAGTGGTGCGTTGCGTTGCACTTGTGTGAGCGCAACGATCGCGAGACCTGCTGCTGCAATCACCGACGTTCGACTCGGCGCTTCCGTGGCCGCGCGCCCAAGCATGATGAGAAGTGTCGCGATGAATGCCGCGCCGAGCGCAGCGACGGCGCCGAATGCGGGCATCAAGTATCCGAGCGCATCCGGATTGGCGCGCACGAAACCGAGCCACGCACGTGCGACGAATGTGGTGATGAGAAGACTTCCCCACACAAAGCCAAGACGACGCGCGCCCGGCATGCGGAGCAGTGCGTAGAGGCCGAGGATCGCGAGTAAGAGAGGAATGACGTGAAGGTTGTCGACGAGCGACACGATCACATCCATGAAGCGCTCGCCCATCGGTTGCGGTGCTTGGCCTGGAGATTTCTGGAACGTCTGCGCGCTCACGACCCAGAAGAGGCGCGATAGATCGGTGGGCACGCCGAGATTCGGAACAGGCGAGCGTCCCGCGCGAAGTGGCAAGTAGAGATAGGTGGACAGGCCGACGATGCCCATGAGCGCCGAGATGCCGAGCGTGCGAATGCCATGTGCACGTTGCGCGCGTGCAAGCGTGGGCGCGATGACAGGAAGAAGCAGCACTGCGAGAAAGTGATGATTCGCGAGCGCGAGCCCGATGCAGAGACATGCGACGTAGAGCGGACGCATGTCGTGTGTTGGCCACTGCGCTTCGAGATACACGACGCGCTCGATCGCGATGAACGCGAGACACGCGTGAAGCGCGTAAACCTCGGGACGAATCGCTTGGAGCCAATAACCGGGCGAGCACGTCGCGAACCATGATGCCGCGAGGGCGAGCGGGATCGAAATGCGTAAGCGTTGAATGCCTGCCGCGCGCAATGTCGTTTCGATTGCGCGAAAGAGTGCGCCGCCAGCAAGCGCCGCAAGCAATGCAGACGCGATCGCGACGCGCAACGACATCGGCCCGATCGGAATCATCGTGAGCAGATGCCCAAGGATCGCGTTGAGTGGATGGCCCGGTGGATGCGCGATGCCGAGCGTGCGCGACGCCGCGACGAACTCGGATGAATCGAGCCAGTAGTCGTACGCGGATGCTGTCGCGAGGTAGCTCGTGAACGGCACGCCACATGCGAGCGCAGTGGAGACGAGGGCAACCGTCCTCGAATGCAGCGTTTTCGGCAGAAGCCCCATCGCGCGGGCATCTTCGGTGAGTCGGAGACCCTACGTCAATGAAGAGGCGCGCGTGTTAGCGTTTGCGCATGCTTGATCCCCAACGCCCGGTACTACCGATCGGTTTTCGCGCGGTGTGCATCATCGCGCTCATCCTCGGCAGCATGGGTGCGTGCATGTCGATGTTGACAGCGTCGTCATTGCTGATGGCGAGCGCACAGCAAAACCTCGTGAACAATCTGGCGCGCTCGCAACCGAACGACGCATCGCTTCGACATCAACAGCAGCTCATGCAGGAGTCGATGCGCGTACAAGCGAAGTGGCGCGTGGCGAACATCACGTCGACGCTCACGGGGCTCATTGCGAGCTTTGCGTTTGCGCTTGGCGGGGGGATGAGCCTCACGCGCAAAGCTGTCGGCCCCACGATCTTGATCGGTGCGACGGTTGCGCGCGCAGCAACGGACATTGCTCAGCTCATCGTTGCCTTGCTCGCACAGAAGGACACGCAAGCGCTTCTTGCCCGCATCGCGGATACACCCGGCACGCCTCAACCCACGCTTTTCAAAGAGGCGTTGGGCGCGTTCGGCACGATCGCGATCGTGGTCGGCGCAGGATGGATCGCGATCAAGCTCGTCTTCTACGTCATCGCGATCCTTCAGGCACGAAAGCCCGAAGTACGCGCGCTCATGTCGTGAGACGTGGCGGACTACGTGATTGGCCCTGAAACTACGGCAGGGGTTGCGGGCGCAGGCGAAGCAGGCGTCGAGGTGTGCGTGGAGATGAGCTCGCGCACGAGCGTTTCGTAAAGGGCTTCGACCGCTTGAGACGCGTTTGCCGTCATCTGTCCGTTGGACGTGATCGGATCGCGCGCGTGGACGGTACCCGCGAGAGCAGCGACCTCCTGCCCGTCGGCGCTGAGCAAGCGCGCCTTGAATCGAATGCCCGCGACTGCCGCTACGGTAGATCCGTTGCCGTTTACTGCCGCGGGGCTGAATGAGAGCTCGGTCTCCATCAGCTCCAGCGTGAGTCCACCGCTCGCGACGCCGTTGAATGCATTTTGAAACGCCGTCGTGAGCGTTCCGCGCCAACCTGTAACGTTGACGCTGACAATTCCAGCTCCGGCCGGGGTTTCGAAAGCGTCGAGAACAGCGGAACCGAGCGCGAGTGATGCGGGAGCAGTTCCAGGCGCGACAACAACATTCGGGCGCGGTGCTGCAGGACCGATGGCTCCTCCGGCGCAGGCGAACAACGACAGCGCGAGCATGGTGCGCGCGAACAGAACGAGGGGCCGTGGGAGGCGACTGCGATTGTGCTGGTCGGACATAGCGAGCACTTAGCCCACCCAAGGTTCCCATCCACTTAACAGACGGAGTTGCTTCCGTAACTTAAGTTGGGCGCAGACTGGCGAGGCGGACTCAGTACGGCGACGGCGCCGACGGTCGTTCGGGGTGCGCGTCGATGTCGTGCGCGATCGCGTTGAGGCGCGCCGCCCAATCCCATGCGCTGTAGCCGGTGTCGGGAATGGATGCGATCGCGCGTACGCGTCGCTCGAGTGGCTCGCAGAAGTTGCGACCGTATTCGAGACCGCGTTCGTGATCTTGATCGCCGGGCATGCCGGCCATCGCAGTTGCGAGAATGCCCGGACACTTTGTGTGCACCTCATCGAAGATCCGCGCGAGGCGCGTTTCACTCGCCGCGTCGCGTTCGATGTCCATCGAGCCGCTTCCGTTCCAATGCCAGAACGCGAGCGCGTGATCGGTGGTCGTGCACATCGTGTGAAGGCTTGCGGCCATTCGTTCGCGAACGAACGCTGTGTCCTCTTCATAAACGGGCGAGAGAGAATTCTCGGAAAAATCCTCCGAAAGCGCCGCCTCGATGAGTCCGCATGTACGCGCGAGAGTTTTTCGCGTGCGCAGGTTGCGCTCGATGTTGTACGCGTAGAATGTGACGACGATGGAGAGCACGAGCAGCCCGAGCGCCGCGGTCACTTTGATCTTGCTGCGTTGTTTCTCGTCCATCGCGCGCGGAGGATTAGCACAGCTTGCGATCGCGTGCGTGTGTCTATCGTCGATCGCAATGGGGTGCGACGAGCTCGACGGAACACCTCCGACGAACATAATCGATGGAGGCGCCGACGCAGCAGTCGTCACACCACCATCGACCAACGCAACCGCACCGTTCATTCAGTACGTCGATCCGTTCATCGGAACCGGGGGCTTGGGCTTTGGCGTCGGTAGCGCATTTCCAGGACCGCAGCGCCCATTCGGTGTCGCACGTCCCGGCCCCGACACGTCGACGAATGGAACGCCCGCTCCCGAGTTCCTTCATTGCAGCGGCTACTCGTATCTCGATACGCACATCGACGCGTTCAGTCACACGCGCATGCACGGAACGGGCATCGCCGACTACGGCGTTGTGTCACTCATGCCCACGATCGGCATGGCCGAAGCGAAGACGCATCCCGATGGTTATCGCTCGCACTTCGATCACGACACCGAGATTGCATCGCCCGGTTACTACGCCGTGACGCTCGATGACGCGAACGTTCGCGTCGAGCTCACAGCGACCGATCACGTAGGCATTCATCGTTGGACGTTTCCTGCAGGGTCGGACGCGGTCGTGCTCTTCGACAACGCGCACACGATCGGCAACAGCGAAGTGACGAGCGCTGCGATCGAAGTCGACGAAGCCGCGCAAGAGATCAGCGGCTTCGCGCATTTCGTCGGCGGTTATTCGGGACGTTTCGGAGGCATGCCTGTCTACTTCGTCGCGCGCTTTTCAAAGCCATTTACGCGGCATGGCGTGTGGCTCGACGGCGTGCTGGCAGAGGGTGCCGCTTCACGTGAAGGCGCACACACGGGTGCGTACGTCGCATTCGACGTGTCGAGTGATGCGGTCGTCGAAGGCGCCGTCGCAGTTTCGTTTGTCGACGTTGCGCATGCGCGCGCCAACCTGATCGCGGAGAGCGCGGTCGTCGACTTCGATGCCGCACGCGCGGCCGCAGAAGCCGCATGGGAAACGGAGCTCGCTCGCGTGGAGATCGCAGCGCGCAGCGAGGACGACTTCGAGCGCTTTTACACAGCGCTCTATCACTCACTCATGATGCCCACACTCGGCATGGATGCGGACGGAACGTATCGCGGCATGGATGGCGAAGTGCACACCGCCTCGGGCTTTCGCTACTACACAGACTTCTCGCTCTGGGACACGTTCCGCACACAGCATCCGCTTCTCACGTTGCTCTACCCGGAACGACAACGCGACATGGCGCGTTCGCTCGTGCAGATGATTCACGATGGCGGCTACGTAGACTCGTGGCCGCTCGGCATCGGCTATACAGGCGGCATGGTGGGCGAGAGCGCCGCGATCGTATTCGCGGACAGTGTCGTCAAAGGCGTCGACGACTTCGATGTGCGCGCGGCGTACGACTCGATGCGCAGCACGGCGGTGGAACCCACGCCGACAGGCTCTCGTTATGGAGGGCGCACCGCCATCGAAGACTATGTTTCGCTCGGTTACGTTCCGACGGACGCCGCCGGCGGATCGGTCTCAATTACCCTCGAATATGCGTATGACGACGCATGTCTCGCGGTGCTCGCGGCATCCCTCGGTGAATCTGCGGATCACGATCTCTTTGTCGCGCGATCGCGCAACTACGAAAACGTCTACGACGCGACATCGCAGTTTTTCGTCGGGCGTCATCGCGACGGTTCGTTCGAAACGCTGCTCAATCCAACAATGTGGATGGGCTACTACACGGAAGGCGATGCGTGGCAATACGTGTGGTATGCGCCGCACGATCTCGAAGGTCTCGCGACACTCTTGGGCGGCCGCGATGCGATGCTCACGCGCCTCGACAATTTCTTCGAACAGTCGATGCGTCTCCGTCCGAACGGTGCGCCCGATCCTTACTACTGGCACGGCAACGAACCGGATCTGCACGCCGCGTTCCTCTACTCCGCGATGGGCGACTCATCGCGCACGGCGGACGTCGTGCGATGGATTCTCGCGACGCGATACAACAACGAAGAAGATGGACTCGCAGGCAACGATGACGCCGGCACGCTCAGCGCTTGGTATGTCTTCGCCGCAATGGGCATCTATCCGATCGCAGGCACGCCCGACTACTACTTCGGCAGTCCGATCGTGCAGCACGCGACCATGCATCTACCGAGCGGCGACGTTCGCATCGACGCCGAAGAGTCGAGCGACTCGGTTCGTTACATCACACGCGCAACACTCGACGGCGTCGAGATCACGAGTGCGCGCATCTCGCATGCAGACCTCTTGAGCAGCGGCACGCTTACGTTCGAAATGAGCGATCAGCCCGCAAACTAAGGCGGTCCGCGCTTTTTTCGAGATCTGTTGTAGGCTTCGCATCCCGCGCATGCCTAAGCGAACCTTCGTCATCGGTGACATCCATGGAGACCTCGATCAGGTCTTCACGTTGATGTCGCGTCTGCCGAAGCTCACGTCCGATGACAAGGTCGTGTTCCTCGGCGACTACGTCGATCGCGGTCCTGAGTCTGCGAAGGTCGTCGAATACGTTCGCAAGGTGATGCCCGACGAGAGCCCGGCGCAGATCGTTGCGTTGCGTGGCAATCACGAAGACGCGTGGCTGCGCGTCATCGAGCGCGGCTTTCCGGAGTTCATCATGCCGCCGACGAATGGCGCGCTTGCGTGCATGCGTTCGTATACGGGCGGTCCGATTCCGACTCTCGAAGAGACCGCGCGTCCTGATGAAGCGGACATTCTCTTCGCAGGCGCGTTCTTCCCCGACGAGCACGTCGAGTGGTTTCAGTCGCTGCCCTACTATCACGAAGACGAGCACGCGATTTACGTGCACGCAGGTCTTCCGCGTAACAAGGAAGGGCGCTTTCTTCATCCGTCCGAAGTCGATCAGCGCAACATCTTGTTGTGGCTTCGCACCGAAGCGTTCTTTCGCGAGTACCGCGGCAAGCGCGTGGTCGTTGGTCACACAACGACAGATTGTTTGCCGCCCGAGCTCTCCTCTTACACACCGGATGATCCGACCGATCTTTGGGCGGGCGATTCCGTCGTAGCGCTCGACACAGGCTGCGGCAAAGGCGGCTTTCTCACCGCGCTCGAATTGCCGGCGTTGCGCGTTTACGAATCGCGCTGACGTCACAGCGAGCGTTTAGCGTGGCCTCACGCTTCGACGCACGAGAGCGTCTTCGACATGCTTTGCGAGGTGGTCGCCCGGAAGCTCTTCGGCGAACGCGAGATACTCGTCGAGCAAGCGATCATCTTCGAGCTCTTCGATCACATGGAGACACGTGATCTGCGCAAACTCGTCGCCGTCTTTCCATAGTTGAGCGACGAGCTCGCGCGTGTTGGGCGAACGTATCTTCGCGAGCGACGTGAGCGCGGTTCGGCGTGTGTAACTGTTGCCGCTGTCGAAGAAGCTTCGCAGGAGACGTTGCACGTTTGGATCGGTGATCGAGATGCGCGGCAAGATCGCAGCGAACTGAGTACGCGCGTCGTCATACGCATGACCGGCTACGTTCGGACGAAGGGTTGCCTCTGCCAAGTAGAGTGCGTCTTCCGGCGCGAGTGCGGCCACGTTCGAAAGCTGCGGGCCCTTCGAGAGCCACGCGATCATGCGGCCGTCGTCCCACTTGCGTGCGATGAGGTAGAGCAAGCCTTCGAGGTCCGCTTCGCTCAAGGTTCGAATCGCACCGCTGAGAGCGATCGCTTTGAACTCGTTTTCGATCTCATCGAAACCTGGGCTTGGATAACCGAGCTCGTCGAATTGAATTGCGGCCGCCTTCTCCGGTCCAACCGAAGCCTCGGCCCATGCGACGTATTTCAATTTCAACGCGGCGAAGCTCATGCGCAATCAAGGTTCGCACAACGCTGTGCATCTGTGACTACACCTGCGCATCGCAATGCCCGATGCAGAGCGAGAATCCGCAATTTCACACGGTTTTGCGTGGGCATGGATCTCGCAAATCACCCCTGTCATGGACACGTCGCAACTCATCGCCAGCATCCTGATTCTCGTCACGACCGGTTGGTCGCTCGCCGCCATCTTCGCTCTCTGGAAAGCGCGTCGACGCGGATCGATCGCGACGCGTTCAGAAACGCAGGTCAGCGTGTTGAAGCCGCTGTGCGGTGTCGACGAGGATCTCGAGACCAACCTGCGCTCGTTCTTCGTCCAGCGCCACGCGAGCTACGAGCTCATCTTCGGCGTCGAAGGCGAACGCGATCCGGCGATCGCCGTCGCGCGAAAGCTGTGCGCCGAATATCCGCACATCCCATCGAAGGTCGTCGTGCATCGCGGAGGCTTCGGCATCAATCCGAAGATGAGCAACCTACGCGCGATGCTCGCCCATGCATCGCACGACGTCGTCGTCGTGAGTGATTCGAACATTCGCGTGGGGGCCGATTACCTCTCGGAGCTCGCGGTAGCGCTCGACGAGAAAGACGTGGGCCTTGTGACGAGTCTCTTCGCTGGCGTCGGTGAGAAGTCCATCGGTGCAACGCTCGAGAACCTGCACTTGAACGGCACGGTCGTGAGCGCGATCGCGATTTCGACGGAGCTACTCGATCATCCTGCGGTAGTCGGCAAGTCGATGATGTTTCGTCGAAGCGTGATCGATCGCTTGGGCGGCTTTACGACGGTGAAAGACGTGCTCGCAGAGGACTACGTCATCGGCCGCATGTTTCACGAAGCCGGATACAAAGTGCGACTCACGAAGACGCCCATTCACAACGTGGTACGCACAGCTTCGGTCGAAACATTCTTCGCGCGACACGTGCGCTGGGGAATGATCCGCGTGCGTCTTGTTCCGCTCGCGTTCGCACTCGAGCCGCTTTCCATTCCGTTGGTCGTTGCGGCAATCGCCATCACGCTTGGTTTGCCAGCACTCGCGACGCTGGCTTGGGCAGCAAGCCTCACGCTCGTTCGCGACAGCATCACGTGGACGATGCTGCGTGGCTCACGAGGACTTCTTCGCGCACTGCCGCTCGCCTTTATTCGCGACCTCGCAATCCTCGCCGCATGGATGACCGTCCCGTTCTCACGCCACGTAACCTGGCGCGGCAAACGCGTTCGCGTGAGTGCAGGCACACGCCTCTACCGCGAGCTCGCCTAGCCGTCGATTTCCCCCGGGCTTCGCGTATGCTCGGGCTACGGCGATGGGGACAAGCGGCTACCGTGATGAACGCGAAGCGATGCGTGCGCGCATTGATGCGCTCGAGGACGACCTCGCGCAAAAGCCGGATGCAGAGAAGGTGCGTGCGCAACTCGATGCGATGCGTGCGGAGCTCACTGCAGCCGAAGCGCGCATCGATGGCGATCGCGCGACGATCGCGACGCTTACGCAGCGCATCGAAGCTCTGCAGAGTGAAATGGATGGACCCGCTCCTCGTCCCGAGCCGAAAGCGCAACCCGACTTGGCGTTGCGAAGGCGAGCGGGGATCGCGGCAGTCGTGATTGGAATGATGGTGGTTGGCGGCATCTTCGCCATGAACGCGTCACGACCCGACCCAATCGAGACAAACGTGTATGCGAGCGCTTCGGACCGCGCACTTGAAATCCCGGGTGGAATCCATGCGGCGGATCCCGTGGCAGTGCTCGACATGCTTCGCACGCGTACGCCTCCCGGCGCAGAGCTCGCGAAGGTTGATCTCGAGTATGTCTCGTCGAACGGAACGATCGATCTCGAGCATGCAAGCTACTCGGGAGCGATGACATTCACCTTCGCCGTGCCCGCAGCGCCGGGTGCTCCACCTCCGCCAGCAGTTCTCGGTGCACCGACTCCACCGCCGGCTCCTCGATTCGAGGCCGCGATCTATCGCGTCACCGCTCGAGGCATCGACATGGATCCACTCGGCGGCGGTCTCGGAGCCTTGCTCTTGCCGAGCGATCCGCCTACCGGATTTCCGACATGCACACCGAGACGCGTATGGGATGCCGCGCGCGCTCGCGAAGTGCCGGCGGACGCTGTCGCACATCTCGTTTTCGCCCGCGTCGAAGGAAAACCGACGTGGCGCCTACGTGTCGAGGACACCGAGTTCGACGTGCTCGTCGACGACGCGACCTGTCGGCAATGAACGCTTCCCGGAATTATCGCGGAGGTCGGAGGAGGGCGCGGAGTACGCGGAGATAAGGCAGGGGCTCAAGTCGTGGTCAGTACCGCCATCGAAGTACGACAAACAAAAAAATTCTTCTTCTTCTCTCCGCGCTCTCCGTGCCCTCCGCGAAAAAAAAACGCCTTCGGCACACGGCGATACCTAAGGAGCGACGAGCGCGACGCGCTCACTGACTCGGTGGAACGTTTGCGACGAATGCGATGGTGGCGTAGTCGGCCGGCCATGAGCCTGCTTGGTTCGCTTTGTCGGCGATGCGCATCGCGAGGCAGCGCGCGAGCGCTTCGTCTTCGGACGTGCCGTAGCTCTCGTCGGCTTTTACGTAGCCTTTTTCGATGACGATGCGCACCGTGACGCGCGCGCTGCGTGATGGAAGGCGGCACGCGTTCAGGTCCGCGATGCTCGACGCGAGAATGCGATTCATTCCGTCCGCGAGAACGGGATCTCCATTCGAAACCTGCGGCGATTCCGTCGATACGTCGCCGGTCGGTGCAGAGTCATAGGAGAAGCTGTCGTCGTCTGACTCGCTCATGAGACCGAGCGCGATCACGCCGATGAATGCCAACACACCGAGTACGCCAATGACGAGAAGCACGATGAGCACCGTGCTCGTCCGCGCCGCGGGACGATGACTCGTAGGTGTTCGCTCGAACGCCATCGGCGTTTGCGGTGTTGGCATCCCGAGGTGTTGTGGCGTGTTGATCGCGAGATGTTGCGGCGTGTGCACTGCCAGGTGCGGTGGCGTGTGGATGTCGAGGTGCGGTGCATTCGGATGCATCGGACCCTTTGGTGACAAGGATCCCAGGTTGCCGGGATGAAGCGCGGCACGCGCTTGATGAATCGCGTGACGAAATTCCTCCGCGCTCTGAAAGCGATCACCCGGTTCGCGCGCGAGACCTTTGCGGAGAAGTGCCAACACGGGTTGCGGCATGAACGGCACGAACGTTTCGAGTGGCGTCGGCGGCTCGCTGCAGACTTTGACGATCAAGCGTTCGTACGTGTCGGCCTCATACGGCAAGCGTCCTGAGAGAAGCTGATAGAGAATGACCGTCGCCGCGTACAAGTCCGCGCGATGATCGACGTCGCGCGTTCCTGTGAATTGCTCAGGCGGCATGTACGACGGCGTGCCGATCATGGAGCCCGTGCGTGTGAGCTGCTGCGACGACGGATCAGGCGGCGCTTTGCTGATGCCGAAGTCGACGAGCTTTACCCAGGGTTTACCGTCGCTCGTTTTCGAAACGAACACGTTCGCGGGTTTCATGTCGCGATGCACGATGCCCGCATGATGCGCGGCAGCGAGTCCTTCGAGGATTTGCTCTGCAAAAGCGAGCGCCCATTCAGGCGAAAAAGCGCCTTCATCGCGCAGCACCGTCTCGAGATCGCGCCCCTCGAGCAGCTCCATGACGAGGAACGCCGCGCCTTCATTCGTCTGGCCGAAGTCGGTCACAGAGACGACGTGCGGATTTTTGATCGTCGCCGACGACTTCGCTTCGCGTACGAATCGCGCGACCACTTCGGCTGTCGATGCGTGACGTGCAAGTAGGAGCTTCAGCGCAACCTTGTGTCCGAGCACGCTGTGACGCGCGAGGTACACAGCACCAAAGCCACCGCCTCCGAGACGCTTCTCTACATCGTAGCGATCAACGCGCGTGCCGCACGGACCCGACGCGATGGAGCCTTTCGTCACGGGACATATGTCGACCCCGACTCCGTGACGATCTCCACATGCACGACAAACATCCACGCGGTGCCCCCGCTAGCTCGTGATCATTGATCAGCGAGCGTTTTGACTTTGAGCTCGGCGAGCTGCTCCGGCGTCACACGATCCGGTGCGCCTGTCATCGCGTCGCTTGCCTTCTGCGTCTTCGGGAATGCGATGACGTCGCGAATCGCGTCGGTGTCGGTGAGCAACATGCTCAGACGATCCCAGCCGAGCGCGATGCCTCCATGCGGAGGAGCGCCATAGCGAAGTGCATCGAGGAGAAAGCCGAACTTCTGACGCGCTTCTTCTTCTTGAATGCCGAGCACACGGAACACCTGCGCTTGCACTTCGGGATCGTGAAGACGAATCGAACCGCCGCCGATCTCGAAGCCGTTCAGCACAAGATCGTAGCGGTAGCAGAGCACTTTGCCGGGATCCGTCTCGAGGATCGGCAACGATGCATCGTGGGGACGCGTGAACGGATGGTGCGCTGCCGCCCAACGCTTGTGCTCTTCGTCGTACTCGAAGAGAGGCGGCTCGACGACCCAGAGAAATTCCCAGTTGCCGCCCGCGCCGTTCTCCGGAATGAGGCCGAGCTTCTTGCCGAGATGCACGCGCAAGTTCGCCATGACGGTGTGCACCGCTGACGCCGGACCGAACTGCAAGAGAATGAGGTCGCCGTCTTTCGCGCCGCACGCCGCGTTCATCGCAACACGGAACGCATCGGTGACCGTCTTCGCGAGCGGGCTCTGCGTCCACTCGCCACTCGGGCCGACCTTCGCGCGCGCAAGGCCCTTGCTGCCCATGTTCTTCACGACCTGCTCGAGCTTGTCGGCTTCGGTGCGTGAGAGATTCGCGCTCGCCGGAACGACGATTGCTTTCACAATCTCGGGAGGAAGATCGCGACGGAACTCGCCGCTCTTATATTTCTCCGCGAGCGGCGTGAGCATCGGGATGCCACCACCACCATGCTCGATCACGAGCTCAGTGAGATCGATGTGCTCCATGCCGAAGCGCACATCGGGCTTGTCGTTTCCAAACCGACGCATCGACTCATCGAAGCGCATGCGCGGGAACGTTCCTGACGGATACTTCTTCTTGAGATCGATTCCTGCGATCTCATTCCAGGCCTTGAAAATAAGGCCTTCCATGACAGTGAAGATGTCGTCCTGATTGACGAAGCTCATCTCGACGTCGAGCTGCGTGAACTCGGGCTGACGATCGAGACGCAAGTCTTCGTCGCGGAAGCAGCGCACGATTTGGAAGTAGCGATCGTAACCGCCGACCATCAACAATTGTTTGAAGAGCTGCGGACTCTCCGCGAGCGCGTAGAACTTTCCTGGATGAAGACGCGCTGGCACGAGGAAGTTACGCGCGCCACCTGGCGTGTACTTCACGAGGAACGGCGTCTCGATTTCGAGAAAGCCAAGCTCCGTCATGTACTGACGCGTGCCTTGCGAGAGAAGATGACGTGCGCGAAGCGCCTTCTGAAATTGAGGGCGGCGCAGATCGAGGTAGCGATATTCGAGGCGCTTGTCCTCGTTCGTATCAATGTCGTCTTGGATCTCGAAGGGAGGAGTCTCGGACTTGTTGAAGACGACAGCTTCGCGCGCGACGACTTCGATGGCGCCGGTGGGCAAACGCGGATTGCGCATCGTGCCGCGATCGCGAACGACGCCGCGCACACCCAACACCCACTCACGACGCGACTTGTCGGCCGCTTCAAATGCGCTCTTGTCGACGGTCGGGTCGAACATGATCTGCGCGATGCCTTCGCGATCCCGCAAGTCGATGAAAATGCAGCCACCTTGGTCGCGACGGCTCGCGACCCAGCCGAAGAGGACGACTTCCTTGCCGATGTCCCCTTCACGGAGGGTTCCGGCGTAGTGCGTCCTCTTTAATTCATCGATAAATCTCGCCACTCTGGCCTCCGAAGGGCATGCAAGGTAGGCCCCCCTGCGCGAGATCGTCAAGGACGCGGCCTTCATTACGATCAACCAAAGGTTGCCTTTTTGGACGGTCTCCGGCGAGAATGCGGCGTCGGCTGGGCTCACGAGTCCGCCGGCCCCGGAGAACAGGGAGAGCCATGGCGGCGAACGAGATCATTTGTCCGATGTGCGGATTCAAGAACGCGCCGAATACGGCACGGTGCGTTTCTTGTGGTGCGAAGCTCGAGGCGGTTGGCGCGGATGTCACCGATGACGAAGGCCGCCCGAAGCGCGGGACAGAGTCCTTCGATTGGAAGTGGGCGTTCATCTCGCTCGGCATCTTCATCGCGCTCCAAGGCGTGATTCTCGGAGCGCTTCCGAAGGTCATCAGCACCTTCGACCCGCAAGGATTCTCAGCGCTTCTCCTCACGATCGGCGTGTGCATGCTGGGCGGCGTCATCGTCGGCCTCGTTTCGCCAGGACGCACTGTGTTCGAGCCTGCAGTCGGTGCGCTCATCGCAGCGGTTCCGACGATCGGCTACATCATGTTCATCACGCCAACCGCATTCGGTGTTTCGCTTCCCGCGTACATCATGGGCGGCCTCATCGGCGTGAGCATCTCGCTCTTCGGCGCCTTCCTGGGTGAAAAAATCCAGGGCGGTAAGCGCGCGGCGTAACAAGTCGGACGGATCAAGATGGACGTCGGCAGCGCTCTCGTCGTGAGTGCGATGGCGGCGGTCGTCCTCTTTGGCGTCTTCTTCAACGACACGGCGGTGCTTCGTCGCAAGTTGCGAAAGATCGGCGCTGCGCCAATCCGCGACCTGCGTGAAGAGAGTACGGCGCGCATTCGCGGCACCGTGGAAATCCTCGCGCATGAGCCGCAACTCTTCGCTCCGCTGAGCGGACGCGCCTGTACCGCATTTGTCGTGTTGATCACCGAGCACGTGGGCAGCTCGACCCGCACGGTGCTTCGAGAAACCCAGTGCGTCGATTTCCTCGTCCGCGACACAACGGGCGTTGCGCGAATCGCAGTCCACGGAGAACCCAATGTGGATGCGGCATTCGACTTCGAGATTCGGAATGTCGACGCGTCGCAGGTCGATCCACGCATCGACTATTTCATGCGCACGCGTGGACTCGATCCGACATCGATGAAAACGCGCAACCTCGTTTTTCAAGAAGGCGTGCTCGCGATCGGCGAATCCATCACGGCGTTAGGTCGCGTTTCCTTCGAAGAGGGTGTCGGGGATCCCAAAGCGATCGACGCGGGCTACCGCGAGAGCGCGCTACGCAGACGCGCGGTCCTTCTTCCGCCAGTAGACGAGAGTTTGATCCTGAGCGATCACGTTCGCACGGTGCGATCGTCGTGACGTCAGAAGGAGCCGGCGCACGTTGCGCCGAAGCTGCCGATTGAAGGACTGCACGCGAATGCGGTGGTGGGTGCTTCGTCCTCCGAGTGCAATACGAAGAGTAGGACCGAGGTCAGCACGAGTGCGCCTCCCACCGCGTACGACGCAATCGAGATCGGCGTGTACGTGTTGGCGTCGGCGGAGTGCTCGTTGTAGCAATCGATCGCGCCACTGTCGTTGCAGCTGATCGCTGCCGCCGCCGCGTTCTCCCTCAACACGCTGAACACAACTCCATTCGACAGCGCAGCCCCGCCTACGATCATCAACGTCCATGCGAGTGCGTTCGAGTGTTGAGGTTGTGGATGTGGAGTCGCGAGTGGCCTCGGAGCGATCGGCTCCTCTCGGCGCGTGATCGGCGCAGGACTCACCTCCCACGTGGTTGGCATCGCGACGTCGAGCGTTGCACCGGGTGGCGCAGTAACGCGTTCGGATGCAACCGTTCTTCCGTGGACTTCGAGACGTACATCCACACGTCCGGCGTCGCTCACGACGGGCTCAAGTAGAGGCAGAGCACCTGCATCGCGGCCGCCGATGAAGGCGTGCACGCCGTGTTGACCTCCCGTGATTCGAATGAACGCAAGATGGGGGCGAGCGACTTCGAGTGCTGCGAAGAGACGATCGTGACGCGTGCGAATCCAAGGGTCGGTCGCGCTTCGGAGTGCCTCCGTGATCTTTTCGTACGCGAGGAGCCAATGATTCAGCGCGATGTGCGCAAGTCCGATTTGCGCAATCACGCGCGGTGCGGGTTCGATCTCGAATGCTCTCTCGAAGACTTCGAGGGCTTCAGCGTGACGACCTGCCGTTCGCAGCTCGAGTCCTTGCCGAACTAGCTCATCGACGGATGGCGTTTGCGCGGAAGCGTTATTGCCGGATGCCGTGATCAGAAGCGCAACTGCTGCCCCAAGCACGATGCGACAGATGCGCGCGTGTACGTATGTCGAGTGCGTTTGCACCGCGCCTCTATTGCCCAACGAACATGTACGTAGCGCCATGCAGGAAAGCTTCGCTTTGGGCGCCGACGACAAGTACAGTTTGTGTGGGATCAACATCCGGGTGACTTAGTGCGAGCGAGTTCCCGAACTCCGCACCGCCCATCGGGATATCCGCCTTGATGAAGTATCGCGGTGTCCAGTCGAACTCACTCGTGGTGCCGCGGAGGAAGGTGTACACAGCTCCGGAGTCTGGTTCCGAATCGGCGTCTGCGCGCCGCGCATCGTGGATGCCCCCGGCGCTCGTTGCATCGCCTGGTGAGCCAACAGCGAGATAGCTTCCGTCAAACGATAGCGCCACGCTAAAACCAAAGTGAGCGTTGAGCTGGGTGTAACTCGCTCTGCAGTACAGCGCTCTTGCCCATCCTCCACCTAAGCTGCGATGGAACACATATGCGGAGCCGTACTGCCCGCTCAAGTCGTCGTGACCCGCTTCTACCTCGATGTCAGCGACGCCGACGCCCGGATCGCTTGCGTGCGGTACGCCGACAGCGACCCAGTTACCGTCGCCCGAAACAGCGACCGCCGCTCCGAAGAAATCTCCCTCATGAGGAGCATTCGCTTTCAAGAACACTGTCTCCGACCAACCCCCCGATTCGCGCTCGAAGACGTATGCCGCGCCAGCGTTTGGGGCGCCGCTGTCCGTGGATTCCGCATTGCGGCTCGGTTCGAATGGCGCGCCCACAGCCAATACGTTTCCATCAGCGGAAAGTGCTAGCGAAGCCCCGAATGCGTCGACCGCACCGGGAATCATCGGCTTGATATACGCACGCGGCTGCCAGACATCACCCTCCCAACCGTAGATGAACACGGAACCGAACACAGCTTCATCGCTTGGAGTTCCCGGCGCAGGAAACGATGTGCTGATGCTGGGGGTGGAGTGAGGATCATGATACGCCCCGACCGCAAGCGTCATCCCGTCGCCCGACAGCGACAAAGTGTGTCCAAAGCGCGTGTCGATAGGTCCGACAATTTCGGTTTGCGTCCATGTCGATCCGGAGGCGCGGAAGACGTAGACCGCGTTCACAATGCCGACCGCGGGATACGCCCCAACGACAACCACATCGCCAGACGCGGACATGGCGACAGAAGCTCCGAAGAGCTGGTTTTCGATGGGCTCCGCCGCAAGCTCTCCGTTCAATCGTGTCAGCTCGGTCGGCGGAGGGGATGCATGGCTCCACAACCCGTCGATGCGCTGGACGATGCTGATGCCTCCATATTGATGATCTGGTCGCGTCGGCGCACCGACGACGACGTTGTCACCGTCAGCCGACACGGCGACAGAGGTGCCGTAAGCCTCCGGTATGCCGGCATGAATGGCATCCACTTGCATGAGCTCGCACGTTGTCGCATCGGGGCAGTAGTCGTGCGCATCCACGGGTGCACTGGCGTCGCGTGCGTCCATCGCGAATGCCGCGTCACTCGCATCCACCACGTGCCCGCCATCGTGGGCGCCATCACTCGCGCCAGCGTCGAGCTCCACGAGATCCGATCCACCCATGTCGCGTGGTGTAAACGGAGGGATCTCCGTGCAGGCACTTGCGTAGAACGAAAGCCCGATCAGAAGGATCTGTGTTGAAGCGCGCGAAGACATCGACGACCCCTTCGTATCACGCCTCAGGCAACGACAAAAATAGTCTCAAAGCCGTATGCGGATCGCGAATGCGGGCGTGAGCACGATGCCTGACATCTTCGCTTCGGTGAGAGGCGTCGCGCCGGTCCACGATTCGTAATCGGCTGCGAGCTCGATGAGTGCTGCGATCGTGCGGAAGCCGAGGGCCAAGCCGACGACACCGCCTACGCGAAAGCCTGTCATTGCGAGCATCGATTCCGCGGCTACGTTGCCGGTTGCGCGATCGAGGCCGATGCGTGCGCCCGTCCACAATTCGTAGACGCCGCCTAAGTCGAACGACACGACAGCTGGCAACGTGATGCCGTAATAAGTGCCGCTTGCGTCGTCGGACATCAAACGTCCGACGCTTGGTGAGAGGCCGAGGATGATGCGCGTCGTGTCGGAGACGCCGAATGTGTAGCGGCCCGCGAACGTGAGCGCGCTCGATGCGAGCGTCACGCCGATGTCCGCGTTGTCGCCAAATCCGTAGCGCATGCTTGCGACCGGGATCGCGCCTTCGCGACCGAGGAGTGTGAGCAGCGTGCGTTCCGTGCTTGGCGCTGTGTGTGATGCGCGAACGAGTGAGCCGAGGGGTACACGCACCGCGCTTCCCGCGAAGACATCGCCGCGTGCGTTGGGTGTAGTGCGCGCGCCTGAGAAAAATGGCGCAGGTCCAATCGCGCACGCGCTCGCAGTGCACGCGATGATGGCGAGCAAGAGTGCACGCGCGACAGCGTGCGAGGTCTTCACTTGCGGAAGCGAGACGGGTAGTCGTTCACTTCGGCGCGCTTCAGGAGCGCTTGATCGTCTGGATGAAGCTTGACCGCGCGCTCGATGAGCTGTGGTTCTTGCTCCGGGTGATTCGGATCGGGCAAGCAGCACTCGACTGGGCAGACGGCCTGACATGCTTCGTGATCGTAGAAGCCGACGCACTCGGTGCAAAGGTTCGGATCGATGACGTAGATCTCATCGCCTTCGCTGATCGCTTGGTTCGGACACTCGGGCTCGCAGGCGCCACAGTTGATGCAGTCGGTGGTGATATGCGTAGCCATCGAAGTCTCTCCTCAAACCTATCGAGGTGCGGTTTATAGGGCACGCGACCGCAGCGGTCAAATACCCTAAGGGTGCCAACCGCGTAGGATTGCTTCCCTTTTCAGCTGTTCAACGTGCGAAGCCTCACAGGCGGCTTCTTCCTCGTACGGCTGCCCGGCGGAGCTTCGTAGGGGCCGCCGTCGCTCGTCGCGAGATCTGCAACAAGATCATAGTCGGCAGCGGCCGTGACGAGCGCTGTTTGAATCGTGCCCGGCTTTGCGGTGCCGTTCGCGAGATAGATCTTTCCGTCGATCTCGGGCGCCTGTCCGCGGTGACGACCTTCGAGAAGAAATTCGCTCTCGTCGCTTTCGCCCTCGACGAGAACTTCGATCTCGCGACCGATCATCGCCTTCAACTTCTTGCGACTGATCGGGCGCTGAAGCGACATGAGCTTGCGATGGCGCGCGGCTGAAACCTTGCTCGGCACTTCGGTATCCATGTCGCCGCTGCGCGTGCCTTCTTCTTTCGAGTAGCGGAAGACGCCGACGCGATCGAACTCGGCCCACGCCACGAAGTCGCAAAGCTCCTTGAAGTCCTCTTCGGTCTCACCGGGATGTCCCACGATGAACGCCGTGCGGAACGTAAGATTCGGAACCTTCGTGCGAAGCGTGTCGACGACGCGACGAAGACGCGGGCCACCATGACCGCGACGCATGCGCTTCAACATGGAGTCAGCGGCGTGTTGAAGAGGCATGTCGACGTACGGAACGACGACGGGGTGATGCGCGATCAATTCCACGAGCTCTTCGGTGAGCGTTTCGGGATAGAGGTAGAAAAGGCGCAGCCAGCGCAGGCCTTTTACGTCGGCGACCGCGCGCACGAGATCGGCGAGCGATTTGCGCTCGGCGAGATCGCGGCCGTAGGAAATGGTGTCTTGGCTCACGAGATTGATCTCGAGTGCGCCTTGCGCGACGAGCATTTCGACTTCGCGAACGATGTCGTCGATCGGGCGTGAGCGTTGCTTGCCGCGCAGATCCGGGATGATGCAGAAGCTACACGTGCGATTGCAGCCTTCGGCGATCTTCACGTAGGCCGAGTGCGAGGCGACGGAGAGGCGACGTGGATCGGTGACGCGGAATGTGTACTCAGCGGGATTGCCGACGAGCATGCGCGCGACTTTGTGCTCTTCGTCTTGCGCGAGCACATCGCGAAGCTTGAGCATGTCGCTCGAGCCGAGGAAGTGATCGACTTCGGGCATCTCGTGCGCGAGCTCTTGTGGGTAGCGTTGCGAGAGACATCCGGAGACGACGAGGCGCTTACAGCTACCGGCCTCCTTATAACGTCCCATCTCGAGGATCGCGTCGATGCTTTCCTCTTTCGCGGGGCCGATGAAGCCGCACGTGTTGACGACGATGACTTCCGCTTCTTCGGGCGCGCCGACGAGACGAAAGCCGGCCTCGTCGCTGACACCGAGCATGACTTCGGTATCGACACGATTCTTCGGGCAGCCGAGAGAGAGAAAATGGATGGTCTTAGCTTCAGACACGGCCGCCAAAGCTGTGGGCTAAGAGCACTTTGGTCAAATTTCGCCCGCTAATTCCGCCGAAAACATGTTTACAAGAGTTCAGGAGATCAAGAGGAAGGCATTTTTTGGTTTCGATCCGAACCAATCCACACTCTTGATCTCTTGATCTCTTGTAAATCGGTTCTGGACCGGGCGGTGTGCTAGATCGGGCGCGCAATGACTTCGCAGCGGCATGAGGGTTTGCGGAATGAGCAGTTGCTCAAGCTGCTCGATAAAGCGCTGAGCTCGCGCGATCGCGATCTCTTTGATGCGCTTGTGCGCGCGAGTGTTGCGCAAGGGCCGCGTGGTGCAGGCGAGCTTGCTCGTGCGTTTGGTGAAGAGATCATTGCGCGTCCGCGTGCGTCGACGGTGCCGCTACTTACTGAGATGGCCGAGTCCGATGCCGACGCGCAGTCGCTCGAAATCTTTCTGCCGATTGCCGCCGCGTATGGATTGGCTGCCTGTGCTTTTGGCAAGCACGACGTGAAGAACGCGTGGCGTGTATTGCGTGAGCTTGTCGATGATGAGCGTGCGGCTGTGCGCATTGCCGTTGCAGATGCGATCGGCATTGGCCTCGTTCGTCTTTCCGATGCCGACGTGTTCCTGCGCGAAGCTGAGTCGTGGATGGATGAGTACTTCCCAGCAGCGGTCGCGCTCGAGACACTCACGCAGAAGTCGGTGCTCGCGGTGATTCGCGATCCGGAAGCACTTGTTGCGCTGCTTGAAACCGCCGTGCAGAAAATCGAAAGCTCGCCGCGCGCGCACGAGCGCCAAGCGAGCTGGCGTCGTCTCTACGACGTGCTCCCGCAAGCGATCGCCGTCGCAGCACAAGCCCTGAAGCCTGTGCACGCGTGGTTCGTCGCACGCGCCGAGACGCGCAACGCAGACTTGCGCAAGACGTTCGAAAAGACGCTCGATCGGTTGCGCGCACGCGGCGAGAAAACAGAGAGCCTCATGCAGATCGCAGGCGCACTCGACTCGTCTGCGAAGCCGCGTCGCGATCCGAACAGCGACTTCGGTCCGTCACGCCGCCGTTCGAAAAAAGCTCGCGGTCGAGCGCGTTAGATCCCTTCGGGTTGAAACGCGAGGTGATACGCGGCTTGCGCTGGGCGTGCCCAGTCTTGCCCGCCAACTAGTTTTGCCTCGAACAACGCACGCGTGTCGTCTTCTTTTGGCTCGATGCGTCGTTGAGAAAAGGGATCGGTGTTCGCGCGATTGCGACCGATCTCCGACGTGAACGCCACTTCGTACCCCGCTCCGACGAGCGCTTCACGAGTCGCGTCGTTGTGGTCGCCGTGCTGTTTGATCCCGTTCGGATACGCGAACCAGGTGACTGGCCCCAACAGCTTCGACTCGAGCACGCGTTTGCACTCCCGAACTTCCCAATCGATGGTTGAGCCATCCATTCGTCCGAGGCGACCGTGCGTCACACTGTGGCCACCGATCGCGAACACGTCGGTGATTCGCTGAACCTCGCTCCACGTCATCGGCAACAATTCATCTGCGAGAGCAGAAGGAAGTGGTCCATACACTTCGTCGGGCGGAAACCGCAGCTCACCGATGGAACCGGTCGCGACAAAGACCACTGCTGGAAATCGATAGCGCTGCAAAATCGGATAGGCGCGCGTGAACGTGCTTCGGTATCCGTCATCGAAAGTGATGAGCACCGACTTCTCGGGAAAGCCTCTTCGCGAACGAATGCACCGCGTGTACTCGGCGACGCTGAGCGGACGATAGCCGTCATCACGCAACCACGACATGTGCTTCTCGAACGTCGCTACCGACACAGAGCAGAGCAACTTCTCAGCCGCTTCCGCAGTTGCGGTCACCATGTGGTACGCGAGTACGGGAACAGCGCTCGCTCTCGTTACCTTTTCGGCGAGGGAATAGGCGGGTGCGAGGCCTACCGTGAAATATTTCGTCAACGCGAAGTAGGCGCGCAGATCTGCTTTGAGTCGCGCAAGCGAAGGGAGCGCATGCGTCTCGCTGAGCAGACTCATTCACGCCTCGTCGCGCGCAGGAGTGGAGTGGGAGGGCGCGAGAACGCGAACGGAACAACTTCGGAGTGCTCCTTGCTGTAAGCGAGTTGCGCTCGAGCAGCGATAGGCGCGCAACACGTCGGCCCAGAGCCTGCTCGTGTGACCGCCCGTCGAGTACATGCACACGATGAACACGCCGCCCGGGTTCAACGCCATTTCGTACTTGCGGAGCGCGCTGACGGGATCGTGAAAATGGTAGAGCGATTCGTTGAAGACGATCACATCGAATCGCTCGCTCGGATTCCAACTCTCTGCGTCTGCATGATGAAAGCTGCTCCGCGCATCGGCTTTCGCCCGCGCGAGATCGATCGCAACACCAGACACGTCGACGCCGACGTAGCGCGAGTGCGATCCCGGCGAGAGGATTCGGCCCAAAATGCCTTCACCACATCCGACGTCCAAGATGGCCGCTTTCGAATCGAGAGCTTGGACGCAGCCCGCGATCGCTTCGTAACGCGCACGCTCGCTCGAGCCGTTCAGGTAAGACCAATGCTGCTCGCGATACTGGTCATCCCAAGCTTGCGGACTGAACGAAACTCCGCGCCCGGCGAGAAAGAAAGCAGCATTCCGCAACTTCGAAAGGGGCGCGCTGAGGGCGCGCAGTGTCTTGCTCATGCACGGTGAGTGGGAAGCGTGAACGAGTGTTCTTAGAAAAATGAGAGCGCGGAAAAAAGCTCGCGGCAGCGCGCGCGAAACAATTAAGCGGTGTGTGTCTCCTGCGGTGCTATCGCCCGCGCTTATGCAAAGCACACGTTCGTCGATGGCACTTGTCGCACTCACGCTTGGCGTGTCCGCATGCGGCGGCCCGAATGTGGAGCGCACGATTCCAGAGAACTGGATCGCGACCCCTTACGCGCGACTCAGCACGTACTTTCGTTCGTCATGGGGCGAAGAGCACACGCCTGGTGACATTCGTCATGACGTCATTCGCGATGAAGCCACGCTTGCGTTGCACACGCCCGAGAACATTTGTTTCGACGTCGTCGTGCGAACCGGTTCGCGCACGGATGAGCCGCTCGAAGAGTTAAGTCCCATGTGCAAAGCGGGACGTCGCGAAGCCGAAGGTCTCGTGCTCAACGAGTTGGTTTCGATCTACGACATTCCGTATGGCAGCACGCGCGATGTGATGTCTGCGAACGCGGGGTCGTCGTCGTCAGGAGCTAGCGCCACGTCCGCGCCTGGTTTCGCGCGTGCGGAGAACGTTTCGCAAGACAGTTTCTTCAACATGCACATCACCGAGCCAACGACGGAAGTGTTCCGCGTCATTCAACGCACCGGTCGCATCTGCTGCTACATCTCGAACCGCCGCGAAGTAGGCCTCGTGCTCGAAAACAAGAGCATGGGCGTGACAAGCAGCGGCCACGCCGAGTTCGCGTGGCACGTGCGCTGATCTAGAGCTCGTAACCTAGGCCTAGGTACAAGCTTACGATCACGTGCTTGTCGAACTTGTTTGCTGGGGCGAAGCCGTAGCCGCCGTCGAACAAAACGAAGAGCATGGTGTCGCGGGACATGAGGCCTTCGATGCCGACGTTCGCGTGGATGCTGCCGGTCATGTAGCTCTGGTTTGCGTCGGGGGTCGTTGCGTAACCGCCGCTGCCGCTCACGCCGAGGATGAATGTCGTCGATGACGTGAGGGCGGCACCAATCACGGAGCCGACTTCGAGGCGGCCTGAATACGAAGCGTCGTTGTCGAATGTGCCGCCTTCACCGGCGAGTGCGCCTTGGCCTGCGACGAATGCGGGCTTCAGCGTGAGCGCGAGATCCAAACGATCGTGACCCCAGAGGTGAAAGCGCATTGGAGCTGCGAGCTCGGCGCCCATTCCCATCGCAAAGCCCATCACCGGGGATCCGTAGAGTGCTGTGCCGCGAACGCCGAGTGTGAAGCGTGAAGTGATGCCCGTGTCGAACTCCGCGAAGAGTCCAGGCCAACCGATACCCGCGCCGAGCATGCTGCGACCGATGCCGAGTGTGCGACCGCTCGAGAGAGACATCTCGCCCGACGTCGGACGATCATCCGCGTGCGCGTTCGCAGACAACGCGAACGTCGAAACCAACAGGAGGGTGATCGCCGCGCTCTTCGTCACGCACCGAGTGTGCCGAAATAGCGGCTGCGAATGCGAGAAAAATGGGGCGAGCGCGTCTTTGACCGGCTCGAAACGCTCCGCTATCGTGGCCGCAACATGTCAGGCGAACAACTCTTCGAGAAGTTTGGCAAAGAAGTTCCCAAAGGCACCGTTCTCTTTCACGAGGACGACGCGGGCGACACGATGTACGTGCTCCAAAGCGGACGCGTTCGCATCACGCGCGAGGCGAGTGGCGAAACAAAGGTGCTTGCCGAGCTTGGTGCCGGTGAGTTCTTTGGCGAGATGGCCATCCTCAATCAAAAGCCGCGCACCGCGACGGCCGAAGTGATCGAGGACAGCAAGGTTCTCGTTCTCGACGCGAAAAAGTTCGAAGCGATGATCACCGGTAACACCGAGATTGCCGTGCGCCTCATCAAGCGTCTCGCGCATCGTCTCGATAACGCCGACGCACTCATCGAGATCTTGATGCATCGCGATCCGAAAGCGCGCGTCATTCTCGGCCTCTCGCGTTACGCGAGTGCAGTCGGCGTGACGCGCCCCGATGGATCCGTGCTCGTGAAGATGACGCGGGCGGCGCTTGCCGAGCAGGTCGGTCTCGACGAGGAGCACACGCACCAGACGGTCGTTCGTCTCGCGCGCCTCGGTATCGTCGACGAGGTGCCGGACGGCTTCGTCATGAAGGACGTCAATCGGCTGAACGAGTTCCTCGAGTTCCTAGAGACGCGCGAGCGATTCGGGGACACCTGATGGAGCTGCGGGTCTTGGGGTGTCACGGGGGCGAGACCATCAAGCATCGCACCTCGAGCTTTCTCATCGACTCGCGCATTGCGATCGACGCGGGCGCCGTCACAAGCATGTTGTCGCTCGAAGATCAGGCCACGATCGAAGTCGTCCTCGTCAGTCACGCACATCTCGATCACGTTCGCGATCTTGCGACACTTGCCGACAATCGCTGTCAGCAAGGTGGTCCCCCGCTCGTGATTGCATCGACGCGCGAAACCATCGCGCAGTTGAAAGCGCACTTCTTCAACGGCGTTGTGTGGCCTGATTTTACGAAGATCCCATCGGTCGACAAACCGACCATCGTTTGGAAAGAGCTCACGCCCGAACAAACAGTCACGATCGCAGGCGCGAACGTCACCGCAGTGTCCGTGCATCACACGATCGACACGTGCGGCTTCGTCGTCGAGCGCGGCGGTGGTGCGCTCGCCTATAGCGGGGATACGGGGCCTACCGATCGCTTCTGGAAGGTGCTTGCGGAGCAGAAGAATTTGCGCGCTCTGCTCATGGAAGTTTCGTTCCCGAGCGAACAACACGAGATCGCAACGCACAGCGGTCATCACACACCCGCGACGCTCGAGAAAGAGCTCGAGAAGCTCGTCAACGGTCGCGACTTGCCGGTGATGCTCTATCACATCAAGCCGGTGTTCCAAGACGCGGTCGAGCGCGAGCTCGCGAAGATTCAGAAGCGCAACTTACACATCTGCCAACTCGGCGAGCAGTACGTTCTCTAGCGCGAGCAGCTCACGGCTCGGCGGGGATGAGACACAGCGTGGGCGCAGGGCGCGAGCCCGTTGTCACATCCGCAATGCACGCGTCCATCGATTCGCTGCACACACAGCCCGTGCCGCAGTCCATTGCGTTGCCGGTGCAGATTCCGAGATTGCAGTGATCGCTCACGGTGCACCAACGACCGTCGTCACACGGCGTGAGGCTGCTGAGCGCGCGATGTGAGCATCCCGTGCTCGAACTGCAGGTGTCGGTCGTACACGGATTGCCGTCGTCGCAGTCGAGTGTGCGGCAGTCGTAGGTCATTCCAGCATCGGGCGTTCCGAGATCGGTGACGCCGAGATCGAGCGCACCGAGATCGGTAACGCCGAGATCGATCGCGCCGAGGTCGTCACCGCCGTCGAGTGGCTCGCCAGGAGTCGCGTCGCTGGCGACATCCATGTCACTCGGCAAACCGAGATCGAGATCGGCGCTGTCGCAATTGCACGCGCCGAAAACCTGCGCGCTCGTGCATGTCATCGTGCCGGGCGCGCCATTCGAGCACGCGCATGCGACTGCGGTGCCCGGCGTGCAGGCTGCGGTCTCGCGTCCTGATGCGCATGCGGTGAGCAGCGCGGTGCTGAAGAGTGCGGATAGAAACAGGCGATTCAAAGTCTGCTTAGTGTAACCGCAAATGAAAAACGGGCGACTCTGTGAAGAGCCGCCCGTTCGGTTCACTACAAACAGGCCTTCCCCGAGAGAAGGACCGCAACTGCTCAGCTGTGACTTACCTCGGGTGAGAGGCCATTGGTACTGTGCATGTTGGGCTTTCCTCCTCCGGGTTGAACCGGCGCCGGCGGGCGTCTGAATGTGAAAACAGGCTCTCGCTCAGGCGTTCAATGGTGGGGGATTCTGACTACAAATCCCTCATTCGCGCAGCGCGATCTCCTTTCGGAGTTTCGGACCATTCCGGAGCTTTCGCTCATCCGCTACGAGACCTCTCGAGCATGATCGGTGAATTGGCAAGCGCCAACATTCCGACAAAGTTTTTCGAAAATGAGTGGGTGCATGTGCGTACTACCCGAGGCGTGAGAGCCGGCCTAGACTGACGCGCATGGCGACCGAAGCGGTTCACATCACAGCTCTGCATGAGAGCGTTCTCGGTGAACGCACTCTCTCTGCGGGCGAAGTGATGAGCGTGGTGCGTCGTCATCGATCGCTTGCGCGTCTCGGAGCTGTGCTCGTCGACCTCGCGTACTTCGAACGCTTTCCAACCGCGTTCGCGCGTTACGTCGCAGGTGTTCCGCAAGCGCGCTCTCCGTGGGGCGACAAGCTGCACGAAGCGGGGCCGACGGAATTGCTCGAAGCGCTTCTCACGCGCGTGCGTGATGGACGCGCGAGTGTTTCACGCGGAGGTCCGGGACGCGAAGTCGTGCTTGCGGTTGCGCTCGGACTTGCGTCGCATCTCGCGGTCGATGTCGTGTCGCATCCACTCGTCAATCGCATCGCGAAGATTCGCGCGCGTGCGCTTGGAACGACGGAATCGCAAGAGCATCAGGTCGTCGAGAAATTTCAGTCCGCGATTTTTCACGAGCGCTTCTACGGACGCGACATGCTCGGCCGTTCTTCGTTCTTCGAGTATCTGGATGTGCCCGCAGTCGAGCTCTTGCAAGACGATCGCTTCTTCGCGCTTCTCAGCAGTGCGATGCGTGAAGTGCTCGGCAGTGCGCCACGCCGCGAAGAGATGCGCGCATGGGCAAAAGGCTATCGACAATACGCGCGCGTCATTTCGAGCCCACTCGGGCGCCTCGTTGCACCTGCCCGTGCGAAAGAGGAAGCATTCGATGTCCTCTACAAAGGCAAAGACTTCTCGTACGACTCCGTATTCGATGAAGCACGCGGACGCTCCCACGATTACGTGGAAGCGGCCTACGCGTACGCGAATGGCGACATCGATCACGATGAGCTTCTCGTCACGATTCCGCGCCAAAGCATCGACCATCCGCACGAGCACGCCGGTGTGTGGATCCCGTGACGTTTGCCTGGATGTCACAGCAATGACACAGAGGCGCACTACGCTGAATCGAAGTTGCACATGACCGCTGAACGCATTCTCGTGGTCGACGATGAACCGGCTCTCCTCGAGCTTGTCGATTACAACCTTCGCGAAGCCGGATACATCGTCGTCACGGCGAAAGATGGCGCGAGCGCGCTTGCCGAAGTGCGCCGCCAGAAACCCGATTTGATTTTGCTCGACGTGATGCTGCCGGATGTTTCGGGCACAGAAGTCTGTCGCCGCCTTCGACGCGATGCAGACACGGCACGTATACCGATCATGATGCTCACAGCGCGCGGGCAAGAGATCGATCGCGTCGTGGGTTTCGAGCTCGGCGCTGATGACTATGTGGTGAAGCCGTTCAGTCCGCGCGAGCTCGCGTTGCGTGTGCAAGCCGTGCTTCGTCGCGCGACCAATACGGCGCCTGATCCGGGGCAACGCATTGTCATCGGAAAGCTCGTGATGGACATCTCGCGGCACCAAGTGCTCGTTTCGGATGTCGACGTGCAGCTTACGGCGCTCGAGTTCAAGTTGCTGCTCGATCTCGTGACGCGTCGCGGGCGTGTGCAGTCGCGTGATGCACTTCTCGATCGCGTTTGGGGTTATTCGCCTGGCATCGAGACGCGCACGGTCGACACGCACGTAAAGCGCCTCCGTGAAAAACTCGGCGAAGCGAGCGACTACATCGAAACAGTTCGCGGTGTCGGCTATCGCGTGCGCGAAGACATCACAGAAACCGTTTCCTGAGTCGTGCGGCGATGGGCGAAGACGCATATGCTCGGCGCATGTTTCGGGGCGTTCGCGGTCGCGTTTATGGAGCGGTGCTGTTCGCAGCCGCGCTCTGCGCCGTAGCGGTCTGGGCTGCGCTCGATGCGCATTCAATGAACGGCGAGGTTCGCGACTTCCAACTCGTCGTGGGTGCCTTTGCTGTGGTCTTCGTGGTGATCGCGGCGGAGCTTCTTGCGCGTTCGCTCTTACGTCCCGTTCGAGAGCTCACGCGTGTCGCAGTGGCGCTTGCGGCGGGCGAACATTCGGCGCGCGTGCGTGAAACGGGCGATGACGAGATCGGTGATCTCGGTAGAACGCTCGATCGCATGGCTGCGCGACTCGGTGCGCGCATCGACGCGATGACGGCGGAAGAAGTGCGCCTTCGCACGATTCTCGACGCCATGATGGAAGCGGTGTTCGTCACGGATCGCGAAGGGCGCATCGTCGTGACCAATGCAGCGCTCACAGCTCTTGCTGGCGCGCCTGTCGAAGGGCGCACGGCTGTTGAAGCGATTCGCAGCTCGGAGTTGCACGACGCGATCGCGCGTGCGCTTCGTGGTGTTCCGTCATCCGTCGAAATCGAAACGCAGCTTGGAACCGAATCGCGCATCCTCGCGACGCAGGTTGCACCGTTGCCGCAAGGCGTTGGCGTAGTCGCCGTCATGCACGACGTCACGGATCTGAAGCTTGCCGACACCGTGCGCCGCGACTTCGTTGCGAACGCGAGTCACGAGTTGCGCACGCCACTCACGGCCATTCGCGGTTTCGCGGAAACGCTTGCGAATGGCGCGATCTCCGATGTGAATGCGGCACCGCGCTTTGTGGGACGCATTTTAGAACACTCGGTGCGTCTCCAACGCCTCGTCGATGACTTGATGGAGCTATCGCGCGCAGAAGCGCCGGATGCGACGTTCGTGCTCGAGCCGGTGGACGTCACGTTTGCAGTTCAAAAAGCGTTGCGCGGCCTCGAAGCATCCGCCCAAGCGAAGCGCATCAAGCTGAGCGCGGAGCACCAAGCGGGCCCGTTGCGTGTGGTCGCGGATGAAAGCGCGATCGATCACGTGCTCGTCAATCTCATCGACAACGCGATTAAGTACACGCCTGAAGATGGATCGGTCGTCGTTCGATCGCGTCGCGAAGGCGAGAGCGTCATGCTCGAAGTCGTCGACACAGGGCCGGGCATTCCCGGTGCGCATCTATCGCGCATCTTCGAGCGCTTCTATCGTGTCGAGCCCGGACGTTCACGCGAGGTCGGTGGTACGGGCCTTGGACTCGCGATCGTGAAACATCTCGTGCAACGCATGGGCGGCGAGGTTTCGGTCGAAAGTCGGGTCAGTGCCGGCTCAACGTTCCGCGTGAAGCTGCGCAAAGCCGACGCCTGACTCAAACGGCGGGCGATTGTCGCCTGGATGTCACACGTTTGTTACACGGTGCCGCAAGGATGCGAGCGCGCATGAATTCCGCGAGCTCGAAGATGATGGCGACCGATGTCTCGGTCTACTACGGGAAGAAGCGCGCCATCGCGGACGTCAGCCTTCCGATTCTCGAGTGCCATGTGACAGCCCTCATCGGACCGTCCGGTTGTGGCAAGAGCACGTTCCTTCGGTCGCTCAATCGTATGAACGACACCGTCGATGGTGCACGTGTCGAAGGCAAGATCGTGCTCGACGGTCAGGACATCTACGATCGCAACGTCGACGCCGTCGAAGTGCGCCGTCGTGTCGGCATGGTGTTTCAAAAGTCGAATCCATTTCCGAAATCGATTTTCGAAAACGTCGCGTTCGGTCTGCGCATCGCGGGCGAGAAGAACGTCGGCAAGCTCGCAGAGACAGTCGAAGAATCGTTGCGCGGCGCAGCTCTTTGGGAAGAAGTGAAGGATCGCTTGAACGAGTCGGCATTGAGCTTGTCGGGCGGTCAGCAACAACGGCTCTGCATTGCGCGCGCGCTTGCGGTGAAACCCGAAGTGCTCTTGATGGACGAGCCTGCATCGGCGCTCGATCCCATCGCGACCGCGAAGATCGAAGAGCTCATACGCGAGCTGCGAACGAAGTATACGATCGCGATCGTGACGCACAGCATGCAGCAGGCTGCACGCGTGAGTGACTACACAGCCTTCTTCTACCTCGGCGAGCTCATTGAGTTCGGCGAGACAACGCAGATCTTCACTCGACCGCAAGTCTCGAGGACAGAGGACTACATCACGGGACGATTCGGATGACGCAAGCCCACACGAGCCAACAATACGCAGCGGAGCTTCGCACGCTGAAAGATCGCTTACTCGCGATGGGTGGGCGTTGCGAAGCGCACATTCGACAAGCGCTCGCGGCGCTCGAAAAGCAAGACGCGGCGCTCGCGACCGAAGTGACGACGACCGATCACGAGATCAATCTCGACGAGCTCGTTGTCGACGAGCTTGCGGTGAAGATCTTGGCGTTACGACAACCGGTCGGACGCGATCTTCGTTTTTTGATGACGGCACTCAAAGTGGTGACTGATCTCGAACGCATTGGCGACGAGGCCGTGAACATTGCGGAGCGTGCGCAAGATCTCGCAGCCGAGACGCACTTGCCCGAAACGTGGCGTGCGCTTCCCGAGATGTCGAAGGCAGCTGCGAACATGCTCCACGACGCGCTCGACGCGTTCGTCGAAGAGGATGCGGCGAAGGCCGAGCTCGTCCTTGCGAAAGACGATGAGGTCGACAGTTACTACGGCCAGGTGATGCGCGACAGCATGCAATACATGGCGGATCATTCGGACCGAATCAAAGCGGCGATGGGTGTGGCTTCCTGCGCGAAGTACATCGAGCGAATCGCCGATCATTCGACGAATATCGCCGAAATGGTCATTTACCTCGTCCGCGGCGAAGACGTGCGGCATCACGGAAAACGTTAGTCACAACGTCGTCCGCCTATTGAAAGACGCGCGGACTGGCTGCAGATTGCGCTCCCGATGCGAGCCTCGACGATCGGTCTAGCGCTTCTCTGCGTATGCGCGATCTTCGTCGCAGGCGCGGGGCGTGCTCGCGCGCAAGATGACGTCGACGCGGGAGTCACAGCGCCGAGTCTCTCGCCGCCTGAGCTGCTCGAATTCGTCGAAGCGGAATATCCCGAAGCCGCACGTGCCGCAGGCCGAGGAGCCGCGGTCGAGCTCGAGCTCACGATCGGGGTCGATGGTCTCGTGCGCCAGGCGCGCGTGGTCACTCCCGTGGGTGAAGGTTTCGACGAAGCGGCGCTCGCGGCTGCGCAACGATTCGTTTTCAGACCCGCACTTCGCAACGGAACACCCGTCGCGGCGCGCATTCGTTACCGCTATGTGTTCGAGCTCCACGAAGAGCCTGCGATCACGCCGCCTGTTACGACGGAACCCGAAGCGACGCCCGATGCGGGAGTTGCAGATGCTGCGACGCCGCCAGTCGCAACAGAACCGGAAGCGGAAGAACCACCGGCCGAGTCCGAGCCATCGTTCTCCGCAACAGCGCGTGTCGATCCACCACCGCGCGAAGTCACGCGCCGCACGATTGAAGCCGAAGAGATGGTGCGCATTCCGGGCACGCGCGGAGACGCGCTTCGCTCGATCGAGCTTCTACCTGGCGTAGGACGTCCGCCTGGCCTCGCCGGCATCGTGCTCATTCGCGGTGCGGCGCCCGGTGACTCGCAAGTCATGCTCGAGGGCACGCCGGTTCCGCTCCTCTATCACTTCGGTGGTCTCACGAGCTTCTTCAATGGGCGGATGATCGACCGCATCGATTTCTATCCCGGAAATTTCTCGGCGCGTTACGGACGAAAGATCGGCGGCATCATCGATGTCGGCGTGCGTGATCCACGAACGGATCAGTTTCATGGCGTCGCAGACATCAATCTCATCGACGCGTCTCTCCTCATCGAGGCACCTATCGGCGAGAACGCGTCGTTCTCACTTGCTGCGCGTCGCAGCTACATCGATGCGGTTTTCAATGCTGCGATTCCCGACAGCTCGACGGTGATTCTCGCGGCACCCGTCTACTACGACGCGCAAGGCGTGTTCTCGTGGCATCCGACGACGCACGATCGCGTTCGACTTCTTGGATATGGAAGCGCGGATCGTTTCGCGCTCATCTTGCCGCCATCCGACATGGATCCCGCCGTGCGCGGCAATCTCGATCTGCGTACGTCGTTCTATCGCTTCCAAGCGGATTGGCGTCATCAGTATAGCGATGCCGTCACGCACGACATCGCGGTGTCCGTCGGCGAAACGAATCTTCGCTTCTCGCTCGGCGATCAATTCAGCTTCGACTTGAACTTGGTGCCGGTCACGCTTCGCAGCGAATGGTCTGCGCGTCTTGCAAGCAGCGTTCGCATCATCGCGGGCGTCGACATGATCGCCTTGCCAACGCGGCTCACGTATCACGGTCCTGCCGTCGGCCAAGCTGAAGGCGATCCGAACATGGGTTCGAATCTCGGCGAACAACGTAAGTACGACACGTCGTTCGATGCGACGATCTACAGACCCGGCTTCTTCTTCGAAACGATGTTGCGGCCCGTGCGTCCGCTTCAGATCGTTCTTGGCGCACGTCTCGACTACTACAGCGAGATCGATCGGTGGTCGTTCGACCCGCGCGCATCGGCTCGTTACGTGATCGACGATCATTGGACCATCAAGGGCGGCTTCGGCCTGTTCTCGCAGCCACCGGAATTCCAAGAATCACTCGCTGGAATTGGAAATCCGAACGTTCGTCCACTTCGCGCAACGCATGCAGCACTCGGTGTCGATCATCAGTTCAACGATGTCTTCTCGCTCGGCGTCGAAGGCTTCTACAAGTGGATCACCGATCGCGTTGTCTCGACACAAGGCGGCGCGCCTCCCTTCTACGAGAACGCGGGTGTCGGTGAGATCTACGGACTCGAGATCGCCGGACGCGCACGACCGCGCGGACGCTTCTTCGGATTTCTCTCGTACACACTCTCGAGGAGCGCACGCCGCGATCATCCGAGCGACAACTGGCGTCTCTTCGATTTCGATCAAACGCACATCTTCACGGTCGCCGCTGTGTTCAAGCTCGGTCGCGGTTGGGAGCTCGGCGGAACATTTCGCCTCGTGAGCGGCAATCCGATGACGCCGATCATCGGCAGCATCTACGACGTGACGTCAGACCTCTATCAACCGATCTACGGCGCTATCAACAGCACGCGCTCCGGACTTTTCCACCGCCTCGACGTTCGTCTCGAGAAGATGTGGACGTTCACGGCGTGGCGCCTCGCGTTCTATATCGACGTGCAGAACATCTACAACCGACAGAATCCGGAAGGTCAGCTCTACAACTACGACTTCCGAGAGAGCCAAGTCATCCCGGGCTTGCCGATCATTCCGAGCATCGGATTGCGAGGTGAGATGTGATGCGAATTCTTCTCGCAGCGTTGCTCGTGATCGCATGTGCCGGATGCGAAGAGCTCTCGCCCGGTTGGCTCATCAAGGACACGCGTGTGCTTGGCGCGACCGTGTCGGTCGACGGCGATCCGACGCGCTCGTCACCGGCAGCAGGAGAACGCGCGAACGTCGAGCTCGTGATGGGAGCACCGCTTGGTGTGAACGACACACTCGGCTGGGCGTTTCTGCCTTGTCTCGTTTCGCGAACGAACGCGGGCCTTCCTGCTTGTGGAGGCGATCCACTTTTCGATCAAGTCGCGATGGGCACGTCGTCGCCGCCTGCGTTCTCCTTCATCGCGCCGACACCGGACCCTGAAGATCCCGCACCGAGCGTTCTCATCGTCGGCGTCGTTTGCATCGGAGGTATGCCGACACTCGATGCTGCGAACATGTCGTACGGTTGTGACGCTGCATCGATTCGCACGTTCCCACTCACCTTGCGATTGCCACTTCAGATCGACGCGGACACGACGAACCACAATCCGATGCTCGCTGCGGACGTGTTCTCGCTCGACATGAACGAATGGCTCGCGCCCGCATCCCCGCTCACGATGCGTGATGGTTGTGCTTCGATGCCAGATTCGTCGGAGCTACCGCATGTTCAGATCGGCACTGCGCACAAGTACGCGCTCGCCATGGGTGGAACCGAGTACGGCGAAATCGTGCGGGCAGCATCCGGCGATACGAGCGAGCGACACGAAGCGATCACGATCTCCACGTTCGTGACGGAAGGTAAGCTTCCTGACGGTCAGTTCGATGTGCTCGCCGACGCGACACCTACCGGCCCCGGGCCTCTCTACCTCGAGCTCGAACGCGAGTGGCAAGCGCCGACAGAAGTGCCGAGCGATGGAGCGGTCGTGCGCTTTCTATTCGTGCTGCGTGACGGACGCGGAGGCCAGGCTTACGCCGAGCGCTTCGCGTGCGTCGTTCCGTAGTGCACGTTGGCGGCGTCGTTCTTCTTCGTGAGCCATGCGGCAAGCGGAGTGAAGACTTCCTTCGGCGCGCTATTCGACACGTAGAGATCGGCGTGCGCGTACCACGTCTCGGTCGTGCCGACGCGTAAGACTTCGACATCGCGGCTTCCCCAATGACGACGCGCCGCGAGCGACGCGGCTTCCGGAACGACGCCATCGCGATTCGATGTGATGAGTAGAAGTGGAATCTTCACGCGTGCGATTGCGCGGGTGAGGTTGACGCCGTTGATCGTGAGATCGCGCGCAATCATCCAGCGACTGAGCTCTTGGTTGATGCGCGGATGCGGATCTTCGACGGTCTCCACAATCTCGGCAGGCGAAGTCATGTCGACATGTCGCGCGTTCACGTAGATGGAGAGAAGGCCAGGCACATGCCTCAGTGCTGGCAACGCGACACGTGCCATGCGCCGCGTACCGCGAACGCGAACGAGCCCGGCAAGCGTCGGCGATGAAAACGCGACGCGAATTGCGGGATGCACTTTCTCCCAACGAAGCGGCGTACCCATGGCGACGATGCGCGACACCGGTGCATCCGGCGTGTTGGCGAGATACGCGTACGCCATCGTGCCACCGAGGCTGCAGCCAAGGAGTGCGACCTTTTCGCGGTGCGTGTGCGTTGCGGAGATGACGGTTTGAATTGCGGCCGGCAGATCGAAGAGCGCGTACGTCGCCAAGGAAGGCTCGGGTGCGCGATCGTGGAGCTTCTGCGTGCGCGCTTGGTTGCGCAGATTCACCGTCCACACTTCGAATCCTTCGTGCGCGAGGTGACGCGTCATGGACGTGCCCTTCGGGTGGTACCCGAAGATGTGCGCGTTCATGCCGTAGCCAGGCACGATGAGAAGTGGGTCTGCATCGCTGCGCAGATGCGCGGGCGAATACGTGCGCGTGAGCTCGAGAAGCCACCCGTCGGTGGTGCGTGCCCGAAGCGTATCCTTGCGTAACGTGTGGGCCATCGCGTCGTTTGTACAAGGAACACTTATGCGCGCCCAAGTTTTGCGCTAGCCGACAGACACCTACGTCGATTGCGCGGCTTGATCTTGCGTGCTCGCACGCCGACAATGCCCGCCGAGGCTTAACATGACGCGACTTACTTCGATCCTTGTTCTCAGCGCAATCGGCTTTGTTTCAGCATGCTCGGACAATCCGGCGGCGCCGGGTGTGGATGCAGGCACGCACGACTCCGCGGTCGATGCGGCGCACGACGCCAACTCGCTTGATGCAACGCTCGACGCAACGACCGATGCACCCATCGCGATGGACTCGAGCGTCGACGCGGCTCTCGACGCTGCAGTCGATGCGACAGTCGATTCGTCGACCGACGACGGCGCAACAGCAGACGCAGCAGCAGACGCGGCAGCAGACGGTGGTGCGGACTGCAGCGACGAGATTTCTGCGCTCGCGACCTTGCTTCACATCGCACCGCGCGCGTGCAGCGTGACCGTGCGCCTCGACTACGAAACGTTCGCAGTACTCGGCTATCAAGTGTTCTGTGGCAACTACATGGGCGTCACGGACGACGAAGCGCGCGCGACTGCAGAGGCCGACACGATGTACGGAGCGGACTCGACGCAGCTCAGCGATGGAAGCTCGTCGCACGGCTTCATCTACTACGAGAGCCCGAGCGACTTCGGTGGTGCGTCGGCGGTGAACTCCGACAACGGGCTCACGGTGTTCGGCGGTTCGATCGTTTGGGATGGCTCAGGCGACATCACGTATCCAAGCTCGTGGCGTCCCGCGAGCGATCTCGGAAGCGGATGCGTGCCGGCTGGTGGATTCGGTTCGACGTCGGGTTGGGATCTCCAGAGTGGCGACGCACTCGACGTGTCTGACGTGAACGCAGCTCTCGCGGTAGTTGGCGCGACGGGTGTTCCTGACGCGATCTGGTATGGCGGCTATGTCTTCTCGAGTTACGTGCTTCTCTATCCACGCTCGGTCGGCGCGTTCAATCCCGCAACCGCGGAATGGATCGTGGTCGTGAACGGTGGTTGGCTCGAGTAGGCGAGCTAGTTACTCGCCGATACGATCGTACGCGTAGACACCGCGATCGCGTGCCGCTGGCGCGGCGATCGCGATGTGATTGCCATCGCTCGAGAAGGCGACCCCGTAGCCGAACAACTCACCGTCATGCGGTACGGGCGACTTGATGAAGTCCGTTTGCGCCCATACGCCGTCGAAGCGAAACAAGTACGCGGCGCCGCTGCTGCCAGCGCCGTTGTCGTGTTCGTCGCCATTGATTCCAAGCGCGCGGCTCGACTCTTCCTCTGCACCAATGAGGAGCGCGAGACCGTCTCCCGACATGGCGAGTGCGGATCCGAAGACATCGCGCGGGTCGGCATTCGAGGCTTTGATGTAGAGCTCCTGCGTCCATGTCGATCCGGTGCGATGAAAGAGGAATGCTGCGCCCGAGTCGTACGAACCGTCGGTCGACTCATCGCCGCCGAGTCCTCGTCCTTCGCCGTCTTCGTATTCGGCGCCGACGAGCAGGCGATTGCCGTCATCGGAGAGCTCCACCTGATCTCCGAAGTAGTCCAACTCCGACGGGTGGGCCGCAGTGATTCTAGCTTCTTCGCTCCAAACGCCAGCCGTGCGTCGAAACACATACACGAGCCCCGTCGCCGCCTCGCCGAATGCGCCGACAGCAAGCGTCGTAGCGTCGTCATTGAATGCGACCGCCGATCCGAAATCTGCGCCATCGGAGTCCGATGCGCGGATGTAGTCGGTCTGCGACCAAGTCGAGCCGACGCGTTCGAACACGTAGACCGCTCCTGTGCCTCCCATGAAGTCGTTGTCGTCGACACCGTTGATGCCTGTCGCCGAGGAATACTCACGCGGCGCACCGACTGCGAATCGCGATCCGTCGTCGGACATCGTCACGCTTAGACCAAACTGATCGATCTCGGCGACGACGTTTGGCTTTACGTATGCAATCTGTGACCACGTGGACCCGACGCGCTGAAACACATACGCAGCGCCTGCTGCCGCGCGACTGTTGTCGAGCTCATCGCCGTTGATGCCGGGTGAACCGCCGTATTCACCGTATGCGCCGACGACGAGATCGTTGCCGTCCGCAGAGAGTGCGACCGCGATTCCGAAGGTGTCGTCGGATTCGGCGTTCGACGCTTTGATGAACGCTTCGAGCACCCAGTCGTCGACCACACGCCGATACACGTAAACCGCGCCGCTTTGGTGCGCGTCCGTGTCATGCATCTCGGGTCCGATGCCGCGCGCGGCGCTCGGGTTGCCCGGTGCGCCAATGGCGATGGTCGTTCCGTCTGCCGACAAGGCAAGAGCGCGTCCAAAATCCTCGGTCAAAAGCGTGATGAGAAACCCCGGCACGCCGCTCGGTTCGATCGTGGGGTCACGTCGTCCTGCATCGACACCCGTGTCGAGACCTGCATCGCCCACACCGCTATCGATCCCCGCATCGACACCGCCGTCGATGCTCGCGTCCATCGAGATGGGTGGCTGCATGCATCCGGCGAATGGATCGCAATACTCCGTGCCGCTGCACATCGTGCTCGTCGACTCGACGTAGAAGCACACTCCTTCTTCGCACTGCGCGGTAGCGCACGTGGCGGTGGTCGTGCATCCGCTCGTTCCGTTCGTGCACGCAGGTGCCGGGCAGAGCTCGGGATGCTCAGGCGAGCAATGAGAGTCGACGCAACGTCCGTCGAGACACGCTTCTGCAAGACTCGAGCTTCCTGAAGTCGTGCAATCGATGCCCGCGCAGTTGCGCGTGATCAAAACTTGAAGCGCCATGTCACCGAGGAACGTCACGCGAGTCGGACGTGCTGCAACGGTATCGCCTTCGCTATCGAGAAGACGCACGAGAACAAAGAGCTCGCGATTCTTTGCGAGGTCGAATGACGCAACTTGCGATCCGGTCGCGAAATGGAGCGTGCGACCCGCGTCGATCGTGCGGCGCGTTTCGAGAACGGGTTCGGCACCACTCAGCCCAGGGTCCGGATAAAGCTCGACCGTGACGCGCGCGAACTCGACGCCCGAGACGAGGTCCGTTTTCAAAAGCACGATGAGATTCGCCTGGTCGTCGTCGCTGCACGCGCTCGAAAGCACGCATGCGAGCACGCAAACGAACGCATAAACCACGCGCAGCGAGCACTTCGACATCCCGCACATAGTAACGTGCAGTTGGCGATCTCTGGTAGCATTCCGCGCGAGATGACGGACCGCATCGGCAATTGTCGCATCGTGGGCGAGATTGGCTCTGGTGGCATGGCCGTCGTCTACAAGGCGATCCAAGAGCCGCTCGGTCGTCCCGTCGCGATCAAAGCGTTGAAGCCGAGCATCGCGGTCGACAGCCAATTCGCAAAACGATTCGAACGTGAAGCGAACTTCATGGCGGCGCTTCAGCACGAAAATATTTTGCACGTCTACGATTTCATCAAGGACGGCGAAACGATGTACATCGTGATGGAGTACGTCCAAGGGATCGACCTCTACGATCTTCTGGAGAAGACTCCGCGCCTCCCTGTCGAGGTCGCAGCGATCATCGCGCTGCAAGTTGCGCGCGCTCTCGACTACGCGCACTTCCGCGGCATCATCCATCGCGACATCAAACCCGCGAACGTGATGATCTCGAGTCACGGCGAAGTGAAGCTCATGGACTTCGGCATCGCGCGCGATGACACCTTGAGCGATCTCACCGAGACTGGCACGGGTCTCGGCACGCCTTCGTATATGTCGCCCGAACAGATCCTCGGCGACAAGCTCGACTTCCGAAGCGACATCTTCTCGCTCGGCATCGTGCTCTACCAAATGCTCACCGGTCGTAAGCCATTCGTCGAAGACGAGTCGCGCACCGTGATGCAAAAGATTCGACTCGATCGCTATGCGCCACCGCGGAAGCTCAATGCATCGGTGCCGCGCATGCTCGATCGCATTCTCGGTCGCACGATGGAGAAGCTGCCCGCCAATCGTTATCCGACCACGCAGGCTCTCATCGATGACCTCATGGAATTTCTCTCACCGCGCGTTCCGATCAATTACAACGCGCGTCTCGTGATGTATCTCCGCGACATCGAAGTCGTGAGCGGCGCGCGCGCGGATGAGATTTTGTCTGCGGGTGCGTCGCGCATGGCGCGGACCGCGAACGTCATCGATCGAGGGCTTTTGAGGCGAATCGGCCTCGTCGAAGCAGCCGTGTTTCTCGCTGTGCTCGGTGCGGGCGGCCTCATTCAGCGCGCGTCGGGTCGCTTCAGTGAAGGCGAAGAAATGGCGCATCCTGCACCCCTTCTCTCTCCGCGAACCGCGGGCTATCTACGCGTCGTCGCAGAGCCGTGGGCCGAGATCATCGTCGATGGGCAGTCGATTCTGACGACGCCAACCGCGATGCCGATTGCGCTCTCACCTGGACGTCACTTCGTGAAATTCCGAAATCCATATTCAGTCGACGTCGATCGCGAAGTGCGCATCCGCACGGGCGCGACCGAAGTGCTCGATGTGACGTTGTCGCCGCGTCCGTCGCTCGGCTTGCCGCAAGACCCGACACAACGCATCGAAGCGGAGAGTGCCCTGTGATGCGAGCACTCGTACTCGGTTTCGCGATGTCTCTCGCATCGACGTTTGTCGTTGCGCACGCGAACGCGACTGACGACACGGTCGTTCACGTTCACATCGTGCGTCAGGGCGAGACACTCGCGAGCATTGCGCAACGCTACTACGGCGACCCGCGACGCGAAGGCGTGCTCGTCATGGAGAACGGGCTCAACGCGCAAGGTGGGGTGTCGATCGTAGTCGGCATGCGTCTCGATATTCCTACGGTCTTCTATCACCGCGTTGCGCAAGGCGAGACGTGGGCGCAGCTCGCGGAGCACTACTACGGTGATGTGCGTCGCGCAGCCATTCTCGTCGAAGCAAATGGTGGGTCGCCGGTTCAACCCGACGTGGGCGCGGAGCTTTTGATCCCGTACCCGCTTCGTCACGTCGCGGGTCAACACGACACGTTGACTGAAGTTGCGCAGATGTACTTTGGATCGCCGGATGGCGTCGCGACGCTTCGTCGTTTCAATCGTGTGCGCGCAAATCGCCTTCAGCGCGGGCAGATCATCCTCGTTCCGCTTGCGGACCTTACCTTGAGCGAAGACGGACGCCGCCTCATTGCGGAAGAAACAGGTGTCGCGCCTTCGGATGGTGCGGAAGTTCGCGCGGTCCAAGCACGTATTGACGCAGAGCTTCCGGTGCTTCGCGATCACGTGCGTCGCGGCCGATTCACGGAAGCGGTCGCGCTCGGGAATCGTTTGCTCGGCACGGGCGTGCTCACCGGAAATCAGATCGTGTCGATCCATCGCGAGCTCGGCACGGCTTATGTCGCGCTCGATCGCGAAGATCTCGCGACGGCTGCGTTCCGCGAAGTCATCACGCGACAACCGGACGCAGAGCTCGACACGATCCGCACTTCACCGCGCGTGCTTCATGCGTTCCGACTCGCGCACGCGTCGCCTGCGACTCCGGGTACGCCAGCTACGCCTACGCGAGCTGCGGATGCAGGTGTCGCTGCTGCGGCACCGCCCGCGCACTGACTCAAGCTGCGTGAATGGCGGCGCGTGGCTGAAGCGTGTCGGAGAGACCCGTGAGCGCGAGGCTTTCGTTCCACAAGCGCAGCTGCGCGGCTTCGTCGTACGAACGCTTCGATGAGCGCGCGGGCTTTCTCTTGATGAAATACTTGCCCGTGACATTCGCGACGTCGGGCGAAGTCGCGAGATAGACGCTCGTCACCGCGCCCTTTTCGGGCGTCGTCAGAAATGGCGCGCCAAGTCGAATCGCGGCGCCAAAGAAGCCGCCATTGTTGCGACCAAACCCGCTCGCGATGACGCCCGGGTGAAGCGCGTTGACGGTGATGCGAGTGCCTTCGAGGCGCCGCGCGAGCTCGTACGTGAAGAGTACGTTCGCAAGCTTTGTCTCGGCGTACACATCCATGCCGGAGTAGCGCTTTTCGTGCTGCAGATCGTCGAACGAAATGCCCTTCGAGCGTGGATGCATCTCGGAGCTCACATTGATGACGCGTGCGCCGTCGGCCGCTTTGAGCTCATCGATGAGAAGGAGCGTCGTTAAGAAGTAGCCGAGGTGGTTCGTTGCGAACGTCGCTTCGAGTCCGTCGACCGTAGTCTTTCGCTCCATGAGCACGACGCCGGCGTTGTTTAAGAGCACGTCGAGCTTCGTGTACTTCTTCTTGAACGCCGCTGCGAAATCGCGAATCGATTTCTGCGAAGACATGTCGGCGAGCATCAGGTGCACGTTGTCGTTGCCCGAATCGCGCTGAATGTCGGCGAGAGCTTCTCGCCCTTTTTCTTCGCTGCGACAGACGAGAATGACTTCTGCGCCTTCTTTCGCGATTGCGCGCGCAGCTTCTTTGCCGATGCCTTGATTTGCGCCAGTGACGACGACGACCTTACCGCTCATTGCATGACCCATATGCGCGTTCGTCGCGCGTGTCGGGTTTGCGTTACGTGAGCGCTACGATCTTTTTTTCTTCGGCTTGCTGATCTTCTTTTTCGCGCTCGGTTTTGCTTCGACGACCGCCTCAGGCGCTGGAGGAGGAGGCGATGCGAGATTCGGAACAAGTGGAAAGCCCGCGATGCTCGCTTGCTTGCGAAGGTGCACGTACGAAAAGACAGCAACCGGAATGAGGAGCAGCGAGATCAGCTGCGACGTCGAGTAGTTGAATGCGCCGCCTCGTTCGGGATCGTCGCGCAGGTACTCGATTAAGAATCGCCACACCGCGTAACCGAAGACGAGTGCGAGGAGAGGTTGCCCGCGAAACTTTCGGATACGCCACACGTACATCGTCAGAAGAAAGAGAACGAAGCCCGCGAGCGATTCATAGAGCTGCGTCGGGTGAACAGGGAACGAGTAGTGCGCATCGCCCGCGAGGCCATAGGCAGTCACGTGATGATTGAATGCCGGCGAGCCCGTGGGCGCATCGGCACACGCCATGTGAGGAGACGCCGTGAAGTTCCAATGAGGGAACGTTCCCCAGCCGCGCAACCACGCGGGAGCCGTCGGGCTGAGACGCTCACCGAAATCGCAACCGAAGAGGTAGCAGCCGATGCGCGTGAAAAGAAGTCCAGTTGCAAGCGTGGGCGCAACGGCGTCGGCCCACGGAAGGAGGGGCACTTTTTTGTAACGAAGAAATCCGACAGACCCGAAGAAGCCTCCGAGAAATCCGCCATAGGCAACGAGCCCGCCCGAACGAAGCGCGAACCAATCACGCGCGCTGTGAAACTCGTCGGGGTTCGTGATGATGTAGAGAATGCGTGCGCCCGCGATGGCAGCGACAGCGGTGATGATGAAGCAGTTCGCCATCATCTCACGGTCGAGATGCTCGTACTTCGAGCCGAGCCACATCACGAGATACCAAGCGATGATGAGCGACGTGCCGAGCATCACTCCGTAAGAGAAGATCGGAAGACTTCCCCACGGAGTCGGAATGTAAAAAAGAATCGGATGCATCGCAGGCGGACTCTAGTCGTCCCCGCGCAATACGAATAGGCCCCACGCTTCGCGCGTCGGAGGCGCGGGTGGTGGCGTCAATTCGACTTCGAGACACGCGCGAGCGAGCTCGCCCGCCTGCTGATCGGGCGCGGTCCAGAGCACATCGAGCTTTTCGAGCATCGCATCGGGCTTCTTCTTCCACTGCTTGAACACGCTGCGAAGCTCTTCAGGGAATACGCCGCGACGGATCGCGTTGTAGACAGCGAATGGCAACTGACCACCGAGCGGAGATTCACCAGGCGGCATATCGAGCACGGTGAGACACGCTTCTTCGATAAGCAGACGATGCTTCGGGTCGTCACCTTGAAACCACGTGAGCAAGTAGTGCTCGAGAAGGAATATTTCCCATCCCATCGGCAGCACTTCGTCTTCGCTCTCGTCGAAACGCTCGCGCACGCGATCCACATCAATGGCGAACGCGACGAGATGCACGTAAGGTACGCCGTGACGAATGGCGAGCGTGCGATCCATGATCGTTTTGCGCCCGAGCCCTTCTTCGCGCGAGCCAATGACACGTAGCTTGTCGTTCACAAACGAGAGAATGTCGCGGACGCACGGCCGCGTCGAATTTCGTAGGCATTCGCTTTGACGAAGAAACACGTCGAGCCGACGAAGGCGCTTCGCCCTCTCCTTCCCACCGCGCTTTTTGCGGCCTGCGGCCTTGCGGGCATGGGTCACGAGGTTCTGTGGACGCGTGTGGCGCGCACCCTGGTCGGTGGCGATGCGCGCGGCGTCGCGGTGGCGGTGACGGCGACCCTTCTCGGAATGGTGATCGGTGCGCTCGTCGCGTCGCGCGCGGAAGCACGCTGGGGTGCGCTCTCTGCCTTTATTCGCATCGAGGTACTTGCTGCGATCACGTCGGCGCTCATGCCGTGGCTTGCACTTCCATTCGGCGGTCTCGCGATGATCGCGTACGGGGCACTCGGAGAAGGCACCGCGTTCGCGTGCGCTTCGTTCGTGATCGCGACGCTGATGTTTTTGCCCGCAGCGCTCGCGATGGGCGCGGGACTTCCGTTACTCGTGAGCGCTCTCGACCCTGACGTTCGCGCGCCGGCTCGCCTCTACGCAGCGCACGCTGCGGGGAGTGCGATCGGCGCATGGGTCATTGGCTTCGTGCTGCTCGAACAGTTTGGCGCGCCCATCACTGCGGTGATGCTCGCCGCTACGCAGCTCTTGGTGTGCGTCGTGCTCGCGCGTCGAGGGCGAACGATCTCTCGTGTCGCCGATCGATCCGCGACGCGGCTTGCACCGCTTTTTCGCTCGCACGCGCCCGTGTTGATCGCGGCGCTCTTGGCGGGTGCGTCCTCGTTCGCGCTTCAAGCGTTATGGACGCGCGTTGCCGCACTCGCACTTGGACCGACGGTGCAAGCGTTTGCGCTCGTGGCTGCTGTCTACGTGCTTGCTCTTGCGATCGGCGCGGGCGCCGCCTCGATGGTCGTGAAGCGCTTCTCCATCACGCGCATCGGATTCGTCGTGTCGCTCTTTGGTGCAGCGTGCACCGCGCTCGTTTTCACGAAGCTCGTCGGCGCGTGGCCGATCGATACCGTCGATGCGTTTCAACACGTGGCCGATGGCCGCGTCTCGATGCTCGCACTCGCGCGCGTGATTGCGTTGCCCGTTGCGCCTGTCGTGATCTTCTTCGGTGCCGCGTTCGCCTTCGCTTCGTCTTACTTCGAAAGCACGGAACCTGAATCGCGCGGCCCTCTCGTGGCGCTCCTCCTTGCGAGCGGCGCCATCGGCAACATTGCGGGCGCGGTGCTTGCGCCTTTCGTGTTGGTCCCCGTGTTCGGACTCGCGAGCGCAGTGCGCATCGCGGCTGCGATCCCGGCGCTTGCGGGGGTGGTTGCGGCGATCGGTTTTGCGCGAAGAACGTCTGCGTGGTCGGTCGTTCTTCCACCCATTGGGATTGCGCTCGCGGCAACGGTGCTTCTCTTTCTGAATGCGCCGGCACGTTTCGATGCCGCGAACATGACGCGTGGCCCTTTCCTCTACGCGTCGACGTCTGCACCCGATCTCGGTGAAGTCATCTTTGCGCATGACGGCGTCGACTCGACTGTGACCGTGCGCTCGAGTCATGGCGAACGGATGTTGCAGATCGACGGCAAGATCGATGGCAGCAGCATCGGCGACGCGCCAACGCAAACCCTCGTTGGCCTTTTGCCGACTCTCGTTGCGCATCATCCTGAACGTGCTCTCGTGATTGGTCTCGGCACAGGCATGACCGTCGACGCGGTGCGCGCCGTTCCTGGTCATCGATCGATCGACGTGGCAGAGCTCGTGCGCGGCGTGAGGTATGCGGCGCCGTACTTCGCGGGTGCCACACACGATGTCCTTCGACAGCGCGATGTGCACGTGCGCGAAACAGATGGATCGCTTCTGCTCCGATACGGAGATGAATCGTGGGACGTGATCGTGAGCGAGCCCTCGAACCCGTGGGTCGCAGGCATGGGCGATCTCTTTTCGGAAGAAACCTTCCGTGCAGCACGCGCGCATCTTCGCGAAGGCGGCGTCATGGCCACGTGGTTTCACGTGTACGCAACCGATCTCGAGATTGTGCGCGAGATCATGGCGACGTTCGCGAGTGTGTTTCCGAACGCGACTCTCTGGGAGCTCTCGCGCGGAGAGGACTACATGCTTCTTGGCGTCAAAGGCGAGGAGGGACTCGACCTCGATCGCATCGCCACGCGTGCTGCATCGCCCGATGTCGAGCGCGCGCTCCACGCGTCGGGAATCCCCGACGCGCCATCACTCGTTGGGCGCATCGTTGCATCGAGTGAAGGCATATTGCGCGGCACCGCGAACGTGAGCCCGCTGAGCCTTCGCACGGGAAACTTGGAAGCGCGCGCGGCACGCGCACTCTATCGCGACGCCTCGCAAGGCGCGCTCGAGCTGTTCGGCGAGATCGCGATCACGCCTGCCGAGCTTCGCCTGCGCGCGCATGGTCAAGCGGGGCACGCACTCGCGCTTGCTGCACCGGCGGCAGTCGAAGCGCGTGCGCTTGCGCGGCAGGTGGTGTTGCGTGCGCTCTCGCATGATGAAAATGGCGCAATCTTTCTCGGCGAGCGCGCTGTCGGATTGGCGCCGACTGATCCGACGATTCAAGACCTCGTCGCTACGCTCTACCTCGCGCGCGGTAAGACACATGCGCTCGCGCAAGAGTTTGCCGATGCGCGCGACGCGCTCATGACCGTGCTCGAGCTCGATCCACCGAATGCCGACACGCGCGTCGATGCGCTTGTCACGCTTGGTGACATCGACGTCGCCATGGGACGCGCGCAAAGTGGGCTCGATCGATTTCAACGTGCGCGTCGCGTTCGGCCGAGCTCACCCGACATTGCAGATCGCATTGCGTCGGCGCTCGATCGTCTCGGCGCGACGGAAGACGCTGCACGCGAACGCGCTCTCGCAGAGCAGCTGCGCAACGGCTCTATTCACTAAGCGCGGTGTCGAGGGCACGGCGCATCTCTTCGAGCGGCGCCACTTTGTGCGTCCAACGCTCGAACGCGATGGCGCCTTGATGCAGCAGCATCGCTCGCCCGTCGACAGAACGCCTACCCAACGCCCGCGCGTACGCGAGAAAGGGCACGTTGCGTCCATACGCGAGGTCGACTGCGACAAGGGATTCGCGCGACGTCTCGAGGCCGACTAACCCCGCGAGCGAAGTCGCCTCCGCGCTCGATGCACTCGTCGCATGAACGAGTACGTCGGCGTCGGCGACTTCGGCGCGAAGTCGACTCTCATCGATGGTCGTTGCGACCACTTCTGCTTTGCCTCGAAACTCCAGCGCATCGCGCACGAGCTCGCGTGCCATCTGCATGCGACGCCCCGCGACAACAACGCGCCGCGCCTTCGCCGCGAGCAGTGCGAAGAGGACGGCGCGCGCCGCACCGCCTGCACCTATGATCACAATGTTGGCATCGGCGACCGCGACATTCTCATCGCGCATGGCGCGCAAGAAGCCTTCGACGTCGGTGTTCGTGCCAACGAGCTTCACTCCGTCACGCACGATCGTATTGACCGCTCCGACGCGCGACGCGATGTCGTCGACGTGATCGAGATGCCGCATCACGGACGTCTTGAGTGGAGCGGTGACATTCGCTCCACCGAAATCCTGGCGAAGACGCGCAACCGTGGACTCGAGATCGGAGTCATCTGTTTCGATCGCTTCGTACGTCGCGTCGATCGCAAGCGCCTTGAACGCGGCCTTGTGCATGGCGGGCGACAACGACCTTGCGACAGGGGAACCGATGACCGCGTAGTGCGTCGTCACGAGTCGTCGCTCGAGCCTTCGACTTTGGCACGCAACGTTCCTTCATGGAGGCGTACGCGAATCGCGTCGCCCGCCTTCGCATCGCTTGCACGAAGAAGTGCTCGTTGCGTTTTCTCGTGGATCGCAATCGCGTAGCCGCGCGAAAGAACACCGAGAGGGGACATGGCCGAAAGACGCGCGACCGACTCGCCAAACTGCGCGCGTCGATCCGCGATCACGGGCACGATCGCAGCGTCGAGACGCGTTTTCAGCGCGACGAGCGTTGCTCGATCACGCGCCAAGCGAGAACGCGCATCTTGCTCGAGAAGGCGCTCATGAAGATTCGTGAGCGTGCTTCGCGATGCAGCGAGCTTTCGCTGCGTGCGCTCTGCGAGGCGTCCACGCAACGCGAGCAAGCGACTTCGCACGTCGCTCACGGCGCGTCGCGGATCGCTCACACGGCGCGCGAGACGATCGATGCGCAAACGCTCGCGCTTGATGCGCAGGTCGAGCGCGCGTTCCATCCCGCGCGTGACAGACTCGAGCTCGTGCTTCAGCACGCGTAGCTCGGGTACCACGAGCTCTGCCGCGTTCGAAGGAGTGGATGCGCGGAGATCGGCGACAAGGTCTGCGATCGTGATGTCGACCTCGTGACCGACCGCGCTCACGATGGGAACGCGACACGCAGCGATCGCACGCGCGAGCTTCTCGTCGTTGAACGCAAAGAGATCCTCGGCCGATCCACCACCGCGTCCGATGATCACGACATCGAGGACGTCGAGCTTTTGAATCGCTTCGAGCGCACAGAGAATGCTCGCCGGAGCGTCCACACCTTGAACCAGGCAGTGCGCGACAACGATGTGCACGGGCGACCGACCACGCGCGACGCGAATGATGTCGTGCATCGCCGCACCCGACGTGCTCGTCACTACACCCACCACGCGCGGCACGCGCGGGAGCGCCCGGCGCCGCGCCTCGTCGATGAGGCCTTCTGCTTCGAGCTTCTTACGTAGTCGCTCGAACTCCGCGTGGATGTCACCCTTACCCGCAGGCAACGCGAGGCGCGCGATGAATTGAAATGAGCCGCGCGCTTCATAGAGCGAAAGCCCACCGCGAAAACGAACGCGCTCACCATTCTCGAGCTTCGCTTTCGCGCGCCGTGCTTCGTTGCGAAACATGACTGCTCGAATCTGCGCAGGCTCGGTGCCATCGTTGAGCGTGAAGTAGACGTGCCCCGATGCGGCCTTCGTCACATCGGTGAGCTCACCCTCGACCCAGAGGTCGCCGTAGGTCTCCTCGAGCTGCGTGCGAACGATCCGATTGAGCTCGGCAACGCGAAGCACCGGCTCTTCGGTTTCCGTCTTCTTCTCACTCCAATCGAAAAGCGGATCGTTTCCCATGACGCCTCTACCGCTTCCCTTTGCTCGGCGGCGGCGTTCGTGGCCGCGCAGGCGTTGCAACCGGAATAGGCATCGTCACTTGCGTGGATACGCGTTCATGAATCGTCGCAAGCGCAACGTGGTTGCGACTCCGTCGTTGAAATTCCGCAGCGACGTTTCGTTCGATGCAGGCTTTCACTTCGGGGATCGGCGTTGAGATCACCGCGATCACCGTGGGGTTGCGTGAGCGACCGCGCGGCATCTCGATGTCGATGCGCACGGACCATGTGCCTCGTCGCGCGCCAAAGCACTGCGTGAGAGTCGTCGGCTGCACTCCGAAGCGTGCTGAGTCCCGGAGCTGCGAGCGCAGCACGCGCGTTTGCATCTCGTGCTCACGTTCACGGTCGCGCGGATCCTCGACGCTACCGCCATTGTCGTAGGTCGGCTGAATCATCGCGAGCTCGATCGCGGAGAAACCATGTGCCGTTGCCCACGCATCGAGCTCAGGCTCATGCATGTCGAGCACGTAGTCGTATTCGTGCGACGCGTTGATGAAATGCGCGAGCGCGCTGTTGCCGCTCACCTCGATCAAATGCGCGACCGCACATGCACGACCGCGATCATCGATGAACCGAGGACGTCGTGTATGCGTACTCGTGACCGCGCCCGCGCGATGCTGCGGAAAGACGCCAGCTTCACGATACTTGGCGAGCACGTCGAGCAAGCGCGCGCGTTGCACCCTTTGTGCGCGCGAAAGATTCGCCGTCGTCGCCTGACGAAGGCGTGCTTCGATCCAAGCAAGGTGGGTCTGGACGCGAATCGTCTCCGGTGCGCGCCACGCTTCCGGAGAATCAACCCAGCTCGCATCGCCCGTGACCGCGTTGATCGCCGTGATGCTTTTCGCATCGGCGTGCGCCGACGATGCGACGACCAACACCAGTGAACCGATCCAGGCGGGAAATCTCATATGCCTTCCGCGACCACTCTATCATCGCCAAAGAGCCGCGGCGCGTTCCATTCGAGACATCATGAGACATGGCGCGATAGGATGCGTCCTCACTCTGTGCGTGAACCCTTTCGACGCTTGCCGATGCGTGACGTGCCGGAGCTTCCGCACCGCGCGCATCCGTACTTCAGCGCGCCGACGCGCGACACCACGATTAAGTCGCGGCACTTCGGGATGACGCGCGTGAAAGTGCGCACATGGGGACATGGTCCGCCGCTCCTCCTGGTTCACGGATTCATGACGAGTAGTTACTCCTTCCGCTACATGCTCGAGCCGCTTGGTGAGCATTTCACTCTCTACATTCCTGATCTTCCAGGCGCAGGCGAGAGCGACAAACCGAAGACGACGTATCCACCCGATGCGCTCGCCGACTCCATCGGCGACATCATGCGCGAGCTCGACATCGTTGGCGCAAGGGTGCTCGGCAACTCGCTCGGTGGTTATCTGTGCATGCGTCTCGCCATGCGCGAGCCGAAGACGATGTCGAAGCTACTCAACCTGCACTCGCCGGGTGTGCCGACGCGACGCATGCGCTTACTGCGCATGCTGCTTCGAACGCTTCCCTACGCGACCATCATTCGCGCGCTCGTCCGTCGCGACCCGAACGATTGGGTGCATCGCAACGTTCACTACTACGACGAAACGCTCAAATCACGCGAGGAGCACCGTGTCTATGCTGCGCCACTTCGCACCGAAGACGGCCTTGCGTCGTTCATCGCGATCTTGCGCGACACGCTCGATGTCGTTGCGATGGACGCGTTCATCGAAGAGCTCCGCAAAAACGAGTTTCCAATTCCGCTGATGCTCGTCTACGCAGAGCGCGATCCCATGGTGCCACCGCTCGTCGGAGATGAGCTGCGTAAGCTCATTCCGCGTGCTGAGTTCGTGCAGATGCGCGAGGCTTCTCATTTCGCACACGTCGATGCAGCAGATCGCTTCGCCAAACTCGCGATCGACTACTTTCAACGATGATGCTGTAGAAGCCACGCGTACACGTCGTGCTCGCGTCCGCGATACGTGCGCGTCCATGCGTCGTGACCCGCAGTGGGGTAGATCGTGAGGCTGGCATCTGGCGTTGGCATGCACGCGAGCAACGCGGTCACCGGCACACGCTCATGCTCGATGCTCGCGTCACGCGCACCGTGAAAGGTCCACGTTGGCACGCGACCAAGCGCGCAACCTTGTGCTGCCCACGCGCCGCGTGCGTCGCCGGAAATCACGACAGCTGCAGCGATCGGCGAATCCGTTGCGTGCTCGCTCAAATAATTCCAGATGCCGATGCCACCGCACGAGAGACCCGTGAGGTACATGCGCGATCGATCAATGTCATAGGCACGCGCGGCATAGTCGATGAATGCGGCGATCTCTGCTGCGGAGTGACATGTTTGACCAGGCGACGCTGTGTGGAGTGGCGAGAGCACGACGAACTCGCGTGCCGATGCCACCGCCGGCCACTGATTGCGATGGATGAGCTCGGGCACACCGTGATTCACGATGCGGGAGATGGACGCTGCGTTTCCGTTTCCATTCTCACCGCGACCATGGAGCGTGATGAGCAGTGGACGCGGTGTGCCATCGCCGTAACCGGGCGGCGTGTATTCCAAGTAGCCCTGCGTGATGCACTCGCCATCTGCAACACGCGGAACTTGTCTGCACGAAGACGAACGACAGCTCTGTGGAATGCTCACGGTGACATGACATCGCGCTTGTGCCGGCGCACGCGCCACGTTCGTCGATGTGACGAGCGCTCCAAACAGGATCGCGATGCCGAAGCGGACCATGTGTTTACATTGCGCTAGACTCCGCGCGTGGACAAAGCGGATAGCATTCTGCCGAACGCGAACCTCACTGCGCACGGCTACTACGAGCTTCGCCCGATCGATGTCGTCGGTCGCGACGATCTCTTCATCGTCGACGTCCGCGAAGAAGAAGAGCTCCTGGGTGAATGGGGTCACATCCACGGCGTGAGGCATATCGCCGCACAGGATGTGGAGAATGGCGCTCTCTCGATTCTTCCGGAGAACACGAAAGTGGTCTTGTTGTGTCGCAACGGACGTAAGAGCGCGCAATGCGCGACGGCTCTCGCGAAGGAAGGTCGTTTGAAGCAGGTCTACCTTCTCGTCGGCGGCATGGTGCGTTGGGTCGGTGAAGACAGGCCCGTCGCGCGCACGAAGACGTGGCGATGAGCGTCATCGTCGGACTCGGCGCGAATCTCGGAGACCGTCGCGCGATGTTGATGCGCGCCATCGAGCTCCTCTCGGAGGAACCCGGTCTCACGCTCGTCGCGACATCGCAGATCTACGAAACCGAACCTGTCGGTCCACCGCAGCCGAGTTATTTAAATGCGGCGGCGCGTTTCGACACGACACTCGATCCGCATGCGGTGCTCGAGATCTTGCTTCGCGTCGAACGCACGCTCGGTCGCATCCGCGGTGAGAAGTGGGGACCACGCACGATCGACCTCGACATCCTATGGATGGACGGCGTCGCGATCTCCGACGCAACGTTGACGGTTCCGCATCCGCACTTGATGGAGCGAACGTTTGCGCTCGCGCCACTTAGCGATGTCGCACCGGAGCTCGAATGGGCGCGCGCGCGTTGTGAAGAGCTGGGTGGTAAGCCGCCGGCACACACATAGTTCCAAAGATCTTCAGGCTTTCGCGGTCTTACACCCGACGCTTAGTTGGTCTTTCGAAAACCAGCATTGTACGATGCCTGAAACGGCAAATCGGCCTTACGGTTTGCTGAGTTAGCGGAGAGAGAACTCATGTCTGCCGACACGCGCAAAGATAAGCGCGCGCCAGTTTCGCTCAAGGTTCGCTTCAAGAGCGCGACCGTGGACGAATTCATCGAGCAGTACAGCGTCGACATTTCGACGGGCGGCCTCTTCATCAAAACGAAGAGCCCGATGCCGATCGGAACTCTTCTCAAGTTCGAGTTTCAGCTGAAGGACGAGTCGCGCCTCATTCATGGCGTAGGTCGCGTCGTCTGGCGTCGTGATGAAGAGCAAGCGAAGGGCTCCGACATCCCCGCCGGCATGGGCATCAAGTTCATCAAGATGGATCCCGAGAGCCGCGCGCTCGTCGACAAGATCATCGCGTCTCGCGGTGAAGCTCCGTCGAGTTACGACATGGTCGAACCGGCACCCGAGCGCGACTCGGTTCCCGAGATCGCGGATTCGGCGATCACGATTCGTCCCGCTGCGCCTCCGCCTGGCACCGAAGATCACATGCGTCCGATTGGCGGCATCGTTACGCCGACAGCGCCTGCACCCGTACCGCTTGCAGCGACACCGCGTGCAGCACAGCGATTCAAAGACACCCTTCAGTTCGGCGCTGGGCACTTGATGCCGCCGGCTCCGCCTACGCCCTCCGAGCCACCACCGCCTGCACCTGATGATGCGTTTTTCCCGCCCGAGAAAACGGATCCGGCGCTCGATGCCGAACCGACAGTCGTACGATCTGCGGCTCAGGTAAGAGAAGAAGCCGAGCTCGCACGCACGGCGCGCACCGCGAAGCTGCCTGTCGTCAAAGACGAACCCGAAGAAGACGAAGACGCGGGTCGCGTCACGATGCCGGAGACCGACGCGCGTCGCATGGCGCGACTTCTCGCGAACAGCAAAGCCGATCAAGAGCGCGCTGCCCTTCGCGCAGCCGCTGAGGAAGAAGCGCGCGCAGAACGACGAGCCGCGGCGCAACGCGCCGATGCACCTGCGCCTGCGCCGACGGTTGCGTTCTCCGACATGGTCGAAGAGCTGCCGGATTCGATTCCTGCGCCCGCACCGTTTTTCGATCCACCTCTCAACATGATGTCGATCCCTGTTCCGGCAACGCCCTCGGCGATGCCAGAGATGATCGAAGCGCCTTCGATGCCGCCGCTCGAATTCGAGGCGCCCGTCGAAGCTGCGAAAGAACCTGAACCGCCGGTCGTCGCCGCGCCTCGTATCGAGGACTCGGGCGAGAACGACGTCGCCGATGTCGTCAGTCTTCCTCCGCCGCGTGCCGTTTCCGATGCGCCGCGCGGTGGGAAGAAAAAGAAGAAGAAGCGTGGTGGCAGCACGCCGCCGCAGCAGCAGCAACAGCAACAGGCTCAACGCGCTCCGACGCCCGCGGCGGCTCCTGCGCAATCTTCGGCGTCGCAGACGAAACCCGGAATGGGTCTCGCGAAGATCCCGGCGGAGAAAGCTCCGACAGCAGGTCCCCGTTTGCCCGCAGGTGCAGGCGTGGCGGCGCCAAAGAAGGCGACGTCGAGTAAGACGCTGCCGATCATTCTCACTGTCGTCGCGCTTGCGGTCGCAGCCGGCGTCGTGTTTTGGCAGGTGCAGCCCGAGCATCCGGCAACGACGCCTCCTCCGGCCGAGAACATTCAGCCGACTCCTTCGGCGACGCCGACTCCACCGACTACGCCGCCAACTCCGTCTGAGGCAGCGGGCACGCCGACGCCCGCAAACGCCGCTCCTGCGAATCCGACTGCGGAAGTTGCACCGCAGCCGACGCCTGAGCCCGCGATCTCGACTGTGCCCGTGCGCATCGAGTCGACTCCGTCGAGTGCGTCGATCCTCGTCGAAGAAGAAGCGCGTGGTGTCACACCGACGACAGTCGATCTTCCGCTCGGTGTTGCCGCGACGGTGACGGTGAGTGCTCCAGGTTACGCGCCGCTCTCTCGTGAAGTCGTCGGACGCAGTGGCGCTGCTCCCATTCGCTTTCAGCTCGTGCCGGCGCAATACACGATCATCGTCGACACGACGCCACTCGGTGGACGCGTCACAGTGAATGGACGCACGGCGACTGCTCCTGCCGCGATCCCGCTCGGACGTGTGTCGGGTCCAGTCAGCGTGAGTGCAACGAAGCCCGGCTTCGAGACGACGACGGAAAGTGTTCCGCTCGACAGCTTCACGCTCGAGAGTGGCGTGATGGTGCGTCGCATCACGCTTGCGCTTCGTCCAGGTGCAACACCTGCTCCGCCGGAGCCGGTCGTTGCTGCACCGGAACCTGCGCGCTCGAACACATCGCGTCGCAACAATCGACGCAACAACACGCCAGCCACGACAACCCCAGGTGGAACAACGCCGGCAGCAACAACGCAGCCCGCTCCAGAGCCGCGCCCTGCACCGGAGCCGCATCCTGCTCCAGCAGAGCCGATCCCCGACAATCCGTTCTGATCAGCTCGCGGGTTTCGCGTCGGGCTCTCCGCCCTTGTCGCTCTCCGGTGTCGTATCCGGTTCGAGCGATGGTTCGATTGGGCCAGGCATCGGCGGATGGAAGTCGCGCTTGTAGAGCTTCACGATGACGAGTGAGAACGTCACGATCATCGGGCCCGTGATGATGCCGATCGGTCCGAACGCCGCGATGCCAGCGAGGATCGCGAAGAATGCGATCGCGCCATGCATCTCGACGCCGCGCTTCATGAGCAAAGGCTTTGCGATGTTGTCGACGAGACCAACGACGATAAGACCCCACGCCGCGAGAAAGATCGCCTGCCAGGTATGACCGCCAAGCAGAAGGAAAGCGGCGACGACGACGACCGTTCCGCCTGCACCAATGCCTGGGATGAACGCGAAGATGAACGTCATGAACGTTGCGACGAGTAGATGCGTTGCGCCGGCGATGAGAAAGCCGATGAGCGCCACTGCCGCTTGAATAAGCGATGTTCCGATGTTCGCAACGACGACCGAGTAACTCGCTTTACGAAGCTCTTCGAAGACTTCACTCGTTTGCTTTTGACGCAGCGGCACGTGTTCGCTGATCCACGCGAGAATATTTTTCCCCTCGATGAGAAATACCGTGAGCGCGATCACCATGAGCGTTGCTTCGAGAAGGCCTGAGCCAAGGCCGCCGAGAAACGCTGTGACGATTCGAACCGCACTCGCGCTGTAGCTGCCGATGTTCGACTGCACAGAGCTCGGATCGACGGCCATGCGCGACATGGCGGCATGAAGCTGCTCTCGCGCGAAGGGCGGTGCGCTGTCGATGAGCGCTTCGACTCCGCCTTCACTCACCTTGCGACTTATCTCGCTCGCGATGTCGAGTAGCTCCTTCAGTAGACTCACGCACACAGCAACGACCGGTGCGAGCACGACCACGACGAAGCCGAACGAGATGACGAACGCGCTTGCGCTACGACGTCCGCGAAATGCGTGAGCGAGCTTTTCTTGCAGTGGAAAGAGCGAAACCGCGAACACCGCGGCGACCGCGAACAGACTGACGAACGGCGCAACCAGAAATACGGTGAGCACGCCGCACACGGCGAGCAAGAAGACGACGAACCGTCGGGAAGTCTCGTTTGCTCGGCTCATATTCCTCTTTGCGTTCGATACACATTCGACGGACCGCGAAAGCCGTGCGTGTCATTCGGCTTGCGACGAAACACGCGAACGAGGACGAGCCCCATCACGAATCCGCCGATGTGCGCGAAGAACGCGACGCCGCCTTGCCCCATTCCAAGATTGCCGAGCGACGTAATGCCCGCGAGTAGTTGCCACAGGAACCACGCGACGATGAAAAACACAGCCGGCAGCTCGATGAACTGAATGAAGACGAAGATCGGAACGAGCGTGAGCACACGCGCGCGCGGATAGAGCACGACGTACGCAGCGAGCACTCCCGCGATTGCGCCGGAAGCGCCGATCATCGGTAGCGCGCTATTCGGTTCGATGACGACTTGGAGCAGCGCTGCAGCAAGGCCGCACAAGAAGTAGAAGAGAATGAAGCGCGCGCGTCCGAAGTTGTCCTCGACGTTGTCGCCGAAGAGGTAAAGGAACCACATGTTGCCAAGGAGGTGCAGAAAGCCTCCGTGAAGAAACATGCTGGTGAACGGAGTGATGAAGCTGCCCGGATGTCCTGCGTGAAGGAGCACGTCGGGAATGACGCCGAAGCGCTCGATCACTTCGCGAAGGCGGATGTCGCCGAGGGAGAGCTCGTAGAGATAGACGAGCGCGCTGAACGCGATGAGTCCCCACGTGAGCACGGGCTTTGTGCGCGAAGGGTTCAGGTCGCGGAGCGGGATCACGCGCTCAAGCTAGGCAGCACACGCCCCCGCGTCAATGCTTGGAGTCAGTGCACGTCGTTAATACCGCGACCAAGAGCTGCGAACCACGCTTCGGAGCTCTCACGAGGCAGCACGATCGCCACACTTCGGCCGCGATCGCCGAGTGCCACGTAGAGCGGAGACGGCACGTGACGCGATTTGGTGAAGGCGTCTACGTGAGCGACCATCGCGAAGAGAGCGGGGCTCGGCAAGATTGCGAGAGCACGCGTGAGTGAGGCGGAGGGTGCCGCGTCACGATTGTCGACGGCTCCTCTGTGAAGCGAAGCCTCGAGCTCCTCGTGTGTCGCGCTATGACCCGGATTGCGTGGAGCCCACCACAGACTGTAGAGCGCAACACCGCGTGCGATCGTCTCTGCTCGAAGGCGATCGTTCGTAAAGGGCAACGTGCCACCGTCGAGCGATCCTGTGAGCGAATGCGCGATCGCGCCTTCGCTTTGCGCGACGGCTTGAGAAGACGCGACCACGCCGATCGACGTCTCTGAATCGAAGCGCGCGAGCAGTGAAGGCGCAACGCCCTCGCTGCGAGAGAAAAGCACTCCCGTGTGTGAACGATCGTCGATCGCAAGAGTCGCAGTGAGCACGACGTCGGAAGCGGTGACATGAACTTCAGCATCGACGTCGCCGATGTCTGGAATCACTTCGATGATGTTGTCGAGCCAAGCACGCGCGGTGTCGCTTGCAAATGCGTCTTCGAGCGCGTTGCGAATCATGCGCGCACCTTCGCGTTGCAGCGTGCGCTCAGGCACGTGCACGTAGGCGCCTGGTTGAGTGTGGGAAGAAGTCGTGTCGCGCGTCGCGTAGAGAAGTCCGTCGTCGAGCGCGCGACGGTTTGCGGCGCACACGAGTAGCTGACCACGAAGCGCGACGCGCGACGGCGAGCGACTGTTCACGGGATCGACATAGCTCGCGCCACCTGGAGCTCCGGCAACAACGCGTGTCTCGGGACCGAGTGGCGCACCTCCACCGTCGACGCGCATGCGCGCCGCATACACGAACGCGGGCGTTCCCCACTCGCTCCGCAGCACCACAAAGCGCAAGGGCGTGTTGTCTGCAATGCGTGCCGCGACACCTTGCGGCAAGTCGCACACCGAATTCAAAAAGTCTCCCGTGTGCGTCGCGACGCGCTGCCCAACGTACGCCTGCACGGACGCGAGAACGTCGCTCGCGCGCACGAGCTCTCCTTCGGCAAGCAAACCGGGAGGCGTCGGAATCGTCACGGGCGTTCTCGGGCGTGCGGGCTCTTGCTGCTGCGCCTCGTCGCGTTGGCGGTCGCCGCAGCCGACACTCGAGCTCAACGCAGCGCATAGAATGAGCTGCAACAAAGTGTCCGCGTGACGAAGCATGGCGGGAGGATAGCGCTTCGTGCTAAGCGATTCACGTGCGCGCGCGTGATGTGTTAGGGCCGGATGGGCCTTTCCAAAAGGCTCTCCCGGGCTACGAGCATCGAGAGCCGCAGTTGCGCATGGCCGACGCCGTCGAGCATTCGCTCGATGCAGAAGGTGTGCTCATCGTCGAAGCCGGAACGGGCACGGGGAAGACACTCGCGTACCTCGTTCCCGCAATCTTGAGCGGCAAGCGCGTCGTGATCTCGACAGGCACGAAGACGCTACAAGATCAGATCATGGAGCACGATCTTCCGCTCCTCGAAAAACATCTCGGCATGCCTGTGCGCGCCGCCTGCATGAAGGGGCTCAGCAATTATTTGTGCCTGCGCCGCTACAACGAATTTCGAACGAGCAGCGAATCGCATCAACCCGCATTCGCGCGCCACTTGAACGTGCTCGACTCGTGGCGCCACTCGACGGAGAGCGGAGATCGCTCGGAGCTCGAATCGCTACCGGAAGACGCGCCGATTTGGTCGCATGTGTGGAGCGGATCGGAAACGCGTATCGGTGCGCGCTGCACTTATTTCGAAGATTGCTTCGTGACGCGCATGCGACGTGAGGCCGAAGCCGCGCAGATCATCGTCGTCAATCATCATCTCTTCTTTGCGGACCTCGCAACGCGCAATCCAGGCGGCGGTGGCATCCTGCCGCCGTACGACGCTGTGATCTTCGATGAAGCGCATCAGGTCGAAGACGTCGCGACCGAATTTTTCGGAGTGCGCGTGTCGACGACGCGCATCGAGACGCTCGTGCGCGATGCACAGAAGGCCCTTGCTTCCGCGAAGCTTGCCGACGACGGAGAGATTCGACTCGCCGACGTCCTAAAGTCGGGAGCCACCTTCTTTACGGCGCTTCCGCGGCCACCTGCTGGCGACAATGCACGTGCAACCCTCACTGCCGAAGCGTTCACGAAAGACGTACGCGAGAAAATGTTCGCGCTCGACAACGATCTCGAGAAGCTCGCCGCGCATTGCAAAGAGCGATCGGGCGCGAGCGAAGCGGTCGCGCAGATCGCGCGACGTGCGGCGCAGATCCGCGATGATGTCGCCACGATCGCGGATGGAGATGTGACGACGCATGTCGCGTGGTCCGAGCTTCGCGGACGCAGTGTTTCCATCGGCGCGAGTCCCGTCGACGTGAGTGAATTGTTTCGCGACGAAGTGCTGCATCGAACACGCGCGGTCGTGTTGACGAGTGCGACACTATCGACGTCGGGTTCATTCGACTTCGTAAAGCGCCGTTTCGGGATCAACTTCGAAGTCGACGAGTTGATCGTTCCGTCGCCGTTCTCCTACGAAGACCAAGCTGCGCTCTACCTGCCTACCGCGATCCCCGACCCACGCGCAGCCGATTATCTCGACGTTGCGACCGACGAGGTCGTGCGACTCGTGAAGCTCACGGGTGGCGGCGCGTTCGTTCTGTGCACATCGTTCCGCGCGATGAATGAGCTCGCGCGTCGCGCAGGCTCACAGCTGAAGCAGACGGTCTTCGTTCAAGGATCTGCACCAAAGGCAACGCTCCTCGACTCGTTCCGTCGCGACGGACACGCCGTACTCTTTGCGACGTCGAGCTTTTGGGAAGGCGTCGACGTGCCAGGCGAAGCATTGCGCCTCGTCATCATCGACAAACTTCCGTTCGATGTGCCGAGCGATCCACTCGTCGTCGCACGCTGTCGCCGCATCGAAGAAGAAGGCGAGCAGCCGTTCATGAAATATCTCGTGCCGTCTGCCGCCATTTCGCTGAAGCAGGGCTTTGGGCGCTTGATTCGCTCGCGTAGCGATCGCGGCATCGTTGCGATTCTCGACAAGCGCATCACGTCGAAGGGCTACGGCAAAGTGTTCTTGCGTAGTCTGCCGAACGCTCTTCGTTGCGCGACGTTCGATGAAGTGAGCGCATTCTGGAAGAAGAGTGAGCGTCACCGCGCAGTCGACACGATCCGATCGGAGCTGAGCGAGGCGTCATCGTGATGCGTGCTTTCATCGCGTGCGTGCTTGCGCTTGGAATTGTCGCGTGCGGCTCGCATGGCGACCGCGATCATCACCGCGAGCCGGTTGCGCCTCCTCCGCCTGTCGTCGCAGAGCCTGCGCCACCTCCCGTCGATACGCCGCCTGTTGCACCAACGCCCGCAGAGCCTGCCCAACCTCCCGCAACCGAGCAGCCGTCTGCTGCAAGCACGCTTCATCTTGCACCGTTTGCGTGCGGCCTCGTCGGCGACGCGGTTCGCGTTTGGTCGCATGGAGGACCTGCCACCGTACGCGTCGTGAACGGCGCTGCGATCGTGCTCGGCTACGACGAACGCGACGACGGTCTCTATCTCTACGCTGCACGCGTCCACGGAAGCTCGTCGTCGCCACTTTTCCGAACGCGCCTCCCGCACGCGACGCATCCATCCGCACCCCCAGCTCTCGTCGCGACGCCTTCCGGACGACTCTTCATCGCTGCGATCGACGGATCGAACAACGTGTACGCAGCACTCGCGGATGCGATGTTGCCAACGCCAGGGATTGCACCGCGCGAGGTCGCACAGAGCGCAGATCGCCGCTTCGCTCCGGCGATCTATGCGGAGGGCGCGCAGCTCTTTCTCGCGTACACGAAGAGCGCGACGCCCATGCGTGTGATGGCGATCACCATGGGTGCAGACATGAATGGCGCGACCGAGCGCGACATCACGCCTGAAGGTATGGGCGGCACGGCTGCGACCTATCTCGATGGCGCTATGCCTTCCACACTTCTTTTCGTCGACGCGCATGGAGGTCTCTCACCGATTCTCGGTTGGACGCGAAGTGGCGACTCCGCATCGGTTCGTGTCGAACGCGCGCTCAGCACACTCGCAGAGCCCGCCTCGATCGCAGGCGCGGCGTATGGTGAGCATCGCTTCGTTGCTTACGTCGCGATCGGTCGCGCTGCGACAAGCGCAGTCGGTCTCGTCGAGCTTGGTCACACGGATGCACCTGTCGCGATCGTTCCGGGCACAGGGTACGGGCAGAGCCACGTGACGGCCGCTGCATCGCGACAAGGCGCCGTGTTCGCAGTCGACTCGCCCGCCGCAGGTGAGTCACGCGGAGAGCGTGTGATCACCGTGCGCGTGTTCGCGAATGGTGCGCTCGGCGAACCGCTCTCCGTCGCAACGCAAGGCGCGAATGCTTCCTTCGCATCCATCGCGGCCGATACGAGCGATCCTTTGCGCGAGAGCTTCGCTCTCTCATGGACGACGAGCGACGCGGTGTACCTCGCGCGCGTCGCGTGCGACTTCAGCCCTTGAGCTTCGCTTTGATCTCTTCGTATGCGCGGCCTTGCTCGGGTGATGTGCTCGAGGGAAGTCCTTTCGCCTTCCATCCGGCTTCGACGACGCGTCCGAACGGATCACTCTGACCTGACCAACCGGCTTGCTGAACGATCACGTTCGCAAAGCCTGCCGCAGCGAGCATTTCCGCAGCGCGCGCACTCCGACCACCAGCTTGGCAGCCGACGACGATCTTCTGCGCTTTGTCGAAAGCTTTCTCGAACACATGCACGAAGTCGGAGTTCGGCTGCATGCCACCTGCGGCGCGATGCATGAGTGGAATGTTGTATGCGCCTGCGGGATGTCCTTCGGCGAACTCAGGTATCGAGCGAACGTCGACGTAGATGTATCCCTCGGTGTCGATGAGTGCTTTCGCTTCTTCGGGACCAACACGCTTGATGGGCATCGCTTGCTCTCCTCAGGAGTCTTTACCGCTCGCCATCGCATTGCGCACGAAAAGATCTTCGAGCGTTTCGCGATGCGGCGTCACTTCGACGACAGTGGCGTTGTGCGCCAGAGCTTCGCGCAGAAGTCGCGGGAGCTCTTCCTCGCCCTCGACCACGACGTGCGATCGAACACCGTCGTGCTCGACCGTGTGCGCAAGCGTCGCAAGCAACGCACGCAGCTCATCGTTGACCGACGTGAGCTCGATCTCCACACGTCGGACTTCTGGTTTTAGGAGCTCGGCGAGCGATCCGTTCGCCGTGATGCGTCCGCGATTCACGATGGCGACGTGATCGCAGATCATCTCGATGTCGCTCAAGATGTGCGTCGTGATGATGAGGGTCTTTCCACGTCGACGCTCCTCCGTGAGGATGTCGCGTACTTCTTTGCGACCGATGGGATCGAGCCCGCTCATCGGCTCATCGAGAATCAAGAGCTCGGGATCGTGAAGCAACGCCTGCGCAAGACCCGCGCGCTGCATCATGCCTTTGCTGAACTTTCCGATCGGCCGATCGAGCGCGTCACTCAATCCAACACGCTCCAAGATCGCTCGCGATCGCGAAAGGCGTTCACCTGCGTTCATGCCGAGTAAGCGCCCGCAGAGATCGAGAAACTCGAGCGGCTTCAGGTATTGGTAGATGTACGGATTCTCCGGCATGTAGCCGAGCTTCGCGCGCGCGGATGCCGTTCCCGCAGGCTCCCCCATCAAACGCACGGCGCCCTTCGTCGGGCGGATGAGACCGAGCACGGTCTTCAACGTCGTCGTCTTGCCGGCGCCGTTCGGACCAAGAAGACCGAACACCTCGCCTTTCTGGACGCGGAAGCTCACGCCGCGAAGTGCTTCGACGCGCTTACCGAAAAAGCCGATGCGAAATGTTTTGTGAAGGTCTTCGACTTCGAGGACCGGCGCGCTCGTCACGGAAGCACCTCGCGCATCGCATGGTCGAGCGCTTCCAACACTCGATCTTGCGTGGCGTCATCCATGCTCGCGTAAAGCGGCAGAGCCAAACCTTGATCGACGACTCGTTCGGTTTGTTCGAACGAGATACCGCGTGATCGCGAGAGCGCCGCTGCGTTTGCGAGCGAGGGAATGCGATGGAGCGCATACGAAAGGCGCCCGGCCTCGACGCCGCGCGCGCGAAGAGCCGCAACGAGACGATCGCGATGATCGGCGGTCGATCCATCCGGAAGCAAAACTCCAAACGTCTGCCAGTTCGGATCTGCACCGGGCGGCGCTTTTTGTGGCGTAAGCCCGCGCAGGCTTGCGATGTAGCGCGCCGCAAGATGACGGCGCACGCGTAGCGCGTCGTCGAGCTTTGCGAGTTGCTCGATGCCGATCGCAGCGGCGACTTCCGTGAGTCGCATGTTTCCGCTCGCGCCCGCGAACTCACCCACGTTGCGTTGACCATGGTTGCGTAGGATGCGGAGCTTGTCGGCGATCGCAGCGTCGTCCGTGAGGCACATGCCGCCTTCGCCCGTCGTCAGAACTTTGCGCGGATGAAAGCTGAGCGTCGCGATGATGCTGCCGTGTCCACACGGACCACTCGCGCGTGTGCTGCCGATCGCGCACGCAGCGTCTTCGACGATCGGAAGAGCGCCGAGTGCTGTGGCGATCTCGGGAAGGCGTGCGGGCATTCCGAATTGATCGATCGCGATCGCAGCTTTGGTGCGCGGTCCACGTGCGCGCGTGTATGCGTCGGGCGCTCCATTCCAATCGTCGCGATCGACGTCGATGAGCACAGGATCGGCACCAACCGAAAGGATTGCGTGCGCTGGGCTCGGCCACGTGACAGCTGGCACGATGACTTCGTCGCCTTTGCCGATTCCAAGAGCACGAAGCGCAAGCTCGAGAGCCGCGGTGCCGTTCGTCACCGCAACGGCGTGTGCTCTTGATGTGCGCGCTGCGATCTTCTCTTCGAATCGCGCAACCTCGGCACCTTGTACGAGCATCCCGGAAAGAAGGACGCGTGAAGCCGCTGCGACTTCGCGTTCATCGAGGCCAGGCACAGTCAGGCGAATCATCGGCCGAAGCCTAGCTGCGCTATACCGGCTCGCCAAGAGACGGCGGCGCCGATACTCTTTGGCGCATGCAGGCGCGGTTTCTCGTCTCTGTTTCGTTTTTCGCGATCGTCGTCGCCTTCGCAGGTTGCGGCGGCAGCGACATGCCTGCGCCATCGGCGGACGCAGGTGTGACCGTCGACTCGAACGTTCCATGCAACGGGCCCGAAGGTCTTTACGTACCCAACTCGTGCACCGAGCTTGCAGAAGGCGTTCGCGCGTATACGCCGACCTACGAGCTGTGGGCCGATGGCGCGACCAAAGATCGCTTCATGTTCCTTCCCGCTGGCACGACGATCGACACGACCGACGTCGACGGGTGGATCTTTCCGGTCGGCACGAAGCTCTACAAAACATTTTCCGTGGACGGCCTTCGCATCGAGACGCGCGTCCTCGAAAAAGTTTCTGACATGACCGGCATCGACGGCTGGACGATGCGCGTGTTCGCGTGGAACGCGGAGCAAACCGCGGTGAGCGAAGTGACAGACGGTGTCGTCGACGCGCTCGGAACGGCGCACGACATTCCGCGCCAGTCATACTGCGTACGTTGTCATCAAGGTGCGACCGACGTCGGACTCGGTGTGTCCGCGATTCAACTCAATCACGCAGGGTCAGGCGTCACACTCGACGGCCTCGCAAGTGAAGGCCGCCTTTCGCTCTCGATCGTCTCGAGTGACGCAGTCGTTCCCGGCAACGCCACAGAGCAAGCCGCGCTCGGCTACATGCACGCGAACTGCAGCCATTGTCATGGAGGCGCCGCGCCCGCTGTCGGGCTCGACATGCGCATTCGTGTCGGCGACACCGACGTTACGGGAACGACGACCTACACAACGGCGGTCGGCGTCGCGAGCGGATGGCGCCAACCACCCGAGATCACCGAACGCATCGTGGCGGGAAGCCCGGATACGAGCGCAGTCGTCGCGCGCATGAGCCGTCGCGGCGATGGTGATGCAATGCCGCCCATCGCAACGGAAGAAATCGACGAAGACGGCGTCGCACTCGTGCGCGCGTGGATCTCATCTCTCCACTAGATCGTCCTGGTGCGTGATACCGTTTGCAGCTGATGGCAGGAACTTCCGCGCCGCCGCCGCAGACTCTCGGTCGTTACCGAATCGTTCGTAGACTCGGCGCGGGCGGCATGGCGGAAGTATTTCTCGCGCGCTCGTCCGGCGCTGAAGGCATCGAGAAGCTTCTCGTCGTCAAGCGCGTGCTTCCGTCGTTCGTTCGGAACGCGAAGTTTCGCACCATGTTCATCGATGAGGCGAAGATCGCGATGCGCCTCAATCATCCGAACATCGTCCAGGTTTATACGTTCGAGCAGGTTCGCGAAGAGTTCTTTCTCGCGATGGAGTTCGTCGACGGATTCGATCTCGGTCGTCTCGTCACGGCCGCACGTCGCGCGCAGAAAAAGATTCCGTACGGTCTTGCGGCGTACATCGTTGCGGAAGTCTCGAAGGGTCTCGACTACGCGCACAATCGCAAAGACGAGCAAGGTCAGCCGCTCGAGATCGTGCATCGCGATGTAAGCCCGCAGAACGTGCTGATGTCGTACGAAGGCTCGGTCAAGATCGCTGACTTCGGTATCGCGCGCGCACGCATGATCAGCGAAGACACGGGCGTCATCAAAGGCAAGTTCGCCTATATGTCGCCCGAGCAAGCGAAAGGCGCGCACACCGATCGACGCAGCGATGTGTACTCGCTCGGCGTGTTGCTCGCAGAGTTGCTCATGGGCCGCGCGATGTATGCGGGCCAAGGCGGGCTCGACGTGCTCGACCAGGTGCGCGTTGGCAAGCTCACGTTACCGCGTGATGTCGATCGCGATGTGCCGGAAGAGCTGCAGCAGATCGTCGTTCGCGCAACCGAGATCGATGTCGAAGCTCGTTATCAATCTTCGCGCTCACTCGCAGGCGCACTCGCGCAGTGGCTTCATTCCCAAGACGAAGTCTTCGACGCGCATGCGCTCGAGACGTTCATCGCGGAGCTCGTACCGCGCAACGCGACGATCGCCGATCCACTTCAGCTTCAGCGTCCGGATCACGACGCAGGCACGAGTGCGACGATCGCCGAGCATCTCAAAGATCGCGGCGCGCATGAACGCGAGCAGCGTGAGCGTCGCCACGTGGTCGTGGTCGCAGGTGCCGTTCACGGTGAGCACGACACGCAAACCGGCGTCGCCCCCGCGGCGGTCGATGCGCCGACTGCTCACATGCTCGAAGAGATCGCGTACAAGGCCGACGCGGTTTTGCGTTGGAGTGGTGGCGAAGGAGCGCGACGCAGCTTTCGATTCGTGCTCGGTCTTGGTCGCGTCACGGCATACGAGCCACTTCGTGCAACGCGCCTTGCGCTCGACGTGATCGATGCGCTGTCGGGTCTATCTGCCGATGCGCTTTCGCCCATTCGCGCATCGCTTGGCATTTCGCGCGGCATGGTCACGACCGCACGCACGCTCGATGGGCGTCTCAAAAGCTTCGAGCCGGTCGGCAGTGTGTTCGACGTCGTCGATCGTCTCGCGCAAGCGGCCGCACCCGGCGAAGTCTTGGCGGCGGGCGAAATCTTCCGCGCATCGCGACGCGAGTTCGTGTTTCACGAAGAAGGCGCACGCGAAATCACGTTCGTTGGGGATGACGACAGCATCCCGCGTTCGATTCGCGCACACCGACTCTTGCGTGCGCGCACACGCGAAGAGCGCGCGCGTGAAGCGTCATCGGCGTCGGGAGGCGTGGCGCTCATCGGTCGCGAACGCGAGCTCCGTGCGATCACGGACGCGTATCAAGATGCGATTCAAAACAACCGCAGCGCGCACATGGTGATCACGGGCGAGCTCGGCGTCGGCAAGAGCGCGCTGATTGCGGCTGCGATCGAAGCGTTCGAGCCAGCACCACGACTCATTCGCGCGGACTGCGCATTCGGTACGGCCGACGCGCCCTTTGGTGCTGTGTCCGAATTGATTGCGTCGGCGTGCGGCATTCGGCCGAACGCAACGCTCGAAGAGCTGCGCGAAGATCTCGACGTAGGCCTTGCCGCGATCTTTCCGGAGAGCACGCCGCGCACGCATCTCCGCGCGACACTCGAGACATTGCTCGCACCGCGCGTGGGTGCACGCGGCGCAGCCGATGGCGGCGAAGATCACATTCAAGCGAGCCTTCGTGCTGTTCGCGCGGTCATCGCTGCGATCGCGCAACGCGGGCCTTTGTGTCTATGCGTCGACGCGCTTCATTGGGCTGACGGTCCGAGCCTCGAGATCTTGTCGGCTGTGTTGAAGCGCAGCTACGACGCGCCGCTCTTCATTCTTCTAAGCACGCGGCCCGATCCGCGCGCGGCCGCGATCGTCGCAAGCGCAGCCGAGCTTTCGCTCGGAGAGCTCGATGCAGAAAGTAGCGCGGCGCTCGTTCACGCGCGCTTTGGTGGCGCACTCGTTCCTGCCGACGTCGAACAAGCGGTTCTCGATCGCGCAGGCGGCAATCCCTATTTCATCGGCGAGCTCGTCGAAGCACTCGTCGAGCGCGGCATCGTCACGTTCGAAGGCGAAGGAAGTCTTCGTCGTGTCGTGCGTCGACCGGGACCCATTTCGCTCCCGCGCACACTCGAAGGAGCCATCGCGGCACGCATCACCGAATTGCCCGACGACGAGCGACGCGTCTTGCGTTGGCTCGCTGCCGTCGGCGCAGGCATGCGCGCAAGTGACATCGCCGCGCTCTCGGGCATGGACGCGCAGCCGATCTTGCGCGCGCTCGAACAGCGAGGTCTCGTCGAACGAAAGGGCGCAGGCACGTACGCATTTCAAAGCGCAGTCGTTCGTCACGTCGCGTATGAAGGCGCCGATCACGACGATCGTCGTCGCATGCACAAGCGCATCGGCTCGCACCTTTCGGGTCTCGATTACCCGGTTCCGCCCGCGCGCATTGCACGCCACCTCGAGCTCGCAGGCGATCTCGATGCAGCAGCAAAGGCGTACTTCGATGCGGGCCAATCTGCGCAAGCCGCGGACTCGAATCGCGATGCGCTTCGCCTCTATGCAAAGGCGCTCACGCTTTTGCCCAATGAAGATCCATTGCGCTTTCGTGCGCACGTTGGTCGCGAACAGATCTTGCGCGCGACGGGTCAGCGTCACGGTCGCCGTGTCGAGCTCGAATCGATGCGCGTGCTCGCGGAAAAGCTCAACGAGTCGGCGGCAAAGGCGCACGTCTACAATTTGCTCGCTCGGTACGAGCTCGAAGAGAGCCGCACAGCAGGCGTCGAAGCACTCCTTCGTCACGCGATGAGCTCGGCTGTCGAAGCCAACGATCGCGGTGCCGAAGTCGAAGCGTTGCGTCTCAGCGCACAGCTCGCGCGTGAGTTGGGCGACGTTCCGAAGTCCCTCGATGCATGCGAACGCGCGCTCATTCGCGCAGGCACCGACGAATCGCAGCTCGAAGCGCGCGGGCTCGTGCTCGTGCAGCGCGCGATTCTTTTGCGCCGCATCGGTCGTCTCGAAGATGCAGTCGAGTCTGCAGCGGAAGCCATCGTGATCTTCCGTCGCATCGGTCACAAACGTAACGAAGCAATGGCGCTCAACACACTCGCAGTCGGTCTCGCGGGCGAAGGCGCATACGAAGATGCCGTCGTGCTGTTGCGCACGTCGATCGCGCTCGATCGCGAAACGGGCAATCGCTTTCATCTCGCGAACAAGCTTTCCAACATCGGCCAGCTCTATTCGGATCTCGGCGACACACAGCGCGCGATCGCATTCCTTCATCGCTCACTCGAAGTGTTCGACGAGCTCGACGACAAAACGGGCCTCGCCGACGCACTGAGCGCGCTTGCCGAAGTGCTCCTCGAGCAAGCGGCCGACACCGAGAGCGCAGTTCTCACACTCGACCGCGCGCGCTTTGTGGCCGAGAGCACCGAAGACCACTACGACCTCGCACGCGAGCGCATCGTTCGCGCCCGCATCGAGGCTTTGCGCGGCCGCGTCGACGAGGCGCTTTCATGCCTTCTCGAAGCGGTCACCGAAGCACGATCGGCCGGCATGATGGGATACGAGCTTCTCGCTCTCGCGCGCCGCGCCGAATTGCTCGCCCAAGTGGGTCGTATCGACGAAGCGCAGGAAATCGCGCTCGACGTGCTTGTACGAGTACGATCGACCGTGCGCATGGAACGTCTCGAGTCGGTCTACCTTTCATTGAGTCGCGTGTTCGAGTCGGCGGGCGATCCTCGCACGAGCGAGCAGGCACTCGAGCAAGCGCGCGCAATCGCGCAAGCGCATCTCGAACAGATCCGCGACCCCCGTTACCGCGCGAGCTTTCTCGAAACGCACGGCATGCAAAGTCTGCTTGGAGATCAAGCTTGACCCTCGGCGTAGTTCTCTCGGGCGGTGGCGCTCGCGGCGCGTACGAAGCGGGCGTGCTCAGCTACGTGTTCGGCGATTTGCCGCGCGTCATGAATCGCACGCCGCAGATTCATGTGGTGTGCGGCACGAGCGTCGGGGCCGTGAACGGCGCGTTCTTGGCTGCGAGCGCGGATGATCCCGTGGCGGGCATGCCGCGCCTCATCGATCTCTGGACCGGCATCACACTGAAAGACGTTCTCGACTTCGGTGTGCGTCATGCGTCGCGCATCTATCGCGTGTTACTCGGCGCGGATCAGAGCTCCGGCGTTGGCCTTCTTGACGCACGCCCGATGGCGGGCCTCATTCAACGCGAGCTCAACTGGCGCCGCCTCTCGCGCAATCTCGAAACCGGCAAGCTTGCGGCGCTCACCATCTCCACCACGCAGGTCGCGACCGGCCGCACGGTCGTATGGGTCGAAGCGGGTGCTGGCGTGAATGTGCCCTACGGACTTCCCGGCGGCGTGATGATGCGCAAGGACAAGATCCGCGCAGAACACGTGCTCGCCTCCGCGGCGATCCCGCTGATCTTCCCGCCTGTTCTAATAGGCAGTGAATTGTTCTGCGACGGAGGCCTGCGTCTCAACACACCGATGGCGCCCGCGATCCACTTCGGTGCCGAACGTCTTCTCGTCGTCGGCATGGCCACACCCGTCGGCGTGCACGGCAGTCTTCCTGCGCTCGCGCCCGGTCGCGCACCCGGTGCGACATTCCTTCTTGGCAAAGTGCTCAACGCCTTCATGCTCGATCACGTTACGACCGATCTCGATGACTTGAAGCGCCTCAACGAAGTGCTCGAAGCGGGCGAGCGCGCATTCGGCAAAGAGTTTTTGACGCGCACCAATGAAGAGCTAAAGAAGGCGGGGCACTTGCCGCGTCGTCAGGTGCAGACGTTCGCAGTGCGACCGAGCATGGACATCGGACGCCTCGCAGGTGAGCACCTTCGACGCAACGCGCGTCGATTCAATACGGAGCTCGGCAAAACATTCTTGCGCATGCTCGACATCGGCGAAGGCGCTGACGCAGATCTTGCGAGCTACCTTCTCTTCGATGGTGAGTTCGCAACGAAGCTCATCGATCTCGGACGAAGGGATGCGGAATCGCGACGCGATGAGCTCGCGGATTTCCTTTTCCCAAGCGGCACATAGACGCTAGAACTCGGATTCGACACGGGATCCGCGTGTGCTAGCCTTTGCCCGCGTATCGCCTCAGAAACAATGCCCAATCCCAAACAAACGAACGCCGCTGTTGCGCCGGAGTCCTTTCTCAGGCTCGCGCTCGAGGCGTCGTCATCGTTGGATCGAGCGCGATACGCGAAGGCCGGATTGGCCGCCGATACCGATGAAGGTATCTCCCCCGACACGCAAGCGCTCTTGCTGCGTCAGCTCTACCTCTCGCACTTGGATCAACGTCGATTCAGGCACGCGGCACAGATCGCGCGTCAGATGGCAGAGATCGGACCGCTGTCGGACATCGGTCATCATGACGCGTCACGCGCACTCGCAGCGCTCGGCAAGCTCGACGAAGCGATCGCCGAGCAGCGCCTTGCGACACGTCGCGCACCGGTCTCACGGCGCAGCTTTCACTTCTGGTCGCTTGCGACCCTGCAGCATTACGCGGGCGAGCCCGAGAACGCGCTTGCGTCATTGCGTCATGGCATTCGTTGGGCGCGTCGCGACAAGCCGCTTCTTCGCGCGCACTCCGCGTGGGTGCGACTCGATACGGGCGAAGCGGTTCCGAAGCTCGCCGAGATCGTGAGCGATTTGGCCAAAGCGCCGTGCCGCGAAGGCTACGGCCAATTCATTCTCGGCATGCTCGCGCATCACATGGGCGACAAGCGCCGCGCGACGATTCATCTCCGCGCATTCCTTCGGCGCAACGCGTCACTCGATTCGGCAAAGGCGACCACGCTCCGCGAAGAGCTCCGCCGTGCACGGACCGCGCTCGCTCAGAACACGCATCACCTCGATTAATCTGGAATCGATGTATCGCTTGTAACGCCTCGGCCTTCCGAGCGTCTGAACGCGTCTAGCTCTGCTAGACTCGCTTTCCCTTTGGGCATGGAGGCCGCTGATGATTCGCTTTGCTTCAATCCTATCCATCGCGTTCGCGCTTACGGCGTGTAGCGAATCCTTCACGCCGGAAGACGCGTCCATCAGCTTCGACGCGGCCCTCCCTGACGCGGGTCGAGATGGAACCGTGAACACCGACATGCACGTTGCGGTTTGCGGCGACGGCCAGCTCGATCCGGGCGAAAGCTGCGATGACGGCAATACGACCGAGACAGACACCTGCGACAACACGTGTCGTCGCACTGCGTTCTGCGGCAACGACATGCGCGAAGGCACGGAGATCTGCGACGACGGCAACAACTTCTCGAGCGACGGCTGCAGCGCCGACTGCGCATCCAATGAAACGTGCGGCAACGGCATTCGCGACATCGCGGTAGGCGAGCTCTGCGACACGACGCCAGGTTGCGCATCCGATTGTCACAGCGTCACGACGTGCGGCAACGGCACGATCGATTCGGGCGAAAGCTGCGACGACTCGAACGCAACAGCGTGGGACGGCTGCGGCGCCGATTGTCTCACCGAGCAGAGCCTCATCTTGAACTCGCTCATGATTGGCGGCTCGAGCGTCGGCTGCGACTACTCGGGCGATGGCGTTCCGGACAATCGTTTCGCCGACGCACTCAACGGAGCGGAGTCGCTCCTCAACATGCAGCTCTCCGATCAGCTCGATGGCGGCCAGTTCATCTTGCTCATGTCGTTGATGGGCCTCGATGATCAAACGGGCTCCGTCGATGACTCGGTGCGTGTCGCTTGGTTCCAAGGCGATGACGCAGACACCGACGCGTCAAACAACTTCTCCGGAAGCGCAGACGTGTTCGGTCAAATGAGTGGCTTTGCGGAAGACGGCTCGCCGCTCACGTCATTCGGAGGAGCGATCTCGGTTCACCACCTTGCAGGCGGTCCCGAAGACATCTCGCTTCCGCTCGGTTTGCCGATTCCGATCCAACTTCGCCAAGCACACATTGCGGGCACGCTCGGCGCAACCGGCGGTCACGTCGATGGTCTCAGCGACGGCCTTCTCTGCGGCGCCGTGTCGGTTCGTTCACTCGCGCTTCTTCCGAACTTCTTGTCGATGTTCGGCATGATGATGCCGCCGTGCGATGCGACGGTTTCGTCGTCGAACATGGCAGACGTCATCATCGGTGGCGCGCGTTCGCTCATCACGATTGGCCCAGCCCAACCTGACGTCGACGTCGACGGCGACGGTCTCGAGTATTACGAAACCATCACCTCGGGTGTGGCGAACTGCCAGCCGGTCGTCTCGGCATGTATCGATGGCGACGGCACGCGCATTCCGGGCCACGACTGCTCGGGCGACTCACGCATGGTCGACGGATTCTCGGTTGGCCTGCCGTTTACGGCAGTCAACGTGAACGTGACGGGCCTCCACTAGGACTGGTATTCTCGTTGGCGTCATGCCAACGAAGCAACCCTCTGGCGCTCTCTCGCAACTCGACCATGCGCATCAAAAGCGCATGGAAGGAAAGCGTGATGAAGCGTTGCGCATCGGCGTCGCGATCCTGTCGACGGCGCCGCAACAAGTGGCCGCGGCTCTCGTCGTCGCTCAAACACTGATCGATGCCGATCAGATGTTCGTTGCGGCGGAAGCTGCTTCGCGCCTCGTGGATGCGTTCATTCGACGAGGAAGTCTCGCCGAGGCGGTCGTTGCTGCTGCGCTCGTGAAGCGCGCAGGCGAAAACGCCGATCCGCTCTATCAAGGTATCGCTGCTGCATTCGCGAAGGGATCAAAGCGCATTGGGGATGTGCCGCCAGCGCCGCCTCCTCTTCCGCCGTCAACGCCACCTCCTGCGAACGTGCAGAGCTTGAGCGGGGACGTGTTGCTCGCGCGTGCGGAGCAAGCGCTGTCGTCGTTCATGAGCACGGCGGATTCAATGCCGATCGATTCGAAGCTTCCGGCGATGCCGCTCTTCAGCGCGCTCGATGCAAAGAGTCTCGATCGATTGTTGCGCACGCTCACTGTGCGCGACGTGAAGATCGGCGAAGACGCCATGAAGCAAGGCGACGAGGGCAAAGAAGCCTTCATCGTGACGCGCGGCGCGCTTTCTGTGACGCGCACCGACGAGCAGGGCAATAAGACGCTTCTCGCCGTGCTCGGTCCGGGCTCCATCGTCGGCGAAATGGCGCTCGTGACGGATTCGCCGCGCGCCGCGACAGTCACCGCCGACGAGCCGAGCGTGTTGCTGGTTGCCGATCGCGAGTCACTCGAGAAGATCGCGAGCGAAGCACCCGCCGTTTCGCAAGAGCTCGGCGAGTTCTGTCGCGGTCGCATGATCACGAACCTACTCCGCCACAGCGCCATCTTGGGTGCAGTCGACCCGAGCAAGCGCGAGTCACTCATGGCGCGCTTTACGACGCGTTCGTTTGCACCTGGCCAAGTGATCGTCGAAGAAGGCAAAGACAGCGACGGAATCTTCCTCATCGCGAGCGGTGCGGTTCAAGTCACGAAGAGCGACAAGGATGGCGACAGCGTTCTCATCGCAGCGCTCGGACCTGGCGAAGTCGTCGGTGAGATCTCGCTCGTGCTTCGTCGGCCCGCGATGGCCACGGTCACAGCCGAGCATCCGACCGTCGCGTTCACGCTGAAGCGCGAACACTTCCAAGATGTCATTCGCGAGCATCCAACGCTTCTCACAGAGCTCTACGAGCTTGCGACGAAGCGCGATACCGAAACGAAAAACGTCTTCAGCCAAGAAGCGACTGACGCCGAAGACTTCGTCATCGTGTGAGCAAAAAGCAGACGGCACTGCTTGCGACGGTTGGGTTGCTTGCGGCGCTCGCCATCGGTCTGCTCGGTGGCTTTCATCACGTCGCGCACGGTGAACCTATTGGACCGTTCATGTTGCGCTTCGCTGCGTGGACGGTCTTGTCGTTGTTTGCGGCAGGAAGCGCGTTTCACTGGTGGGAATCGCAGGCCGATAGCGATCTCCTTCTCGTCGCGCGCCGCATTCGCGAGATGGCGGAGCGCACCGACGCGCGCGGCTGGGTCGCGATCCGTTCGTTCGACGAAACGGCGGAGCTCGTTCGTTCGTTCGAAGGTCTTCGCCAACATCTCATCGAGACGCTCGCGAGCGATGTGCGCCTTCGCTCCGAGGCCGAGATGGCCGATCGCTACAAGACCGAGTTCTTGACCGTCATCAGCCATGAGCTCCGCACGCCGTTGAACGCGATTCTCGGCTTCACAGAAGTGCTCTTGAACGAAGGCGACGGTCCACTCACGAGCGGCCAACGCGAAAACCTCGAGACGATTCGCTCTGCGGGCGAGCACCTCTTGAGTCTCTTCAACGATGTCATCGATCTTTCGGCGATCGCCTCGGGCCGCATCCAACTTCACCGTGAAGAGGTCGTGCTCGCGCCCGTGTTCGACGAAATCGTCCGCATGCTCGAAGGGCAACGACGTTCGACTTCGGTCGTGATTCGAAGTCAGGTTTCGGATCCGATGCTCGCCGTGCATGCCGACCCGAAACGCGTGCGGCAGATTCTCACCAACCTCGGAACGAACGCGCTCAAGTTCACCGAAGAAGGTAGCGTCACCTTCGAAGCGATCCGCGATGGAGACGAAGTCATCCTCGCGGTGCGCGACACTGGCCTCGGCATCGAAGCGCGCGATCTACCCGTCGTGTTCGACGAATACACACAAACCGGCGACTTCCGACGTCGTCAGCGTGGAACAGGTCTTGGGCTCGGCATCTGCAAACGCCTCACCGACCTTCACGGCGGGCGCATCTGGGTCGAGAGCGAAGTGTCTCGCGGTTCCGCGTTCTACGTCTCGCTTCCGAGAGGAGGCAAGGGCGCGTGACAGACTCCGTTTCAGTTCGTCGCGGTCCCCCGCTCATGCCGCGTGCTCTCGTGCTGCAGTTCGCGGCGGCGTCGGTGCTCGTCGGAATCGCGTGCGGTGCGCTCGTTGCGCGCGGTGTGCCTTGGCTCATCGACATGAGCACGGGAAGCGTCCGCGACATGCAGTGGATGGGACTTCTTGTATTCGTGTCCTTCACCATCATCACGTTCGCCACGGGTGCACAAACGGTCGGGCGCACGCTTCCGATCTTGAAATATCTGCAACGCGCGAATGCGAGCAACGATCTCGCGCCGCCATCTGCTGCCGCGATTCGTGATGCCGCGCGCGTTCATCGTCGTGCGACGTTCGCGGGGTTGCTCGCGGCGTGCATTCCACTTGGTGCCGATGCGCTCGGCTTCATCGACGTCTCACCGCTCTCGATCGAAAAGCGTGTGGCGCGAGATCTTCTGTGCGTTGCCCTCATCGCGCTTGGCGCAGAGCGCATCTCGATGTTTTGGTCCAAAGGCCTTTTCGGCTGGCTCGGGCGCTTACATCCAAGTCTCGTCGAGCATGAGCTGCCTCGTGTGTTCGCACCGAAGTCGGGCCGTCGTGCGTTGCTCGCCCTTCTCGTCGTGCTGTTGCCAGGCGCGGTGCTCGCGGGTGCGCTCACGGGATCCGATTCGCTGCGCTTGTCGGTGACGTCGTTCGCGGTGGGTCTTTCGGCGTGTCTTTGCGCGGGGTGGCTTTCGTTCAGTCGCGCGCACACGACGTCGAACGATATCCTTACACTCGCGAGCGCGGCCGAGCGATTTGGTCATGGCGACGCGCTCCGTGCACCGCAGACACCCATGAACGCAGAGCCTACGGAAGCCGTGCGCGCGGCGCTGCTCAGTTTCTCGAAGCGCATTGAGCAGATCTCGGAACAACGTTCTTCGACGTATCGCGCAATGGAAGAAGCGCAAAAGTTGAAGACGCAGTTCTTCGCATCGATGAGTCACGATCTGCGAAGTCCGCTCAACTCAATCGTTGGCTTTACCGATTTGCTCGTGCGCGAAGTCGACGGACCACTCAACCCATCGCAGCGCGACAGCGTGCACACGATTCAAAAGAGTGCAGACGAGCTCCTGCGCTTACTCACCGACGTGCTCGATTCTTTCCAGCACAGTGGGATCCGAAGCTTGGAATTCACGTGACTTGAAGTCGCGGCCGCACTGACCCTATAGTGAGTCGTATTAATTTAAATCATACCAACATGGTCAAATAAAACGAAAGGCTCAGTCGAAAGACTGGGCCTTTCGTTTTAATCTGATCGGCACGTAAGAGGTTCCAACTTTCACCATAATGAAATAAGATCACTACCGGGCGTATTTTTTGAGTTATCGAGATTTTCAGGAGCTAAGGAAGCTAAAATGGAGAAAAAAATCACTGGATATACCACCGTTGATATATCCCAATGGCATCGTAAAGAACATTTTGAGGCATTTCAGTCAGTTGCTCAATGTACCTATAACCAGACCGTTCAGCTGGATATTACGGCCTTTTTAAAGACCGTAAAGAAAAATAAGCACAAGTTTTATCCGGCCTTTATTCACATTCTTGCCCGCCTGATGAATGCTCATCCGGAATTTCGTATGGCAATGAAAGACGGTGAGCTGGTGATATGGGATAGTGTTCACCCTTGTTACACCGTTTTCCATGAGCAAACTGAAACGTTTTCATCGCTCTGGAGTGAATACCACGACGATTTCCGGCAGTTTCTACACATATATTCGCAAGATGTGGCGTGTTACGGTGAAAACCTGGCCTATTTCCCTAAAGGGTTTATTGAGAATATGTTTTTCGTCTCAGCCAATCCCTGGGTGAGTTTCACCAGTTTTGATTTAAACGTGGCCAATATGGACAACTTCTTCGCCCCCGTTTTCACCATGGGCAAATATTATACGCAAGGCGACAAGGTGCTGATGCCGCTGGCGATTCAGGTTCATCATGCCGTTTGTGATGGCTTCCATGTCGGCAGAATGCTTAATGAATTACAACAGTACTGCGATGAGTGGCAGGGCGGGGCGTAACCTAGGTGACAGAAGTTAAAAGCCTCCGGTCGGAGGCTTTTGACTTTCTGCTAGATCGGCCGCATCGAATATAACTTCGTATAATGTATAATGTATATTGATTTAAATTGCAATAATAAAT
>JADMIO013065034.1_pt1 | contig 116658 bp, 89 predicted proteins | sample 8958161 | NCBI WGS metagenome assembly JADMIO01 (sample SAMN16585339, study PRJNA669376) | soil metagenome | isolation source: Crop rotation soil | place: USA: Cullars Rotation, Alabama | collected 2011 | reverse complement strand
CCGTGGTCCCAGACTAATAATCAGACCGACGATACGAGTGGGACCGTGGTCCCAGACTAATAATCAGACCGACGATACGAGTGGGACCGTGGTCCCAGTCTGATTATCAGACCGACGATACAAGTGGAACAGTTATGCCCGGGAATTCCTGCAGGATCGATCCGCTCGAGAAGCTTTCTAGTGGTACCAACCCAGGCAGGTAGCACAGTGCGCGCCCACTGCCTTACGGATAGCACGACGCATCTTCGCCGCAGCGTTGTTCCCACGGGCGATAGCAGCACGCCGCTTCGCATGGCTCTTCACACTGCGCTGTGCCTGATAGGTGGCGTGGTGCTGAGCACAGCGCCCACCATGAGTAGCCCAGTCCCTACAGTCGAGACACCGGGTACGCATAGGGCACCCCCCCCCCCCTTCCGGGGACACCCCCCTATCCGTCGACACCCCCCTACCTACTCACGTGAGTAGGCTGGGCGCGGCAGCGCTAGAAGCGACCGCCCGTCATGAAGTGGGCAGTGAGCCAACCCATGAAGGCCAGTAGCGCAAAGCGTCGAGCACGCACCCAACCCGAAGGCTTGCCTGTACTGCCGCTTTGCGTGGCGAACCATGACCAGACGTGTTCGCTCAGCGTGTCGCCCGGCTTCTTATTGAAGAGCGCTCGACCCTCAATGACGCCGAACGCGGCAAGCCATGCGAGCCAAGCGATTGTGTATCCGCTCATTGAGCCCCCCGACGGATTCGAACCGCCGACCCCCTGATTACGAAACAGGCGCTCTAACCGAACTGAGCTAGGGAGGCAACGCCGGTCGCTCAACCCTGGGAGAGATCAGGGGAGTGACCGGCCTGAGTGGGTAGCGCTCGACGCCGTTCCTTAGCGGTGCTTGATGCGTGGCGCGTAAACCCCTCTACCTATATGAAGGTTGTCGGCAACCTGATTCGGGGTCACAGCGAAGGGCGCCCGGGTGACGCTGTGATGAAGTGGCGTGAAGTCTGGATTACCCAATGAGAAGTCATTAGGAATGTGTGTTTCGAGTCATTCCGTCACAGCATCACTTCCCCCAGGTCAACGGCTCGCCCCGCTGTGCTGTGGTGACGGAGTCACTGTTACTTAGGCTAACTAACTAAACCGAGACAAGAGAAATGGGCCGACCGGGGGACCGGCCGACCCTTCCCGCTGCCCCAGGAAGCCCGCTGTGCGCCCGTCTCAGCGCCTAACAGGCTTCCCGGGTGTCTCGCTACGCCGCTACGTCTTCCGTGCCGTCCTGGGCGTCGTCTTCGTCGTCGTCGGTCGGCGGCTTCGCCCACGTGATCGAAGCGCGCTTCTCGATGGGCGTTCCCTGCCCCCTGCCCGTAGTCGACTTCGTGACAACGATCTTGTCTACGAAGAGCCCGACGAACACGCGCTTGTCGTCTACTGACGCGCGCCCCCACCACGACTTAGGGCCGGTCGGGTCAGCGTCGGCGTCTTCGGGGAACCATTGGTCAAGGGGAAGCTTCGGGGCTTCGGCGGCTTCAAGTTCGGCAAGCCGCTCTTCCGCCCCTTGCTGCCGGAGCGTCAGCGCTGCCTGTTGCTTCCGGAAGTGCTTCCTGCCAACGGGTCCGTCGTACGCGCCTGCCGCGCGGTCTTCGTACAGCTCTTCAAGGGCGTTCAGGGCGTCGGCGCGCTCCGCAACAAGGTTCGCCCGTTCGCCGCTCTTCTCAGGCGCCTCAGTGAGCTTGCCGAAGCGTCGGGCGGCTTCCCACAGAAGCGCCAACGTCTCTTCGTCGCCTTCGGCGTGCCTGATCTTGTTGAAGATGCGTTCCGCAACGAACTTGTCGAGTGCCGCCATGCTGACGTTGCACGTGCCTTCGTGCTGCCCAGGTGCGGACGGGTCGACCACCTTCCGGCGACGGCAGCGGTAAGAGTCCTTGATCGATTCTTCCCCGCGCTTCGAAGTCATGACGGCGCCACACTCGCAGTACAGCTTGTCCATGGCGGACAGAATGGCTTGCCCCCGGGAAAGCCCCTTGCCGCGCCCCCTGCCGTCCAACCACGCCTGAAGCTCATACCACTCAGCGGGCTCGATGATCGGTCCGCAATCAAGCTCGACCGGCCGGAGCGTGATCGGGTCGCGCTGAATGCGGTAACCCTCAATCTTCGTGGTCGGCGTGCCGTCCGGCTTCTTCTTGTAGATCACCTCAGCGGCGAAGCCCGCAATACGCGGGTCCCGAAGGATTCGCATAACGGTTGCCGGGTCCCAGGCGCTTGAAGCGGTCTTCTTCCCAATCGTCTCGCCCCGGGTCGGCACGGCGTCAGCGTCCATGCGCTTACAAAGCCCCGTGATGCTGCCCGGGTGAATGGCGGCTTGACTGCCCGGCTTGAAGGGAAGGTGTTTGTGCGTCTTGATCTCACGCCACCACCACCGGATTACGTCGGGCTCGAACTCGAAGGGTCCGGTAAGGGGAGTGGTCGAGTGCGCAAGCTTGTTGATGACGACATTGACCATTCGGCCGTTGCGCGTGATCTCCTTCGTCTCCGAAACAAGCTCGAAGCCGTAAGGCGCCTTCCCGCCGACGTACCCGCCCAATTCGCGCTGAAGGTTCTTCGTGTCGAGAATCTTCGCCGACTTCAGCGAAGATTCTTTGTGCGACGCGTCGAGCCGCATAATCAGGTGAATCAGGTCCATGACGTTTCCCTGCCGGAAGACGCCTTCCTGAGTGGAAACAATCGTCACGCCCAGGGCGAGCAATTCCGAGACAATCGGAATCGCGTCCATGACCTTCAGGCGCGAGAAGCGCGACACGTCATAGACAATGATCATGTTGAGCCGCCCGGCGCGGCATTCGTTCAGGATGCGTTCGAACTCCGGGCGCTCCGCCGTCCCGAACGCCGACGTGCCCGGCGCTTCGCTGAAATGCCCGACGAACCTGAACCGGCCCCCGTCGCGCTCGACTTCGCGCTGAAGGTCGGCCGCCTTGTCTTCGTTGGCGCTACGCTGTGTCGCTGGGCTTGCTGCGCTCGAATTCTCGCGCTCGCGCGACTGACGGTCGTAAGCACCCGCGTACGTGTCCACCCCGGTCACAACCCCTTGTGTCATGTCGGCGACCCTACGCCCCCAACTGAGAGAACTCAAAGGTTACCCCAGTTGGGGCACTACTCCCGAAAACCGCTTCTGACCTGGGAAAACGTGAAGCCCCGGGGCATCCGCTGAGGGTTGCCGCCGGGGCTTCGGTGTGTCCGTCAGTACGGGCCATAGAGGGGCGTCGTGTAACCCACCCAGGGCGATTGCTCCGGCACGGGGAAGCCGCGCCACGCCTTCGGGACGTCGCGGTGAGTTCAGGCTTTTTCATATCTCATTGCCCCCGGACGAGCGTCTGCTCCGCCATTCGCCGTCCGCCGTGCCAATCGGATCAGCCGTCCAAATGCGGGATTTTCGTTAGTCGGAGGCCAAACGGCATTGAGCGTCAGCATATCATCAGCGAGCTGAAGAAAGACAATCCCCGATCCGCTCCACGTGTTGCCCCAGCAATCAGCGCGACCTTGCCCCTCCAACGTCATCTCGTTCTCCGCTCATGAGCTCAGCCACTGGCGAGCGGCATCGCATTCTTCGCATCCCGCCTCTGGCGGATGCAGGAAGATCAACGGATCTCGGCCCAGTTGACCCAGGGCTGTCGCCACAATGTCGCGGGAGCGGATCAACCGAGCAAAGGCATGACCGACTGGACCTTCCTTCTGAAGGCTCTTCTCCTTGAGCCACCTGTCCGCCAAGGCAAAGCGCTCACAGCAGTGGTCATTCTCGAGATAATCGACGCGTACCAACTTGCCATCCTGAAGAATGGTGCAGTGTCTCGGCACCCCATAGGGAACCTTTGCCATCAACTCGGCAAGATGCAGCGTCGTGTTGGCATCGTGTCCCACGCCGAGGAGAAGTACCTGCCCATCGAGTTCATGGACACGGGCGACCGGGCTTGCAGGCGAGTGAGGTGGCAGGGGCAATGGATCAGAGATGATCTGCTCTGCCTGTGGCCCCGCTGCCGCAAAGGCAAATGGATGGGCGCTGCGCTTTACATTTGGCAGGCGCCAGAATGTGTCAGAGACAACTCCAAGGTCCGGTGTAACGGGCGACGTGGCAGGATCGAACGGCTCGTCGTCCAGACCTGACCACGAGGGCATGACGAGCGTCCCTCCCGGACCCAGCGCAGCACGCAGGGCCTCGATCAGTCCAAGTGGCCCATCTTCGAGGGGCCGGACGCTACGGAAGGAGCTGTGGACCAGCAGCACACCGCCGGGGGTAACCCCAAGGTTGAGAAGCTGACCGATGAGCTCGGCTTTTCGCCATTCGTATTGCACGACATTGCACTCCACCGCTGATGACATCAGTCGATCATAGCACGATCAACGGCACTGTTGCAAATAGTCGGTGGTGATAAACTTATCATCCCCTTTTGCTGATGGAGCTGCACATGAACCCATTCAAAGGCCGGCATTTTCAGCGTGACATCATTCTGTGGGCCGTACGCTGGTACTGCAAATACGGCATCAGTTACCGTGAGCTGCAGGTCGACGGATCTTTTCCGCTGCATAACCCTGCTTCGGGGTCATTATAGCGATTTTTTCGGTATATCCATCCTTTTTCGCACGATATACAGGATTTTGCCAAAGGGTTCGTGTAGACTTTCCTTGGTGTATCCAACGGCGTCAGCCGGGCAGGATAGGTGAAGTAGGCCCACCCGCGAGCGGGTGTTCCTTCTTCACTGTCCCTTATTCGCACCTGGCGGTGCTCAACGGGAATCCTGCTCTGCGAGGCTGGCCGGCTACCGCCGGCGTAACAGATGAGGGCAAGCGGATGGCTGATGAAACCAAGCCAACCAGGAAGGGCAGCCCACCTATCAAGGTGTACTGCCTTCCAGACGAACGAAGAGCGATTGAGGAAAAGGCGGCGGCGGCCGAGAGAGAATATTCAGGCCAGTTATGCTTTCTGGCCTGTAACAAAGGACATTAAGTAAAGACAGATAAACGTAGACTAAAACGTGGTCGCATCAGGGTGCTGGCTTTTCAAGTTCCTTAAGAATGGCCTCAATTTTCTCTATACACTCAGTTGGAACACGAGACCTGTCCAGGTTAAGCACCATTTTATCGCCCTTATACAATACTGTCGCTCCAGGAGCAAACTGATGTCGTGAGCTTAAACTAGTTCTTGATGCAGATGACGTTTTAAGCACAGAAGTTAAAAGAGTGATAACTTCTTCAGCTTCAAATATCACCCCAGCTTTTTTCTGCTCATGAAGGTTAGATGCCTGCTGCTTAAGTAATTCCTCTTTATCTGTAAAGGCTTTTTGAAGTGCATCACCTGACCGGGCAGATAGTTCACCGGGGTGAGAAAAAAGAGCAACAACTGATTTAGGCAATTTGGCGGTGTTGATACAGCGGGTAATAATCTTACGTGAAATATTTTCCGCATCAGCCAGCGCAGAAATATTTCCAGCAAATTCATTCTGCAATCGGCTTGCATAACGCTGACCACGTTCATAAGCACTTGTTGGGCGATAATCGTTACCCAATCTGGATAATGCAGCCATCTGCTCATCATCCAGCTCGCCAACCAGAACACGATAATCACTTTCGGTAAGTGCAGCAGCTTTACGACGGCGACTCCCATCGGCAATTTCTATGACACCAGATACTCTTCGACCGAACGCCGGTGTCTGTTGACCAGTCAGTAGAAAAGAAGGGATGAGATCATCCAGTGCGTCCTCAGTAAGCAGCTCCTGGTCACGTTCATTACCTGACCATACCCGAGAGGTCTTCTCAACACTATCACCCCGGAGCACTTCAAGAGTAAACTTCACATCCCGACCACATACAGGCAAAGTAATGGCATTACCGCGAGCCATTACTCCTACGCGCGCAATTAACGAATCCACCATCGGGGCAGCTGGTGTCGATAACGAAGTATCTTCAACCGGTTGAGTATTGAGCGTATGTTTTGGAATAACAGGCGCACGCTTCATTATCTAATCTCCCAGCGTGGTTTAATCAGACGATCGAAAATTTCATTGCAGACAGGTTCCCAAATAGAAAGAGCATTTCTCCAGGCACCAGTTGAAGAGCGTTGATCAATGGCCTGTTCAAAAACAGTTCTCATCCGGATCTGACCTTTACCAACTTCATCCGTTTCACGTACAACATTTTTTAGAACCATGCTTCCCCAGGCATCCCGAATTTGCTCCTCCATCCACGGGGACTGAGAGCCATTACTATTGCTGTATTTGGTAAGCAAAATACGTACATCAGGCTCGAACCCTTTAAGATCAACGTTCTTGAGCAGATCACGAAGCATATCGAAAAACTGCAGTGCGGAGGTGTAGTCAAACAACTCAGCAGGCGTGGGAACAATCAGCACATCAGCAGCACATACGACATTAATCGTGCCGATACCCAGGTTAGGCGCGCTGTCAATAACTATGACATCATAGTCATGAGCAACAGTTTCAATGGCCAGTCGGAGCATCAGGTGTGGATCGGTGGGCAGTTTACCTTCATCAAATTTGCCCATTAACTCAGTTTCAATACGGTGCAGAGCCAGACAGGAAGGAATAATGTCAAGCCCCGGCCAGCAAGTGGGCTTTATTGCATAAGTGACATCGTCCTTTTCCCCAAGATAGAAAGGCAGGAGAGTGTCTTCTGCATGAATATGAAGATCTGGTACCCATCCGTGATACATTGAGGCTGTTCCCTGGGGGTCGTTACCTTCCACGAGCAAAACACGTAGCCCCTTCAGAGCCAGATCCTGAGCAAGATGAACAGAAACTGAGGTTTTGTAAACGCCTCCTTTATGGGCAGCAACCCCGATCACCGGTGGAAATACGTCTTCAGCACGTCGCAATCGCGTACCAAACACATCACGCATATGATTAATTTGTTCAATTGTATAACCAACACGTTGCTCAACCCGTCCTCGAATTTCCATATCCGGGTGCGGTAGTCGCCCTGCTTTCTCGGCATCTCTGATAGCCTGAGAAGAAACCCCAACTAAATCCGCTGCTTCACCTATTCTCCAGCGCCGGGTTATTTTCCTCGCTTCCGGGCTGTCATCATTAAACTGTGCAATGGCGATAGCCTTCGTCATTTCATGACCAGCGTTTATGCACTGGTTAAGTGTTTCCATGAGTTTCATTCTGAACATCCTTTAATCATTGCTTTGCGTTTTTTTATTAAATCTTGCAATTTACTGCAAAGCAACAACAAAATCGCAAAGTCATCAAAAAACCGCAAAGTTGTTTAAAATAAGAGCAACACTACAAAAGGAGATAAGAAGAGCACATACCTCAGTCACTTATTATCACTAGCGCTCGCCGCAGCCGTGTAACCGAGCATAGCGAGCGAACTGGCGAGGAAGCAAAGAAGAACTGTTCTGTCAGATAGCTCTTACGCTCAGCGCAAGAAGAAATATCCACCGTGGGAAAAACTCCAGGTAGAGGTACACACGCGGATAGCCAATTCAGAGTAATAAACTGTGATAATCAACCCTCATCAATGATGACGAACTAACCCCCGATATCAAGTCACATGACGAAGGGAAAGAGAAGGAAATCAACTGTGACAAACTGCCCTCAAATTTGGCTTCCTTAAAAATTACAGTTCAAAAAGTATGAGAAAATCCATGCAGGCTGAAGGAAACAGCAAAACTGTGACAAATTACCCTCAGTAGGTCAGAACAAATGTGACGAACCACCCTCAAATCTGTGACAGATAACCCTCAGACTATCCTGTCGTCATGGAAGTGATATCGCGGAAGGAAAATACGATATGAGTCGTCTGGCGGCCTTTCTTTTTCTCAATGTATGAGAGGCGCATTGGAGTTCTGCTGTTGATCTCATTAACACAGACCTGCAGGAAGCGGCGGCGGAAGTCAGGCATACGCTGGTAACTTTGAGGCAGCTGGTAACGCTCTATGATCCAGTCGATTTTCAGAGAGACGATGCCTGAGCCATCCGGCTTACGATACTGACACAGGGATTCGTATAAACGCATGGCATACGGATTGGTGATTTCTTTTGTTTCACTAAGCCGAAACTGCGTAAACCGGTTCTGTAACCCGATAAAGAAGGGAATGAGATATGGGTTGATATGTACACTGTAAAGCCCTCTGGATGGACTGTGCGCACGTTTGATAAACCAAGGAAAAGATTCATAGCCTTTTTCATCGCCGGCATCCTCTTCAGGGCGATAAAAAACCACTTCCTTCCCCGCGAAACTCTTCAATGCCTGCCGTATATCCTTACTGGCTTCCGCAGAGGTCAATCCGAATATTTCAGCATATTTAGCAACATGGATCTCGCAGATACCGTCATGTTCCTGTAGGGTGCCATCAGATTTTCTGATCTGGTCAACGAACAGATACAGCATACGTTTTTGATCCCGGGAGAGACTATATGCCGCCTCAGTGAGGTCGTTTGACTGGACGATTCGCGGGCTATTTTTACGTTTCTTGTGATTGATAACCGCTGTTTCCGCCATGACAGATCCATGTGAAGTGTGACAAGTTTTTAGATTGTCACACTAAATAAAAAAGAGTCAATAAGCAGGGATAACTTTGTGAAAAAACAGCTTCTTCTGAGGGCAATTTGTCACAGGGTTAAGGGCAATTTGTCACAGACAGGACTGTCATTTGAGGGTGATTTGTCACACTGAAAGGGCAATTTGTCACAACACCTTCTCTAGAACCAGCATGGATAAAGGCCTACAAGGCGCTCTAAAAAAGAAGATCTAAAAACTATAAAAAAAATAATTATAAAAATATCCCCGTGGATAAGTGGATAACCCCAAGGGAAGTTTTTTCAGGCATCGTGTGTAAGCAGAATATATAAGTGCTGTTCCCTGGTGCTTCCTCGCTCACTCGACCGGGAGGGTTCGAGAAGGGGGGGCACCCCCCTTCGGCGTGCGCGGTCACGCGCACAGGGCGCAGCCCTGGTTAAAAACAAGGTTTATAAATATTGGTTTAAAAGCAGGTTAAAAGACAGGTTAGCGGTGGCCGAAAAACGGGCGGAAACCCTTGCAAATGCTGGATTTTCTGCCTGTGGACAGCCCCTCAAATGTCAATAGGTGCGCCCCTCATCTGTCAGCACTCTGCCCCTCAAGTGTCAAGGATCGCGCCCCTCATCTGTCAGTAGTCGCGCCCCTCAAGTGTCAATACCGCAGGGCACTTATCCCCAGGCTTGTCCACATCATCTGTGGGAAACTCGCGTAAAATCAGGCGTTTTCGCCGATTTGCGAGGCTGGCCAGCTCCACGTCGCCGGCCGAAATCGAGCCTGCCCCTCATCTGTCAACGCCGCGCCGGGTGAGTCGGCCCCTCAAGTGTCAACGTCCGCCCCTCATCTGTCAGTGAGGGCCAAGTTTTCCGCGAGGTATCCACAACGCCGGCGGCCGGCCGCGGTGTCTCGCACACGGCTTCGACGGCGTTTCTGGCGCGTTTGCAGGGCCATAGACGGCCGCCAGCCCAGCGGCGAGGGCAACCAGCCGAGGGCTTCGCCCTGTCGCTCGACTGCGGCGAGCACTACTGGCTGTAAAAGGACAGACCACATCATGGTTCTGTGTTCATTAGGTTGTTCTGTCCATTGCTGACATAATCCGCTCCACTTCAACGTAACACCGCACGAAGATTTCTATTGTTCCTGAAGGCATATTCAAATCGTTTTCGTTACCGCTTGCAGGCATCATGACAGAACACTACTTCCTATAAACGCTACACAGGCTCCTGAGATTAATAATGCGGATCTCTACGATAATGGGAGATTTTCCCGACTGTTTCGTTCGCTTCTCAGTGGATAACAGCCAGCTTCTCTGTTTAACAGACAAAAACAGCATATCCACTCAGTTCCACATTTCCATATAAAGGCCAAGGCATTTATTCTCAGGATAATTGTTTCAGCATCGCAACCGCATCAGACTCCGGCATCGCAAACTGCACCCGGTGCCGGGCAGCCACATCCAGCGCAAAAACCTTCGTGTAGACTTCCGTTGAACTGATGGACTTATGTCCCATCAGGCTTTGCAGAACTTTCAGCGGTATACCGGCATACAGCATGTGCATCGCATAGGAATGGCGGAACGTATGTGGTGTGACCGGAACAGAGAACGTCACACCGTCAGCAGCAGCGGCGGCAACCGCCTCCCCAATCCAGGTCCTGACCGTTCTGTCCGTCACTTCCCAGATCCGCGCTTTCTCTGTCCTTCCTGTGCGACGGTTACGCCGCTCCATGAGCTTATCGGGTCCACTCGCGAACGCAGAAAGGCCCACCCGAAGGTGAGCCAGTGTGATTACATTTGCGGCCTAACTGTGGCCAGTCCAGTTACGCTGGAGTCACTAGTATTTAGGTGACACTATAGAAGCGGCCGCGACAACTTGTCCACGTGGAATTCTAAGCTTAGGATCCCAATGTGCTGGAAAGAGATTTCTTCCTTCGCTACGCCATGCTCAACATAGTACATTGCAGCATTGGCAAGTCGCGCCCATTTATCAGCTTGAGAAATATAAACCTGCACCCACTCTTTCATTGCCCGCCCGCTACCAGAAGGATCAAATAATTTCGAACCTTTTAGAACCATCGCCTTTTCATGATCTATACCTGTCAATTTAAAAACCATATCACCGTCAAAAAAACAGCAAAATGCCTTGCCATTCACTTTGAGGCACGGTTTGCCAAACATTTGGGATGCTTCCACATTCGCATGCTTCTTCGTCATGTCGGTCGTAATTTTTTCAAATACATTCAAATATCTGCTCATGCTCCTGTGAAATTTGGTTTTCGTTTTTCAATAAATGCACTCACTCCCTCTTTGTAATCAACAGTTTCTCCTGCAGCAGCCTGCATTTTTTCTTCGAGCTGCAGTTGTTGTTCAAGGTTATTGGCAAATGACTCATTTAATAATTTTTTTGTCAGGCCCAATCCTCTTGTTGGCATAGACGCTAATTGTTTTGCAATTGCCATCGCTTCATCCTGCAAAGAAGCGTCATCAACCATTTTATAAACCATACCCATTTGCAAAGCATCGGCAGCCGATACTTTTTCTCCCAACATCATTAACGCTGAGGCCTTAGCAAAACCAATCATACGGGGAAGAAAAAATGTTCCGCCACTATCAGGAACCAAACCTATTTTGCTGAATGCCTGTAAGAAAGAAGCTGATGAGGCAGCTATTACCACATCACAAGCAAATGCAATGTTTGCGCCTGCTCCTGCTGCAACACCATTAACTCCACACACTACAGGTTTTTCAACTGCGCGTATTTTCTGAATGATGGGGTTATAATGTTCACCAACAATTTTCTGAATTCCTGGTCCGTCAGGATTGATAGCCTCACTCAAATCCTGCCCGGCAGAAAATGCTTTTCCCTCCCCGGTAATATAGATTGCACGAACTGATGTATCATTTGCTGCATTATCCAAAGCCTTCTGCATTTGTAAAGCCATTTCACGGTTAAAGCTGTTGAATTTATCGGGACGGTTAAGACGTATTATAAAAACGGATTCTCTGATTTCGGATATAATCGTCATTTTGAATGATCAATTTGTATTTTGCAAAGTAAGTTAATTATAATTATTAAGCACGTATGGCGGATTATTTCAGATTCAGCAAGAGAAAAAAAATGTGATGAAAATGTAATTTCCCTGCCTAATATTTAAACTGTTGAATTAATAATAAAATAAACTCTATTTTTAGCACCCTCAAATTATATAAAACTTAAAACAAAAAACGAATGAAAAAATTTACTCTACTATGCTTCGCGCTCACCTTTGCAATAAGTGTCAAGATGAATGCTCAATGTTTACCACTTGCTACCTATGCTACTTCTCCATGGGGAGAGGTTTCAGCACCAGCGACACCTTACACCGGCTACTTATGCCAGGGTCATGATTCTATTTTTACCAGGATAGGTTGGTATTGGTATGATGGCGATGGCTATTTATTTAAACTAATTGCCGGTGAAGATGTAACTATCCAGATTGATAATTGCACTGCTAATACCGCTATTAATATTGTTGATTCAACCGCTGCCGTAGGTGCTGGTAATTTTATAGCGGGTGCAATGACTGCAGCTGCTGCGTGTCCTGTGACGTTAAATTTTATTGCTCCTTACACCGGAATGTACACAATGGTGTTTGATAATGACGCGAATTGTGCTACCGCAGGAGTGGATTCTGCAGGAACTGCGAGCATTAAACTTAATAATGCATCATTATTTACCAATTGCAATCCCATTCTCGGACCATCTAACGATTCAATTTGTGGAGCGCTTCCCCTAACATTGAATACACATGTATTTGGTGCCACTAATTTAGCAACTGCTTCAGATGCTGATGATGCAAATCTTGTAACACTTGGTTACACTTGTTTCACTCCAAATAATACAGTATGGTATTCTTTCGTACCTGCTACTTCTGATTCATTTTCTGTTTATTTCGGTACTGATCCGAATAATTCTCCATTACCTGGCTGGTTTGGTGTGATTTCCACTACTTCAGCTTCCAATCCATGTACAACAGGATTGTTATACGAAGGCTGCTATTATGGACCTTTAAATGCTACAACAGCTGCAGGTGCAACCGCTCCTCCTTATGATGGAATTATTCCGACCGGAGATTCAACATACAATCATCTTTATATGGTTGCTGGAACAACTTACTATTTTGTGTTGGATGGAGTTGCAGGTTCTATTGGAGCGTACGAGTTTGGAGTAGATGTTATCACTACCGGTATTAAAGAAAACAACGGCCTGGATAAATTGGTTTCATTAAATCCAAACCCATCAAAAGGTTTAGTACAGATTAACAACAGATCTTTAGAAAAAAATCTTGTGGTTGAAATTTACAATACTTTAGGTCAGAATGTAATGACTCAATATTTGGAAAATATTGTGAGTAGAACAATGGATCTTACTTCTTTGCAAAAAGGTATTTATACTGTTAAAATAAAAGGTGTTAAATCAGAAATGACACATAAATTAGTGTTGAACTAAACTTCATCTAAATAAAAAAGCCGTTTTGTCCAGGACAAAACGGCTTTTTTATTTAATCACAATCCTTTTAAATCCAGTCTCCACTAATTGCTCAATAACCCTGCTTTTTGATTTTAGGTAAAATGATTTTTCATCAACAATAATTTCGCTTGCTTTAAATGGCAAACCAATTATGATCAATTTATAATGTGTATAGGCCGTTTTAAAATCCCATTGCTTATCCTGCACTATCCTGCATTGTTTTCGATTTCCAAATACTGTAATCTTTTTAAGCGAACATTCTCCATTCAAATATTCATAACCATCACCGACATCTTCATACAATTGAGAGGCAACCCGGTTTTCTGAAAAATAAATTTGCAGCGTAAGTGGTTCATCATTTGTTTCATTCACATGTTGCTTAACTGCCTGCAAAGGAATAACTGCACCCGACCTGACAAACAACGGAAAGCGATCTAATTCTGCTTCTGCTTTAATTTCTTCTCCGCCATCGATTTGTTTATTCGTAAAAAAATTAAACCATACTCCTTTTGGTAAGTACATTTTCTTACTGCTCACACCCTGTTCAGTGATCGGAGAGGTCAGCAAATGATCTCCACATAAAAATTCTTCCGTTCTTGTTAAACATTCTTTATCCGACTGATCAAAAAAACTTAATGGACGAATAACAGGAGTTCCTTTACGAGTGTGTTGCCATAAAGCAGTGTATAAATAGGGAAGCAAGCGGTAACGAAGCTCAACTACTTTGCGGATCAATGTTTCATAAGCAGAACCGAATGACCATGGTTCTTTTTCTCCGTGCTCATGTGAAAAATGACATCGCATTAACGGATGAAAAATTCCAAGCTGAAAAAAACGCAAACTGATTTCCGCATCAGGCGCATTTAAAAATCCTCCCAGATCAGCTCCGCAAAATGAAATACCGGAAATACTTAACCGCTGGCACTGAACAGCAGCCATCCAAACATGATCCCATGAGGTAACATTGTCTCCTGTCCATATTGCAGCATACCGTTGTATTCCTGAAAAACCTGATCGGGTTAAATTAAATGGGCGTTGCGATGAATTTTGTCTTTTCATCCCTTCATACGTTGCACGGGACATCAGCAATCCATATACATTATGCGCCCTGCGATGACTTACATCCAATCCATCAAAGTTGTGCCGTACATCATCAGGCATTGTTCCTATTTCAAAAACTACCGGTTCATTCATATCATTCCAGCAACCAGCAATTCCATCTTTTATAAATGAAGCTACATGATTACTCCACCAGTCCCGAACTTCGGGATTTGTAAAATCAGGAAAATGACATTCACCGGGCCATACTTTTCCCCTGAAGATATCACCATCCTGTCGCTTGCAGAAAAAATTATTTTTCATCCCTTCATTGTAGGGAGTATGATTTTTATCAATGCTGATGCCCGGATCAAAAATCGTTACCACCCTAAATCCATTCTCTTTTAATTGCTGAATAAGCGTTGAAGGATCAGGAAATTTTTCATTGTCCCATGTGAAAACTTTATAGTCTTCCATGTATTCAATGTCAAGATGAATTACATCACATGGAATTTTTTTCGAGCGAAGCAAAGAAGCTACTTCACGCACGCGATCTTCGGGACTATAACTCCACCTGCTCTGGTGATAACCTAAGGCCCACATAGGAGGCAGATCAGCAACTCCCGTAATGAATGCATATTGTTCAGCTACCTGCATCAGTTGAGGGCCATAGATGAAATAATAATTCATCTCTCCGCCCTCCGCCCAGAAACGTGTTTGTTCTACATTACTTTTCCCGAAATCAAAATATGTTTTGAAACTGTTGTCAAAAAAAATTCCATATGCCTGGTTATTATGAAGACCATAATAAAAAGGAATGTTGCGATACAATGGGTCTTGTTCTTTTGCATAACCAAAAGTATCCAAACCCCAGAGTGAAAACAGCTTTCCGCGTAAATTAAGATGGGATGCTTTATCTCCTAATCCTGTAAAGTATTCTCCCTGCTGAATCTTCTTTCCGCAAAAAACATAATTACCACCGAAACCTGAATTTTGCTCTGCGCTATAACCGTCATGGTCTTCATTAATTACTTCACCATTTCTATTTAAAAATGTAACATTCAATGTTTGCTTATCAATTCTGCATTGAAACTTAGACGAATAAACAGAATAATAAACAGGATGCCTTACATCAAGCTGAACTTCCTCAATACTATCTTCTAAACCTGGTCGCACCGCATACGAAAAATCTTTTCCAAAATATTCCGTTGTGTAACGTATTCTGAAAATGGAGGAGGTAACGCACCATATTTCTACTCGTTTGTTACCTGATGCAAAATGAAGCTTTTGGTTAATGGTTTGGATGCCTGCAATTGTTTCGGATAAATTCATGAAAGGGCAAAAATAATTGTACACTCCGGATTTAAAACACAATTTCCTCTAAACAACTTCATTTGCCTCAGCATGAGATAGGTGTGATATTGCATTTTCATTTATTAAACTATTTTTGCCCGCTCTAAAAAAAAACCCTAAGCAATGCCCAATGGAACAACTGAGAAGCATAAACTGGATTTAATCGGTTTAATAAAGATTGCTCTTAAATGGCGAAGACATTTGCTCATCGTCATTATCTCCTCATTAGTAGTATCTTTTATTTTCACTTTACCCATTATAATGAAGCCGATGTTTAAGGCTACTGCCATTATTTACCCGGTTAACATCACACCTTACTCAGAAGAAAGTCCTACTGAACAGATGCTTCAGCTGCTTAATTCAGAAGATGTAAGAGATAACCTGATCACAGCCTTTGATCTTTATAATCATTATAAAATTGATCCCAAAGGGAGCCTGCCACGTTTCAAAATGTTGAGAAAACTGGATGAGAACATTTCTGTTGAAAAAACAGAATTCGAATCAGTAGAATTGAATGTGTTTGATACAGATCCGTCAATTGCAGCACAAATGTGTGATTCGGTAGTACGATTTACTGATCGAAAAGCGCTGAACCTTGTGCGTGACCGCACAAAAGAAATTATCGTAATCCTGAAAGATCAATATGATCATAAAAAACAGGAAATTGATTCTATGGAAACACGGTTGAGAACTCTCCGTAATGACTATGGAATTATTGATTTTGAAAGCCAGATTACGGGTTTCAGTCGTGAATATTATCGTGCGAAAGCATCCGGGGGAGGAAAAGCGTTGGAAGAAGATCGCAAAAATTTAGAAGATAAAGGTGGAGAATATCTTGCGTTGAGTGAAAACTTAGTGAATGAACGTGTAAATTATAATAACATCAAAGTAAAATATGACCAGGCTTTAACCGATTTAACCAAAGTGGTTTCTTTTCATAATGATATAACACGCGCATTACCTCCTGAGAAAAAAGATTCTCCCAAGCGGTTGGTCATTATGTTTCTGTTTACCCTATCGGTACTGTTGTTTGCATTTGTAATAATTATTTACAAAGAGTATTACCAGGTTCGCCTGAACGAACAATTAAACAGGGCATAGTGAATTAAACTTAGTTCTGAGTATTAATGACATTAAACTCTGCAATTGCTGCTGATAACAAGAGCCAGGTTCGTTGGTTCTATTATCTCATGGCGGCTTTTATATTGTTTGCAGCCACAGCCTTTGTAAAGGATGCATGGTATGTTTTACTGATGCCGGTAGCAATCGTACTAATCACCATTGCCGTTTTTCACCTGGACTGGTTAGTTTTTTTTACTGTATTAATCACTCCACTTTCCATTAATCTTCAGAAAACAGACATTGGAATTGGAGTAAGTCTTCCGGCTGAACCTTTAATGTTTGCGCTGTTTATCGTTTTCTGGATGAAAATTTTCGCTGAAGGTGGATTGGAGGAAAAAATATTTACACATCCTGTTTCCATAGCTATTTATTTCTACCTCGCATGGATGTCACTCACTACTCTCAGCAGCACCATGTTTGTTGTTTCATTCAAATCAACATTGGCAAGATATTGTTACATCAGCGTTTTTTATTTCATGGCACTACATCTTTTCCGAAGGTTAAATAGTATCTATTTGTTTTTGTGGCTTTATATCAGCACGCTTTTAATAGTGATTGGATACACCATTTTAAATCACTCCGATGCTGGGTTTACTGAAAAAGCGGCACACACAGCAATGGTTCCGTTTTACAATGATCATACTGCCTATGCAGCTGCCATTTCATTTTTTATTCCGCCAATGTTTGCTGTTCTTGCAGACAGAAGGAGAAATAACAAAAGCTCATTTATAGTTTTATCAATAATTATCATTCTGCTTCTTGCGATTGTGCTGTCCTATACAAGGGCTTCATGGGTGGGAGTGTTAGGTGCATTAACTGTATGGTTCCTGTTTGTATTCCGTATTCAAAAAGCGCTAATTCTAAGCGGTTTGGTAAGCCTTGTTATTCTTGCATTTTTGTTTCGTACACAAATATCACTCAACCTTGCAAAGAACACAAAAACGTCCAGCACTAACCTGGCAGAGCACGTGGAAAGCATAAGCAATGTAAAAAGTGACGCATCTAATATTGAACGATTAAACAGGTGGTCAAGTGCAATACGAATGTTTAAAGATCGCCCGTTACTTGGTTTTGGACCTGGCACCTACATGTTTCAATACGGTCGTTATCAGAAATTTTCTGAGAAGTCAATCATCAGCACCAACCTCGGAACCGGTGGAGGTTCGCATAGTGAATATCTTGGACCGCTATCAGAGCAGGGAATATTAGGTCCTGTATTTTTTATTGCTATTGGTGTAACTACTATTCTTAGTGCTTCGCGAGTTATACGACAATCAAAAAGCCCCAAAGTGCGTGGTCTTGCGAAAGGATTACTGATCGGGTTAGTTACGTATTGGATACAAGGTGCGCTTAATTATTTTTTAGACACGGAAAAATCAGCAGTACCATTCTGGGGATTTATTGCAGGTATTGTTGCGCTTGATATTTATCACAAACAAACACAAAACGAAGTTCAAAAATCTTAGAGTTTGTTTAAATTTTATTCAAATAGGTTTTAATAAAATAAAGGCCTTCGACTCCGCTCAGACTGACCCAGCACGTGATGGTCTGCCTGAGCGCGAAGGCTTTTTCTCGTTTGTCCCATTCGTTATTGTGATCATTTTTCTTCCGATTTTTGAACGTCCTGTTTTATTCAGGACAGTTTTGCAAAAGCAGAATGACGAAGGCGCTCAAATTCGGTTTAATTTTCTTATTCACTATTGCTCTTGCATCTCCTTTCATTGCAACAGAAAAACCGTGGTATATAAGTTACCAAAATCAAAATCTGTTTCCTGCCTTTAGTTTTAAGAAGCAAATTAAAATTAATACAGAAGTTATTTCCTATGATGAAACCGACTGGAAACAGTTGAATGCAGATAAAATAATTTTTGCTCCTGTCCCCTGGTCTCCGGGTAAAAGTGATTTTGAGAATGCCGGTTATATAAGCCCTTCTGGAGAACAGTTTTTTCGTAACCAGGAAAACAAGTCTGTGGAAATACCTTTGCGTTTTCGTCACTGGCTGGGAACTGATAAACGGGGTGCAGATGTGTTATCAGGATTGTTAAATGGAACTCGTATTTCCCTTTTCGTAGGAATGTTTTCTATGCTGATTGCCGCACTGCTGGGAATTTTATCCGGAGCTTTAGCCGGATATGCAGGTAATGATTTGTTTAAATTAACAAGAGGAATGATGTTAAGTTTTGCCTTCGGAATTATTATTTCCGTTTTTTACTGTCGCTTTATTACTTCTGAAAATTTATTAATTGTGTTATGTCAATTTATTTTACTAGTTCTCCTTGTAATGGTTATTTTTTTCTCAATCGGGATATTACTGTCACGGATAAAATGGTTTGGCAAAAGAATTTATTTACCTGTTGACTCATTGATTTCAAGAGTGATTGAATGGATTGTTTCTTTGCCAAGATTAATTCTTGTACTCTCTATTGCAGCCATTACTCCACCATCCATCCTCACGCTCACGCTCATCATTGGTTGCACAGGCTGGACAGAGATTGCACGCTTAACGCGTGCAGAATTTTTAAAACACAAACAATTGGAATATGTTCAGGCGGCACGGGCTTTAGGCTATTCGCACCGGAGAATTATTCTAAAACATATTTTGCCAAATGCAATTGCACCGGCATTAGTTGCTATTATGTTTGGAGTCTCTTCAGCCATTCTTGCCGAAGCAGGTTTGAGTTTTCTGGGCATAGGTGTTCCTCAAAATATTGTAACATGGGGAAACATGCTAGCCTCCGGAAAAGAAAATTTTGAAGCCTGGTGGCTGGTTGTTTTTCCGGGTCTCGCGTTGTTTATTACAGTTTTGCTTTATAATTCTATTGGGGAAAAATTAAGAAGCAATTAAATAATTTGCTAACTCATTATTCCTTTATACTGAATACAATATTTGCTAATGATTTCTCCTGGAGAGACTCATCAGTAGCTTTCACATCTTTTAAAAATACTGCATCCTTAGCTTTAAGACTATTCATTGCTTTTCGTGCAAGAATTGGAATTCCATCATTACCTATTCCATAATCCTGGGTTTGCATGGGGCTCATGTTAATGATAGAAATATTAAACGAGTGAAGCTTATAAGATTTCCCTTTTTCATCTATCACTTTTAAAGGCACGCTATCAGCCCAGGCCAGCGCCTGCTGCAAATCAATTTTTGAAGAATTGAGTGTGTCATAGGGAAGATGACAGCGAATAGGCTTCGGAAGCGCTTTTGGTTGTGGTTGTTTTTTTGCCTGGGCAACACTCAATATTTGAAATCCAAACAGGATAATGTTAAACAGTATGATTGACTTTTTCATTCGATGATTAATTTATTGACAAAGAAATTAAAATTTCAGTTGTAACGAATGAATAATGAATGACTGTGAGTAAGTATGGACAAGAAAATTGAAGATTACAGGTTGCTTTTTAACTCTGCCATTTGAATGGCTGCGATAGCTGCATCTATTCCCTTATTTCCAAGCTTTCCTCCTGCCCGTTCCTGTGCCTGCACTAAAGTGTCCGTAGTAAGCACTCCAAAAATCACCGGCAGGTTATATTTTATACTCACATTGGTTAATCCATTTGCAACGCAATTGCAGATAAACTCAAAATGGCGTGTTTCGCCTTGTATGACGCAACCAAGGCAAATAATTGCATCGTATTTTTTTGTTTCCGCAAGATGCGTTGCGGCACTTGTTAATTCAAAACTGCCGGGAACATTGCAAGTAAAAATATTTTCAGCTTTCGCCCCGCAATCCAAAAGTGTTTGCTTTGCTCCTTTGAAAAGCGCGGAAGTAATTTGGTGGTGCCATTCAGCTACAACAATGCCGAACTTATAGGGTTCGGCATTTTGTTTTTCACGCTTCTCAGAAGGTGAACCAAGAGCACTTGACATTTAATTTCCGCTTAATGCTTCAGCACGCCCGATGTATTTATCAACTTCACGCGCTTCAGTACTGGTAGGAAAATCCTTTTTTATTTGCTGGTAAATGGATAATGCATCTTTATAATTTTTCTGCATCTCATATACCATTGCAGTTTTCATTAAAAACAGCGGACGGGTAAAATTATTTTCATCCCAGTCTGCTGCCTTCTTATAGTATTTTAATGCATCATCTATATGGTTAAGCTCCAGGTGAGCACCTGCAATTCCACCGAAAGCTAAAGCGCCTGTTATATCATCCTCAGCATCATAACTTGAAAGTGATTCAATTGCTTTTTCATATTCTCCTTTTTTCAGGTAGCTCATACCCAGGTAATATTTCGCAAGATTGCCTGAATTGGATGAACCGTAATTATCTACAATATCAGCAAACCCCGGAAAGCTGCCATCCCCTTTTATTGCGAGGTTAACAGAGTCCTGGCCGAAGTATCGTTCCGCAACGTACATTTCTTTTTGTGCGTTCTCTTCCTGTGGTTTAACCACAAACTGCTGGTAACCTAAATAAGCAGCTACAATTGCCACTGCAGCTCCTCCGATAATTGTTAAGCTTTTCTTATTATCCTTGACATATTTCTCTGCCTTGTGTACACTTTCGCTCAGATCAATAGTTTCGTCTTTTACTTCTGCCATGAGGGTTTTTTAATGAGGCGCAAATATAGAATTTTTTCCTTACGCACGTCTTTGAAATACAGCTACAAATATGAAATTTGGAGAATAAAAGGTTATTCCTGATATGAAAGTTATTTTGGTGATAAGATAAGTTCCTAAGGAGCATCTATTTTTGAGAACAATGAAAAAGATTAAATCAAAAACTACTTCCCGCAAAGTGGTTAAAAATAAATCTTCTGCAAGAAAATACGACCTCACATTTTTTGAACAGGTCTATGAAGTAGTGCGCTTGATACCGTATGGAAGAGTGACTTCCTATGGAGCAATTGCCCGATATCTTGGCACTGCAGGTTCTTCAAGAATGGTTGGTTGGGCCATGAATGCATCTCATACAACATTACCGCCAATTCCTGCACAACGGGTGGTAAACAGGAATGGATTACTTACAGGCAAACATCATTTTGGAAGTCCAAACATTATGCAACAACTATTAGAGAGTGAAGGAATAGAAGTAAAAGATGATAAGATCAAAGACTTTAAAAAACTTTTCTGGGATCCGATGATAGAACTGGCATTATGATAAATCTTGTTTTATCCGGTGGAGGTGTTCGGGGATTTGCTCATCTCGGGGTGATTAAGTTTCTGAATGAAACTGGTATTCGCATCCATCATCTTTCCGGAACAAGCTCAGGGGCAATTGTTGCTGCATTTATTGCCGGGGGCTACAGCCCCGATGAATGTCTCAGGATTTTTAACGAGGAGAAGATGCTTCTAAGGTTGCGCGCCACTATGCAACCCGGTTTTTTTAAGATGGACGGACTGGAACCATTTTTTCTCCATTATTTTCCAACAAATTCCTTTGAGTCCTTAGAAAAAAAGCTGACGGTATCTGCTACAGACATTGTAAATGCGAAAACAATTTATTTTTCATCTGGAGAGTTAATTCGTCCTGTACTTGCTGCAAGTTCAATTCCCGTTATTTTCAGACCTGTTGAATTTAAAAATCATAAATTAATTGATGGTGGTTTGCTAAACAACCTACCAGTTGAACCGTTATTAGAAGATAAGCTGCCAATTATCGGGATACATGTAAATCCTGTTGCAACAATTAATGAATTTCCAAATACATTGCGTGTAATGGAACGCTGTTTTAATCTTACCGTTTACACCAATGTGAAAGAACGAATGCGGCTTTGTGATTTAGTAATTGAGCCGCCAGAGTTGAAAAGATATTCTGTTCATCAATATTCAAAGGCTGCGGAAATATTTTCAATTGGATATGAGTACGCACAGAGTGTCAGTAAGCAAATAGAATTAGCAGCATTTTAAAACTGTTGAGTGTATGACCGTGCACCGGTATATTAAGCGCCTAAAAAACCTTAGTAGAAAATTATGCATAGAGGAACAGACCTTATTACCTTATTTAAGAGTGAGAATAAGGTAATAAGGTGGTATGAGCCGGAAGTTTTTTTCTACTAAGGTTTCATCGGTGAGCAATTTGTCATACGGCCCTGTTTAACGACCTTTGCGCTTTACATTTTAGACTATATGAGTATAGAAAATAATATTTCCAAAACTAAATTCTCTCCTTACCAGGTTCTCGCTATTGTAATACTGGCATTAACCCAATTTACCGTAGTGCTTGATTTTATGGTGATGTCACCATTGGGTGATATGCTGATGAAATCAATGAACCTGAGTACAACGCAATTCGGGTTTGCAGTTTCTGCTTATGCACTGAGTGCAGGCATCTCCGGTTTTCTTACTGCCGGTTTTGCTGATCGCTTTGATCGCAAATTATTGTTGCTGTTCTTTTACGTTGGTTTTATTGCCGGTACTTTGCTTTGCGGGTTAGCGCCCAATTATTTTATGTTATTGCTTGCACGTATTGTTACAGGAGTATTTGGAGGAGTGATCGGTTCTATTTCTCTTGCCATAGTTGCAGATCTGTTTGCATTAGAACAACGCGGACGTGCGATGGGATTTATGCAAATGGGTTTTGGAGCAAGTCAGGTACTGGGAATTCCAATCGGGTTATATCTTGCCAATAAGTGGGGATGGCAAGCGCCTTTTTTTATGATAGTTAGCCTTGCTTCCATTGTCTGGTTAATGACAATTATAAAACTGCAACCCATCAATAAACATCTTTTGGTACAAACAGATAAAAGTGCCATCAAACATCTCTGGCACACCATTAAGAAACGGCATTACCGGATCGGGTTTCTTGCTACTTCTTTTCTATCGCTGGGTGGATTTATGATAATGCCCTGGGGAAGTGCATTTGCGGTTAATAATCTCGGTGTGACCTACCATCAGCTTCCGATATTGTTTATGATAGCGGGCATCAGCACTTTAATTATTATGCCCATCATTGGCAAGCTAAGTGATAAGATTGACAAGTTTACTTTGTTCGCCATTGCTTCTGCGTGGATGATTGTGGTTATAAATATTTATGTTCGACTCACTATTACCCCCTTCTGGATCATCATGTGCATGAATGTGGTAATGATGATGGGTATTATGAGCAGGATGATACCCGCTATGGCACTTGTTACTTCATTGCCTGAGCTCAAAGACCGTGGTGCATTTATGAGTGTGAATTCTTCACTGCAACAAATTGCCGGTGGAATTGCCGCAGGTGTTGGCGGATTAATCGTAGTGCAGAAAACCAAAATAAGTCCGTTGGAACATTACGATACGCTCGGAATTATTATAACTGTCATTACATTATTTGGTGTTTTCTTTTTGTATAGGGTAAGCAAATTAGTAAAGGCGAAACGATTAAAACCTAATTCAACACAGGAGGCAACTGTTACTGTTGAAGTTGTTTAACAATTTGAGATGACTTAAACTTCATTAAGCATACAACGCCACTCCCTTCTCTACAAAATTCTTTAAATCGGTAAGGACCTTATTCCAGTTTTGTTCTGAGTGTTCTTTCATCTTTTCATCAGGAATGTTTTCCTGTGTAATCGTTAGCGTAGTTTGGTTATCATTTGCTTTCAGATCGTAAGTGATCACAACATAATTTTCAGGTTTGTCTTCAATACCTGACATGCTGCTCCAGTAATTGTAACGGAATAATTTATTCTTTTCCGTTTTTAGTATCGTTCCTTTATCCTCGTATTTTTTCCCTTCCCATTCGCCACGGAAATAAATGGGACTTCCCACCTTCCAATCGCTTACAGCTTCTGTGCCGAAGAAATATTTTCTAATTTGTTCAGGGTCTGTCAATGCAGCCCAAACTTTTTCTGCAGGAGCATTAATGGTAATGCTTGCCTTTCCGATGATGTTATTTTTCATGGCTTTGCTTTTATTGAATTATAAAAATAAAATGCCAAAGCTAAAAGGTTATCTTAGTTTATGCATAAAAAAAACCGCAAGGTTTCTTTATGCCTTGCGGTTTGCAAATTGGAAAATGAAAATTCTAAGTTTAAAGCTTTTTAACCGAGATATGTTTTCAATATTTTACTTCTCGAAGTATGTTTTAATCGCCTGATGGCCTTCTCTTTTATTTGTCTCACCCGTTCGCGCGTTAATTCAAAACGCTCCCCGATTTCTTCAAGCGTCATTGCCGCTTCAGCCAATCCGAAATATAAACGGATCACATCCGCTTCACGGGGAGTTAGAGTGGTTAAAGCTCGTTCAATTTCCCTCCGTAATGATTCTGTGATCAAATTCATTTCCGGTGAGGGCGTATGATCCTCTCCGGGCATCACATCCATCATCGTACTGTCTTCTCCCTGCAACAAAGGTGCATCCATACTTACATGTCTTCCTGCAGAACGCATAGTGTCAATAATATCGTCAATGGAGATATTCAACACATTTGCTATTTCTTCATTGGTTGGCTCCCGCTCGAAATCCTGTTCCAATTGAGCAAATGCTTTATTTATTTTATTGATATGACCAATCTTATTTAAAGGGAGGCGAACAATTCTAGCTTGTTCGGCTAAAGATTGAAGAATAGATTGACGAATCCACCAAACAGCATAGGAGATAAATTTAAAACCACGCTTCTCATCAAAACGTTGTGCTGCTTTTATCAATCCAAGATTTCCCTCATTAATTAAATCGCCAAGAGTAAGGCCCTGGTTCTGGTATTGTTTTGCAACAGAAACAACAAAACGAAGATTTGCTTTGGTTAACTTCTCTAAAGCATCACGATCCCCAAGTTTTATCTTTATTGCCAGCTGAACTTCTTCTTCAGGAGTTAATAACTGCACTTTCCCAATTTCCTGCAGATATTTATCCAGTGAAGCAGTTTCACGATTGGTTACCTGTTTAATAATTTTTAATTGACGCATACTCATGTTTCAAATATTATATACAAGGGAATGAAACGAGTGATATGCAAAGTGGTTTCGTTCCCGGTATTTAATCCTGGTCATGGGATGCAAGAAATTCTTGTTTAATTGATATTCTTCATATTGAATTAGTATTTTTTGAAAAATTCTTACATGATGACTCGCATCCTGAATGTGATTGTCACTCTAAAAACAGTGGAATATTATCGTGTAAGGGGTGTATTTTAAAATACAGTAAGTTTTTAAGTTAAAAGATCTTGCTTCTCTTATAAAGATTAGAATTGCTTTTTGATTCTAACAGGGGAAAAATGAACAACAGCGTCTATATTTGTAATCCCCTCTGAATGAAAATGAGATACATTGTTATAATATTATTTACGCAATTTTTTTTCTCCTGTACCTCAAAGCATGCTTCATCATCCTATACCTCTTCAACTGATACAACAGAGTACATTAAGCTGGAGGAAACAAAAAACGCTCTGCCTGGATGGTCGAAAGAGAATGTAGTTATTGTCCATACAATCGCAGATCCTGATGACATGCATCCAACAAATGGAAATACAGCAATCCGTGCTGAGCTGATTATTTATACACAGGGGTTTTTAGTTCAAACGGATTTGCGTTCAGCCAAACTGAGAGCAGGACTTTGCAAGACCTTGCCTGAAGTTTCTGCGAATGGTTTAGAGTTTACTTATGAATTGCGTGAAGAGCCGCGTTGGGATAATGGAGATCAATTAACAGTTGATGATATAATTTTTACAGTGAAAGCAAGCAAGTGTGCTCTTACCAACAATGCTTATGCAAAATCATATTGGGAAAGCGTAGAGGATGTGATTAAGGATTCATCCAATCCCCGGAAATTTAGAGTAGTGATGAAGCAACCTTATATTGAAAATGTCGCTTTCTGGAGTGATTATCCAATTCTCCAGGCAAAGTTTCATGATCCTTCAGGTGTTTTATCGCATTATACTATTGTAGAATTTGATGATGCAAAATTTGCAATTGACACCCACAAAGATTTAGTCGAATGGGCTGCGAATTTTAATGATCCGAAATATGGTCATGATGTAAATTTTCTGAATGGGTTGGGAATGTACCAGATCACTTCGTGGGAACCCGGGCAATCCATCACATTGACAAAAAAGAAAAATCACTGGACAAAAAACTCTGCTAATTATTTTGAAGCTGCTTATCCGGAAAAAATTATTTACAAAGTAAACCGGGATGCAACTGCACAAATGCTGGAGTTTAAATCGCAAACGATGGATGCTTCAGGTTATATCAGCAATAAAACTTTATTTGACCTTCAATCTGATCAAAGTTTTAACAAGAATTATCACTCGCGTTTTGTACCTACTTATATCTATACGTACATTGCCATGAACACACGCCCTGACGGTGTTCATCATCATTCATTATTTACAGATAAGAAAGTAAGGCGTGCAATGGCATTGCTTACTCCTGTGGACAACATAATTAAAATTGTAAATAAAGGAGTAAATAAAAGAATTACTTCACCGGTATCTTTTTTAAAACCTGATTACAATACAAATCTTTCAGAAATTCCTTTTGATATTAAACAGGCAACGCAATTGCTTGATGAAGCCGGCTGGAAAGATTCAGACGGTGACAACATTCGGGATAAAACGATAAATGGTGAAAAAATAAATCTTGAATTTAATCTGAATTATCTCACTACACAAGTGGAATGGAAGGACATGGCGCTGATGGTAACAGAAGCAATGTCCAAAGCCTGTGTAAAGGTAAATCCCACTCCGATGGATCAGACCATTTTATATTCCAATGCGCATAATCACGATTTCGATATGATGCTCGCATCGTTTGCAAATTCTGCATTACCCGAGGATTTTACCCAGGTTTGGCATACACAAAGCTGGGTAACTAATGGTTCAAACTATTCCGGTTTTGGTGATGCAAAGTCTGATGCTTTAATTGACAGTATCAAAACAACATTGGATGATACCAAACGAAATGAAATGTCGAAGAGATTACAGGCAATGATTTATGATGAGCAGCCTTTTGTGTTTTTATATAATAGCGTACGTAGAAATATTTTACACAAGCGATTTAACAAGGGAGAGTTTTATTACGATCGCCCTGGGATGTTGTTTAACAATTTGAAGGTAATTGGAGCGGCTGTGAAAGATGATGTGAGCGCTAACTAATCAACTATGCATTACGCTTATTTCATAAAACGGTTACTCACTTTTGTTCCAGCTTTATTTATCATTACCATCATCGGTTTTATTATCAGCATCAATGCTCCCGGTGATCCCGTTGACAGAATACTTTCAGGAAGTGGTGATGAACGACAGGCAAATAAAATTTTTAAATCTGATCAATATACTCAACTGCGAAAGCAATTAGATCTTGATATCCCCGTGTTTTATTTTTCTATTCAATCTTTGGGAGAACCAGACACTTTGAACCGTATTGCAAGTAAACAGCATCGTGAATGGTTAAAGGATTTATTCAGGAATACAGGAAACTGGAATATTGTAAGTAATTTTTATAAAAACATTATTAATGCAATTTCAAGTTCAACGAATGTCATTGAGCAGCAACAATTATTACAGGTTTTTTCTTCTGCTGATATTTCTTTTCTGCAAAAACGAATTAATGATTTACCTGAACAAGCTGAGATCAAAACTGCATTTACACAATTGACCAATCATTCAACCAAATGGAAAACTTACATACCAGTAATCTCATTAAATTATCCTAATCAATATCACAATTGGTTATTTGGTAATGGAGTTCGTCATGGTGTAATCAGGGGTGATTTTGGAGTTTCCTATATCAATCATCAATCAGTTGGCGAACGGATTTTACAACGTTGCGGATGGACTTTATTTTTTTCACTCTCTTCAGTTTTACTTGCTTATCTCATCAGTATCCCAATTGGAGTAAGAGCCGGAGCAAATGCCGGAAGTACCTTTGATAAAACTTCTTCTGTGATTTTATTTTTATTGTATTCGCTGCCCACATTCTGGTTCGCAACATTATTATTAATGCTGTTTGCAAATCCTGATGTGATCCAATGGTTTCCGGTTTCAGGTGTGAAGCCGATTACAGGTTATCCTGCAGACAGCAGCTTGTTTGAAAAAATAAGAGTTTCTTTTCCCTATTTGATTCTTCCGATGATTGCTTATACATACAGCTCCATTGCATTCATTAGCCGAGTACTTCGTTCAACAATGAAAGAAGTAATGAACCAGGATTACATTCGTACCGCCAGGGCAAAAGGGCTGAAAGAGCGCACGGTTTTATATCGTCATGCGTTTAGAAATTCATTACTGCCCTTGATCACCATATTTGGAAATGTATTTCCGGCCTTGTTGAGCGGTTCCGTCATTCTTGAAACAATTTTTAACATTCCGGGTATGGGTGCCGAAACAGTGATGGCAGTTCAGAATTATGATTACCCGGTAATTGTTGCTGTATTTACAATTAGCGGTGTCCTCGCCTTGACTGGCTATTTACTGGCGGATATTCTTTATACAGTGGCTGATCCAAGAATTCGATATGTTTAAAGCAATCGGAAAAATTCCAGGTTTTAGTGAATTTTCATAATTACACCTTATTTGGTTTCTCTTCTTAATTTCATCCCCTCCCCTACTTAAATTTCCTGTAACAAACTCCACACTTTGTGGTAGCAATCGTTCACCAAAATTAATTTTGTTCTATGGCATATTTTTTTATGTTTGAAATATATTAAAACCTCTACGGCCATGATTCAGGATTATAGAAACCAGGGAATTCCATTTCTCGGCATGAATGGAAATGAAGGATTAAAGATTAATTCTCAGAAAGATCAAAAAAAACTGAAGGATCAGCAACGTGATAATTCGCAAATAAAAAATTTTTTCCACGAGCCGTGTGTCACTGATTTTTTCTACCGGCAAAAGTCGAACAGGTAATCACATTATTTTTTCTACCCAAATCACATCTTCCATTCGCCTAAACCAGGTTAATTGGCGCTTGGCATAGTTGCGAGTGTTCTTTTTAATTAGTTCGATTGCCTCCTGTAAAGAAATATTTTCATTTATGCATTCAAATATTTCTTTATAACCTACGGTTTGCAAAGCATTGTGATGTTTGTATGGTTGTAAATTTTTTACTTCATTAACCAAGCCTTCTTCAATCATTTTATCAACGCGTTGATTAATTCGATTATATAATTCTTCACGAGGCAGATCCAGTCCATAAACCTTTACTGAAAAATTTCTTGGAGAAGCATTGGTGTGATGATGAAGCATGGAAGAATAAGATTTGCCGGTTACTAAACAAACTTCCAATGCCCTTAAGATACGTTGAGGGTTTTGCAGATCAACCCGTTTATAATATTCAGGATCTCTTTCAAGGAGCTGTTGTCGTAAATATTCAATTCCATTTGTTTCGAATTGCTTACGCAAATGTTCGCGTATTTCTTTATCTGCGTCCGGCAACTTGTCAAAACCCTTCAACACTGCATTAATATATAGACCCGATCCTCCGGTTAAAATTATTTGCTCATATCGCTGAAATAATTTTTCTAATAAAACCAATGTATCCATTTCATACATACCTGCATTATAATCCTGCGAAATAGAAATAGTATTTATGAAATGGTGTGGAACCGATTGAAGTTGCTCCACGCCTGGCTTTGCTGTTCCAATGGTCAGCTCTTTATACATCTGCCTGCTGTCTGCAGATATGATTTCAGTGTTTAATTGTTTTGCTAATGCAATTGCCTGACCAGTTTTACCGGAAGCAGTGGGTCCTACAATTACAATCAGTTCTTTCATTAAAAACAAAAAATCCCGATGTCAAAACATCGGGACAGGATCATCTATAATTAATACTTTACAATCTAGAATTTATAATTCTTCTTCATCTTCCGAGCTCTCTTCTTCCATCTCCATCTCTCCTTCCTCCTCTTCTCCCTCTTCATTCATTCCGATCAACTCCTCATCTTCTACTCCTTCTTCATTGCCATTCATTACTTCCGGTTCGGCAACTGTATTTTCCATTTCCAAAAATTCTTCTTCCTCATCGAGTGCTGATGGTTTAACAGCAAGAAGATTGTATTGCTTCGGTGCTTCGCCAATTGACTTAACGCAGGAAGGATACATTTTCATCGGATCTACAGTCGGAACAATCTTAAAAAGTTCCATCATAAAATTCCATTGTGTATCGTAATCGCTGAGGTATAAAAATTTTTGATGTGGATCGGTAATGAAATCGCAGAGGCGTGAGTTTTTCATCAAAGCCAATGGTTCACCGTTTTTATCTTTTCTTTTTTCGAGGGCAATTTCTTTTCCTCTCTTCCAGTTATCGTTGCTTACAAAAAACGAAGCTGGTTTTTTATCATCAAACCCGATGCACTGCTGAATAATGTGATGCAGGTCTTCAAAACTCTGCGTGCTTTTAATATCGATGTCGCGATGAACATCATCGTAATCTTCAAACGTAATTCTAAACCGGTAAACTAATGACATTATCTGTTGCTGATTTTCTGCTATAAATTTACTATTAATTCTATTACAGATACTTTCATGGATAAAATTAATTTCTCTGTTATTTCCACAAAGAAAATAATTTTATTGAAACTTTGAAATAGTTTTTACAGCGATTAATCCCATCTCTTTCGCTTTTAGCAACATAAACTTAAATGCCTCTTCAAATTGATTGGGAATTTCTCCATCTAATATTGCTTCGCGAATTAAATTTTTAAGAGCGCCAACCTCTCGTCCCGGTTTTAAATTGAATGTTTGCATGATGTGCTCACCGGTTATCGGAGGCTGCCAGTTACGAACGCGATCTTTTTCTTCTACCTCAACCAGTTTTTGCCTCACCAATTCAAAATTCTCGCGGTAGCGTTTTACCTTGTATTCGTTTTTTGTAGTAATGTCTGCATGGCACAATGTCATCAGGTCATCAACATCATCACCAGCTTCAAAGAGCAAACGTCTTACAGCAGAGTCCGTGATTTCTTCTTTGGCTAAAACAATAGGACGCAAATGAAGCAGCACCAACTTCTGCACATATTTCATTTTTTCATTCAGCGGAAGTTTCAATTGCTTGAATATATTCGGAACCATTCGCGCTCCTTTATCCTCGTGACCATGAAACGTCCAGCCATCTTTTTCATCAAAACGTTTAGTCAAAGGTTTTGCGATATCATGCAATATTGCAGACCACCGTAACCAGATATCATTTGTGTGCTTTGAAATATTATCAAGCACTTGCAATGTATGATAAAAATTATCCTTGTGACCCTTTCCTTTCACCACATCCACTCCATGTAGTGCGGCCATCTGCGGAAAAATAATCTGAAGAAGTTCAGTATCATATAATAATTTAAAGCCAACTGATGGTTGCGATGAGAGAATGATTTTATTCAATTCATCACTTACCCGTTCCATGCTTACAATTTTAATCCGGTCACGCTGTTCGTGAATTGCTTTTAATGACTTCTCATCAATTGTAAAATTTAATTGCGAAGCAAAACGAATAGCACGCATCATTCGCAATGGATCATCGGAATAAGTGATGACCGGATCAAGAGGTGTGCGGATAATATGATGTTTTAAATCTGATATGCCATCAAAAGGATCAATCAGTGTTCCGTAATCTTTTTCATTCAGGCTTATTGCGAGAGCATTCATCGTAAAATCGCGTCTTCGCTGATCGTCTTCCAGTGTTCCTGTTTGTACGCTTGGCTTGCGTGAATTTGTTGAATACGACTCTTTGCGTGCTCCAACAAATTCAATCTCATAATCTTCATAACGTAACATTGCAGTTCCAAAATTTTTAAAAACAGCAACATTCACCTCCGGGCCAATCCTGTATGCAACAAGATTTGCAATTGCAATTCCATCTCCAAGCACAACTACATCTATGTCTTTATTTGCGCGTTTTAATAAAACATCACGCACAAAGCCACCAATAACAAAAGCCTGGACTTTCTCTTGTTTAACAATATCAGCAATGATTTTAAAAACAGGATGAGTGAGATGTGCTTTCACTTAATTAGAAATTAGTCATTGGAAATTAGACATTGTCAACTGATTAAAATTACTTTCTAATGAATTTAATTTTCCCATCCATTTCCAATTTGACTATTACAGATGGTTGTGACTCTTTATTTTCTTGTTGCCGCAAATTTATTACATAGTCAACGCGCTCTTTGATCTCATCGCTAATTTCATCAAAGCTGGAAGGGGATTTTTCGTTGCTGATATTTGCTGATGTGCTGATCAAAGGCTTATTCAATTTGTAAATAAGCTGCCTGCAAAACTCATTTTTAACAATCCTGATTGCTACAGAACCATCTTCACCTAAAACAACCGAAGGAAGATTAATTCCTTTCGGATAAATAATTGTCAAAGGTCGATCGCTATATTCAATCAGGTCAATTGCATTGGAAGGAATATCTTTTACATATCGCTGCAAACGTGATTCATCATCCACAAGCACAATCATGCTCTTGTTTGCCTCCCGGTTTTTAATTTTAAATATTTTTTCTATCGCATTTACATTCGTTGCATCGCAACCAATTCCCCAAATGGTATCTGTAGGATATAAAATCGTTCCGCCTTCACGTAAAACAGCCACGGCTTTTTTTAGTTCATCTTCAAAAGACATTTCGCAAAATTAGAGTTTAAGGTTAGGTCATTTGTATTTGTTATTGGAAAAAAAATTTAAAATTTTTCGGTTACAATTCCTTTACGAGAATTCTATAAGCTTCCATCATACTTTCAATATCTCGCTTACTCACTTTCTCATCCGGTGAATGAACCAAATCCTCCGCAGCACCAACGAAGCACCAGTCAATCGGATAAGGTTGTTTTTGCAACTCATTACCGTCACTACCTCCACTACTTTCGATTTCCCTTTGAAATGGAACATTGTTCTTTTGTAAACATTCCATCACACGATTAATAAAAACCCTTCGAGGTATTCCTGAGTCGCGCATGCTGACAACTACTCCTTTGCTATGATGAACACCCTCCGTAATCCAGGTAATATCACTTATTAAAGCATGTTTGATTTTATATTGTTCGTACAAAAATTTTGCAATGAATGGTACCGATCCTCCACCATGTTCTTCCCAACAGGAAAAAACAATGGCTCCGCTCTCAATTGTTTCACATAGTTTTAAAGCATTCAATACACCCAGCCTGTTATCGAGATAACAACTCTGTACAAACTGATCATCTTCCCTGAAGTTCATTTTGAAGCTGAGATCCGTTCCGGGATCAATGTCACGGTGAAAATCATAACTTAATTCGCGTTCATCACTCACTTTTAATGTACATTCAATTTTTCCTAAACTGTCTTCGCCAGTTAACATATAACCACTCACCAATTTAGGTCCTCCAATTTTTACAAGTTCCTTTCCATACCGAACAGTAAATCCGATATTGTCAATATGCGCAAAAACTGCAGTTCGCGGTTTGCCAAAAATCAAAATAATGCAATGTTGAAAATCTTCTCCTTCAAAAATCTGCGGTTGGGTTTTCCATGATGATTTATTTTGATCAATGTAGTTCAATAAATAATCGTGGATCAGTACTTCATTTCCTGAAGGGGCATGAATGGAACAAAGCTTTTTGAGAAGATTATACATAGGGTTTTTGATAGTCAGCGAAAATACAAATCGGAAGATTGAATTATGGAATAATAAGATACTGTGACAAGTTCAGCATGATGAAAAATAAAAACGCCCCGTTTTTGACAGGGCGCTTCTTTGTTTACGGATGAAATTATTTTCTTCCGCCTTTCTTTGCAGCTTTTTTAGCTCCTTTTTTAGCAGCTTTTTTAGCTCCACCTTTTTTTGCCGCTTTCTTAGCAGCTTTCTTTTTTGTTGCCATTTTTTTTTGAATTAATTGTTAATAATGAATTGATAAGAATTAAACTGTTAATTTGTAATAAGGTTACACTTTATTGAAACTATTTTATTTTTTCTTTAATTGAACTTTAGTACTTCATCTATTTAATCCCGCAATTCATCATCGCCAATCAATGCTGCAATGTTTTATGCGGTTACTATTTTATCAAGGTTATACTTGCCTGCCTTTAAATTTTCTTTAATGTCTTTAAATGAGTTAATCGTGTATTCAACATCCTGTAAAGTGTGCACTGCAGTAGGAATTAATCTTAACATGATCACACCTTTTGGTACAACAGGATACACCACCATCGAACAGAATATATCGTAGTTCTCTCTTAAATCAAGTATAAGATTTGTTGCTTCAGGAATTGTTCCATTCAAATAAACTGGAGTAACTGGTGATTCAGTTTTACCAATTTCAAATCCTGCATTTTTCAAACCGCTTTGCAATGCATTTACAATTTTCCACAAATTATCTTTTAACTGTGGATTGGATTTTAGAATTTCTAGACGTTTTAAAGCACCAATTACGCAAGGCATCGGTAATGATTTCGCGAAAATCTGTGAACGCATATTATAACGGAGATATTCCACAATCTGCTCATCACTTGAAATAAATGCGCCAATCAACGCCATGGATTTCGCAAACGTTCCGAAATAAACATCAATGCCTTCCTGGCAATTCTGCTGCTCGCCTACTCCTGCACCTGTTTTTCCCATCGTTCCGAAACCATGCGCATCGTCAACAAACAAACGGAAATTGTATTTGTCTTTCAGCATCACAATCTCTGCCAGCTTACCCATGTCACCACTCATACCGAAAACACCTTCTGTGATTACAAGTATTCCGCCATTGGTGTCTTCCACCAGTTTAGTTGCGCGCTCCAATTGTTTTTCCAATGAAGGAATATCATTGTGTGGATAAACAAAACGTTTCCCGAGATGCATTCGCATACCATCAATAATGCAAGCATGCGCTTCCGAGTCATATATAATTACATCATGGCGGTCAACCAAACTGTCAATTGCACTTACCATTCCCTGGTAACCGAAGTTGAGCAGAATGGTATCTTCCTTCTGCATGAAAGTGGAAAGTTCTTTTTCCAGTTGCTCATGATAATTACTGTTGCCACTCATCATACGAGCACCCATTGGCAATGCTAATCCAAATTGTTTGGCAGCATCTGCATCAGCTTTGCGCACTTCAGGATGATTTGCCAACCCGAGATAATTATTCAAGCTCCAAACTAATTTTTCTTTTCCGCGAAAGATCATTTTATTTGAAATGTCTCCTTCTAATTTTGGAAACGTAAAATAACCGTGAGCTTCTTTTGCATGCATTCCGAGTGGACCTCTGTTCTGCTCGATCTTTTCAAAAATGTCTTTCATCTAATTTTTTTGTTTTTAAATTCTTGTATTTGATATTGAGGTCATCAAAATGCGACCGAAATATCTGTACAAAAATATCTCATCTAACTCTTACAGCAATAATGTTTTCAACACTTCGTTGTTCAACTGCAACTCCTGCATCACGTTCATTGCTTACACATTTAATAGCTACATTTGCCTCGTATTTACGAGATGAAATTATTTTTCATCGCAAACAAAAAACAAAATCCGTTAATGAAAAAATATTTTGCATTGTTAATTTCTGTTTCAATAATTTTTATTTCGTGCAGTAAATATCAGCATGTGCTGAAGGGAACTGACATGGAAAAAAAGTATGAATACGCAGAAAAATATTTTAATAAGAAAGATTATTACCGCGCATTGCAACTGCTGGAAGAATTAATCTCCGTTTATAAAGGTACAGCAAAAGGTGAACAGACTTATTATTACTACACTTATAGTAATTACTACACCGGAGATTATGCAATGGCTGCTTACCACTTCAATAATTTTGTGCAGACCTATCCAAACAGTAAGTATGCAGAAGAAATGCAGTTCATGCATGCGTATTGTTACTACCTGGACTCCCCTATTTCCAGTTTAGACCAGACAAATACACAGGATGCGATAGAAAAATTTCAGTTGTTCATCAATAAATTTCCAAAAAGCAATCGCGTAGAAGAAGCTAACAAATTAATTGATGAGCTGAGGTATAAAATTGAAACAAAGGCATTCAACAACGCAAAACTCTATTACAAAACCGAAAATTATAAAGCAGCTGTGGTAGCTTTTGAAAATGTGCTGAAAGATTTTCCTGGAACTTCTTATCGGGAGGAAGCGATGTTTCTTGGATTAAAATCTTCTTATCTATATGCTCAAAAAAGTGTGGAGAGCAAGCAAACAGAACGGTACAAACTAGCCCAGGAAAATTATTTTAAACTGATTGACTCTTATCCGCAGAGTAAATATTTGAGGGATGCGGAAAGAATTTATAATAACACCCAATCATTTTTAAAAGAAAAGCAGGAAAAGAATACGGTGAGCATTAACCGTAACGAATAAGTTCTTAATGTTCGCTTTCCTTTTCTTTATCCTTATCAGGTTTCTCTGTATAAGGCAAACCTAATTCCCTGCTGAGAATTTTATCTAATGTTTCTACATCAATCTTTTTTGCCTTAATTACTTTGTCTTTATCAAGCAAAAATATTTGTGGAGTAGAACTAATATCAAACTCATGGCGGAAGTTATTATGCAAATCAGGATCGGCCACATTAATCCATTCTAATTTATGCTCTTTAATAAAGTTTCTCCACTTGTCCATTTCAACTTCCGTACAGATGGCATATATCTCCACACTTTTATCTTTTACTTTCTTATAAAGTTCCTGCAACACCGGAACAGACTTTTTACAATGACCACAATCCGGATCCCAGAAAAATAAAACTGTCCATTGAGTTTTTACATCATATAATGCATGAAAAACTTTTGCAGTATCTTCTAAAATTAGGTTCTTTACTTTCTTTCCCAATAGAATTGGTTCAAGGATTGCAGCTCTATCCTGTATTTTAAAGAGCGATGCGGCATCCACCCAGTAAGCACTTTCTTTAGTGTAGTATTTCTTAGCCATATAAACGAACACTGCATCCATACCCATTATATTGGAAGTTTCATAAGTATTGGTAATGAACCATACCATGTATTTATAGGTGTCTTTATTGGGTTTTGCCTTTTCTATAAGCCAGTCAGCAACCTGGGTAATGCTATCGGGTATCTGGATGGTTAATGTTTTAATATAAGTAGAAACTTTACTGTGATAAACAGGAGTTCGCAACAAGCGATCATCAGCAAAATCAAATCCATCGAAATAATGCTCTTTATAATAGCGAAAAGCAAATGTGGAATCCTTTTGCCCGTTTTCCAGTTTGGGAGCTTCCGGTACTTCAGGTTCCTGGGAAGCCTGGAAAACTTTTGCAAGCAAAGTGTTGGGGTGTGCTTTTATGTAATTTAACTTATAATCAATTACACCCTTGTCCACAGCTTTAATCTTTTTATCCACCTCATCTGTACTTTCTTTGGCATCCGTTTTTGTTTTACGTTCAGCTCTTAGAGGTTCAATGGCTTTGGATTGCAGCTGAATAAATTTTAGATAGTCATAAAACAACTGGTTATCATTGGAACCTTTCACCACCATTGTACTGATCACATCCTTTGGATCACACTCCATACTAAAGTGCTGTTCTTTATCAATGATCATTTCAAAATAGGTCTTGCCGGGAAATACGAAAAGATAAATGCCACCAGGTAATGTATCCTTTCCTTTAAAAGTTAAACGTCCCTCATCATCTGTACGGGCAGAGTCCTGCAGGTATTGTTTGTCGCCAAAATAATTAGCAAGATAGCATAAGGTATCTTTTAAACCAATCTTAAATTTCAACTCATGTCCAAGAGTGGCAGCATTAATATTTGAGGAAAGCAGCAGCGCGGTGACCGCAAGGAACCAATATCTTTTGTGCATACGTTATCTAATTTGCTGCGCGAAAATAAGATTTGTTTGATGTTATAGGGATGAATTTTGAGGGTAGATCCAGTATATGACGGTATAGTTACTCCTATTCTACTCTGGGTGGAGATGATTCCAGTATACATAACTCCTTATACAAATAAACTTTGGGGTTATTTCCTTTAATGTTATTCTCCTTTAACTACCAAAACAATTTCTCCTTTTACTGTTTTGCTTTTAAAATATTCTGCTAATTCCTGCAAAGTTCCGCGCTTATTCTCTTCGTAAAACTTAGTTAACTCCCGCGAAACTGACCCTTCGCGTTCAGTACCTAATGCTTCTGATAATTGCTCCAATGTTTTTACCAGCCGAAATGGAGACTCATAAAAAACCATTGTACGGGTTTCTGTTTTGAGTTGTTCTAATCGTGTTTGTCTTCCTTTTTTCTGCGGAAGAAATCCTTCAAACACAAAACGGTCACATGGCAATCCGCTCATCACCAAGGCAGGAACAAAGGCAGTAGGTCCGGGTAAACATTCTATTTCAATGTTTTCCTTCAAACATTCGCGTACCAGCAAAAATCCGGGATCAGAAATGCCAGGAGTGCCAGCATCACTTACTAATGCAATGGTGTTCCCCTCATTTAACATTTTAATTATTTCCTGTACAGCATTGTGTTCGTTATGTTGATGATGCGATAAAATTCTTTTATCTATTTGAAGATGTTGAAGCAACACCCGGGTAACTCTTGTGTCTTCAGCAAGAATTAAATCTGCTTCTTTCAAAATGCGTATTGCCCGCAAAGTGATATCTTCCAGATTACCTATTGGTGTGGGCACTAAATAAAGCTTGCTCATCGCTGCAAAATTGCGGAATTAGGAATAACTATCTGCTCGGTTAATTTTATTGTTACCTTTCAACCTTCTAATTAAAAACCTCGTCTCATGAAAAACTTCTTTCACATCCTCATCACAGCATTGTTTGTATTGCCATTGCAATTACTTGCTCAAAATGATAACAGGATTTTATTGCACAGCGGTGCTCTGACACCTTCTGCTAATCTTGAAGATTTCATCAAGGAGCAAAGCCCTTCTGCAAATGAAATATTCAATGGATATTACTATCGTTTTATCCAGTTTACTTCTATTCCCAACATGCACCAGAAAGAAGTGATTTCTTCTGTTGGAATTAAACTGCTCGATTACATTCCCCATAATACTTATATGGCGGCATTGCCGGTTTCATTAAATAAAACTCAATTGAGCACATTAAACATTCGAAGCGTTATTACCCAACAAGCATTTCAAAAAATCAATAGTAAGCTGATTGGAATTCCTGAATATGCAGTAAAGGAAAAAGGAATGGTTGATGTGGTAGTGCAATATCAACAAAATATTTCACAGGAAATCGCTCAAGCGGAAGCATCAAAATATGGTGTGAAACTAAGTGTTAGCAGGATTAATCACACTATTAATTTAAGAATATCCGATAAGGACATTAACAAACTTGCATCACAACCCTGGATATTTTACATGGATGCAGTAAGTCCTGCATCGACACCGGATGATACAAAAGGAAGAAGCCTTCACCGTTCAAATTTTATCAATAGTAATTATAACACAGGAATGCATTATGATGGAGCTGGAGTTGTAATCGGACTGGCTGATGATGGCGAAATTGGTCCTCACATAGATTTTACCGGAAGGTTTACCGATCATGTTGGCACCGGGCCGGGAGGAACTCATGGAGATATGACAAGTGGAATTGCAATAGGTGCAGGAAATTTAGATCCTGTAATACGTGGCATGGCAACAGGAGCACATTTGCAAGTGTACGATATCAATGGTTATCCACACATCATTGATGCAGTAAATAATTACACCACACTTGGAACAGTGATAACTTCTACCAGTTATTCCCAAGGTTGTAATGAATATACTACCGATACAGAATTTGGTGACCAGACTATTCATGACAACCCTCAACTGGAATTTGTTTTCTCAGCAGGAAATAACGGAGGAGGTGACTGCGGGTACGGTGCAGGTGCCGGATGGGGAAATATTACCGGTGGTTATAAGCAGGGAAAAAATGTGATTGCATGTGCTAATCTTAGTCCGTTAGAAGTGCTCGATAATACCAGCAGTAAAGGACCTGCAAGTGATGGACGCATCAAACCGGATATTTCTTCAAACGGCCTGGATCAAATGTCAACTGACCAGAATAATACTTACCAGGTTGGTGGCGGAACCTCTGCTGCCTGTCCGGGTATAGCAGGAATCTGTGCGCAGTTATACCAGGCGTATAAAGAAATGAGTGGTGGTAACAATCCTGAGTCTCCACTGATCAAAGCTTGTTTGTTAAACAGTGCAGAAGATATTGGCAATCCTGGGCCTGACTACACTTATGGATGGGGTCGAGTAAATGCAAGACGAGCTTTGGCAACCTTGCAGGAAGGACGTTATTTATTGGATAGCATATCACAAGGAGATACAAATACGCATACTATAGTTGTACCGGCCAATATTCGCCAATTACGTGTAATGTTATACTGGCTTGATCCTGCAGGATCACCTGTCTCCACTCAATACTTAGTAAATGATTTGGATATGCAGGTAACAGATCCAACCGCTTTTACACCTTATGATCCCTGGGTGCTTGATCCCACACCCAATGCAGTCAATCTATCTGATACTGCGGTAAGAGGAATTGATCATCTCAATAACATGGAGCAAGTTACAATTGATGCTCCCGGATCAGGCAATTTTACTATTACAATAACGGGTAATGCTGTTCCGCAAGGCCCTCAACGTTATTACATCGTGTATGAATTCAGAACGGATGAAATTACAGTCACTTATCCGAATGGTGGCGAAGGATTTGTTCCGAATGAACAGGAAGTAATTCGTTGGGATGCTCCCAAAGGTGTAAGTTCTTTTGTTCTGCAATACACCACCAATGCAGGTTTAACATGGAATAATATCGGAACTGCAAACAGTGCGGCACTACAATATACATGGACGGTTCCGGATAGTATTACTGGCGAAGCATGTATCAGGGTAAGTAATGGTGTTAGCACTGATGTTAGTGATACATTATTCACCATCATAAGAACTCCGCAAAATATTTCTGTTGACTGGGCGTGTCCTGATAGTATTCGTTTAATCTGGGATCCGGTACCAGGTGCGACAGGTTATGAAATATATCAGCTTGGCGCTATGTATATGGATCCGGTTGCCACTTCAACAACAAATAGTGTTATTCTCACAGGAACAAATCCAATTGATGAATATTGGTTCAGTGTTAGTGCAATTGCATCAAATGGATCAAAAGGAAGAAGGGCTCTTGCTATTCATAAAGCTGCTGGAGTATTTAATTGCCCGCTTGCAATTGATGCACAAATATCTACTGCTTTAAGTCCTGCTGCAGGCTCACTGCAGAGTTGCCAGGATAATAGTGCGCTATCTGTTTCTATTGTTATTGAAAACCGTGGTCAAAATCCAATCATTGATGTCCCAGTCGGATTTTCATTGGACGGGGGACCTGCAATTAATGAAACTTATATCGGAACCATTGCACCATCCACAAGCGTTACTTACACTTTCACTGCAACTGTTGACCTGAGTGGAATTGGAAATCACATTTTGCAAATATGGTCTTCCTATGTTGGAGATTTGAATTCATTCAATGATACCCTTGCACAAAGTATTAATGTGCTTTTTGGAACGCTGGCGCCATTGCCTTTTACAGAAACTTTTGACATTTTCGCTTTATGTTCTACTAATAATGATTGCGAAGCAACAGTGTGTGCTGTACCGAATGGATGGATTAATGAAGAAAGTGGTGTTGCAGATGATATTGATTTCCGCACCAATGAAGGTGCAACTCCTTCAGTCGGCACCGGCCCTGATGTGGATCACACAACAGGTACTGGTACAGGAAGGTATATGTACCTGGAAGCATCCAACGGATGTTTTGGAAAAACAGCTTTACTGACTTCTCCATGTGTTGATTTGACAGCTTCCACGGCTCCGCAGGTAGTTTTTTATTATCATATGTACGGAGCAAACATGGGTGAATTACACCTTGATGTTTATAGTGAAGACACCTGGACAATGGATGTGATGACTCCGATTGTTGGTGACCAAGGAAACAGCTGGCACCAGGTGATTGTACCACTTACTTCATTTGCAGGAAATATTGTTAACCTTCGCTTTCGCGGAATAACCGGGAATGATTTTGCAAGCGACCTTGCTATTGATGACATCAATGTGCTGGAGTCAAATGCTCCCCCTATTGCTTCTTTCTTTTCTTCTGATAATATTGGTTGTGTCGGAACTCTAATCACTTTTACTGATCAAAGTTTGAATTTCCCCTCTTCCTGGTCATGGAGTTTTACTCCTAATACGGTATCGTTCGTGAATGGAACCACTGCGACTTCTCAAAATCCGCAGGTACAATTCAATACAGCAGGAAATTATGATGTAACACTGACTGCAACTAATTCTTTCGGATCAAATGCAGCATCTCAAACTTCATTCGTTACAATACTCGCGACTGCACCAATGCCAGTAGTTGAAAATTTCCAGGGTGCTTCATTCCCTCCACAAAACTGGCATGTTGAGTCAGCAGGCGGGGCATTCACATGGGATAAAGCTACGGGCATTGTTGGCAGCGATGGCAATACAACGGATGCTGCATTCCTGAATAATTTCGATTACAATAATGTTGGCGCAGAAGATGGACTGGCTACTTATGAATTTGATTTAACAGGAAGTGTTGCACCTATATTGACATTTGATGTTGCTTATGCAAGATACGATGGTACTTTCTTCGAGAGCCTTCGTGTGGATGTCAGCACAGATTGCGGAACAACCTATACTCCCAGCGGATATTTCAAATCCAGTACTGACCTTGCCACAGTTCCTGATCAGAATTCTGCCTACTCTCCTCAAAATGCAACTGACTGGCGTAACGATACTGTTAGTCTTTCAGCATGGTCAGGAAATATCGTTGTAAAGTTTGTCAATGTGAATGGCTATGGCAATTATCTCTACATTGACAATGTAAATATTGATAATGCTGTAGGTTTACATGAGCATGAATTTACGGGCAACATTATAGTTTATCCAAATCCTTCCAACGGCTTATTTAATATTGTGATGAATGGTTTGCAGAAAGATTTACTGGATATACAACTGTATAATATGGAAGGGAAACTATTACAACAAAATGCAGTGCATGTTTTTGGTAGCTACAAATCAACACTTGATATGAGCACATATTCAAAGGGAATTTATTTCCTTGAAATAAAAGGAACGAATGGAGTGAAGCGATTTAAGCTTACCGTGATATAAGATTAATGTGAATATTAAAAACCCTGGCTCTTTGGTCAGGGTTTTTTATTTTATTTCGCTGCAATAATCAAAGGATATTTTGAAAAAAGATTTTTTCTTCCTGAAAATAATAGGACACTTATTATTTGCGGTATTATTTATTTTTTCAATTGTGTTTTTCAAGGAGAGGCATGCATTTGATGCAGCACATTATTTATTTGAAATTATTACACGAAAAGGCTTTTACATCGCTCATGGAAGATTGATTGGATTTGTTTCCCAGGTTCTGCCATTGATCGGAATATATGCAAACCTGAGTCTAAAATCCCTAATGCTGCTTTACAGTTTTGGCGATGTTTTATATTACTATTTAATATTTTTAATTGCAGCCTACATTATAAAAAGTGAGCCTGCAACAATTTCAATTTTATTAATAGTATTCTTAGCAGTTAAGTTTAGTTTCTATTGCCCGGTTACGGAATTATTACAGGGCATGGCTCTGCTTCCATTGCTATATGAAGCATTACTTCGTTTTGATCGTTTCAAATTTCATCTAATACCAATTCTATTAATACTGATTATATTTTCTCATCCGCTGTTGTTTATTCTTGCAGGCTTCGTTGTTATTTATTTCATATCCCAACAAAAAGTAAAATGGTTATCAAAGCAAAACTTGTTTCTCATAGTATTATTAGTATTAATCACAGCTTCCAAACTTTTATTGCTTGATACGTATGACTATCAAAAGACATTCTATCCTGTAGTGTTTGATGATTATAGCAATGTGGACAACTTGACTGATATTGATTTTATTTTTTCATTTCTCCAGGTCTATTTTAAAGAAAATTTTTTGGTTGGCATATTTTGGGTGATTGCTTTATTTACTTTAATAAGCAATAAAAGATTTCGTCAGCTTGCTATTGCCTTTTTCCTTCCGGTTTTATACCTGTTACTGATAATCATCACTCATCACTTCACTGCCATTACAAATTATAGTGAACGAATGCTTTTGCCATTTGCAGGAATGGTAATCCTAACATTTGCTATTTCTATTGCTGAAATTAAATCATCAGCGATAAAACACGTAATATCATTTACTCTCTTAGTCTCAATAGCTTATCGCCTGTGGATTATTTATGATGCTTCTTTTCCTTATACAAAACGGGTAGCACAAATCGAAGAGTTAATTAATCAATGTCATCAAAGAAATATTTCCAAATGCATTATTGACGAACGAAATCTCGAATATCTCCCTTATGCAATGACGGGCTGGAGTTATCCTATTGAAAGTATGCTTTTGTCATCCATTCATTCTAAAGACTCTGCTGTTACCATTGCTTTAAAAGAAGAACATTACAATCGCTTTGGTAAAAAGGAATTACCGCCAAATGAAATTTACAAAACGCAGGATTCAATTATTAACTATTCTGTTTTGAATAATAATTATTTTTCGTTCCCGGTATCTAAGTATGTTTTCTTAAATAGTGATTGTAATGAAGAACTAAAAAATAACTCAGTAGAAATAATTTTCTCAAATCAAAAGAAATTGACTTCAAATGATGATTACTGTTATTTGCCTATCCAAATTTTCAATCGCGGAAATTCAGTTTGCAGCAGGATTGACAATGGATATCAAATACAAATGGATGCTGTGAGCGAAACGGATTCCGCATATCGTGACAACAGTATTATTCCATTTCAGGCAGACATTGACAAGCAACTTAACCAGGACCTTGTTTTTAAAAATTATGGAATGAATGGCAAATGGAAAATTACTGCATGGTTGATTGATAAAAACAAGCAGCAATGCGGGAAATCATTTACGACTGAAATTGAGGTTGAATAGATTATTAGCCTGAATATTCTTGTAGCTAATGCAACTTTAAATGTTATAGCATAAGAATATTAATTGTCTTATTTTTGCTACAGATTTTATTCCTGTTCGCCCCCTATGAAATCCGAGACAAATACAGTACAAAAGCAACTTTCTTATGACGAGTTCAGGAAAGAAGTGCTAAATGATTATCGTATTGCGAACGAAAGCCGCCAGGCAAGTCTGATTGGTCGCAAGGAAGTATTAACAGGTAAAGCCAAGTTTGGAATTTTTGGAGATGGAAAAGAAGTGGCCCAGATTGCGATGGCTAAAGTTTTTCTTAACGGAGATTTTCGTTCAGGGTATTACCGTGACCAGACTTTTATGTTTGCTGCAGGTCTATTGACGATCCAGGAGTTTTTTGCTCAACTCTATGCACATCCTGATATAAAAGCAGAACCCTCTTCAGGTGGAAGGGCGATGAATGGTCATTACTCTACACGTTTGTTAAACGAAGATGGAAGCTGGAAAAATCTCGTGGAAAGAAAAAACTCCTCTGCCGATGTTTCACCTACTGCGTCTCAAATGCCACGTTTGTTAGGTTTAGCGTATGCTTCTAAATTATATCGCATCAATCCTGAGCTTGCAAAAAAGAATAGCCAGTTTACAATAAATGGAAATGAAGTTGCTTTTGGAACAATTGGTGATGCATCTACTTCTGAGGGATTATTTTTTGAGACAATAAATGCTGCAGGAGTGTTGCAAGTGCCAATGGCAATTTCGGTTTGGGATGATGGTTATGGAATTTCCGTTCCACAAAAATTTCAGACAACCAAACAAAGTATATCGGAAGCATTAGCCGGTTTTGAGCGCACGAATGAAAAAGATGGATACATCATTCTGACTGCAAAAGGTTGGGATTATCCTGGTTTATGTGAAACATACGAGAAAGGAATTGCATCTTGTCGCTCACAGCATATTCCTGTTTTATTTCACATCAAGGAAATGACTCAACCACAAGGCCATTCAACAAGTGGTTCACATGAGCGTTATAAAAACAAAGACCGTCTTGGCTGGGAAGAGGAGTTTGATTGCATTCGCAAAATGCGCGAGTGGATGTTGGAGACAGCAATCGCTAATGAAGAAGAATTAAATACTATTGAAACCGAAGCGAAGAAAACAGCCAGCGATGCAAAACGCAAAGCATGGGATGCGCATATTTCTCTTGTTAAAAATGAGTTGAATGATGCAGTGAATATGCTAAGTGCTTTTGCCGCTTCAAATTCAAATGGTGTTTTTATTCAAAAAATAATTTCTGATTTAAAAGAATTATCAGAACCCGACAGGAGAGAAATTACCGTTGCAGTTAAAAAATCTTTGCGTTATGCGCGTGAGGACAAATCAACCGCTGCTCAACAATTGAGAGCGTGGTTAAATGAATTCATTAAAATAAATGAACAGCGTTTTGATAGTAATCAATATAGTGAGAGTAACCAGAATGCATTAAAAATAAATCCGGTACCTGCACAATACAGTCCAGACTCACCACTCGTTGACGGACGTGAAGTATTGCAGGCAAACTTTGACACGTTGCTAACATCAATGCCTCAGGTGCTTTCATTTGGTGAGGACGTTGGAGGAATTGGCGGAGTAAATCAAACATATGCAGGCTTGCAGGAAAAACATGGTGACAATCGTGTGATTGATACAGGCATTCGTGAAGCCACAATTATAGGCCAGGGAATTGGATTGGCATTGCGTGGTTTGCGTCCAATTGCAGAAATCCAGTACCTCGATTACATGGCTTATGCAATTCAATTATTGAGTGATGATCTTGCGTGTTTACAATATCGTACTGCCGGTGGACAAAAAGCCCCGCTTATCATTAGTACGCGAGGACATCGTTTGGAAGGTATCTGGCATTCGGGTTCACCCATGCAGATGATGTTAGGAGCTATTCGAGGAATTCATTTATTGGTTCCACGCAACATGACACAAGCCGCAGGATTTTATAACACAATGCTAGCATCCGATGAACCTGCAATTATCGTTGAGCCATTGAATGGTTATCGTATCAAAGAAAAAATGCCATCAAATATTGGCGAATTTAAAGTTCCGTTAGGTGTTCCAGAAATTATTGTAGAAGGAAATCATGTGACCATTGTGACCTATGGTTCGCTTTGCCGGATTGCAGCAGAAGCTATTCAGCAATTGAATGAATACGAAATTAGTTGCGAATTGATTGATGTGCAGAGTTTATTACCGTTTGATATTCATCACCTGATTTCGAGATCAATTGCAAAAACAAACAAAGTTTTGTTCCTGGATGAAGATGTTCCCGGAGGTGCAAGTGCTTTCATGATGCAGCAGGTTCTGGAAGTTCAAAATGCGTTTCAGTATTTGGATGCTGCCCCTCGCACATTAACGGCAAAGGAGCATCGTCCGGCTTATGGTTCTGATGGGGACTATTTTTCAAAACCTTCTGCAGAAGATATTTTTGATATTGTTTATGAGATGATCCGTCAGTATAACCCTGATGATTTTCCTCCGATTTATTAATGATAAAATTTTGTCATCCTGAAAGGAACCTGTGTGTTTTGTGAAATGAGAAAGATATTTGTAAATAGTTTGTTCAACGCTTTGCTTTTAAACTACTATTATCTTACCGCAAACTTTTGTTCTACTATTTCACAAGTTTCTTACAGAATGACATCGTAGAAGGGAAAATGAGCTTTACAAAAACAACAGAGTCAAATTCTAATTATAATCATCTCGAAAAGATGAGTGTGCATGATTTGTTGTTGAACATTAATAAAGAAGATAAAACTGTTCCTCACGCAATTGAAAAAGTAATTCCAAAAATTGAGGCTTTAGTTATAGTTATTATTGAAAAACTAAAGAATGACGGAAGATTATTTTACATTGGAGCAGGAACAAGCGGAAGGTTAGGAATTGTTGATGCGTCAGAATGTCCCCCGACTTTTGGTGTAGAACAAGGCTTGGTGATCGGTTTGATTGCTGGTGGTGATAAAGCTATTCGCAAAGCGGTGGAGTTTGCAGAAGATGATACAGAACAGGGATGGAAAGATTTGCAGGCGCATAATATTTCTGATAAAGATGTTGTAATTGGAATTGCTGCATCGGGTACAACTCCTTATGTTGTAGGAGCTTTGAAACATTGCAATGAAAATAAAATAGTTACGGGCGCTATCACTTGCAATGAAAATAGTCCTGTTGCTCAAAATGCAAAATATCCTATTGAAGTAATTGTCGGTCCTGAATTTGTAACTGGCAGCACGAGAATGAAAGCAGGTACTGCTCAGAAATTAGTGTTGAATATGATCTCAACTTCTGTAATGATACAGTTGGGAAGAATAAAAGGAAATAAAATGGTGGATATGCAGTTGAGTAATAATAAGCTGATAGATCGCGGAACGAGAATGATAATGGATGCTTTGAATATTGATGCTGAAAACGCCAAACGCTTGCTGGATGAATACGGTAGTGTCAGGTTGGCGATAAATAGTTATAAAGAGTAGTTGGGTTCAATTGCTATTTAATCAATTTATAATTTTTATACTCACCAAACCTGTGACCTGTCAACCGTTCAGCTAACGAAGAAAGTTTTTCCTTTAAAGAAACTCTTGCACTTGAAGGATCATAATTAAAATCCCAATCCTGTTTTGCAATTCTCTCTTTCATTACAGCAGGATGCGTTCCTTTAAATTCTTTTAATAAATCATAGTTTTCATAATTAAATGTTCGGTTGGTGTTATTATTTTTCTTTAACCAATTATCATCATGCCACCATCGGTGAAAGTTATCGTGTTTCTTTTTCATTGACACCGGATCACGTGCGTAACCATAGTGAAAGATGGAAGCATTTATTTTTTTCACTTTAAGCATTTGTCCCATTTCACCTTGCTCATAGGCAGCATTGCTTGTGTATTTTCTAAAGCCCTGTGCATCGCGAAAAGAACGAATCTTTCCGGTATTGCGGATCATCCTGATTTCATTGCGGTACCATCTGCGTGAAACGCCCGCGTATTTATATCCACCCCAGAAATGATGATAGCTGAAAAGAAATCCTTCCACTTCTTTATCATTCAAATATTTTTCGGCAGCATTCCTGATTGTTTCAAGATCGGACTCATGGATCGCTTCATCACATTGCAGGTAGAGCGCCCATTTCCCACTGATATGATCCAGTGCAATATTTGTTTGCTGTGCTAAAATTTTTCCATTCTGCCGAAGTGATTCATCCCACACAGTATCAATAATTTTTATTTTTGGGGAATTAATCGCTGTAATTGTTTCGCGTGTTTTATCATTTGAATCACCAACAGCGATTACTAACTCATCACAAACTGGCAGGATTGAAAGAATGGATTCGATATAAGGATATCCAAGTTCAATGCCATTACGAATAAAAGTAAAACCGCTGATGAGCATGAGAAGAAGAAGTAAAAAATATTTATCGTTTCAAATATAATTTAATTGAGGTATTTTTGAATATGCAGGACATTGAACCATTTTACAATTGGCGTCATTTATACATCGCGGATGAGGATGAAATTTCGCCATTTTATGGAAGAGTCTATAGTGAGTTTGAATATTCCAATACGATTTATAATTACTACATCCACCCCCAGTGGGATGATTTTGGATCGAGTACATTGTATGTGAAAATTCTTTTTGCAGATTACGATGCTGGCTTTGCTATTCTCGAATTCATCGGTGAATGGAACGATGCAATCAATAATGACATCATGATGTTGAAGCGGGATGTGATTGATCATTTGATTGGGAATGGTATTCGCAATTTTATTTTAATCGGGGAAAATGTGTTGAACTTTCATGCTTCTGATGATTGTTATTACCAGGAATGGTTTGATGATGTAGAGGATGGTTGGGTGGTTGCATTGAACTTCCAGGAACATGTATTACGAGAGTTCAGCAGAAATAATATTGATTACTTCTTGACCTATGGTGGTGAATTGGATAATCTTCCCTGGCGTGCATTTAGCCCAATGGAGCTTTTTAAAAAAGTGGACTCAATTTTGAAACACCGCCTTTCGTAAGTTATGAATGCTGGAGTGTTCGTAAGAATCTAAATCAAACTTTTATTTTTTAAATATTTTTACCGCTACCTTATTGGTATGCTTAAACTCTTGCTGATTACTATACTTTCAGTTTTTTTAATGTTTGGAGGAGAGCAACAACCCAAATCCAAAAAGCTTATTGAAGGTAAAGCTTCATACTACGGAAAAGAATTTGAAGGTCGTAGAACAGCAAACGGGGAAATTTTTTCTAATTACAAATTCACAGCCGCACATCGTAAATATGATTTTGGGACCTACCTCCGAGTGATAAATCTCAAAAATAATTTAAGTGTTACTGTTCGTGTAAATGATCGCGGACCTTATAATTATACGCGGATTATTGATTTATCCGAAACAGCAGCACGAAGGATTGGATGTTACATGCATGGCCTTACTACGGTAAGGATAGAGGAAATGAACCTGCTTCATTACACCAATGAAATAGACAGCATTTTTACGTGTTATGATGTGCTTGATTGCCTCGGTAATGAAGAAAAACTTACCGGATATTCCCTGGCACTTTATACAACCAATGATTTGATACATATCCTTTACCTGGCCAATGAATTGTATCTCCAGGAAGATGTGGACAAAGTTTATATTGTCGGCAAAGGAGATGGAGAAAACCGTAAATATCAGATGGTGATCTCCAATTATCCAACTAAAAAAGAGGCTTTAACAGCGAAAGATTTTTTTGAAAGAAAAGGTTTTATGAGAGTGGCTGTAATAAACTGACTACTCTTAATATACCCATTGCAATGGAAATTTGAACAATAGGGAAAATAACCCTATATTTGGTTTCGCGATCGACTCCTTTTCATCCCATAAATTTACCGCAAAGTGGGAGCTCTTCATTTAAAGGAATAGTTAATATTAACATCTATCTGAAATTATCCTCTAAGAACAACACAATTATGTCAGGCATACACAAATTGCTCTTTGGCGCTCCTGAAAAAGATGCGCTCTTTGCAACCAGAGGTTTTCCCTGCGATAATCCTTCGGTGCAAAAGCATCTTGAAAAAGTGGGCCACAGTTTCCTAATTGGCTACAATAATTGTCTTTCAAATGCTGACGTAAATAACCTGCAAAGCAAATTGGAGCAGGTTGAAAAAGAATACAAAGGATTTTCCTATGAAGGAGCTGCAATGGGTTATGCCATGCTCGATGCCATTTCATTCAGTCATAAAATGTTTCCTGCTTTTGCACAATCTGCCGGACAAAAACATATTTATATGCTCCATGTTGGTGCAGGATGGGCTTACGCAAAATTGCCATTTGGAAATGTTGAAAAGAAGATGGAAAAATTTGATCCGCTTTTGAAATGGCTCGTGATGGATGGTTATGGTTTTTGCAAGGCTTATTTTGAAACTAAAAAATATGTTTATAATGCTACTCCACCTACGTTGAGTAATGCAGGGAAACATGTTTTTTACCAGGGTCTTGGAAGAAGCTTATGGTTTGTGGAAGGAACGGATCCAAAAAGAATTGTTAATCGAATTAATAATTTTTCAAAAGAATTTACTGCAGATCTCTGGAGTGGGGTAGGGCTTGCAAGCGCGTATGCCGGTGGTGTGGAAAAGAGTGTGATTGAACAAATGAAACAGTTGGGAGAAAAATATATTTTGAATTTGGGACAAGGCGCTTCTTTTGCCGCTGCTGCGAGAATACATGCAGGCAATCTCATGCCGCACACTGATATGGCTTGCATGATCTATTGCGGAATTAATGCAAATACTGCTTCAGAAATAACAGAAGCTTCCCGCAAAGAAATTGAACAACATAATCATCATCAAGTATCTGCTTATGAAAGCTGGAGAAGTAAAATCAACCAGCACCTTGCGGAAGCATTAAATAAAAAAATAGTTGCTTAAACACACAAACAGTATATGGCACACATCAAATTAAAAAGCGAAGAACTACCCGGCATTATTGGCTTGCTGCATTATCGCCCTGAAACCGCTCTGCCTTTAAGTGAGCTTGCGGAAATTTTGTTGAGAGGAAATTCAACGCTGACTAGTGGCGAACGGGAACTGATTGCTTCTTCAGTTTCGCATAAAAATAATTGTCATTTCTGCCACAGTTCACATGGTGCTGCTGCAGCCGCACATTTGCAAACTGGAATTGGACTGCTCACTGAAATAAAAAATGGATTAATCAACACTCCTGTTTCAGATAAGATGAAATCGCTGATTAATATTGCTCATAAAGTCCAGGTGAGTGGCAAGCATGTAACCAATGATGACATAGAGAAAGCAAAAATTTGCGGAGCGACAGATCTTGAAATTCATGATACGGTTTTAATCGCGGCTGCCTTCTGCATGTACAATCGCTACGTAGATGGTTTGGGAACATGGTCACCTGAGTCGGACGAAGCATATATTGAAACCGGAGAGCGATTGGCAAACTTGGGTTATGTTGAAACCCTTAATATGTTAGGATAATTAATTTCAGAACTTAAATATTTTTTCCATGAAACCAATAGTTAAAACGTACATCTTAAAAGCAATCGCTTTGCTGGTGCTGGTGATTTTATATTCGCTCACTGTACCAAAAAAACTTTCAGTGGATGAAACAAAAATTTTAGCTGCTGATTTTAAGTTTAAAACGTTCACGCTTTATGAGCCGATCAATCAGATGCCTGGCACTATACGCAAAGTGCATCCACAATATGAAAAAATCAATGCTTGGATTTCATCAGTAGGTGCAGGCAATGCACTCACTGATTATGATGGAGATGGTTTACCTAATGATCTCATTCATGTTGATCCACGTTATGACAAGGTTTTTGTTGAACCTGTTCCCGGAACAAAAAATGATCATCATAATTATCAATCCTTTTCACTCGATGTAAAATCATTGCCTTACGATGCTGAAACAATGGCTCCCATGGGCGCTATTGCAAACGATTACAATGAAGATGGAAAAATGGATGTGCTCGTTTATTACTGGGGGCGTACTCCGGTTATTTTTTACCAAACTGAAAATGGAATTGTAGAAAAAGAATTGATCAACACTACTATTAAATACAACAGCAATGCTGGAACGCTTGCTGATTTTGATGGCGATGGACACATTGATATTTTCATCGGAAACTATTTCCCGGATAATGGAAAAGTTCTGGATTCTAAAGCAACTGACCAGGACCAGGTGATGCAGCACTCGATGAGCCGTGGAGATAATGGTGCGAAAGGCCGTTTGTTTTTATGGAAAGGAATGAAAGATGGCTTTGCAAATTTTGAAGAGCAAAAGAATTGGGATGATGGAATTGATAATCCGCTTAACTGGACACTTGCTGTCGGAGCAGCCGATATTAATGGTGATTTGCTCCCTGAATTATATATTGCAAATGATTTTGGTGAGGATAAATTATTGTACAACCAATCAACTCTCGGTCATGTGAAATTTAAACAGCTGAGAGGAGTAAAACATTTTAACACGATTGGTTCTGCAATTGTTGGCAAAGACTCTTTCAAAGGTATGGGTGTTACGTTTGCAGATATAAACGGTGATGGATTGCTTGATATTTATGTGAGCAATATTGCTGAAGAGTGGGCGCTGTTTGAAAGTCATTTCGTTTTTATCTGCACCGGTGAGTTTGACAAAATGAAAGATGGCTATGCACCTTACGTAAATAAAAGTGAAGAGATGGGTTTGTCAAGAAGTTATTGGTCGTGGGATAACAAGCTCGCAGATTTTAATAACGATGGAGAACTGGAAGCACTGCAGACTACTGGATTTGTAAAAGGATATGTTGATCGCTGGCCAGAGTTACAGGAGCTTGCAATGGGAAATGATGAGCTGCTTGCAAAGCCTGCTGCATGGCCCTTGTTCAAAGACGGAATTGATTTATCAGGTGATGCGCATGTTCCATTTTTTGTAAAGAGCAAGAGCGGAAAATATTTTGACATTTCGAATGAGATTGGAAATGGCAATGAACAAATTTCACGGGGAATTGCTGTAGCTGATGTGGAGCATGATGGTGATTTGGATTATGCACTCGCTAACCAATGGCAGCCTTCGCATTTTTTTCAGAATAACTATAATGGTGGAAATTCTTTTTTGGGATTGACACTTTTATTTCCAACGCAAAGTAATCAAGTTGCAAGTGTGATTGTTGATGGAAACGAAAAAGGAAGATATGCAATCGGTGCAGAAGTAAATGTAAAATTGCCTGATGGAAAAACTATGGTAAGTTTTGTGGATGGCGGCAATGGTCACTCAGGAAAAAATGCAAGTGAACTATTTTTTGGGTTAGGAAAATTAGGTAGCGAAAAGCTGAATGTGGAAATAAAATACAGAATGAGCAACGGAAAAGAAAACACTGCAATAATTGAAACAACTGCCGGTTGGCATAAAGCATTATTACCCTATTAATTTATTGCGATGATGAAAGAACAAACAAAAGACTTGCGGATAGAGGCATTAAAACGATTTGCTGCTGCAATTACCGCATTAAACATTTTCGGGCATTTTTACCTTGGCTTTGAACAATCACTTGCACATGCCGTGGCTGCGTTGATCACCGCATACACAATGGAATTGAGTTTTGAAATTGCACAGGCGAAATTTGAAAACCGTCCCTATAAATTTTCAGGCGGATTTAAAAAACTGATTTTGTTTTTACTTCCTGCTCACATTTCAGGACTCGCAGTTTCGATGCTCGTATTTACCAATGCAGGATTGATGCCGGTGATATTTGCAACTGCCACTGCAATACTTTCAAAATTTATTGTTCGCGTGAAAATCAAAGGTGTGTATAAACATTTTCTAAATCCATCCAATGCAGGCATTTCGATTGCGTTGCTTTGCTTTCCATGGATTGGTATAGCACAACCTTACCAGTTTGTGGAAAATGTAAACGGTGTTGGAGATTGGGTACTGCCTTTAATTTTTGTTTGTGTCGGTTCATTTCTCAATACCAAGTTCACGAAGAAAATGCCACTAATACTATCATGGCTGGGTAGTTTTGCATTACAGGCAATTCTGCGCGGAACATTCTTTGAATATGAAGGTGTTATTCCATGCTTATTACCTATGACAGGAGTAGCATTTTTGCTTTTTACATTTTACATGATCAGCGATCCCGCAACAACTCCCAACAAACGCAGCAATCAAATTGCATTCGGATTTTCGGTGGCAATGGTGTATGGTGCGTTAGTAACAATGCATGTTGTGTTCGGATTATTCTTCGCCTTATTTATCGTTTGCATTGTTCGCGGTGCATATTTCTTCCTTCAACAAATCATTCCACAACCGGCAGTAAAAACAGCTCAAGCTCAAAAAGAATTACAGCTTGAACAGGTTGTAGTAGAAAAATGAAATCGAAAAAGCAAAACAGAATAGCAGTGGTCGGCATGGCGTGCCGGTATCCTGATGCGGATAACCCGCAGCAGCTTTGGGAGAATATTCTCGCGCGTAGAGTATCCTTCCGGAAAATTCCTGCTGTTCGATTGTCAGATGCTTATTTTTCTGATAATGCCGCAGACACTGATACAACCTATTCGCAGAAAGCGGCAGTGCTGAAGAATTATGTTTTTCCGAGAGATAAATACAAAATCTCAAAAAGTGTTTTCGAGACTGCTGACTTTGCACATTGGCTTGCCCTGGATGTAGCGGCTGAAGCTATTGAAGGCGTTAATTTTAATTCGCTGAATGAGTTAAAAGATGTTACAGGTGTTTTTGTTGGTAATACTTTAACAGGAGAATTTTCGCGTGCTAATCACATGCGTTTGCGCTGGCCTTATGTCTCAAAAGTTATCATCAAGCAATTACAGGAAGAAGGCTGGCAACACGAGCAGATTGAAAAATTTATTGGTGAATTGGAAGACCGCTATAAATCTCCGTTTGCAGAAATGACGGAAGACTCTTTGTCAGGTGGTTTGTCAAATACTATTGCAGGAAGAATTTGCAATTATTTTGATTTCAATGGCGGAGGTTACACGGTTGATGGTGCTTGCAGTTCTTCGCTTCTTGCTGTTTCCAATGCATGTAATGCAATCGTTGCTGGTGATCTCACCATAGCCATTGCCGGTGGTGTGGATTTGAGTTTAGATCCATTTGAACTGGTTGGATTTTCAAGAGCTGGTGCGCTCGCTAAAAAAAGAATGTTAGTGTATGATAAAAATTCCGCAGGGTTTTTACCTGGAGAAGGTTGTGGTTTTATCGTATTGATGAATTATGAGGTCGCTGTAAAGCACAATTTGAATATTCATGCCGTAATTAATGGATGGGGAATTTCCTCTGATGGTCAGGGAGGATTGACACGACCAACTACACATGGACAATTGCTGTCATTTGATCGTGCATATAATAAAGCAGGATATAACATCAATGATGTTGGTTATATTGAAGGCCACGGAACAGGAACGAAAGTGGGTGATGAAACAGAACTGAACACAATCACTGAAGCAATCAATAAAGCAGCAACTAATGGAGAAGAGATTTTTCTCGGATCAGTAAAAGCAAATATTGGTCATACTAAAGCAGCGGCTGGAATTGCAGGTTTGATGAAAGCAATTTTATGTGTGCAAAAGCAAATCATTCCACCGGCAACTGGAAATAAAGATTTACATCCGGTCATCACAAAAAATGAAAAGCTGAAACTTTCAAGGAACGGTGAGACATGGAACTCGAAACAACCATTGCGTTCCTCTGTAAGCTCTATGGGATTTGGAGGTATCAACACACACGTTACTTTATCATCTAATGCAAATTCAAAGAAGAAAAAATTTGATGAGCAAGAGAACCTGCTTTTATCTTCTTATCAAAATTCAGAGCTGTTTTTATTTGCCGGTGAAACTTTAGATGAATTAAAAAATCAAATTCAAAGCGTTTTAAATTATTCCGCCCAACTTTCGTTTGCTGAATTGACTGATTTAAGCTTTGCGTTATTTGAGAAAAACAAAACAGGAAATTATCGTGCAGCAATTGTTGCTGACGAGCCGGGAGATTTTACTGCAAGGCTTCAATTGCTTTTAGATAATTTACAAAACGAAGAAACCTTTATTGACACTTCTGACGGAATTTTCTTTGCTCATGCAACTGCAAACAGCCGTGTTGGTTTCTTATTTCCGGGTCAGGGAACAATCAGCGGAACAAACACTGGTTTTTTTGAAACCAGATTTCCTGAATTAAAAAATAAATATTTTGACCTGGATGCTGCACGACATCATGCAGTGAAACATCATCAAACTGAAGTTGTCAATCATACGCTTCATGCGTTAAAACTTTTTGAAGCACTGAATATAAACGCAGATGTTGCGGTAGGACACAGCTTAGGAGAAATTTCTGCATTGCACTGGGCTGGTGTTTATTCGCTGAAGGATATTGTGGAATTGGTGAAATTCAGAGGCGAGTTGATGACGCAATGCACCGGAAGTATGTTAAGTGTGAGCGCATCGGCAGAAACAGTTATCCCTCTAATTATAGATGCAAATGTTTCTTTGGCTTGTATTAATACTCACAACCAGGTTGTATTGTCCGGAAGTGACGATGCAATTGCTTCCATTCAGCAATTATTAAAGCAACAAAAAATTCCTGCTGTTAAATTAGGAGTGAGTGGTGCGTTTCATTCCCCATTGATGCAACCATTGCAGCAACCGTTTGATGAGTTTTTGAAGAGCATTTCTTTTCATTCTCCAAAAAGGATATTGATCTCAACCGTTCTTGGAAGACAGTTGGAGAAAAAGGATAATGTTCATCAATTACTGGTGGATCAGTTTTTACATGCAGTAGAATTTGTGAATGCCATTGAGCAAGCAGACGATAAAGTAGATTACTGGATTGAAGCAGGTGCAGGAAAAACATTAACCGCAATGGCTTCTGCAATCACGGGCAAGCCGATTGTTTCAGCAGATATTGGAAGCAACGACATAAGCGAATTATTAAAAATTGTTGCCTTGCATTTTTGCATGAACAAAGATTTTACTCCTGACTATCTTTTTCAAAATCGTTTTCACCGCGAATTTGATTTGAACTGGAAAGCAGAATTCCTGGTTAACCCTTGCGAGAATTTTGTCTCGGAAAATATTCCGGTAATAAAAAGAAATAAAGCAAAAGAGAAGGAATTGGATATTACTCCTCTTCACTCTGATAATATTCTTTCATCAGTAAAAGAAATTTTATCGCGCCATCTTGAATTATCGTCAGCTACTTTGAATGATAAAGCAAAAATGCTCGATGATCTGCATCTCAATTCAATCACTGTCGGGCAATTACTGGCACGTGTTTCCAAACAATTAAGCATTCCTTCTCCGCAAACACCTGCAGAATACTCCAACGCCAGCATTGAAGATATCGCTAACTATTTTCAGAATGCATCTGGGAATAAAAATCAAGCAAGTGAAGCAAAACAAATCCAGGGACTACATGATTGGGTAAAGACATTTTCAATAGAATTTGTTGAAGAACCATTGCTAGAAAAGCAAATTACATCATCAACTTCCGCAAAATGGTTTGAGTTAACAGTTGGAAAACCTTCGGTACTTGTTCAACAGCTTCTTTCTCAAATCAAATCGTTACCTGCATACGGGGTTGTAGTTGCTTTGTTTGAGAAAAGTGAGAAAGAAATTATTTCTGCACTTGGACAACTTATAAAAATTTTGAATGAGCAAAAAAATATTGAGCATCTCGTGATTGTTCAAAATAATAATTATGCGAATGGTTTTGTTAAGAGTGTTTATCTTGAAAATAAAAAACTGAAAACAACTGTGCTTACAGTTGATGATACGGTTTCAATAACGTCTGCATTGAATGATATTTATTTCAACAAAGGTTTTTCAGAGATAAATTATCATTCTGGTAAAAGATTTATTCCTTATCTGAAATCAATCGAGCCAGGAATACAGCAAAGAAATTTATCTGTTTCTGTGAGTGATGTGGTGATGGTAACCGGTGGTGGCAAAGGCATCACTGCTGAATGTGCTTTGGAATTGGCAAAGAAATCAGGATGTAAACTTCTGATCGTTGGAAGATCTGATCGCAACCGGGATAAAAAATTAGATGACAACCTGCTTCGTTTTGATGCTGCCGGTATAAAATACATTTATGCGATTGCTGACATCAACAATAAAGAACAATTGACCTCCGCAATTAATGAAGCAAGAAAAATTTTTGGAGAAATCACTGGTTTAATTCATGGTGCAGGAGTTAATAATCCAATTTCTTTCACACAACTGAATGCTGAAAAAATAAACCAAACTGTAAGTCCGAAAGTTTACGGATTGAAAAACTGCTTTGCTGTTTTGGATGGAAGTAAATTAAAAACGGTGGTGACATTTGGTTCTATCATCGGTAGCAGTGGAATGTATGGCAACGCAGATTATGCATTGGCTAATGAGTGGATGCGGAATGAAGTGATTGATTTCAAGAACAAATTCTCACAGTGCAAGTGCTTAAACCTTGAATGGTCGGTTTGGAGCGGTGCAGGCATGGGAGAAAATTTGCAGGTGTTGGAACAATTAGTGAACAATGGAATTTCACCGGTAAGTCTGGATAATGGAGTAAATAAATTCATGGACTTGCTTTCTTCCGATTTTCCCTCTGTGAATACCATTGTTGCAGGAAGGTTTGGAAACTTACCAACTCTAAAGCAACCAAAAGTTGAATTACCCTTATTGCGTTTCCTGGAAGATGTAAAAGTTTTTTATCCTGGTGTTGAATTGATCACCGAATTTAATTTATCCGTTCAAAATGATCTTTATCTCGCGGATCATGCTATCAATGGCGATCTGGTTTTTCCGGGAGTGATGGGATTGGAGGCAATGATGCAATGTGTATCAGTCATTTTAAATGAGCAAACAAATAGACAAATTGAAATTTCCAATATAGAATTTCTTCAGCCCATTTCATTAAAACCTTCTGAAAATCTCAGGGTAAGAATTCTTGTTGTTAAAAATGATAAAGGAGAAGCGGAAGCTGCCGTTCGTTGTGAGAGCACCAATTTCCTCACTGATCATTTCCGCGCAACATTTACTTATTCAACAATAGCGCAAAAGCCCCAAGAATTAAACGGCAAATCAGTTCATGCAGGTAATGCTATTGATGCCGGTAAAGTTTATGAGAATTTACTATTCCACACCGGGAGATTTAAGTGCATTGATAAATACAAATACATCACCCCTTATTCCTGCGAAGCTGTTGCAAGTTCAGTTGCTGACACAGCCTGGTATGGACATTATTATTCACAGACAAATTTGTTGGGTAATGCTGCTTTGCGAGACGCTGCTTTACATGCGGTGCAGGCTTGTGTTCCTGCACACACTTTATTGCCAGTGAGTGCTAAACAAATCCTGGTCTTCAAGACAGTTTCAAAAGGAAAAGTTCAAATCGAAGCTCAGGAATTGTATCGCGAAAATTTAATCTTCTGCTACAACATCACCATTAAAAATGAAGGGGGAGAAATTTGCGAAGCATGGAATGAAATAAAGTTCTCGGTTCTTAAATCATCAGAAAATAAGAAATTGAATTTGCCTTTAGCGCAAATTGCATTGCAACGAAAACTGGACGAGAGTATTAAAACAAAATCAAGTATTGAATTTTCAATTCCACAAAACGGAGAAATTTTAAAACGTGCGGATGGAAAACCTTATTTGAAGTCAGGGGAAAATATCTCGATCTCAAAACAGGATAAAGCAACCATGGTTGTTACAACTGCAGGCAAAACAGGTTGTGATGTGGAGAAGGTTATTCAACAGGATACTTCAACATGGAGAGTTATGCTTGGCATTGAACGAAGTAATCTTGCCCGTTCTATTTCACAGTCAGCAAAAGAAGATTTTTCGCTTTCAGCTACACGGATTTGGGGAGTCATGGAAAGCCTGAAAAAAGCAGGAGATAATTTAATGAGCGCAATTAGTTTTGATAAAATGGACGAAGATGGATTTCTCATTTTTAAATCCGGTAATAAAAAAATATTTTCGTTCGCAGCATTTATAAAAGATTTTAACGATAAAGCAATTTTCACGCTCCTTGTAACGGATGACCAAAAGTTATGATACAAAGCTGATAGTAGGCTTTGAAGAAACCAATCTTGTAGGTAATGTTTATTATGCCAACCACATCCGCTGGCAGGGCAAGTGCCGCGAAATGTTTTTGCGTGATCATGCAAAATCGATAGTAAAGGAATTGGAAACAGGGAAGCTTGCATTAGTTACATTAAATTGCTCCTGCGAATATTTTGATGAGTTACGTGCATTTGATGAGATTGTTATAAAAATGTTTTTGCAAAAAATGGTGCAGAATAAAATCACCATGCATTTTGAATATTATAAAATTACTGATGGCACTGAAAAGCTGATGGCTAAAGGAAAACAAGAAGTAGCCTGTATGGAGCGAAAGGATGGAAATTATTTTGCAACTGCTATCCCTAAAGACTTGCAAGAGGCACTGGAAGAATTTGTTGGAGACTAAATCTTACCTCATCCACTTTTCCCACCACGCCATCAAAAAATAAATCGTCCACAGATTGTTGGTGTAGTTTTGATTGCCGGATTTGATTTCCTGAATGTGTTTGCGCAAGCCTTGTTCAGAAAAAATTCCAGTGTTAGCACTGAATGATTTTAGGTTTTTTTCTACGTAATCAATCATAATTTCTCCTGCCCATTCACGAAGAGGGACACAAAATCCCATTTTCTTCCGATACAAAGTTTCTTTATCAAGAATTCTTTCTAAAGACTTTTTCAAAATGTATTTAGGAGTTTCATTTTGTAATTTATATTTTGATGGAATAGATAAAGCGAAGTTCACCAGATTAAAATCTAAAAACGGGCATCGTATTTCAATGCTGTGCGCCATCCCTAAACGATCCATTCTGTGTAAATAACGATTGGGAATTTGTTGTTTAAACCCTAAATAACACATCCAGTCAATATCATCAAGCCATTTATGCTTTGTTTTATGATTATAGAATTTCTCTTTAACAGAACGGATAACATTGTATGAATTAACTCCTTCCATCTTTTTGCTCCATGCTGGTTCCAGAAAATTTCTCTTCGTGCTTTCGCGAAATGCTTTTGCTCCGCCCCAGAAAAATTCCTGGTTCATGGCGGCTCGATTTAACATTTCCGCTTTTGGGGAACCATCATCTGTTTTTGCAACACTAGAAGCAACTCCCTTTTTTATAAATACCGGTAATGAATTATAAATATGATACCAGGGATACAATTTTTTATAACGTAACCATGCACGATAACCACCAAATATCTCATCGCTTCCATCACCCGTTTGCACCACGATGGTTCCTTGTTGTCTTGCAATCTGCGAAATAAAATAAATCGGGATGCTGGTGGAGTCTGCCAATGGTTCATCAAAAATATTTGCAATGTGCGGTAGAAACTCAACCAGGTCATCAGGCTTTACTACTTTTTCAAAATGTTCAGTGTTAAATCGCTTTGAAATTTTTCTTGCATACAATAATTCATCGTAATCCGGCTGACCTTCAAAACCTATTGAATAAGTTTTGATCGGAGAGGAGGTCATCTTACTCATCATTGCAACAATTGCACTGGAGTCAACTCCGCCACTTAAAAATGCTCCAACCGGAACATCAGCAACCATTCGATAGTTAACTGATTTTTCCAATTGAATATAAAGTTGTTCTTCCAAATTTTCAAAAGAAGATTGATAGATTGCATCATTGTATTCAACATCCCAATATTGTTCATGCTGAATAATTCCGTCTTTACTAACTGTTAGTAAATGTCCCGGTTCAAGCTTGAAAATATTTTTAAATAAGGTGGTTGGTGCAATACACTGATTGAAAGTGAGGAAATGATAAAGCGCTTCATCATCAGGTTCTGCCTTAATCCATGGAAGTGACAACAATGATCTTATTTCAGAAGCAAATGCAAAAACACCATTCACAATTGAATAGTAAAGAGGCTTTTTACCGACTCGATCTCTCGAAATCATTAACTGCTCTTTTGCATTATCCCAAAAAGCAAAAGCAAACATTCCATTAAAATGTTTCAATGATTCATGCCCTTTACGCGAGTACAGTTCAAGCATTATTTCCGTATCGCTTCCTGATTTGAAATGGTAATCAGGCAAAAGAGGTTTCAGGTCTTTGTAATTATAGACCTCTCCATTAAATATGATTGCATTTCCATTTTCATTGACCATCGGCTGATGGCCGGCAGGACTTAAATCAATAATGCTTAAACGCTGATGTCCAAAATAAACTCCTTTTGCTCGATCGCTCCATCTTCCATTATCATCTGGTCCACGATGGGCGACACAGTGATTCATTTCTTCAATCAACTTATCGCCATTCCCGATTTGTTGAGATGAGAAATTAAAAACTCCATTGATGCCGCACATAATTAAAGAGAGTGATAAATGTTTGAAAATTCCTTTTCCATTTTGCGGATATCGAATTGTCGCGCAAAATTTTTCCCTCTTGAAACCAGTTCAGGGCTTGAAATGGTATGACGGTTTGAAAAATAATAATTCAATCTTTGAGTAAGTTCATTTTCGTCAGTGACAACATCTTTTATTTCAACTTGCTCAACTAATTCAGCTAAACCACCACCATCTTTAAATACGAGAGTTGGTTTTCCGGCATCCAAGGCTTCAATTGCGACCAATCCAAATGCTTCGTTTTGAGATGGAAGAACTTCAATATCAAACAAGGCATGATAATGGCGTACATCATTCACATAACCTGCAAAAATTGTTTTGTTCTGAATCCTCTTGTTTGAAACTAAATTTTCTAACTCATTTCTTAAAACACCTTCACCTATGATGAGTAATACTACATCCTTTTCTTTTGCAAAATCAGCAAAAGAATTTATTAAACGATCAATCCTTTTCACACCTGCCAAACGGGCAATTACTCCAACAGTAAAACGTGAGCCTATTTTTTCACGAAGCGATTGATCTGTTTTATTTACGGCAGATTCTTCTTCGAAATTTATTCCGTTATAAATGGTTTCATGCCTTACGTTTTGTAAACCATTTCTCTGTTCACTCAATTGTTTTGAAAAATTTGAGTTGAAAGAAATAAAATTGACATGCTTGTTCAGGAAATTTTTTTGCATTTTATATACAAACTTCAGCGAAGAGGTAATTGTTTTTCCGAAACCAAAATTACCATGTTCGGTGTAAACAATTTTTTTCCCTGATAACCGTGCAGTTTGTGCCAGCCAGGGATTAAAGGAATGAAAATGGAGTATATCAAACTTCTTAAATAGTTGTAACACTTTTCGGTAACGGAATACATTCAGGTCGTTACCATACTTTAAATCTGCATAATAAATATTTCCAAGCTCTTCAAAACGACTTAAAAACCCTCCTTCCTTTTTGGCGATCAATACTCCAACTTCAAGTGCCGGATTTTTTTTCTGTTCATGAACTAAATCCAAAACTACTTTCTCAATTCCACCGATAGTCGCAGACCAAACAATATGCAACACTTTCAGCTTTGCCATAGACTCTTTCTACGATTTTTTTGTAGCAATAGATACATAACCAATCGCTCCGTAATCAAAGCGTTTGTAAAAGTTTTTCAATAAAGGAAGTTTAGCAGTCCATATATACATTGCCTGTGGAAAAACAGCTGTGATAAGCAGAAATGGATTGTATGCTGAATAAATAAATTTTAACCGGGTTCCTTTTGCTAATACATTCCAGAATTTCAACCAGGGTTTTACAGCAAGTGTTGTCATTGAACCTAAGACATCCGAAACAGGAATAATATTTTCCACTTGAAATCCTTGTTTGGTCAAAAGGTAATGCAACCCATATTTTGTGTAGCGGTAGTGATCGTATTCACCATCAACAATCGGAACAACAAAGGGAGTGGTAAGGACCACACTTCCGCCTGGTTTTAAAATGCGTTTAATTTCTGCAAGCATATCATCCGGTTCAGCCATGTCGTGCATAACTTCGGTACTCAATACCAAATCAACACTATTATCATTCAATGGAATTTTAGTCGCAGTGCAATAAATGTCAATTTTATCTTTTGGAAACGGAGAATCTGGCAAATCAGCTCCTAATGTTTTATCACAATATGGTGCATACAAATGCAAATAAGGTCGCGGACCGCAACCTAAATCAAGCAACAATCCAATCCTACCTTTATTTTGAAAGTATTGTTTGAGGATGTTATCGCGTAATGTATTTTCAATTACTGCTCCGAGGTTTGATAATCGCATGAACCTTGAACTAACTTATGGATTGCTTAATGTTACCGGGATAACCTGCCCATTAAAAAACTTTTGACCATTCACTGCAAACCAGCTTATCCATTCTCCCATCTGCTCTGCTGAAAGAGGAGCTTTATACCCCGGAAATGCCTGTGCCAGCATTTCAGTATTTACGCTTCCCAGTGCCAGACAATTTATTTTGATACTCTTTTTAGAAAATTCAACAGCAAGACATTCGGTTAAGGTCACTAAAGCACCCTTGCCTGAGCTGTATGCACTTAAACCTTCATACTTTGAGGAGCCTTGTACTCCACCCATGCTGCTGATGTTTACAATATGTGAATCGGGAGATTGTTCTAATAATGGAAGCAGGCTTTTTATCAGCATTGCCGGAGCAAAAACATTTACATCATAACTGTTTTTAAAATCAGCATACTCCAATTCCTCAAAAGGTTTATTGATTAACAAGCCGGCATTATTGATAAGGCCATCCAGCTTTGCAATATTCCATTTTTTTAACTGATCTGCCAGCGATGAGAAATCAGAAGATGACAGATCGAAGGGAAGTATAAAAATTTCAGCATTTGTATTTCCTTTTAATATTTCCTGTTTGAGTGCAACAAGTTTTTCATTATTTCGTGCTACAGCAATTACGGTAGTGCCTGCAAGCGCAAGTTTTAGAGCAGTGTAATAGCCAATTCCATTACTTGCACCTGTAATCAATATAATTTTTGACATTTGATTTTAAATCATTGTAAAGAAAAACAAAAACTAAGCATAAACTCAAACTCTCTACTTTTGAAGTATAAAAATATTTTTAATGCCCTCAAAAATAGTTTCTCTTATCATATTGGTTGTTCTGACTGCAAACCTTTACGCACAGGAAGAAACCCCTCCAGTTAAACCAAAAGTTCCCTTCCGCGAACGAATATTTACAGGGGGAAATATTGGATTGCAATTCGGCACTGTTACCTATATTGATATCTCTCCGAAGATTGGCTATAAATTAACTGATAAAGCTGCGGCAGGAATCGGTGCTACGTATATTTATGTCAGCGATAAAAGATATAAAGGATATGAATACACTACAGATATTTATGGCGGTCGTGTGTTTGCTCAATACCAGGTGTTTGAAAATGTGATGGCGTACTCAGAATTTGAAGTACTCAATGCTGAAGTTATTGACGATCTCACTTATAAATTGAGCAGGCAGAATATTCCCAGTCTTTTAGCTGGAGGTGGATATGTTCAGCCGATTGGAGGAAGCAGCAATGTTGTTATTTTAGTTCTTTGGAACCTCTTGGAGAGCCGCTATTCCATTTATCAGAACCCTATAATAAGAATAGGATTTAACATTGGTTTTTAAACCCTATTTATGCATTCATTTTTATTGGTGCAATGTCAAATATTTTAGCAATGGCGTATGATTAATTTCAAAGAAACCAAACGAATAAGAATCGTTTTTCTGCTGACCACTTTTTTTGTGCTCACCCTTTCTTTTATCTCTTATTACCGGATCAATGATCTTGCTGATTCAGCGCATTTGGTTAATCACTCCAATCTTGTAAAGCTTGAACTGGAAAAAACATTTGCTGATTTAAGAGAATCTGGTTCCGAGCAGCGGGGGTTCGTAGTGACCGGTGATTCGGCCTACCTCTCCCGTTTCCTTAATGATATTAATATTATCCATCTGCATTTCCAGGTGCTTGATTCATTGATAAAAGACAACATTGTTCAGCAACAAAATTTAACTGCTGTCAGGGCTTTAGTAGATAAACGGATTAATTACCTCCAAACTTCAATCAAAGATACGAGCCTGAAAAATATTCCGCGCGAGTTGTGGCTAAAGCTGAAAACCGAAATGGATGAGATCAGGGCAGGGATTGATAAAATGATTAATGAAGAAAACAGGTTGTTGGATGTACGCATGAGAGCTGTAAAACGCAATGAGTTGATCACTCCATTTTTCTCAGTTATATTAATTGTTTCATGCCTCATTATTTTAATTATTACTTATTACAAAATAAATAATGACTTGCAGTTGTCAAAAAATCTGCAGCTTCAGTTGCAAAACAGAACGGAAGAACTTGAAAAAAATAATGCTGAATTAGCTTCTCAAAACTATTTTATTGAAACGGTTCTCAATTCTTCCGAAGATATAATACTGGTGGTGGATACTAAACTCAGGTACCTTAAGCTAAACGAGGCAGCGCAAAAAGCCTACGCACCATTCGGGAATGTGATCGGCAAAAGTGTATTGGAGGTTACCCCGGAAATTAAAGAAACTTCTGCCTATACTGATTTAATGAAAGCATTGAATGGAGAAACGGTTTATCGTGACACTTTTAAATCATTGATTTATGATAAATATTACGAGAATGATTATATACCGTTGAAGAATAACGGTGAAGTATATGCTGTAATGATGGTAGTGCATGATTCTACAGAAATAATAAAAGCGTCAGAACAAGTACGATTGGCGAACGAAAAACTGCTGGAGCGGAATGCGGAACTTGCAGAACAAAAATTATTTGCTGAATCGCTTGTTGAGTACAGCCCCTATATGATATTGGCATTTAATAAGGAGTTGAACATTACCATCTGGAATAAGAATAGTGAAGATCATACTGGACTCCCTAAAGAACAAGTGATCGGAAAATATTATTACGATGTATTTCCTGAATACAACACTGAAGAGTGGAGAAGCGTAGTTACAAAAGTTTTTAACGGAGAATCACTGCATTTTCAAAAAATCCCTTTTGTTCGTAAAGAAGGTTGGGGCGATGGATTTGCTGTTCCTTTAAAAAATGCAAAGAGCGAAATCATCGGATTATTATTAATCACACTTGACATTACTGATAAGGTGAATACGCTTGATAAGCTTAAAAAAAGTGAAGAGCGCTATCATAGCATGATTGCAGAGGTGCAGGACTATGCAATTATTTATTTGGATAGTCAGGGAATAATAAAAAACTGGAATAAGGGCGCAGAGAAAATAAAAGGATACAGGGAAGATGAAATTATTGGAAAGCATTTCTCAATTTTCTATAGTACCCAGGACAGAAAAAATAATATGCCTGAAAGGTTTATTGAAGAAACTAAAAAAAATGGGCGGGGTGAATACGAGGGATGGAGATTTCGAAAAGACGGCACTCGTTTTTGGGGAAGCATTGTGATGACTGCTTTGCACGCTGAAAATAACCAGGTAGTAGGTTTCTCCAAAGTAACCCGTGATCTTACCGAGCGGAAATTAGCAGAGGATAAAATTAAGGCCGATGCTATTCACCTCGAACAACAAAACACAGAGCTTGCACGAAAGAATGCAGAACTCACGCAGTTTGCTTATGTATCCAGCCATGATCTGCAGGAGCCCTTGCGTAAAATTCAAACTTTTACCTCCAGAATATTTGACAAAGAATTAGAATTTATTTCTCCCGCTGCCAAAGATTATTTAGCACGAATACGAAGCGCTGCAGAGCGAATGCAAACTTTGATTGAAGACCTGCTTGCTTATTCCCGAACTAATTCCGGTGAAAAGAATTTTGAATCCACTGACTTAAATATTCTTGTACAGGAAATTCTTTCAGAATTAGGAGAGGTGATTGCCGAAAAAAATGCAATTGTTCATTGCACACCTCTTCCTAAAATAAAAGTAATACCATTTCAGTTTCAGCAGTTGCTTACCAATGTCATTAGTAATTCGCTAAAATTCTCTAAACCTGATGTGCAGCCGGAGATTCATATCTCGACAAATATTGTTTCATCAGACCAGATCCCTGAGCTCAATCCCGATGAACAAAAAAATTATTTTGAAATTAAAGTGAAGGATAACGGCATTGGCTTCGATCGGGATTACAGGAAAAAAATATTTGAAGTATTTCAACGCTTACACGGGCGGGATGAGTACAAAGGCACAGGAATAGGATTGGCCATTTGTAAAAAAATTGCTGAAAATCACAATGGAGCTATTACGGCTGATGCAATTCAGGGAGAAGGGGCTGTTTTTAATATTTATATTCCTGTAAGCTGAGTTCTGTTCCCGGTCTAACCACCCGGCAACGTTCCAGGACATGGTGCGTGGAAAAGTCGAAATATACAGACCAGGCACAAAAAAAAGTTCAATGTTACCAGCATCAGTAACATTGAACTTTTAATATTTAACCTCGAATTATAATTTATTTATCTCCGTGCAGCACCTCTATTCTTTTCACAATAGACTGATTGTCGCTCTTGAGAGTGAGCAGGTAAAAGCCTTTGGGAAAATGAGCAGAGGAAATAACGAAATCATTTTTTGAAGCATCGTGATTGAATTGCTCTTTATATACTTCACGGCCCGCGGCATCCGTCAGAGTAATGTCGATGTTTCTTGCTTCGTGATGTTTAAGAGCTATGTGAATAGTTTCATCAGCTGGATTAGGATAAATACTAACGTTTTGGGAATTTGAATTTTCCTGCATGCCGATGGGCACCGGGATAACCTGTATCACAAAATCAGAAGAAGATGTTTTGGGCGGAGTACCATTGTCAGTACCACTCAGCTCTACGATGTTATAGCCAAGGTTCGCATTCATCCCCACAAATTTTACTCTCAACTGTGCAGTGTTACCGGTGCTGCTGCTTACCAGTGTTACACCTGCGGTTGCGGTGGTTGTATATGACGGTGTTGTGGTTTGCGAAGCTTCCGGTGAGAGAAAATCACCATTCAGGAAAATAGAATCTCCCACATAAATAGTCACCGAATCACATATTTGCGATGCATGGATGATAGGAGCAACGTTGACGGTGGAATCGCATACCCTGAAGTAGAAATACTGGTTATCCAATGCATCTATACCATCATTGTTTCCAAAGGGGCCATCATAAGCAGCACCCGGCTGATCGAATAATCCGAGCTGAAGGTAATTAATGCCATCACCGCGGTTTACACCTGCTGTAGCCGGAGTGCCGCCAAAGCCTCCTGTTCCCATGGAAGCATCACCGGTGGTCCATTGCATATCGCGATAGCAAAAGGCAATATTGTTACCATTGGGAATAACTTCTGAAACACCATTTGAAATGATCAACTGGTAGCTGTTTAATTTATCAGAATGAGTGTTATAATAGCCTACGCTGTCCCACTGCACCACGAGAAAATCAACACCCATTTTATAATAAACTATTCCGCTTGACAGGTCCCGCGTATCACAATCAGACCATAAGGGAGCAATCATTTTATTAAGATTATTAGGGAAAGCAGTTGCAGTAAAAGTGGAGTAAGATGTATCAAGAGAAATGTTGCCGTTATTATTAATAAAAACACTGTTATAAACATTGTTATAAAAACAAAAGTCAAATGACAGGAACATCCTGACCGTTGACCAGTCATCATTACGGTAATCAGGAGGAACACCAGGGCCACCGCTGCCGCCACTGCCGTCAAAGGCAGCTACTGACCAGGTACTGTCACGCTCCATCCAGCAACTGCAATTACCGCTTCCGGTGGCTACGCGGTTAACAGAAGGTGTTATTTTAATTTCACTTTTCCCTGCTGCATAATTCACATAGCGTTCATTACCGGTAAGTTTCCCCTGTTCTTTTAATTTGTTAACGTGGTTCATGTCCACAGTTCTTACATCTTGCTGTGCAAAGATTTGAAGGGGAACCATCCATTGAATCATAACAATTGTAATAATGGCAATAGATTTCATTTTTTGAGCGTACTTTTTCATTGATAGTAATTTTTTTTAGAGGATGAGTAAATGGAATTGAAGATGTGAAAGTAGAGAAATTAGTTTGAAGACAAAAGTTGGAGGTTTGAAGTTTGATTTGCTTGCGCCAGCCAACTTCAAACTTCAAACCTCAAACTTTAAACTTCAGGCTCTCCCCTCCCCTTCATCCCTTGTTTACGTGTTGCCGTTATTTTTGCTGAAATAAATGAGACTACAGATAAAATTTGCCATCTACAATGCACTTTCAAAGGCGTTGATCATTGCGGCTTTCGGGGCTGCATTGCCGGTGGTGGTAGAGAAAGTGGTGTATAACCACATTGATAAGAGATTGATTGCGCGCAGCGAACGCGTGATGAAGATTATTCAGCGGGGGGGTATTAATGATATAATAGCAGAACAGGATTGCAGCTTTGAGAGTTATAGTATTTTGAAGGAAGAATTTGTTGCCATACGACCGATCCTAAGTACCGAGAAAATTCCTCCATTACAGGTGGTACGGAACGAAGAGTGGATGATAGAAGGTGAAAGCATGAATCACCGCATTATCCGCAAGCCATTTGTTTATGATAACCAATTGTATGAATTGAACATTGGCGAGGGATTAAGTACGGTAGATCAGTTGAAAACTACGATACTGAGATTTTCTCTTTATATGATGATAGGTGTGGTGCTGCTCAGTATTTTTATTGATCTTGGGTTTGTTCGCATACTCCTCCGTCCTTTCAACAGGATTGTTACCGGTAAATTGCAAACAGTTATTTCTCCTACCTCCTTTAACTATACTCCTGTACGCAGCAGCACTTACGAGTTTAACCAGCTGGATCACAGCATTAACGATATGATGCAGAAAATACGGGATGCGTTTTTAATCGAGAAGGAATTTATTTCCAATGTTTCGCATGAGCTGCAAACTCCCATTTCTATTTTGCAAAACAGGCTGGAGAATATCATTGTTGATGAAAAAGTGCCGGAAGAAATAACGCTAAAGCTCATAGAATCGCAAAAGACACTGACACGAATGAGCAAGATCATTAAAGCGCTGTTGCTTATTTCTAAAATTGAGAATGATCAGTATCTGAAGAACGAATCAGTAAAGATTGTGGAACTGCTGGATGAGGTGCTGGAAGAAATAGAAGAACGCTTGCAGCAGCGTAATATACAATTGGTAAAGCAGTTTTATGATGACCTTACCTATGCTCCCTGCAACCGTACTCTTATATTTACTTTATTCTTTAACATTATTAATAATGCTATTAAATACAATAAGGATGGCGGAAGCATCATCATCTCCACGCAAAAAACAGAAACGAATTTTACTGTGGAAATCCGTGATACGGGGATTGGCATTGATGACAGCCAGGTGAAAAGTATTTTTGATCGTTTCAAACGCCTTAACCAAAGTACTGCTGAAGGTTATGGATTAGGTTTACCAATTGTTAAAACCATTGCTGCTTTTCATCAGATAGATATTAAAGTGGAATCGAAACCGGACATGGGAACAGTGTTTAAGCTCACTTTTTAGGAGAGTTTGAAGTTTGAGGTTTGAAGTTTGAGGTTGCTTGCGCCAGCCCACTTCAAACCTCAAACTTCAAACCTCAAACTTTCTTTCCCTACCTTCGTTACTTATAAACTACTTAATGTACCAGCTATGAGAAAGAAGATTTGTTTGATTGTGATGGTGTTGATGAATAGTGTCCAGTTGTTTGGGCAGGCACCGGGGTGGGCGTGGGCGAAGAGTGCGGGAGGAGTGCCTAATGATTATATTAAAGATATGGTGACTGATTCAAGTGGTAACACTTATGTTACTGGAACATTTCAAAGTGTGACAATTACTTTTGGTAATATATCATTGACCAAAACGGGTTCTGCTGCCAATGATATTTTCCTAGTCAAGTATGATTCTTTAGGAAATGTAATTTGGGCAAAAGGCTTTGGAGGGACAAGTGGTGATTATGTTTCGAGTATTGCCTTAGACCCGATCGCTAATGTTTATATGACAGGTTATTACCAGGGGAGTACTACTATTGGAAATATTATTTTAAATAGTATCTCAAATGAAGACCTTTTTATTGCAAAATTCGATTCTTCCGGCAATGTGTTGTGGGCGAAAAGTGCTGGTGGAAGTGATTTTGATTATGGTTTAAGTATAGCAGTAGACAATGTGGGTAACTGTTATGTTGCAGGGGAGTTTTTAAGCCCTCAACTCTTTTTAGACACTATTATGTTAATTAAACCCTCTCCTTTTTGGTATGATGTTGATATTTTCTATGCAAAATATGATTCTTCTGGTAATATTTTATGGGCAAAAAATCCTGATGTAGAAAATGTAGGAAGTCCAAGAATTGCCGTGGATGTGGTGGGAAACGTTTACTTAACAGCACATACTTCTGACACCATAATTACTTTTGATGCAACTACTCTCTATTCCTCAGGAAATTCTGTAGGAATTGTTTTTTTAAAGTTTAATACAACAGGTCAGGTAACTTCGGCTTCAAACATACCCGAATCAGGGTATGATGTTATATATGACTTAATTTACTCTTCCGGAAATATTTATATCACCGGAGGTTATACTACTACTTTAACTTTCGATACCATAACATTAACAAACAGTCCAGGTCTTGATTCTGATTTTTTTATCGCAAAATATGATACTATGGGGCATATATTTTGGGCCCGAAGTGGTAATGGAACAGAGCTTGAAAGAGGTATAGCTATAACTGCTGATAAATCCGGCAATATTTATGCAACCGGATATTTTAACAGCGACTCTATTTTATTTGGAAATTTACTTTTAACAAACCCAGCAAATCAGAATTTACTTATAGTAAAGTATGATAATTCAGGAAACATTTTATGGGCAAAAGCAAGTGATAATAGTTCTGGTAATGTTGCAGGATTTTGTATCAGTCCTATTGGGAATGATGAGGTATTAATTGGAGGTAGTTTTTATAGTTTAACACTTACTCTTGGAAACCACCAATTAATTAATTCCGATACTACTCATTCAGATGTATTTATTGCTAAGCTTGGAAGTGGAATAGCAACTGGTATAACAGAAGAAGAAACTAATATCATTACCTTCTTCCCCAACCCCACCTCCTCCCACTTCACCATCACCAGCCCTTCCATCATTGATCAAATAGAAATAACAGATGTGATTGGGCGGGTTGTTTATCGTGTAAAACCAAAAAGTAAAACTGCTGAGGTTAGGATGGAAAGGGAAGGAATTTATTTTGTTACAGTTACATCGGGTGATGAGAGAGTAACACGGAAGGTAGTAATAGAGTAATCGTCATTCAGGAGGAAACTTGTCACATAGGAGGACACAAGGAATGAAAACTTTGAAGTCTGGTGCGGAGAATGATTTACTGCAAAGGCTTTTATCGTCATACGACCTTCTTACTACTATGTGACAAGTTTCCTCCTGAATGACGCGCGAGAGTTTCCTGAATGATGACTGAGATAATCCGATACGTGATTACGTCATCTTTAAAACGTTCCAGCGAATTCATCTACACGAACCAACGCATAGTTCAATACGTTACCCCGTAAAGATTTATGCTATGTTACGCGATTAACTATTCGTGCCAACGTAAAGATGACTGCGTTGCCACGCAAACATCTGTTCGTACCAACGGAGCTATTAATACATTGCTACGTTATCCTCCATTCCATCCATCACAACAGCTTATTCGCTACAAAGTAATAATCCATGCGTGGCCACGTACTTATAGCTGTGTTGCCACGCATAGCACAACTATTTTGTAATGACTGTAACCTGTTTGCCATAGCTGCGTTTAACCTGTTTGAATTTAAAGCATAAATACAATAAAACAATAGGAGGAAAAACACATGCGTAACTGTATTATTTATTATGACCGGGTAAAGCCAGCTGATTTGAATGATATCTGCGGTAAGGCAATAGCCTCACTGGATGGGAATACAAATTTCCCCGATTTGCCGTATTCAATTCAAAATATGGTTACTATCAACGATTTAATGCAATCTGCTATGAGTGCGGCAGTGGACTGTGGCCGATCTAAGCTTGCAAAATTGCGCAGGAAGAAAATGGAAGTAGCCACCATGCTAAAAGAAACGGGGATGTATATCAATGCAAAAAGCCGTGGCGACATGCAAAAGCTCGTTAGTTCAGGCATGCCTTTAAGCAAGGAGCGCGAGAAAGCTGATATTCCCGGAGATATTAAAAATTTAAAAGCAATTTCCACTGGGCAGGAGGGAATTATAGAACTGCGATGGAGCCGGGTAAAAAACGCCCGGGTTTATCATGTGAATATAAGTGATGACAACGGACAAACCTGGAAACTTTTTAAATCCACTTTCGTGTGCAGGTTGACATGCGACAGATTGTTAAGTGTAAAACGATATATGTTTAAAGTGGTAGCAGAAAACCAGTATGGCACAGGACCGGAGAGTTCAGTGGCATCACAAATTGCGGCATAGGAAGGGAGTTAAGAGTTTGAAGTTTGAGGTTTGAAGTTTGAAGTTTGAAGTTTAAAGTTGCGTGCGCCAGCCAACTTCAAACTTCAAACTCTTTCTATCTTTGCCACCTACATTTTAAACTACACATTATGAAAAGATTTGCAACAGCAAACTGGAAAGGAACCGGTAAAGAAGGAAAAGGAAACTTAACCACCCAGAGTAATTTAATCAGCAATATACCGTATAATTATGTATCGCGCTTCGAGGATGGCAAGGATACTAACCCGGAGGAATTAATAGCAGCGGCACACGCAGGATGCTTCAGCATGAAACTGAGTTTTGTGTTAGGTGCTGCAGGATTTACTCCTGAGAATATTAATACACGATGTGAAATCACCATTGAGAGTGGTACCATCATTACTTCACACCTTACGGTGAAAGCAAGCGTGCCGGGCATCACACCAGAGAAATTTGAAGAGGCAGCAAAAGAAGCCCGGATGACTTGTCCTGTTTCCAAAGCTCTGAATTGTGAGATCAGTTATGAGGCTTCGCTGGAGAAGGTTCATGCGTAGTATAATTCAATACAGAAAATTTACCGGCACTTTATTCGTTCTCTGCTAAATGATAAAAAACATTTATGCGTTTTCCTGGCTGGGATTGCTTTTTTATTTCCTTAATGTATCCTTTGCAGGTGCACAGAATTACCAGGTGTATAAAGGTGATACTATTAATAGGAAGGATGTAAAAGGATTAAAACAGGGAGTCTGGAAGAAATATTATCGTACCGATACGTTATGCAGTGAAACAGTTTTTAAGGACGATAAGCCTGTTAATGTTTCGCGCACCTGGTATGAAAGTGGAAAGCTGAAGGCGGTTGTAACATTTGATAAGAACAATCCGAAACGTGCAAACGGTAATAGCTATTACGAAAGCGGCAAACTGATGGCTCGCGGCATTTATATCAACCAGAAAAAAGACAGCACCTGGATTTATTATGGGGAAAACGACTCTGTTAAATCTATTGAGATTTATAAGAATGGCATTGCTGATAATACCTGGAAAGTTTATTATGAGAATGGAAAGCTTTCGGAAGAAACTCCCTATGTGAATGGAAAGAAAGAGGGAATGCATAAGGAATACAATGAGGATGGTGCATTGATTTTCGAGATGCCCTATAAAAATAATGTTGCTGAAGGCATTGCCAGGCTCTATTACCGTGATGGAAAATTAAGGGCAAACGGAATGTATCACAACGATTTGCGCGAAGGAACCTGGACAAAATATGATGCTGCAGGAGATAAGCAAAAAGAATTGCACTATAGAAACGGGGTAAGTGCCGAACCGGATGATGGAGAGTAATTCCCTTTAGCGTTTTGATTTCTTAGCCGCTGTTTTCTTTGCAGCTTTTTTTACTTTCATCGGCTTCGGACTTGCATGTCGCGGTTCATAGACACCCAGCTTTCCACCTCCAGGTAATGTTAATTGAATGATTAATCCCCATCCCTGGTTTTGTATTTCGCTGCAAACGATTTTATGTTTTGTCATTTCTTTAACTAATGCTTTTACATCATCACACATCAGGTAAAACTCATGTAAATCATTTTCAGACGAAGGGTGGATTGCTACTTCAGCAGGAGGTAATCCGAAAATAAGCCAACCATCCCCAACATCTTCATTGGGAAACTTAAGCACGTCACGAAAGAATTCTTTGTCTGCTTTTGGATTGGTACTGTAAATAATAGAATGTGCACCTGTAATCATGTTTTTATATGTTTAAATGTATATGTAAAATTATTTCTGTTAACGTGAGTTATAGATTTATCCGACTAATTAATATGGTAATAAGGTTATATTTCAACGGTAATTTTTTCTACTAAGGTTTTTTAATTCCAGAAAGATTTCTAACCTTAGTAGAAAGTACATGTCAGCATTAACATCCACCTTATTACCTTATTTTTATTTTATTTCAAAATAACTTCTTTTATTTTTAATCCATAACTCACGTTATTATTTATATCCTTTCAGCAGAGTAGTTCTCATTTCTACCTTTGCATCAGGTGAAATATCTTTCTGGTAATTATACAATGCGTTTTCCCATTCACCGTAAGTACAGTTTGGCAATACAATGAATTTCTTCCCCCATTCATTTTTTACCTTATCTGTTTCTGCAAAACGCTCATCAATACTTTTCTTCTCAAATACATTCATGAAATCATTCAGGTTATCACCCAGCAACATCACCACTTTGTATTTCTTCTCTACAATTTTTCTTCGTTCTTCTTTGGATGAAGTATTAGTCAGAAATAATGAATGAGCAGCATCGGCATCAGGGAAATTTAATTCTTTTAGATTAACTAATGTGCTTTCCAATGCTGCGCTACTATCGCGGTTGCTGATATAAAATATGCTGATGCCTTTTTGTTTTGCATATTGTAAAAACTCAACAGCACCCGGCACCGCAGTAGCCGCTGATTTATCCGTCCATTCTTTCCATGTTTCGCTGGAGTGTTCTTTTCCATCTTTAATTAATTGCGCTGTGGAATAACTGTTGTCTATAACAGTTTCATCCAAATCAGTAATGATTGCCAGCTTGCTTGTCTTGAAATCATTGGCAGGAATTTGCTTAATCCTCATCGTTGCAAGATTAAATGCCTGGTAACATAAAGCCCTGTATTCCGCTGCCTGCTGCTGCCACAAAACAGAAAGTGTTTTGATTTCTGTTTCGGTTTGCTGGTGCATTGGCATAGCAGTGTCGGTGTCTTGTGTATAAGCTGCCGTTGCTGAAAGAATAAATGCAAAGAATACTAATGATCGTTTCATGATAGAGTGTTTTATTTCGTTTGGCAAAGAAATTGCTTTTGCTTAAATCTCTCCCTTATTAATTTTAAATTAATTCCCCGATGGTCTTCCCTGCGTGGTACATTATTGCATTTAGACCAATATTGTTTTATTTTTGAAAAATAATCTCCTCCATAAAAAGATAAAATCATGAAACTGAAAATTCCATTCGCAATCATTGTAGTGTTATTGTACGCGGCTAAATGTCTTGCCCAACCTGTGTGTAATGAGAGCCTTTACAAAGCTCAGCACGGTGCTTATCAGCATATCAACTCCCTTATAGATAATGCATGCGCTGCACTGAATGCAAAAAATTATCCGGAGGCACAACGTCTTTTAAGCGAAGCTGTTCACCTGGATAGCCTCCAGTCAAACGGGCATCCGAATGCTGTGCTTGTGCAGGAACTCAATAACCTGAGGGCATACACAGGAAAGAATGATAATGAAGCCGCTTCGAAAGAAAGTAAAGGTTTCTTTGGTAACAAGAAGAAAAAAGAAAATGCTGCACCTGCACCAAAACCCGAAGAAAAGCAGGTAGCAAAAACGGAAACTAAAAAGGAAGAGAAGAAGCTGGAAGAAAAGGAAAGGAAAGGCTTTTTTGGAACCAGGAAAGAAAAAGAACCGGCAACAACTGCTGAAGTAACTTCTACTCCAACTGAAAATAAAGCAGAAGCGCCACCAAAAGAAGAGCCGGTAAAAAGTACAGAGGTAGCTCCCACTCCTGAAAAAATGAATGAGCCCGAACAAAAACCTGCACCTAAGGAAGCGGAGAAAGCTATAGTTGATCCGAAAGTTGTTGAAACAAAACCTGCACCTAAAACAAATACTTCACCGGGTTCCAAAAGTTTTACTCCCGAGCAATTAAAAGAATTTCAGAATAAAGGCTTGCAAAAACTACGACAATTGGAAGGGCATATACAGATTATTGCTAAAAAATCAACCCCGCTTGAAATTTCATCCCAGGCCATCACAAATGCATTGAGATTGTTTGATAATCCTGATGAGCGTGTAGTGGAAGTATCGAGCATTAACCGCCCGGATAAGGTAAACCTGGCTGTGAAAAAATACCTGGAGAAGTTGCGCCAGCTTAACTATGAACATGTGGATATTGAATGGGCAGATTTTCAATATACTTCTGAATTTATAAAAGGGGATGACGGCTTTTATCATGGTTACGTTATTTTCCGTCAGCGCTTCACTGCGAGTAAAGATGATCGCCCCGTTTATACTGATATTACAACCAAGCGAACAGAAATCATTATAAAATCATATAGTAAGGCGGAAGAAGGTGTGGCGACTGAAAATTATGATGTATTCTTAGGTGATATAAGCGTAGATCAAACACAAAAGAATTAAGTGGATGCGGATTTTTTTCGCAATGATGATTGGTTTTTTAATCCATCTTAAATCCATTGCGCAAACTCCCTCTTCTGATCTCACAGAAACATTTGCATTTTCAGTTCATTCCATTGACGATTTTTTTGATCGTTTCAATGCACGAAAGAATACTGCATTTGAAAATTATGTCCATAATAATTTTCCCGGCTATGAATTAAAAAGAGAACGGTTAATCCTCAGCTTATTCGATTATGATTATCTGGCTTTAAACAAATCAAATGCTGAATTACTGATCAGGCAGGTATCAGACTCTACTAATCCCCAGTTTATAAAGTATGAAGATGAGGATTGGTTTGCTGAGCTGGAGTGTAAGGTCTATTATAAAGGTGTTCCAAAGAATATCAGGCTCATTTTAAAAGTAGAGCAATCAGGACCGGATACTTATCATTGGGCCATTGTTTCTGCCAAAGCTGGTATCCTGAATGTGAAAGCACAGGACAATTACAAGGCAAAACCAAAGGATAAATCCACAGATATCGTAATCGGTATGAGAAAATATTTCTTAAGCCCCGTTAGTCACGGTATTGATTTTGCAAATCTTAGAAATGTATTCATTAATAATACGCATATCGAAGATTACATTTACAAAGGGCCACGTTCCTCCAGCCTCCTGAATTTTATTTCACTCGTTCAGAACTCTCAATTAAAATTTCAACAGGTAAATAAGATCTCCTATCGTTTGGCACAACTGGATGGCTGGATGATGGAAATAAATTATTTTAACCGCGACACAAAAAATTCAGGATGGCTGATCAGTAACCTGGTTAAGCTTTCACCGGAAGAAAAAAATAAATTCATGAAAACCTATCTTCAACTATAATTTTGCGAGTGATGAAAAAGACCAGTTTACTTTTTGTATGCCTTCTGTTGCAATCAGCTCTTTTTGCACAGGACAGCATTACATTGAGAGACGATGCAAAGTTTAAATACAGGATCAGGAAAACTTTAATATCGGAGTACGCCCGACTGTTGAATTTTATTGCTGACAACACGAATGCGCAGAACGAAGTAGATGAAGCTATCCGCATTCGCGTAAACGGAACTAAGGAACAAAAAATATTTACGGATGACAAAGTAATTATTGAGTCAGACCTGAAACCGGGAGCTGATGCTAATACTCTTTTGAGAGGGGATATGGAAGTTGTCCCATACTTAAACAGTTTGAATACAGTCTATACAAAATCCGGTGATCCAACTATAACCTTAAACGTAACATCCGTTTCCCCATTGAAAAAAACAACCTATTTCTATTACAATGTTTTGTTTGATTGCAATTTTTCATCAACCGATGTGAATGGGGAGCGTTATAAAACTTTTTCAAGAGTAGCTGAAATAAAACTGGTGAACGATAGCGGATGGCACACTTATATTAATGGTATTCGTTTTCCTAAAGGAACAGAAATGGACTCTCTGAATGCTTATACAAATATCATTGTCACGGACACAAGCGTTGCAGATATATTAAAGAGTTACGATAATGAAGAAGCACAGCGCTTGCGAAATGAGCGAGTAAAAATCCAGACATTGATTGATGCAGGAGATGATAAATATGATACCGAAAATTACGAATCCGCTCTTGAAAAATACCGTGAAGCAAGGATGATTGATTTCAGCAATAAGGATGCACAGGCTGCCATTGCGAAAGCCAAAAGCGCTATTGCAAAGAAGCGCGAAGAAAATCTTGCAAATAAAGAAAGGCAAGATCGTATTACTGCCTTAAAGAAAAATTTAATTTTTGAGGAAGGCAATTACAATTTCAGTGCTGCAAAAATTATTTGCGATTCACTGATCAATGATTATAAAGTCAGCGATGAAGAAATAGTAAGTACAAATAATGATCTGGCGCAACTGTTGTCATCGCTTACTGCAATTGAAGCTGCCATTGAGCATAAAAGCTATAAAGAAGCGATCAACCATTGCGAAGAAAAAATCAAGAACGAAAAAAATAAAATTCACAGGGCTGAATATTATTACCAGCTTGCAAATATTTATTACAAATCGGATAAATCATCGGAAAAGAAAATTATTGAAAACCTGACTAATGCAATTGCAGAATCAGATAAACATCATCAACGAGCGTTAAAACTTCGTTCAACAATGTATTTAAATGATGACGAAAATGTAAAAGCAATTGAAGATGCATCACAACTGATCAACAACGACTCACGTAACGCGGATAACTATGCATTCCGCGCAGGTATATATGAACGGGATAAAAATTTCGCAAAAGCATTAGATGATTATGAAAAAGCAATCAGTTTTAAATCGGCAGATAAAAGTGTCTGGCTGAAAAAAATGATGCTTGAATATAAATCGGGGAAATATAAAGAGGCAAAGAAAACAGGTGATGAGGCGATAGATCAAAATAAAAATTTCGCTGATCTGTATTTCTATCGCGGTCTTGTTAAAGACAAGTTGGGTGACGTGAAGGGCGCAGGTGAAGATTTTTCTTTTGCAAAAAGATATGGTGTGGCTGATAGTTGTAAAAAGCAGATTAGCAACATTGCTAATGCTTATCTCGAGGCTGGTAATGCTTCATTAACACAAGGCAAGCCAAACAATGCATTGAACGGTTTCACGAAGGCTGTTTTAACAGACAGTGGTGAGACCGCTTTGTATATGCGTGCGAAAAGTTTATTGATTGTGGGATATAATGACAGCGCGATAGCCGCACTTAGTGCATTGATACACATTAATCCAGATTACAAAGATGCTCATGCGCAACGCGGGCTTGCTTACGTTCGAACGCAAAAATTTAATGAGGCACAACAGGATTTTACTTTTGAAACAAAAAAATTCCCTGATAACGCAAATGCTTTTTATAATTATGGTTCATTGCAGATTACACAGAAAGTATATAATGCAGCTATTACAAATTTTGAAAAAGTAATTGCGTTGGTTCCTAGTGACACAGCTTATTATTCAGCATCGCTTGCATATTATCTCAATAAGAATTATCCGAAAGCGATTGAGATGAGTAAAAAGGCCCGCGATAAAAATTCAAGGAATTATGAAATATTTTTTGTGTGTGGAAAGGCTTACTTCGACCAGGGAAAATACAGCGATGCAGCTTCAGAATTTAATAAAGCGAGAGTCCTGAATACAGCAAATGATGAAGTGCATTTCTGGTATGCAAGGTCTTTGGAAGAGGATAAGGAGTATGGAGATGCATCCATAAGCTATGATGAATTTGGAAGTGCCTCTACTTACAAAGACAGTGCTACATTTCGTTCTGCTATCTGCCTGGTGAAAACAGAGAATGATAAGAATTACTTAAAGGCTGCACAAAAATTCGGACAATTAGCAGAGTCAAAGACTTATACTTACAAGAGCGAGGTGTATGCGTGGCAGGCTTACGCATTGCTAAATATTGATGCAACAGGCAAAGCCGATGAAGCAATTGAAAATGCTAAACGTATTGATGATAAGAATTTCCGTTTACAACTCGTACAGGCTTGCAGAATGGTTCAGTCAAAACAGTTGGATGATGCGTATCCTTTTTTAGAAAATGCCATGGCCAGCAAGATGTTTGTTAAACCAGATTTTGAAGATGAACATTTATTAAAACCAATTACCAGGAAGGATAAATTCAAAAGCCTTGTGCAGAAATATTTTCCGTGATAAGGACAAATTGCTAAAATACAGAGAGGCGCGAATTCAATCGAACATTTTAACCCCAATCTGTGCAAAAACGGGCAACAAAGCTCAACCAGTGTTCGTTTAATACCCCATATCTTTGCACTATTAAATTATAAAACAAAATGAAAATTAAATCAGGTATTGTGTTAATGATTGTTACAGTGTTTGCTTTCATATACTCCTGCAAAAAAAAGGAAGATGAAACCAAGCAAGAGCTCGATGCACAGGAGCAGCAGTTTAATGATGATTCAAACCGTTATAAATCAGAAAGTGACCAGGCGGATGCTGATATTAATGACCAGATAAGAGGAATGTCAGGATTTGGAACGGCCACTCCTACTTCCAGTGCATTGTGCGGAGCAACTATTGACACCTCGCTGTTATCACAGAAAACAGTAACGTTTGTTTTTGACGGAGTTACTCAATGCTTCTCTCCAAGACGTACGCGCTCAGGTAAAATAAAAGTTCAGTTAACTTCCGGAAATTTATGGGAAGAGGTAAATGCAGTATTAACGATCACTTATGATAACTTTAAAGTGACACGTTCAAGTGATAATAAATCTATCACATTCAATGGGGTTAAAACATTAAAGAATATTAATGGAAATGATTGGGTTCATTTCTTACTCGGCAGTTATATTTTCAAATACCAGGAACGCGCTTTCAACATACAGGTAAACTTTGATAATAACCTGCATGCAGAATGGAACAGCGCACGCATGAGTGAATGGAGTTATACTCCTAACGGAGCGTATTCCAAATTAAATTTCAGTTGCAATGGAGATACTGCAATAAACGGAATTGATCATGTTGATTCATGGGGTACTAACCGCTTTGGAAAGACATTTACTACTTATTACACCTCGGCCATCCACAGCGATACTTATTGCGGTTTGTGGACACCTAACTCCGGGGAATTGGTACATTGGGTTAATGGCAGAAATTATATTCTTACTCTTGGTGTGGACAGGAATGGCAATCCTACTCCTTCCATTTGTGGATATGGATATAAAGTAACCTGGACCGGAGCTGATGGTACCACCCAATCAGTGGTAATTTCATATTGATAAGTCGAGGTTGTAGTCAGTAAATTTTCTTCAATAAATTATTTGTTTTCTAAGTATTCATTAGTTAAAAACAAATGATTTAAAAACCTTCACTGCTTCATCCGGATTAGCGGAAAGGTCACCTTCAGCTTTTCCAAATTTTGCGTGTCGCAATGCTATTTTATAATTCCCTTGGGGCAATGCAGCATCAAAACTTCCATTAGCATCATTGGCTTGACATTTAAAAACGTTTTCACCAGTGGTAGCATTGGTGATTGAAACGAAAGCTCCTTTTGCCACTGCACCGGCTGAGTTTGTTGCAACACCGTGTAGCAAGACATAACGTGAAGGGGTAATTGGCTGCATTAAAGTCACTTTATAAATATCATAGTCTCCATATCCGCTGTCACGAACGGCAGATAAATAAATGGATTTTCCATCCGGGTTTACTCCAATTCCAATATCGTCATAAACAGTGTTCAATGGAAAACCAATGTTCTCGGCTTTACCAAATCCTTCTGCGGGATTATTCATCACTGCCTTAAAAATATCATAACCACCCATGCTGTTAAATCCTTTTGAGCTGAAGAATAAAGTTTTTCCATCCACCCATAAATAAGGACAATCCTCGTCTTCCTTTGTATTAATATTATCACCTAACTTTTCAGGCTTGCTCCAGCCGGTTGACTCAGTGCGTGTACAACGATAAATATCCTTTCCTGTTTTGCTTCCTTCTGCTTCTGCAGCAAAATACATAGTCAAACCATCAGGAGAAAGACATGCTCCTGTTTCTGCTGACTTTGTAACAAATTGTTTTCCAGGTGACACGGGTTTATTCCATTGCTTACCTTTTATCTCCGAGAGCATAATATCTCCGCTTGTCTCCGGTCCTTCTCTGTAAATCAACATGCGGTCACTGGTCATATTCACAAACATGCATTCTTCGTAGTAAGGTGTGTTTAGGTTTGCCCCTGAATTTTTTGCCTTGCTACGCGAAGAGTCATTCTGCGTAAAGAAATAAATATCTGAAGGCATTTCACCAAAATCATCTGTTAATCCTCCTGTATTTCCTTTTCTTTTAGAACTGAAATATACAACGGAGTCATTGGCGCTGATTACAGGACGATAATCTGCACCTATCGAATTAATTTGCTTGCCCACATTTTCAAAAGTTGCATCAACAGGATGTGTAGAAATTTCTTTTGCATTACTTGCCCATTTTACCCATAAATCAAATTTTAATTTGGAGTCAACAGTACCGTGTTTTTCTGTTCTGTATTTCTCATAGGTTTCTAATGCTTTATCAAATAAACCTGCAAAGAAATAAGCTCGTGCCAGGTCAAAAGCTGCGTCTTTCGGAATGTTTTTGCTGTTCGCATTCACTACATATTCCATCAATGGAACTGCTTTTGCTTTTGCATTGTTAGTGTACATATAAATCAAAGCGAGCTTGTAATTGTAATCAACATCTTTTGGATCTGTTGCAACTAAGCGTTCATACATCGGCTGTGACTGAATATAATTCATTGATTTAAAAAACGCAGCCGCTTCTTTTTTTGCATCACCTTCTTCGTCCTTTGAATACCCTTTTATGGGTTGTGGCTTTTTTTGTGAGAATGCGAGTGTGGCCAGGCTGGCAAATAATATAATCAGTACGTTGCGTTTCATCTTATTCCATGGTTTACAAGGCAAAAATAAAAGAAAATAGAGCAGACTTAGGAACGAACGTTAAGTGGACTGTGTACGGTGTTTCCATTCGATTGACTTGTTGAGTAATTGCGGAATAAGTATTAACAGATAAAAAGGGAACATTAATCCCATTAAAGCAAACTTAAATTTTGAAATGCGACTGTTAAAAAACTGAGCTCCCGAATTAACAATTGAGTAATCACAAATTATTTTAACGGAAAGAAAAACAACCGCGATACAGATCGAATACTGGTAAAACACTGAACTAAGTAAAAGGAAAAGAAAAAAGAAATTGACTCCTGTAATAAAAATTCCGATGGCTTTTATATAACTACCTGAATAAAATTTTGTTTTCGATACCCACCTCAATCGTTGTTGGAAAAAATCTTTGAAACTATGGGATGCATTGGTTGTGACAATAGCTTCTTTTGATTTAAGAAAATGAACTTTACCTGGAAAATGATTTTCCATTTTTAACATTAGGAAAGTGTCATCGCCAGATCCAATATGGAGGTTGTCATCATATCCATTCACTTGCAGAAACTTTTCTTTTGTGAACGAAAGATTTGCGGCACTGCACAATAGAGGTCTATGAGAATAAAGTGAAGCAGCCCCACAAACCTGTAAGCTTAAATACTCCGTCATTTGAAACTGCTGAAAGAAGTTTTCATTTCCTTTCATCAAAACAGGTCCGCAAATCATTACAGGTTTATGTAAAGAATAATAGTGTGCAATAGTTGAAAGCCATTCTTTGGGATGTGAGCAATCTGCATCTGTTGTTACTATTAATTCTCCCCAAGAAATTTCAATGGCATTTTTTAAAGCTGTTTTCTTTGATGAAAAATCAGTAGCATTTGCTTCTAGTATTTTACCATCCAAATCCGGATTACTTAAAAAGAATTCTTTAGCCAACTTAATAGTATCATCTGAAGATTGATCATCGCTTACAATGATATCAAATAAATATTTGGGGTAATCCTGTTGTGAAATAGAATTTAAGACTTGCTTAATATTTAAACTTTCATTGCGTACAGGAATGATGACAGAGATTTTGATTTCATTTTTTATTGAAACACCGTCATGGGAGAAAACAGGAATTTTTTTCCATGCAGAATTCCATTTTAAAATTAAAATGCAATAGGCACTCATAATTAAAAAGCTCAATGAAATTATTATCACAATCATTTAGTGGTATTATTCCAACGGATATAAAATGAAGAGAGCGCACCCATTAATGCAGGAATTGCAAGATTAATAAGCCAAAGCAAAAATGATGCTACCAACACTTCTGTATCATGAATATGATTTGCTGAAAACAAATTCAGGTTTACAGATCCGCGAACACCTAACTCTCCGAGGGCAATACTTGGAATAAGGCTTGAAAGCAGAAACGAGAGAGAAATCTTTTCAGCCATCAAAATAGCAGGGAAACTTATTTTACAAATGTTAAGAAGCAAATAGAACTGAAAAGCAAATACCCCATACCGCAAAACAGAAAGCAAGTAAATGATAAGCAGTTTCGTTTTTGAAAATTCTTTAACCACATCAAATCGCAATACATATTTTGAAAATAGTTTTAAACGTTTGAGTCGGTCAATAAGCCGTGGAATATTTGATAATACAATCAGGCTAATCAGCAAAATCAGGGTTGTATGAATTATGATTATTGGTGATGACAGGTTTGGAAAAAAATAAAACACCAGGCCAATTAATCCGGCTTGCAATGTTACAGTCAACTGAGAAATACTCCCAATAAATGTTAATAACGAAGCAGCAAAGCGGTTTTGTGGCTGAAGATGAGCCACTCTTCCAAGAAATTCTCCGGAACGGTTTGGAGAATAGAAACTTAGAGTTACACCCGTTAACACAGCTCGCACAGATTTTAAAAAGGTAATTTTTTCAACCTGAGCGGTTAACATTTTCCATTTCACTGCCTCAATAGTCCAGTTAATTATCATCAGCAATAACAAAGCGATACAGCTTGGGATTGAGAAATTATTTTTCGAGATAACAGATTGAAAATTCTCAACAGTAATATTGTTAACTCTTGAGGTAATATGATAACCAATGTAAAAGAGAGAAAAGATGGCAATCGTCCATTTTAAAAACAGGAACCACTTGTTTTTTTGCAGCCGATGGATCACCCCTCAATATTAAACTATCCGATAAATAGAAATATACTGTGTGTTCAAACTTCTCTACAAATGCATCGTTAATAAACTTTAAACTCCTCTATATTTGTGAGGTGCAGGAAAGAATTATTTTAGGAATTGATCCCGGAACAAATATTATGGGTTACGGAATTATCTGCACTCAAAACCAAACACTGAAATTAATTGCTGCAGGTGTTGTAAATCTTGAAAAAATAAAAGACCATTTTTTGAAATTGCAGAATATTTTTGATAAGACAGTTTCACTCATTGACCAGTATAATCCTGATGAGTTGGCAATAGAAGAACCATTCTACGGAAAAAATGTGCAGAGCATGCTAAAGCTCGGACGCGCACAGGGGGTTGCTATTTCTGCAGCGCTTCATCGCAAGTTGCCGGTGTTTGGATATTCTCCAAGAAAAATTAAACAATCAGTTACAGGCCGTGGAAATGCGTCTAAAGAACAAGTAGCAGCTATGTTACGTGTCACTTTGAATTTTGAAAATACTTCAATGTATCTTGATGCCTCTGATGGCCTGGCTGCTGCAGTTTGTCATTTTTACCAGAATGGAAAGCAGCAGGTTAATGGAAAAAGTTTTTCGGGCTGGAAAAGTTTTGTCAGCTCTAACCCTGAAAGAGTAGGTTAAATTTTAGATCCTTGTCGCCATTAGCAAATTCAAATCCCTGAATGGCATTTTGCAAACATCAGCAACATATTTATGTGTTACAGTGCCGCGATAGAGATAAGCTGCATTGCGAATGAATTTATCACGCCAGAGCAAAGCATCCATTCCACCTTCATCACTCATGTTTAAAAGAATTGGAGTAAAGATATTACTCAATGCGTAAGAGGCTGTGCGTGCCACGCGGCTTGCAATGTTGGGAACACAATAATGTATCACTCCATACTTACGAAAAATGGGATTGCTATGATTAGTTACTTCTGAAGTTTCAAAACATCCTCCCTGATCAATACTCACATCAATAATTACAGAACCAAAACGCATTTCGCTTACCATTTCTTCGGTGACAATAATTGGAGAACGGCCTTCTTTAGCAAGCACTGCACCGATTGTCACATCGCAGGTCTTTAGTGCCTTTAATAATACGGATGGTGTTAAGATAGAAGTATAAATACGGGAGCCTACATTTTTCTGCAACCTGCGTAACTTGTATAGAGAGTTGTCAAATACTTTCACCCGCGCACCTAATCCCATAGCAGCACGTGCGGCAAATTCTCCAACAGTTCCTGCTCCAAGTATGACCACTTCTGTGGGAGGAATACCAGTAACACCACCAAGCAACTCTCCTTTACCGGAATGAGTATTACTCAAATATTCAGCCGCAACCAGTATTGCAGCATTGCCAACTATTTCCCCCATCGCCTGTATCACAGGATAAATGTCTGTCTCATCTTTGATGTACTCATAAGCAAGCGCAGTTATTTTTTTAGCACTTAATTTATGCATATATCCTCCTGATTGCATAGCAATTTGAAGGATAGAAATCAGTGATTGTTTTTCCTGCATGAACTCCAATTCCTCCATGGAAGGCGGAGCAACTTTCAAAATAATGTCTGCTTTATAAACATCTTCTGCATGATAAGCGATTTGCGCACCTGCTTCGCTGTAATCTGAGTCAGTAAAATTTGCGTTGTTGCCTAAACCGGTTTCAATCAAAATCCGGTGACCATTATTGATCAAAAGAGCAACTGACTCAGGTACTAAGGGTACACGATTTTCCTGGAAAGAAATTTCTTTCGGTATTCCAATAAATAAATCCTTTTTTAGCTTGCTGACTTCTAAAACTGATTCCTGGGGCATGAGCACACCTTGCTGTGCCAATGCCTGTAATCCTGGTATCTTTTGAGTCATGCTTTGTGTTTAAAACAGGAGCTTTGAAATTTTTTAGGGATCAGTAACCAAACGGACAAAACGTATTCCATTTTTTGATTCGATAAAAATACTCGCTTTCGGGAAATCTAACAAGTGCGGAATTTTTTCAGACCATTCCACAAAGCAGTAGTTGTTACTGTAAAAGAAGTTTTCGTAACCCAAATCGAAGGCTTCTGCCTCTGTCCTGATGCGATAGAAATCAAAGTGGTAAACGGATTCACCATTATCACGGATATACTCGTTAAGGATGGAGAAGGTAGGACTACTGACGTTTTCATCAACACCCAACTGTTTACAAAAAGATTTTATTAAAGTGGTTTTACCAGCACCCATTTCGCCAAACAAAGCAAAAAAGGTATGGGGTTTACTTTTAGAAATTATTTCACTTGCAACACGATCGAGTTCGTTTAAATGCCGAACTTCAAAAGTTTCAATCATACTTTACTGGTCAACGAAATGAACGGTATCAGCATTTCCTCGGGTGAAATTCCACCATGCTGGAATGTGTTACGATAATGATTTACGTAATAATTGAAATTGTTTGGATAAGCAAAGAATTTATCACCCTTGACAAAAACATAAGTTGTGCTCACATTTAATTGCGGAAGAAATGCATCAGAAGGTTTTTTTATTTCGAGCACATCTTTCTTTTCGTAATTCAGGTTTTTTCCCTGCTTATAACGAAGGTTTGTGTTCGTGTTTCTATCGCCAATAATTTTTGACGGCTCTTTTACACGAATGGTCCCATGATCAGTAGTAATGATTACTTTACAGGGCTTTTGTGCAATACGTTTTAATGTTTCGAGCAATGGAGAATGTTCAAACCAGCTTAAAGTGATGGAACGATACGCCTTTTCATCATCTGCTAACTCACGAATAACCTGCATTTCTGTGCGGGCGTGAGAAAGCATATCAACGAAATTGTAAACGATCACATTCAGTTTGTTTTGAAATAGATTGGGAATTGCATCTACCAGGTTTTTTCCTGCATCAAAATTGGTGATCTTGTTATAAGAATGTTTATAGGTTTTTTTAAAGCGTTGCAACTGATCTACAAGAAACTCTTCTTCATGCATATTCTTACCTCCCTCGTCATCATCATTAAACCAGAGTTGCGGAAAACGCTTTTCAATTTCTGATGGAAGCAACCCGGCAAAAATGGAGTTACGGGCATATTGTGTCGCTGTCGGAAGAATACTGCAATACGTATCCTCTTCCACTACTTTAAAATATTCCATAATGGTAGGCTGGATCATTTTCCATTGATCTAACCTGAGATTGTCAATCAAAATAAAAAATACGGGTTCTTCACCTGCATCAGCAAAGGGAAAAACTTTTTTCTTGAACAACTGGTGGGAAAGTAAAGGAGCTGTATCAGGATTTTTCAACCACTGCATATAATTGTTCTCTACAAACTTGCTGAAGAGATTATTTGCTTCATTCTTCTGCATAGTGAGGATATCATACATTCCCTGATCATTGGTTTTTTCGAGCTCTATTTCCCAGTAAACTAATTTTCGATATACCTCCACCCATTCATTAAAGCTCAACCTGTCGCTCATTGACATTCCGATATTTCGGAATTCCTGCTGGTAACTCTGATTGGTTTTTTCAGAAATGAGCCGTTTGTTATCTAAATTCTTTTTTATAGAAAGTAAAATCTGGTTTGGATTAACAGGTTTAATAAGGTAATCCGCAATCTTACTTCCGATTGCTTCTTCCATAATATATTCCTCTTCGCTCTTGGTGATCATTATAACAGGAATATTTGAATTCACATTTTTAATTTTCACAAGCGTTTCAAGACCACTTAAACCGGGCATATTTTCGTCTAGGAAAATAATGTCATAATCTTTTTTACCAACCTGTTCAATTGCATCCTGTCCATTGCTTACGGTTTTTACATCGTAACCTTTGTCCTGTAAAAAAAGAACATGTGGTTTCAACAAATCTATTTCATCATCAGCCCAAAGAATATTTAGTTTTTCCATTTATTATTTATAGTTATTATTTTTCGTGTACAATAAAAATGCCCACGTTTGTGAGGGCAAATTTAGCTTAGTTAAAGGGAATAAGGTGCTTTAACGATATTTGTTGCGAAATAGTATTCAGGACTTAAATAGCTTGAGCAAACGCAAAATTTTCAACGACCCGGTGTATGGCTTTATCACCATACCTTATAAAATAATTTTTGATCTGATTGAGCATCCTTATTTTCAACGATTAAGGAGAATTCGCCAGTTAGGACTTACACATCTGGTTTATCCCGGAGCTTTGCATACCCGTTTTCATCATGCGCTTGGTGCTTTGCATTTGATGTGTAGTGCAATTGAAACGATCCGTTCAAAAGGTCATGAGATAACAGAAGAAGAGGCAAAAGCTGTTTGTATTGCTATTCTCTTACATGATATTGGTCATGCACCTTTTTCACATGCGCTGGAAGACAGTATTGTAACCGGTGTGAAGCATGAACAGATTTCAGAGTTGTTTATGAATGCCTTGAACAATGAAATGAATGGTGAACTTACCTTAGCAATCGCTGTTTTTAAAGGGACTTATCATAAAAAATTTCTCCACCAGTTAGTTAGCAGCCAGTTGGATATGGATCGGTTGGATTATCTTAATCGTGATAGTTTTTTTACCGGGGTAGAAGGAAACATTGAGTCTGAACGTATCATCAAGATGCTCGATGTCCATGATGATCAGTTAGTGATTGAAGAAAAAGGAATTTATTCAATCGAAAAATTTATCATCGCGCGAAGGCTGATGTACTGGCAGGTATATCTCCACAAAACAGTGATTGCTGCCGAACAACTTTTAGTAATGATTTTGAAACGGGCGAAAGAAATATCCTCGGAGGGAAAAGAATTATTTGCACCGCCTTCTTTTAAGCGTTTTCTAAATCACACTTACAAACTGGATGATTTTAGTTCGAAACCAGGATTGTTGAATGAGTACGCTATGCTGGATGATTATGACATTCATGCTTCCATAAAAACCTGGATGCAAAGTGATGATAGAGTTCTCTCCTTACTCTGCAACGGAATTGTGAACCGCAAACTCTATAAAATCAGGATCCAGAAAGACGTATTCCCTGACGATATTGTAAAAAAATATCGTGAGAAAGCAATGCAACAGATGAAGATAAGTGAACATGATGCATCCTTTCTTGCTTTTACAGGAACAATTAGCAATAGCGCCTATGATCCTAATGAGGAACAAATCAAAATCATTTTTCGGGATGGGAGGTTACAAAACTTAACCGAAGCAAGTGATCAGTTTGAGCTTGCAGTCCTAAGCCGGCCGGTAGAAAAGCACTATATATGTGTGGCGAGGGAGCTAGTTTGAACGGAATTGCTTAATCCATCCTAATCCCTATTTTTGCCCTCCCGATCAATCGGGATTTCTGAATGGAATACAGCGCACAACAGATAGCGGGATTGTTAGGTGGCACAGTGGAAGGTGATGCTTCTGCAGCTGTTAACCGTCTTGCAAAAATTGAAGAAGGTGTTCCGGGCTCGTTGAGCTTTCTAGCAAACCCCGTTTATACGCCTTACATCTACACTACCAATGCTTCTGTTGTAATCGTTAATAAAGATTTTGTTGCTGAACAACCTGTTAAGGCTACCCTTGTTCGTGTAGAAAATGCTTACCAGAGTTTTGCAAAACTTCTCGAAGTTTACAACGAGGTGCAGCGAAATAAAGTGGGCATTGATAGTTCAAGCTTTATTGAGCCAAGTGCGAAGGTTGGAAAGGATGTGTATTTGGGAGCATTTGCATACATCGGAAAAAATGCAAGCATTGGCAACAAAGTAAAAATTTATCCTAACTGTTATGTTGGGGATAATTGTGTGATTAAAGATAATACTACTTTGTTTCCGGGAGTAAAAGTGTATAGTGATTGCGTGATTGGAGAAGGATGTCAATTGCACTCCGGAGTAATTATAGGCGCAGATGGTTTCGGTTTTCAACCCCAAAGTGGCAATTATAAAAAAGTTCCGCAGATTGGAAATGTGGTGATTGAAGACCATGTAGAAATTGGAGCAAATTCGACCATTGACCGTGCTACATTGGGTTCAACAATAATCCGAAAAGGAGTGAAACTGGATAATCTAATCCAGGTTGCTCACAATGTGGAAATTGGTGAGAATACAGTTGTTGCTGCACAAACGGGAATTGCGGGTTCAACTAAGATCGGAAAGAATTGTATGATTGGCGGACAGGTTGGTATTATTGGACACATTACTATTGCTGATGGAGTAAAAATTGCTGCACAAAGTGGAATTGGCTCCAGCATAACTAAAGAAAATGAGATTGTTCAAGGTTCACCAGCATTTAATATTGGAGATTACAAAAGAACGTATGTGCTTTTCCGCAAATTACCTGACCTTGAAAAGAAAATTTTAGAGTTGGAAAAAATAATTGCAGAATTAAAACAAACTGCTAACCATGAGTGATTGCTTATGTCGGTGAAACAAACTACCATTAAAAAAGCTGTAACTGTCTCAGGTGTTGGCTTGCATACAGGAGAAGAAGTTACAATGACTTTTAAACCTGCTCCTGAAAATCATTGGTATAAATTTCAGCGTATTGATTTGCCTGGTAAACCAATCATTGATGCAGACGTTGATAATGTAATTGATACATCACGCGGTACTACTATTCAGCAAAACAACGCAAGAGTGAATACTACTGAGCACGCATTGGCTGCTTTGGTAGGTTTGGAAATTGATAACGTACTGATTGAATTAAATGGTCCTGAAGTTCCGATCATGGATGGGAGTTCAAAACCTTTTATTGATGCTTTGATTCAAGTTGGAATTGTTGAGCAGGATGCCACTCGCGAATATTATGTGCTAACGGAGAACTTGACCTTTGAAGAGCCGGCACGAAATGTAGAAATGCTTGCTGTTCCTAGCCCTGATTATCGCATTACCGTAATGGTTGATTACAACAGCCCGGTGCTTGGAACTCAACATGCGCAGCTTCATAAAATAAGCGAGTTTAAAGATGATTATTCACCATGCCGTACATTTTGTTTTTTGCATGAATTAGAAATGCTGGTGAAGCATGATTTGATTAAAGGTGGAGATCTCAATAATGCGATTGTAGTTGTTGATCGCCCCATCAGCCAGGAAAAATTAGATGATCTTGCAAAACTTTTTCATAAGCCTAGCGTCCAGATAAAAGAAAAAGGAATTCTGAATAATGTTCAACTTCATTTTCAAAATGAACCTGCACGGCATAAACTTCTTGATATTGTTGGTGATTTAGCTCTGATAGGAATGCCGATCATAGGTCATGTTCTTGCGGCACGTCCCGGTCATGCTGCCAATGTTGAATTTGCGAGAAAAATAAAAGCATTAATTAAGCGTGATAAAACAAAAGGTAAGCACTATGATGCTTCCGCTCCTGCAGTTTGTGATATAAATAAAATCACATCCATGCTTCCGCACCGCTTTCCGTTTTTATTAATTGATAAAATAATTGAGCTGACAGATAACAGTGTTGTTGGAGTGAAAAACGTGACCATGAATGAATGGTTTTTCCAGGGACATTTTCCAAACAATCCTGTGATGCCCGGAGTTTTGCAAATTGAAGCAATGGCACAGACAGGAGGAATATTAGTGTTAAGTTCAGTTCCTGATCCGGAAAATTACTGGACCTATTTTCTGAAAATTAATGAGGTACGCTTCAAGCAAAAAGTTTTACCCGGTGATGCCTTGATTTTTAGCCTTGAGCTTGTTACTCCCATCCGCAGAGGTATTTGCCACATGAAAGGACAGGCAACAGTAAATGATAAAGTAGTAATGGAAGCCGAAATGATGGCACAAATAGTTCGCAAGAGTTAAATGATCTCTCCACTCGCTTCGATCAATCCTTCAGCACGTATCGGTGCAAATGTTCATGTGGATCCTTTCACCATGATACACGGTGATGTGGAGATTGGAGAAGGAACATGGATCGGATCTAATGTTACCATTTTTGATGGAGCGCGTATTGGCAAGCATTGTAAAATTTTTCCGGGTGCTGTTATTTCTGCCATTCCGCAGGATTTAAAATTTTCAGGTGAAATCACTACTGCTGAAATTGGTGACAATTCAACCATCAGGGAATATGTTACTGTAAATAAAGGAACAGTGGCATTGGGAAAAACAAAAGTTGGATCCAATTGCTTGCTGATGGCTTATGTACATGTGGCGCACGATTGTGTGATAGGTAACAATTGCATTCTTGCAAATGGAGTTACACTTGCCGGTCATATCACAATTGATGATTTTGCAATCATTGGTGGACTATCAGCTGTTCATCAGTTTGTACATATAGGAGGACATGTTATGATTTCCGGAGGATCGCTTGTACGAAAAGATGTTCCGCCATTTACAAAAAGTGCGCATGAACCTTTAGCTTACATAGGAATAAATTCAGTTGGTTTAAGAAGGCGTGGGTATAATAATGATGTAATTGGCAACATACAGGAAATTTATCGTACGCTTTTTCAAAAAGGATACAGTGTCAACAAAGCACTTACAGTCATTGAGAGTGAAATTCCAAAAACCGAAGTTCGGGATCACATCATCGCTTTCGTAAAAAGTTCCTCACGCGGAATTATGAAAGGATATTCCGGTTCAGAAGATCCTGAAGAATTATAACCAATCATGTCAGCATTTTCCATTAAGCTTGATAAGATTGGAAAGCGGTTTAACCAGGAGTGGATTTTTAAAAATGTAAATCTTGAAATTAATTCAGGAGATAAAATTGCAATTCTTGGCTATAATGGTTCTGGCAAATCAACCTTGCTGCAAATTATCTGTGGTTATGTAACTCCATCACAAGGAAGTATCCAATATTCCAACAATCGAACATCAATAAGTATTGAAGATGTTTTCAAACACATCAGCTTTGCTTCTCCCTACCTCGAATTGATTGAAGATTTTACCGTTAATGAAATGTTCGACCTATATGCTTCAATGAAGCCATTACATAAAAATTTAAACGTAGAAGAATTTATTTCCATCAGCAGCCTTGAAAAAATAGAGGACAAACCAATTCGTAATTTTTCATCAGGAATGAAGCAACGCCTGAAATTAACCTTTGCTCTGTTAAGTGACGTGGAATTTATTTTTCTCGATGAACCATTATCCAACCTTGATGCAAACGGAGTTCAGTGGTATAAAGAACTTTTTCAAAAATATGCAATGAACAAGACGGTTTTGGTTTGCTCAAATAATGTGAAGGAAGAGATTGGATTTTGTAAAAAAGAGATTTCGATCACTGATTTTAAAAAGTAATGTGTTTGAACCATTAAATGATTATTTCACATCTCAGCTTTAACTTTCTGAATTTCGTTTGCCGTTTCTCTTGTCAGACTTTCAAGGAGTGACATAGCTGTAACATCAATGCTGTAAAAGCCAAATTCTTCCACCCCTTTTCCCGTAATCAGGTAACAACCTTTTCCCCTGAAAGGAAATTGCATTAATACATTCGGGAAATGAGTAGTATCAATCCACTTTCCTTTCCTGTCTAAAAAAGTTCCGAATGCCATCGGTTGCCCTTTTTTCGTGCTTGTTGATTTTCGTGTGACCAAATATCCCACAATGTAAAGAATTTCTCCTTTATGCTTTTTAAAATCTTCCGCAGCTAATTGCGAAGACGATGGATCTTTCAATAAATCAAAAGGAGAGCACATGCAGAAATCAAGCATTTCACGTTCATCAAATGCGTCATCAAATTTTCCATCATATAATTCGGGCAACTGAAATTTGCGATGGTTCACTTCAAACAATTCATTACGCACTTCTGTTTTTTTTCCAGCCCCGATAATTGAATGAATATCCCACAACAATTGTTTCTTCGTTCTTCCTGTAAAACGAAAAGCACCGATGCGAATGAGAATACGCAGCTGCTCCACAGAAATGGAAACACGTTGCATAAAATCATCGAGAGAAGAAAATTCTTTTTTACAGCGTTCAACTAAAATTTGCGCTGAAGTATTTTTCTCTAACTCTTTTATCAAATGATATCCGAGATAAATATTATTCCCATAAATACAAGTAAAGTGTTCGCTCTTATTAATATCAGGCAAATGAATACTTCCTCCACATTCTCTTGCTTCATGCACGTAAAACTCTACACCATAAAAGCCTCCTCCGTTATTAATCACTGCCACCATGTATTCTAAAGGATAATGTGTTTTTAAATACATGCACTGATAACTTTCTACTGCATAAGAGGCGGAATGGCCTTTACTAAAAGCATAACCGGCAAAGCTTTCAATCTGTCGCCATACTTCATGTGTTACTTTATCATCATATTTTCTTTCTTTACAATTGTCAAAAAACTTATCCTTCACTTTCTTAAACTCCTCCCGTCCCCTGTATTTTCCACTCATCCCTCTGCGTAACATATCTGCTTCGCCAAAATCGAGTCCTGCAAAATCATAGGCAACTTTAATTACATCTTCCTGGTAAACCATTACACCGTAAGTATCATGCAGAATTTTGTAAATCGGTTCAGGCGTTTCATAAGTTGGCGGCTGACCTTTGAAGCGAAGTATAAACTCGCGCATCATGCCAGAAGATGCTACACCTGGACGAATGATGGAGCTTGCTGCAACTAAATCAAGATATGTTTTTGCTTCAAGCTTTGTCAGCAACATTCGCATCGCAGGGCTTTCAACATAAAAGCATCCCATCAGATTAGCATTCATCAGATTCCTTCTTACATCATTGTCCTCTTTGAATTTCTGAACGTCATGTATATCTATTGGCTCATTTTTATTTTTATAAATGATATCAACTGCATCTCTTACTTTTCCTAAGCCACGCTGAGCAAGAATATCAAACTTGTATAATCCAACATCTTCTGCTTCCAGCATGCTGAATTGTGTGAGCGGAAAATTTTTGGGAGGAATAACAGTAGCAGTATAATAGTTGATTGGCTTTTCAGAAATTAATATTCCGCCTGCATGTATACTCAAATGATTGGGAAAATCATGAATGCGTTTGCTGTAATTGAAAATCAATCTTGTATTCTCATCTGTTATATCCTTATTTGCAAATCTTTCAGGTAATGAGTCAATTTCTGTATTAGGTAATCCAAATACTTTTCCAAGCTCACGTACTACAGCATTACTCTGGAAAGTGCTATAGGTTGCAAGTAATGCAGCATGATCATTTCCATACTTGTTAAAAATATGTTTGATTATTTCATCCCGCTCATCAGACGGGAAATCAATATCGAAATCGGGAGGATTAGTGCGTGACGGATTGATAAAACGCTCGAAGTATAAATCCAAATCAATCGGATCCACGTCTGTAATTTTCAACAGATAGGCAACCATGGAATTAGCTCCACTACCTCGTCCCACATAAAAAAAATTCTTACGTTGTGCAAAACGAACAATATCCCAGTTGATAAGAAAATAAGAAGTAAAACCCTGCGAAGTAATTACATTAATTTCCTTTTCATAACGATCTTCAATTTTTTTTGTTTCTACAGGATACCTGTAAGAAAGATTGTCTCTGCACAGTTGCCGGAGAAGTTTATCATCACCTTCTTCTGTTCCAGTATAATATTTTTTGTTTTTATTTTTTCCGAAATCAAAATCGATTGAACATGGATCCAATAGTTTCTTTGCATTATCAATCAGAAATTCAAATCCCGAAATTTTTTCTCTCATCTTTTCTTCCATGATCATGATTTCGTCAGGTTGCGATTGCTCACATACATGGAGTTTGCTTAGTAAAGTGTTCTTGTCAATTGCACGCAGTAAACGATGAGTATTAAAATCAATTTTGTTTCTGAAAGTAACCGGAGCTAACAGCACTAATTTTTCAGGATGACTTCTCCATTCAGAAACTTGCAAACGATTTAAGTCAGAAATTTTAATTCCGATAAATTCATTTTTATGTAATGTGCGATATTTTGAAGTAAAAGGATAAATCACAAAAGCATTTTCAAACTCTGGTATTCGCTCAGGAATAATTGTTTCTCCTAACAAGGAGCATTCTGTCAGAAATTTATTTAACTCATAAAACCCCTCATGGTTTTTAGCAATGCCTATAAAACGTTGTTCATTTCCATTTCTGAAATCAATTCCGGCAACAGTATCTATTTTAAATTCTTGTTCTTCTTCATTTTTAAAAGGCATTTTTGCTAAACGGAAAAAATCCAATATACCAGAAGTGTTATTTATATCTGTTAAAGCAATACGTGAAATTTTTTTCCTCCATGCTTCAATAAGCAATTGCTCGGGGCTCATCGTCCCGTATCTGAAAGAAAAATATGAATGACAATTGAGGTACATGCGAAATTAAACTGCAATGGCAGAAGTTGAAGTAAACTCAAACTCTTTGGCTACTATACATTTCTCGTATTGTGTTCTTCTTTTTAACAATACAATAGAGCCAACTATGAAAGAGTTTTGATATGTTCTTAATTCAAAATCCTCCTTAGCTTTTAAAAAGATTTCTTTTTGTAATCCTCGCGCAATGGTCAAATGAGCACGATTAGAAAAAAAATATCGTGTTCCTTGCAATGCAGGTTTTTCCTTTAATTTTTTTAACCCCGTAACAATATCTGAAATAGTAGAAGAGTCTTTTATATCAACATAAATAGTATGAGATGGAAAATAATTATAGCTATTAAGCATTATCTCGAATGGAGATATGTATCGGCATGCTTCTTCGATAGCATCAATTAAAGAAATTTCTTTTGACTCATCTGTCCGGAAGGTTGCAAGCGTGATGTGTGGCTGTGTTTTCTCTGCTTTCGGGTATTGATATTTTTTTGCAAAATATTTTTTTATTATTCTTATTTCATCACCAACATTTTTTGCAGGATTAATAACCAATAAGTACTCAAACTCCTCATCACTTAAAACTGCATTGGCGGCTGGTGATGATGAAATGCCATTAAATGGATTGAAACTCCTCAAAGAATAACTTAATGCTGCAGCACGTTGTACTTTATTCTCCCCATACAACATTCGCATCTTATCCATTGCCTGGTAAAGATTGACAACATGCTCTCGGTCTTCAAACATATTTATCTGGTGAGCACCTCCAACCAAATGACTGAATTTTACTCCAACTAATCGTATCTGCATTCTCCGGTTGTATAGTTTTTCAAATAATTCCTTTACACGTGGAATAATAGAATGATCGCAGGAAGTATAAGGTATCCGGGATTGTATTGTGTGTGTGTCGAAATTTGAATAACGAATTTTTACAGTAATACAGGAAGTAAGTTTTTGCTCACTACGTACACGAAAGCAAAGCTTCTCAGTCATTGCAATCAGAATGTTCTTTAGCATATCTACGTCAATGGTGTCTACATCAAAAGTTTCTTCCGTTGAAATGGATTTCTGTTCGGTATAAGGTTCAATGGGCGAATTATCAATTCCGTTTGCTTTTTTCCAAATGGAAGTTCCATTTTCTCCGAACGCGTTTTGCAATAACTCTATGGGCATTTCCTGTAATGTTTTTACTAATTCGATACCCATGCTTCGGAGCAAATGATAAGTTTTATCACCAACCATTGGAATTCTTTTTACCGAAAGCGGAGCAAGAAAATTTTTTTCATCTCCGAAATCAACTTTCTTATGATTGTTAGGTTTTATAAAATCAGTCGCAACCTTACTCACAGTTTTGTTCGCTGACATTCCAAAAGAAATAGGCAAACCGGTTTCGTGAATAATTTTTTCACGTAACTCCTGTGCATATTTATAACACCCAAAAAATTTATCCATGCCGCTCAGGTCCATGTAAAACTCATCAATAGACGAGCGTTCGTACAATGGAACGGCATCTTTGATAATCTGCGTTACTTCATCCGAACGTTTGCTGTATTCATCATAATCACCACGAACGATAATCGCTTCAGGACATAACCGCTTGGCAGTTCTAATAGGCATAGCAGAATGAACACCAAACTTCCGTGTTTCATAACTACATGCAGCTACTACACCTCTATCACCGCCACCAACGATAACAGGTTTGCCAATAAGTTTTGAATTTATCAATCGTGATACGGATACAAAAAAACAATCCATATCCATGTGTACGATGCTGCGTTGAGTGGATGAGTTAAGGATTATCATTTTTAATTAGTGTAAATCAGTGTAATTAGTGGCTTCAAATAAATCAAATTGCCCACCTGCCCTCACAGGTCTTTTAAATACATTGAAATCATACTCAGGCATTCCTCTTCCACTCATGTATTTTTTCTTTGCCATCTTAAATAACTGTTTAATGCTTTCGGCAATTTTTCCTTCGCCACGCATGCGTGTTCCGAAACGTGAATCGTTCACTTGTCCGCCATGACATTCTTTTATTTGATTCCAAATTTTGTCAGCACTATCGGGTAAACTTTTGTACAACCAATCCTGAAAAATATTTTTTACTTCTCCGTTCAATCTTACGATGGTGAAACCTGCTGTTAATCCTCCACGTTGTGCAACTTCTTTTATGATGTCAGGAATTTCATCGCTGTTCAATCCCGGAATAATCGGTGCAGTCATTACTCCTGCAGGAACATTGTTTTTTGAAAGCTCTTCAATTACCTGCAATCTTTTTTTTGCAGTGGCGGTGCGAGGCTCCATTAATAAGCGTAACTCTTCGCGCAATGAAGTTATCGAAACCATCACATGCACCAATTTATGTTTCGCCAGTTCGCTGAGCAAATCAATATCACGAAGTATCAAACCGTTTTTTGTAATCAGTCCTACCGGATGTTTGTACTCTAACATCACTTCCAATAACGAACGGGTGATCTTGTATTTGCGTTCCAATGGTTGGTAACAATCGGTATTGCCTGCAATGGAAATCATTTCAGGGGAGTACTTAGGATTATCAAAATGCTTGCGTAATAATTCGGCAGCGTTGGGTTTTACTACAATCTTCCGTTCAAAATCCAATCCTGCGCTGAATCCATAATAATTATGCGTGTTGCGTGCGTAACAATAAATACATCCATGTTCACAACCTTGATACGGATTCATGCTGTTCATCATGCCAAGGTCAGGACTGGTAATTTTATTTACCATCTTTTTTGGATGCTCAATAAATACCTGCGTCTTTTCATCCGTAATCAAAGGCTCATCCAGACCCTCAATATGTTCAGCCACTACTTTGTGTTTCATAAAACGATTGTGACTCTGCATCTGCGCCCCACGACCTTTGAGATAATCTACCTCTGTAATCAACCTCGCTTTTTCCTCTTCCATTCCGTAATGATCGTATTACGATCAATTTTGTGATTGCAATATAAGCACTATATTTGCAGTATTGCAACAATATTTTTAATAAGCGATCAGATTAAATTGATTTACACAGAGAAAAATTAAATTCTACAAAATGCATTTCAGTGATAACATACGGCTATTACGCCAACGGAAAGAATTTACACAGGATTTTATGGCCAGTGAATTGGGGCTTTCCCGGTCCACCTTAAACAGCTACGAGAACGGAGCCATTGTTAATCCCACTATTGAAGCCCTCATTTCTTTTTCGGATTATTTTAAAATGTCAATTGACACCTTAATTAAAGTGGATTTTACAGCACTTTCAGAAACTAAATTAAAGGAGTTGATATTAGGACATGATACTTTTATCAAAGGTTCTAAGCTTCGTGTGCTTGCCACAACTGTGGATGCAAATAACAAAGAAAACATTGAAGTGGTTCCGGTAAAAGCAAAAGCAGGTTATAAAAACGGTTATGCCGATCCTGACTTTATTAAAAAGCTTCCAACGTTTCAGTTGCCCATTTTATTTAATGATAGGAAGTATCGCATGTTTCAAATAACTGGTGACAGCATGTTGCCTGTTCCGGATAAGAGTTGGGTGATTGGTGAGTACTTAGAAAATTTTTATGATATAAAAGATGGCACCGCTTATGTGCTGCTTACATTGGATGACGGCATTGTTTTTAAAATTGCATACAATCAATTGCGCAAAAAGAAATCGCTATTGCTTAAATCGCTCAACCCCGAATACGATCCTTACGAAGTGCCTGTGAACGAAGTGCGAGAAGTATGGAAGTTCTGCAACTACATCAGCAGCGAACTACCCGAGCCGCAACAAGTCAAAGAAGAATTGTTTTTAAAAGTGCTGAAGCTGGAGAGGGATATGAAAAAGATTAAGGGTGCGATGAAGTGATCAGAGTCCTGAGAAGTTGAATAACTGTTAAAAACTCTTTAAGTTCACGGGCTGACCGACTAAGCTCTGCTATATTTTCGCTGTGTTATTTAATGCAACATCCTCTTGCTTGCATTCGTATAAATCCGGGGGGATAATCAAAAGATTTTTTATTAGTAGTAAGAGAAATGGAAAATAAAATTACCATCAGGAAAATCCAGGAAATAAGGCAGCAAAGCGAGGAAAAGTACCGCTCATTGTTTGAGCAGGCATCTGATGCTATCATGATTACTGATTTTGCAGGAAATTTCCTGGATGTAAACACAAGCCTGTGCAATATGTTTGGCTACACAAAGGAACAATTGCTGGAGATGAATATCTCAAAGCTAATTGATTCAGAACAATTAAAAGAACGACCGATAAGATTTGATCAGCTTGCAGAAGGTGTGCATGTTTTCAGCGAGCGTAGGATGGTGGATAGAAACGGAAAAATCATTGATGTAGAAGCCAACGTAAAAAAATTTGATTTTGATAAAGTACTCGCTATTGCAAGAGACGTATCGGCAAGAAAAAGGGCAGAAAATCTGATTAAGAAATCAGAAGCTAACCTAAAAACAATTTTAGAAAACACGGATACCGGTTATATCCTACTGGACGTGAAATTGAATATCATTTCGTTTAACAGCAAGGCAACAGAGATTTCAGAATTATATCTTTTGCAAACACTGAAAGAAGGAGATGCCCTTATAAACTGTTTGCCTGAGCATCGCAGGGAACCGGCACTGGGCTCATTGAAAAAAATACTGAAAGGAGAAATCCAGGAATATGAAACTTCTTATACAATTGCAGATGGATCGCATCGGTGGTTGAATGTTAATGAACATCCTGTAATAGGAATAGATGGTGAAATCCTCGGAGTAAGTGTTGCGCTCAATGATATTACGGAGCGAAAAAAATCAGAGCAGGAAAAAGAAGCTACACGTTATCAGTTGAATGAACGGGTAAAAGAACTGACAACCCTTTACAAGATAACGCAGATATTACAAAATGACACGAAGGCTGTTGAGGAAATAATGAGTGAAATTGTTACTGCACTGCCTGAAGGCTGGCAGTATCCTGAAATTACCGCAGCACGTATTGCCATCGGAGAGACAGAATTTAGAACGTCTAACTTTAGAGATTCAGAATTCAAACAAAAAGCTCCATTTTACACTCCGTCAGGAGATCTTGGTTTTGTAGAAATAATTTATCTCGAAGAAAAACCTGAAGAAGCCGAAGGCCCTTTTAGCCTGGAAGAACGAAATCTCATTAACATGATTGCGGAAATGCTGAGAGTAAACCTGATGAGAAGACACCAGGCAGAAGTGCTTAAAAAATCGGAAGCAAACCTTCAAACGATATTTAACACGACCGACACTGCTTATACCTTAGTGAATAAAGATCTGATTGTACTCTCATTCAATCAGCAAACAGAAGACTTTGTTACCAATGAACTTCATAAAGAAGCCAGGGTAGGAACACTTCTTACAGATTATTTTTTAGAAGACCGTGCTGAACGACTTAACGATCTTATAAGTGAAATTTTGCAGGGAAAAACCATTGTTTACGAGACAAGCTATAAGCAACCCGATGGATCGGATCACTGGTATCACATAAAATTTTTTCCTGTAAAAGATACCATCGATCATGTGCTTGGTTTGATGTTGTCCATCAATAATATCACGGAACAAAAACAGAGCGAAGAAAAAATTAAAACACAACTGCAATTACTGAAAGATATTTCTTTTATCACCTCACATGAGTTAAGGCATGAATATTCAAAACTGCATTCCATTGTTGATGTGTTGAATACTCCGGGTGTTTCGCTCGAACAGGAAAGATCTTTGTTAGCTGAAAGCCTTGCATCATTTTCCAAGATAAATTCTATCATCTACAAACTGAATGATAAAGTCACTTTCGGTCAAATTACAAGCTTTGATGATGTGAGCACAGGCAAAAACAATATTGAAAATATTTTGCTGATTGATGATGACTCTGTTATCAATACAGTCCATCGCTTAGTGCTTGAGAAAAGATTTGATAAGGAAAATATTCATATCGTTAATTCAGTTGAAACCGCTATCTCTCACCTAAAAGAGCATGATAAAACCGGCAACTATCTTATTCTTCTTGATTTAAACATGCCCGGAAAAACGGGCTGGGATTTCCTCGGAGCTTATCGGTCATTTAATATACAATCTCCGGTTATCATTCTTACTTCTTCCATCGACCCACATGAAATGGAACGCGCCAAAGAATATGATGTAGTAAAGAATTTTATTTCGAAGCCACTTAAATTGGAAGTGATAGAGAAAATAATGGGTTGAGATTTTTTACAACCTGACGGTTAACAAAAAAACCTGCAGTTTCCTACAGGTTTTTTTGACTTTAAAAATCATTACTTTATTTTACCGAATCCAGCACCGCTTTAAAAGCATCCGGATGGTTCATAGCGAGATCAGCCAACACTTTACGATTAAGCGTCACATCACTCTTGTGAATTTTTCCCATGAACACAGAATAGCTCATGCCCTGCTCTCTTGCAGCAGCATTGATTCGCTGAATCCATAATGCGCGGATAGTGCGCTTCTTTGTTTTGCGGTCACGGTATGCATAACCTAAACCTTTCTCGACAGTATTCTTTGCAACTGTCCATACATTTCCTCTTGCACCCCAATTACCTTTGGCAAGCTTCAGAATTTTCTTCCGTCTTGCCCTGGAGGCCGCACTGTTTACACTACGTGGCATTTTGTTTTTGTTTTTTGGCGTTAGCGTTCCGACACTTCAGAAACTTTAAGCTAATTACCGGGTTTATATTATTTGAATTATGAGTTATGAATTCTGAGTTATGAGTTATTTCAATTCAAAATTCATAACTCATAATTCAAAATTATTTTATCCAATAGCAAGCATTCTTTTAGCACGGTACTCATCCGTTTTGTCAACCAAAGTTGAATGAGAAAGATTTCTCTTTTGAGTGGTTTCTTTTTTAGTGAGTATATGACTCTTGTAAGCATGTTTCCGCTTGATCTTTCCAGTGGCAGTTATTTTAAACCGCTTCTTAGCACTGGATTTAGTTTTCATCTTTGGCATTGTAATTCGTGTTATGAATTGTGAATTATGAGTTTTGAATTTTAATTACTCTTTACTTGATACTCGCTACTTTATTCTTGATACTAATTTACTCTTTCGATTTCACCTTCTTCGGAAGTGGTGCTAGAAACAGGAACATCCTGTTGCCTTCTAACTTCGGAAGTTGTTCCACTTTAGCATAATCTTCCAATGCTGCAGCGAATTTCAACAATATGATTTCTCCTTTTTCTTTATAAGTGATAGAGCGTCCGCGGAAATGAACATACGCTTTAACTTTATCACCGTCTTCAAGAAATCTTATCGCATGTTTCAGCTTAAAGTTGAAATCATGATCATCTGTATTCGGACCGAAACGTATTTCTTTTACCTCCTGCTTCGCTGATTTAGCCTTAACTTCTTTCTCTTTCTTTTTCTTCTCGTATAAGAACTTTTGATAGTCAACAACTTTAACAACAGGCGGCTCGGCATTGGGAGCAATCTCCACAAGGTCAAGACCTGCTTCTGTTGAAATTTCAAGCGCTTCGGCAATGGAAACAATTTTCGGCTCCATCCCTTCTGCCACTAGGCGAACGTGCGTAGCTGTAATCAGCTCATTAATTTTATGCTCAGCTTCTCTCTTCGGACGGAAGAAACGATTTCCCTGGTAGGGTTTCCGCGGTCCGCTTCCGCCTCCGGGGCGTGGCTTGTAAAAGGTTGCTATAGTTCCTCCTTGTTTTTTATTTGTTTTTAAGTAATTAAGGGATTAAGGTCTGGGATAATTGTTTACTTAATTACCTATTTCCTTAATTTACCTATTTACCCATTTATTTTAATTACCTAATAACTTTTCTACTTCAATCTTTACCGATGCTACAAATGCATCCACTGATACTGATCCCTGGTCACCATGTCCGTGTTTACGCACCGAAACCGCATTTTCCTGCTCCTCTTTCTCTCCCACAATCAGCATGTAAGGAACCTTTTTAATCTCGGCATCACGTATTTTTTTGCCAATTTTTTCGTCCCTTTCGTCAACGAGGGCGCGAATATCGGAATTATTCAGTAACCGTGAAACTTTTTTAGCATAGCTATTATACTTTTCCGAGAGTGGTAAAATAGATACCTGCTTGGGTGCCAGCCACAAAGGGAAATTGCCTGCATAATGCTCAATCAGGAAACCGATAAAACGCTCATGAGTCCCCAGCGGGGCGCGGTGGATGCAAATCGGGGTTTCCAACTCGTTATGTGCATTGCGAAAAGCAAGATTAAACTTAGGAGGAATCGCAAAATCAACCTGGTTAGTGGCCAGCGTAAACTCGCGACCGATGGCGCTATATACCTGTACATCAATCTTAGGCCCGTAAAACGCTGCCTCATCCGGCACCTCTATATAGGGAATTTTAGAGTCAATCAGCACCCTGCGAACCATGTCCTCTGTCTCTAACCACAAAGGGGAATTGTCCACATATTTCTTACCCAGCTTCGAGGGCTCATGCGTAGAAAACCGCATCACATATTTTTCAATACCAAATATCTTAAAATACTTCAGGTACATATCATTTACCGCCCGAAACTCATCGGCAAATTGCTCCTTGCTGCAATAAATATGCGCGTCATTCATCTGGAAACAGCGCACGCGCATCAGGCCAAACAATTCTCCGCTTTGCTCATAACGATAACACGTCCCGTATTCCGCCAGCCGAACCGGAAGTTCCTTGTAGCTCGGGTTCATCTCCGCAAAAATCTGGTGATGGTGTGGGCAGTTCATCGGTTTCAGGTAATATTTCTCCCCATCAAATATCATCGGGGGAAACATACTCTCCGCATAATACGGCAGGTGACCGGTCGTCAGGTACATACTCTCTTTTGCAATATGTGGCGTATGCACCCGCTGATACCCTGCCTGCATCTCCGTACGCTTTGCAAGCTTTTCCAGCTCCTCTATCATCACCGTTCCGTTAGGCATCCACAATGGCAAACCCGGACCGACAAAATCACTGAAAGTAAACAGTTCTAATTCCTTTCCAATCTTGCGATGATCCCGTTTCTTCGCTTCTTCAAGCATCTCCAGGTACTCGGTCAGCTCTTTCTGCTTTGGAAAAGTGATACCATAAATGCGCGTCAACTGCTTCTTGCTTTCATCACCGCGCCAGTAAGCACCTGCTATGTTCATCAGCTTGGCAGCTTTTATAAAACCGGTATCAGGAATATGAGGGCCACGGCATAAATCCGTAAATTTTCCCTGCGTATAAAAAGTGATGCTTCCATCCGCGAGATCTTTCAAAAGATCAAGCTTGTATTCATCACCTTTCTCCGTGAAATACTTAATTGCCTCTTCCTTGTTTACTTCCTTGCGCACATAATTATTTGCCTGCCGTGCAAGCTCCAGCATTTTATCTTCAATCTTCTTAAAATCCTCAGGAGTTATCTTATGCTCACCTAAATCAATATCATAATAAAAACCATGATCCACAGGAGGGCCAATACCAAACTTAACACCCGGATAAAAAGTCTCCAATGCTTCCGCCATCAGATGCGCTGACGAATGCCACATCGTACTCTTACCTTCCGCATCATTCCACGTTAACAATTGCACCGTGGCATCCTCATCAATAGGGCGCGAAGCATCACGCACCTCGCCATTCACTTTTGCGGCAAGCACATTCCGTGCAAGCCCTTCGCTGATGCTCTTCGCAATCTCCAGCGCAGTAGTTCCTTTGGCATACTCACGAACGCTGCCATCAGGTAATGTAATCTTTATCATCATTTTTCAGAGAGGCGCAAAGATATTATTCTTGAGTAGAAAGTAGTCAGTATAAAGTATAAAGCATAAAGAAAGAAAGGAAAATGGAGAACTGCAATCGTGTTGAATATTAATCAGTGTGGTTGAAATGATAATGAAAGGAATAGTTAAGCCAATCAATGGGCAGGTGGCAATGTGCAAAGCCCTTGTTTTGTCTTGCAAAGCCCTTGTTCAGAATTACAATATGCCGGAATTGGGATGCCGAGTGTTATGACTTTTAAACGAAGGAACTGTAAATAGAATTGGGGAAGTGGTTGCCAAATATTTTGATGTGGAGACCGGTTGCAAATTGAGTGAGCCCCTTCATTAATTGGTTTAAATGTAACACTATTCATGATTATGCGTATAAAGTTTTGTTAACGATGGTAGTAAACATATTGATGATTATAAAAACATAAGACCCATTAATAATGAGACGAAAGGAGAATGCAAAAAGGATGATGATTCATGCTGTTATCACTTTCTTTAAGGAAAGAAAAGTAATAGAGGGAAAGTTAAAACAACTGGATGTTGCAATAAAACAGCTGATATCGCTAGAATTGCAACTGCAGGAAAAAGAATCGAAGTTTCACGTAAAAATCAACGGTGTAACATTGGACAGACACAAACATCGAAATGTATTAATAGAGCTTGCGCTTGTAATTAGCGGTGGTATGGGTGCTTTTGCAGAAAAGCATAATAAGAAACACATGCTGAAGGAGTTTAATTACCCATTCAGCAAGCTGAACAGGGCAAACGATACAACACTTGTCGGTTTGTGCTATGCACTACTGAATGAAGCGAGGAAAATTAAAAAGCTTTGTGAATTTGGCGTGGATAAAACACGGTTATTAAAGCTTGAAGAGCAAATAAGATTATTTAAGAAGAAGGCTCCTTTATATGGCATTGCAAAACGTAAACAAGCAGCAGCACATGCTGAAATGAAAAAATTAATAAATGAAATGTGCAGGCTGCTTAAATACAGAATAGATAAGATGATGAGGACCATGAAAGAGGAGAAGGAATGTGAATATGATTTATACACTTTTCAGAGAAGTGTGGTTTGCTATGGCAGGAAGCGGAAAGCAAGACTGAAAAAAGTGATAGATAAGCTGACTGGTGAGGTGCTTAGCGATGTGAAGGTGGATATTATAGAACAAGCAGAAAAAATAGTGACGGAATTTATTAATGATGAACAAGAGCAGGCAGAATTGTTTAAGGCAACGATACGAATAGAGAAGAAAGGTTATAAACCGCTGGTTATTGAGAGCGCAGATTTAAGAATGCTGGAATTGATTGAGGCATCCTTGGAACGGGAGGAGGATGAAGAGAAAATTAAGTTGAAAATTGACAATGAACAATTGATACTTAATAATGAACCTAAAATTTTTCCGACAGAGCAAAATATGAAAAAGAGAGCGGGAATGTATGAGTGATTGTTGTGTTTTAGTTAAGTTGTTGGGGGTGGCTTTGTTTAAACGTCAACATCTGAAATTAAAAAAACAGTAACATTGCAAGTAAAGCTGGTGGTCAATCAGCACACTTGGATTCCTAATGAAAATACTCCCTTTCATAAATACCTGTTTATTCTTATTGTTAATTTTTCATGGAAAGTCAATTGCCCAAGGTGTTCCCGATTTTACGTGGGCTAATCAAGTGGAAGGTCCAGGTAATAGTATTGGAGTTGCTGTTACTTATGATAACAACGGGAATACCTTTACTGTTGGAAACTTTAATGGTTCTATAGACTGTGATCCCGGCCCAGGGGTTTATTATTTGAACGGTCCACCATGGTTGGTGGGAGAAGATTGTTTTATTACTAAGTTGGATCCAAACGGAAATTTTATCTGGGCAAAAAGAATAGGAGGAACTGAAGTAACTGTTGGTAACGCTATATGCTTAGATGATTCCAACAATGTCTATATCACTGGTTATTTTACCGGAACTACTGATTTTGATCCTGACTCATTGAGTAGCTTTTATATGACAGGATTAGGGGTCAACAAAAATGCTTTCATTGTAAAGTTAGACAGTTCAGGAAATTTTGGATGGGCTAAAGCAATGCTTGGTGACCTGAGTAGTGGTAATTGTATTGCAGTTGATAATTCCGGTAATGTTTATACTTCTGGTGAAGGGGATTCTATTACTGATTATGATCCCGGACCTGCGACCTTTTATTTAACAGGCCTAACGGGAACTTACATTTCTAAATTAAACCGTGATGGAGATTTTATATGGGCTAAATCATTTAATCGCGTTTCCAGTTATGAATGCACTTCAATGTCAATGGCATTAGATTCTGCATGCAACCTGTATATTGCAGGTTATTATGAAGGCACTGTAGATTTTGATCCTGATAACATCAATGTTACTAATTTTTCAGCTAATGGAGATCATGATATATACATCACGAAACTGGATAGTACTGGAGACTTGAGTTGGATAAAATCAATTGGAGGCTCGGGTTATGATAAAGCCTATTCAATAAAGGTTGACAATTTAGGTAATATCTATACCACTGGTTACTTTGCCAATACTGTAGATTTTGATCCCGGTCCGGGAGTTTATAATATTTTAGGACATAATTGTTTTATCCTCAAATTAGATTCAACCGGCTCTTTTCTTTGGGCCAGGGCAGTCGGTGGTTATGCAACCCAAGGTTATTCCATTGATGTTGATAATTATGGAAATGTGTACACAATTGGCATTTTTGGTAGTGGAGATTTTGATCCGGGCGTTGGAATATATACGCTTACAACGCATGGTCTTTATGACATGTTTATTTCGAAATTAAATGATGTGGGCAATTTTGTTTGGGCAAAAGGAATAGGGGGAAAAGAAATTGATCAGGTACTGTCAATCAAAGTGGATCTGAACAATAATATTTATCTGACAGGTTTTTTCCAAAGCGATACCATAGCTTTTGGATCTTATGTTTTAACGATACCCTCAAGCAATTCTAACAATTCGTTTAATGCAAAAATTGACTGTATTTCAACAATAGTGCTACACCCAATTGCATGCCATAGTTATACTTCTCCCAGCGGCAGATACACATGGATGAGTTCAGGAATATATGCCGATACCTTATTTTATGACTCAGGATGTTATGGTATTTTAGACATCCATTTGACCATTAGTAATACAAACACTTTTTCATTCATATCTGCAACCTCCTGTCTGAGTTATATTTCTCCAAGCGGAAAACATACATGGACTAGTTCCGGAGTTTACACTGATACTATTCCTAACGCACAAACCTGCGACAGCATCATCACCGTTAATCTTACCATCCTCAATAATTCCTATTCTTCAATAATAGTTGACACATGTGCCAGGTACGGCTCACCTTCAGGTACTCATACATGGTTTGTTTCCGGTGTTTATCATGATACTATTCCCAATGTTGCCGGTTGTGATAGTGTCATAACAATTAACCTTACGATACGTAACGTTAGCTATTCTAGCCTAATCATTAATGAATGTTATTCCTATACCTCTCCTACGGGTATTACATGGATCACTACCGGCATTTACCATGATACGCTTACCAACTGGCGCGGCTGTGATAGCATAATCACCTTTAATCTTCATATCAACCGCTCTTATTCTTCAATCACAACAAGTAGTTGTCATATCTATTTCTCACCGAGCGGAAATTATAGCTGGACTTCATCCGGCATTTATAATGATACTATCATAAACGGACTTGGTTGCGATAGCATAATTACTATTAATCTTACCATTTATAACCAGAACACTTTTTCAGTAATCACTCCCTCTGCATGTTATTTTTATGTGTCGCCAAGTGGAAATTATATCTGGAATGTCTCTGGTTCTTATAGTGACACACTTGTTAATGCAATGGGATGCGACAGCATTATACTTATATCGCTTTCCATTAATAACAGTTTTGCAACTTTATCAGTTCATGATTGTGATCATTTTATGTCTCCTAGTGGGCATCATACATGGACCACTACCGGTACTTATAAAGACACGCTTACAAATAGTGCCGGCTGTGACAGCATTATTACCATTTACTTAACCATTGACCGCACGTATAGCAGTATCAATCCTTCTGCGTGTGACAGTTTCATATCACCGAGTGGTCATTATTGGTGGTTTACTACTGGTATTTATAATGATACATTGATACTTTCCAGCACAGTGGGATCCGAAGCTTGGAATTCACGTGACTTGAAGTCGCGGCCGCACTGACCCTATAGTGAGTCGTATTAATTTAAATCATACCAACATGGTCAAATAAAACGAAAGGCTCAGTCGAAAGACTGGGCCTTTCGTTTTAATCTGATCGGCACGTAAGAGGTTCCAACTTTCACCATAATGAAATAAGATCACTACCGGGCGTATTTTTTGAGTTATCGAGATTTTCAGGAGCTAAGGAAGCTAAAATGGAGAAAAAAATCACTGGATATACCACCGTTGATATATCCCAATGGCATCGTAAAGAACATTTTGAGGCATTTCAGTCAGTTGCTCAATGTACCTATAACCAGACCGTTCAGCTGGATATTACGGCCTTTTTAAAGACCGTAAAGAAAAATAAGCACAAGTTTTATCCGGCCTTTATTCACATTCTTGCCCGCCTGATGAATGCTCATCCGGAATTTCGTATGGCAATGAAAGACGGTGAGCTGGTGATATGGGATAGTGTTCACCCTTGTTACACCGTTTTCCATGAGCAAACTGAAACGTTTTCATCGCTCTGGAGTGAATACCACGACGATTTCCGGCAGTTTCTACACATATATTCGCAAGATGTGGCGTGTTACGGTGAAAACCTGGCCTATTTCCCTAAAGGGTTTATTGAGAATATGTTTTTCGTCTCAGCCAATCCCTGGGTGAGTTTCACCAGTTTTGATTTAAACGTGGCCAATATGGACAACTTCTTCGCCCCCGTTTTCACCATGGGCAAATATTATACGCAAGGCGACAAGGTGCTGATGCCGCTGGCGATTCAGGTTCATCATGCCGTTTGTGATGGCTTCCATGTCGGCAGAATGCTTAATGAATTACAACAGTACTGCGATGAGTGGCAGGGCGGGGCGTAACCTAGGTGACAGAAGTTAAAAGCCTCCGGTCGGAGGCTTTTGACTTTCTGCTAGATCGGCCGCATCGAATATAACTTCGTATAATGTATGCTATACGAAGTTATTAGCGATGAGCTCGGACTTCCATTGTTCATTCCACGGACAAAAACAGAGAAAGGAAACGACAGAGGCCAAAAAGCTCGCTTTCAGCACCTGTCGTTTCCTTTCTTTTCAGAGGGTATTTTAAATAAAAACATTAAGTTATGACGAAGAAGAACGGAAACGCCTTAAACCGGAAAATTTTCATAAATAGCGAAAACCCGCGAGGTCGCCGCCCCGTAACCTGTCGGATCACCGGAAAGGACCCGTAAAGTGATAATGATTATCATCTACATATCACAACGTGCGTGGAGGCCATCAAACCACGTCAAATAATCAATTATGACGCAGGTATCGTATTAATTGATCTGCATCAACTTAACGTAAAAGCAACTTCAGACAATACAAATCAGCGACACTGAATACGGGGCAACCTCATGTCCGAGCTCGCGAGCTCGTCGACAGCGACACACTTGCATCGGATGCAGCCCGGTTAACGTGCCGGCACGGCCTGGGTAACCAGGTATTTTGTCCACATAACCGTGCGCAAAATGTTGTGGATAAGCAGGACACAGCAGCAATCCACAGCAGGCATACAACCGCACACCGAGGTTACTCCGTTCTACAGGTTACGACGAATGTCAATACTTGCCCTTGACAGGCATTGATGGAATCGTAGTCTCACGCTGATAGTCTGATCGACAATACAAGTGGGACCGTGGTCCCAGACCGATAATCAGACCGACAACACGAGTGGGACCGTGGTCCCAGACTAATAATCAGACCGACGATACGAGTGGGACCGTGGTCCCAGACTAATAATCAGACCGACGATACGAGTGGGACCGTGGTCCCAGACTAATAATCAGACCGACGATACGAGTGGGACCGTGGTCCCAGACTAATAATCAGACCGACGATACGAGTGGGACCGTGGTCCCAGACTAATAATCAGACCGACGATACGAGTGGGACCGTGGTCCCAGACTAATAATCAGACCGACGATACGAGTGGGACCGTGGTCCCAGTCTGATTATCAGACCGACGATACGAGTGGGACCGTGGTCCCAGACTAATAATCAGACCGACGATACGAGTGGGACCGTGGTCCCAG